>Ga0070714_100001446_pt1 | contig 17298 bp, 16 predicted proteins | sample LARL83metaG_FD_65450 | JGI IMG/M metagenome (GOLD analysis project Ga0070714, IMG submission 65450) | Corn, switchgrass and miscanthus rhizosphere microbial communities from Kellogg Biological Station, Michigan, USA - LAR L8-3 metaG | ecosystem: Host-associated > Plants > Roots > Rhizosphere ... | reverse complement strand
ATGAACATCTGGATGGTCACCGGCGTCGACGAGGCGCGCGAGGTCCTCGCCGACAAGTCCAGCTACAGCAACGACATCCGGCCGCTGATGGGCCGCCGCGGCTCCACCGTCGACGGGGACATCGGCGGCCTGGGGTTCACCGACCCGCCCGACCACACCCGGCTGCGGCGGCTGCTCACACCGGAGTTCACCATGCGCCGGCTGGAGCGGCTGCGGCCGTGGATCGAGCAGACCGTGGAGCGGCAGCTCGACGAGGTGGAGCGGCAGGGTCCCGACGTGGACCTGGTGCCGACGTTCGCGTTCCCGGTGCCGTTCCTGGTCATCTGCGAGCTGCTCGGCCTTCCCGACGAGGACCGCGAGACGTTCCGCCAGCTCGGCTCGGCGCGCTTCGACGTGACGTACGGCGGAGCGGGGTCGCTCGGCGCGGTGTCGGAGTCCCGCCGGTTCCTCATGGAGGCCACCCGCAAGCAGCGCAAGGACCCGGGCGAGGGGCTGATCGGGCACATCATCCGCGAGCACGGCGACGAGATCAACGACTTCGACCTCGGCGGGCTGGCCGACGGGGTGTTCACCGGGGGCCTGGAGACCAGCGCCAGCATGCTCGCGCTGGGCACCGCGGTGCTGCTCGACCACCCGGACGACTACGCCCGGCTGGCGCTCGACCCGACCTCGGTGGACGCCACCGTGGAGGAGCTGCTGCGCTACCTCACCGTGGTGCAGGTCGCCTTCCCCCGGTTCCCCAAGCACGACCTCGAGCTGGCCGGCCAGCGGATCGGCAAGGGCGACGTGGTGGTGGTCCACCTCGCGGCCGCCAACCGGGACCCGCGCACGGGTGCCGGGCTGGACGACTTCGACACCGCCCGGCCGCCGATGCAGCACCTCGCGTTCGGGCACGGCTTCCACCGCTGCGTGGGCGCCGAGCTGGCCCGGATGGAGCTGCGGATCGCCTACCCGGCGCTGGCGCGGCGGTTCCCGGACCTGCGGCTGGCCGAGACCGACCTGGACTTCCGGCGGCTCTCGCTGGTGCACGGCGTGCACGCGCTGCCGGTGCGGCTGGCCCCCGCCGAGGTGCCGGTCGGCTAGAGGCCCAGCGACCGGCCGATGATCTCCTTCTGGATCTCGGTGGTGCCGCCGTAGATGGTCTGGATCCGGGTGTCCAGGTAGGCCCTGGCGATCGGGTACTCGGTCATGTAGCCGTAGCCCCCGAACAGCTGCACCCCCTGGTCGGCGAGCTTCTTCTGCAGCTCGGTGGTCCACCACTTCGCCATCGAGGCGCCGGCGGCGTCCAGCTGGCCGGCGTTGTGCCGGCGCACGCAGTCGTCGATGAACACCCGCGCGATCCGGGTCTCGGTGGCCATCTCGGCCAGCAGGAACCGGTTGTGCTGGAACCTCCCGATCGGCCGGCCGAACGCCTGCCGTTCCCGGGCGTAGTCCAGGGACAGCTCCAGGATCCGCTCGCAGGCGGCCGCGGCCGACATCGCGATCGACAGCCGCTCCTGGGGCAGGTTCTGCATCAGCGCCACGAACCCCTGCCCCGGCTGGCCCAGCAGGTTCGCCTTCGGGACCGCCACGTTGTCGAAGAACAGCTCGGCGGTGTCCTGGGCGTGCAGGCCGATCTTGTCCAGGTTGCGGCCGCGTTCGAAGCCGGGCATGCCGCGCTCGACGACCAGCAGGCTGATCCCTTGGTGGCCGGCCTCGGGGTCGGTGCGGGCGACCACCACCACCAGGTCGGCAAGGATCCCGTTGCTGATGAACGTCTTGCAGCCGTTGAGCAGGAAGTGGTCGCCCTTGTCGACCGCGCTGGTGCGGATCCCCTGCAGGTCGCTGCCGGCGCCCGGCTCGGTCATCGCGATCGCGGTGATCGTCTCCCCGGAGCAGCAGCCGGGCAGCCAGCGGCGCTTCTGCTCGTCGGAGGCCAGGGAGGTCAGGTAGGGCAGGACGATGTCGTTGTGCAGCCCGAACGCCGGTCCGTGCAGACCGAGCCGGGTCAGCTCCTCGGTGAGCACCAGGTTGTAGCGGAAGTCGCGCACGCCGCCTCCGCCGTACTCCTCCTCGACGTCGAAGCCGAGCAGCCCGGCGCGGCCGGCCGCCAGCCAGACGTCGCGGGAGACCACGCCGTCGGCCTCCCACTGCGCGTGGTGCGGCACGGCCTCGCGCTCCAGGAAGGTCCGCACCGTCCGGCGGAACGCCGCGTGCTCCTCGGTGAAGATCTCGCGGTCCGCCATCACGACACCCACTCCTTCAACCGGGCGACCAGCCCGGCGGGGTCCGCGTCGACCGGGGTGACCTGCAGGTTGGTGACGCCGGCCTCGCGGAACGCCGCGATCCGCTCCTTGACGTAGGACTCCGGGCCGACCAGGTTGCACATCTCCAGCAGCTCGGTGGGCACGACGGCCTCGGCGTCGCGCTTGTGGCCGGACAGGTACATCTCCTGGATCCTGGCGGCCTCCTCCTCGTAGCCGTAGCGGCAGGCCAGGTCGTTGTAGAAGTTCTTGTTCTTCGCGCCCATGCCGCCGATGTAGAGCGCGAACACCGGGCGCGCCAGGTCGAGCATGCCCTTGACGTCCTCGCCCACGGCGACCATGCCGCCGGCCACGATCTCCAGGGGACCGAGTCCGTCTTGGCGCTTGGCGACCCCCTGCGCCAGCGGCTCGCCCCACACCGAGGCCGCCTTCTCCGGGGCGAACATGAACGGCAGCCAGCCGTCGGCGTACTCCGCGGTGCCGGCCACGTTCTTCTCGCCGAGCGCGGCGATGTAGATCGGCACCGCCGGCCGCTCCGGCTTGGTGAGCAGCTTCAGCGGCCTGCCGAGGCCCAGGCCCCGGTCGGCCGGCAGCGGCAGGTCGAAGACCTTGCCGTGGTAGTCGATGGTCTCTCGGCGCAGCGCGGCGCGGACGATCTCCACGACCTCGCGGGTGCGGGTGAGCGGCTTCTCGTAGGGCACGCCGTGCCAACCCTCGATCACCTGCGGCCCGGAGGCGCCGAGTCCGAGCACCGCGCGCCCCTCGGAGACGTTGTCCAGGCCGGCCGCCGTCTGCGCGATCACGCCCGGCGTGCGGGAGTACACGTTCAGGATCGCCGAGCCGATCTCCACCGTCTCGGTGCGGGCGGCCAGGTAGCCCATCAGCGTGGGGGAGTCGAAGCCGTAGACCTCGGCCACCCAGACCGTGTCCAGGCCGGCGCGCTCGAGCGCCACGACCGAGTCCGCGGCCTCCCGCGGGTTGCCGGAGTAGGTGAGCATCGTGGACAGCTTCATGCGGATCCTTCGGGTCGCGAGCCGCAGGGCCGGTGCCGCGCGGCCACCATCACCGTGACAGTATCGCTGTCACCGACACCTGGTCACCATGACGAGGCACACACGGACGGGAGGCCCGATGGCGACGTACCAGATCGCGGTGATCGGCGGCACCGGACCGCAGGGGCGCGGGCTGGCCTACCGCTGGGCCCGGCACGGGCACACCGTGACCGTCGGGTCCCGGTCCCGGGACCGCGCCGAGGCCACCGCGGCGGAGATCGCCGAGCGGGCGCCGGACGGGGCGGTCTCCGGTGGGACCAACGACGAGGCGGTGCGGGCTGCCGACGTGGTGCTGCTGGCGGTGCCGTACGACGGGCACGACAACCTGGTGAAGTCCCTGGCCCCGGCGCTGGCCGGGAAGATCGTGATCTCCTGCGTGAACCCGATCGGGTTCGACGCGCAGGGGCCGCATGGGCTGGAGGTGCCGAGCGGGAGCGCGGCCGAGACAACCGCGGCCCTGGCACCCGAGGCCCGGGTGGTCGGCGCGTTCCACCACGTCTCCGCGGTGTCCCTCTGGAAGACCGACGACCCGCTGACCCACGAGGACGTGCTGGTCTGCGGCGACGACGCGGACGCGAAGGCGGTGGCCATCGAGCTGGCCCGGCCGGTGACCGGCCGCGACGGGGTGGACGCCGGGCGGCTGCGGATGGCCCGGCAGCTGGAGCCGTTGACCGCGGTGCTGATCTCGATCAACAAGCGCTACAAGGTCCGCAGCGGCATCGCGGTCTCCGGCCTGCCGCGCTGACTCAGGCGGTGGCCCGCAGCCGGGTGCGGGCCACGTGCTCGATGAAGTCGCCCGGCTCCGCCGGCCACTGACGGTCGCAGTCGCTGACCGTCTTGATGACGTCGACGGCGGCCACGTGCCGGAACTCCGTCAGCAGTCGCATGGCGACGTGCGCACGGCTGGCGGTCGGCTGCTCGACGACGGTTGTCCCGAATCGACGCAACATGGTGATTCCTCCCCAATCCCCAAAATCTCCGCGCACATCATGCCCGACGAAACGGACATCTCGCCAGATTCAACGCTCAACTACACGGATTTTTTTACCGAACCGGCCGGGTCACTCCTCCGGCATCAGCACCCAGGCGGCGAGGTAGGCGATCAGCAGCGAGCCGAAGCCGAAGATGGTGCCGAGCACCACCAGCAGCCGCACCAGGTTGGCGTCGACTCCGGCGTACTCCGCGATGCCACCGCACACCCCGCCGAGCCAGCGGTCGTCGGCGCTGCGCACCAGCCGGCGCGGACGGGTCTCGGGCGCCGGGTAGCCGGGGTAGGCGGTCGGGTCGGGGGTGGCCAGGGGGTCGGTCATGGCAGTTCTCCTGTGAGTTGTCGATGGATCGGGTTCGTCAGTAGTCGTCGTGCTCGTCGGAGTGGGTGAGGCCGCGAGCCGCGAACGCGGCCAGGCCGATCACCCCGGCCACGACCAGGATCAGCGGGAGCAGCCAGTGGATACCGGCGAGATCCACCACGCCGAGCTGGTGCAGCCCCCAGGATCCGGAGATCCCGAGGAACACCAGGCCGACGACCAGGTAGCTGATGTTGAGCGGGTGGGTCTTCATCTCAGTGCGCTCCTTGGGTGAGGCCGGCGCCCTGCGGGGCCGGAGTGGGGAGGGTGGCCGGCGCCTCGCGGACCTCGATGTGGCCGACGCCGGCACTCAGGCCCAGGTTGATCGTGGTGGGGCCGGCGCCCAGGTCGCGCACCACGTGGGTGCCGGCCCCGCCGGTGTCGCGGCCGTCGATGGTCACGTCGCCGAGACCGACGTTGGCGACCACGTGCGCCCGGACGTTGTCCGGCAGCACCACGATGATCTCCCCGGCTCGGGTGTGCGCGGTGATGCTGCGCCCGTCGACGGCGGCGAGCGGCACCTTGGTCAGGTCGAGCCGGATCTGGCCGGCGGGCAGGAAGTAACGCTGGTGCACGGTCACGGCGCTGGTCGGGGTCGCGTAGAGGTGGCGGCCCGCGTCGAACGGGGCCGCTCCGGCGGCTGCAGTGCCCAGCAGGGCGACCGTGGCGGCCAGCCCGAGAGCGATCAGCCCGCCGGCGCGGCCGATCCAGGCGCCCACCACGAGCATGCCGCCGATGACGGCCAGCGCGAGGGCCGGGTAGGCGGCCGGCGTGACCGAGCCGCCCACCGCGTCGTACAGCCCGAGCGTGCCCAGCGCGACGGCCAGCAGCGCCAGCGTCGGCGCGAACAGCAGCGGTCCGCGGCGGCGCCGTCGGGGTGCAGCGGCCGGCGGCGCCGGGTAGTACGGCGGAGGGGGCGGCGGGACCACGAAGTCCTCGCCGGCCCAGTCCTCGGCCGACGGCTGGGGCACAGGCTGTCCCCCGAGCGAGGCCCCGGACGGGTCGCCGGGCTGCCCCGCGGGCGGGCCGGCCACCGGCGGAGCGGGAGTGCGGTTCATCTTCTTGTCTCGATTCATCCAGAGGAGCAGGACGACCACGGCGACCCCGGCGAGCGGCCAGGGGAACCACCAGTGGCCGAGGGTGTGGGACACCACGACCGCCACCGCGATCACCGCGGCGGCGATCAGCACGCCCGCCCGGGTGCTCGGGCTGGTGCGGATCACGGCGTGCTCGCTGCCCTCCTCGGGCACCACCAGGTAGCCGACCGCGTAGAGCAGCGCTCCGGCGCCGCCGAACAGGGTGAGCACCACGAAGATCACCCGCAGCACGGTCGGGTCGCAGTCGAAGTGGCGGCCGAGGCCGCCGGCCACGCCGCCGAGCTTGCGGTCGGTGACGCTGCGGCGCAGGTTGCCCAGGTCGTGGACACCTTCGCGCCGGAACCGGCCGTGCGGCTCCGCGTCGGGGGAGGTCTGTGTCATACCTCGATGCTCGGGCCTGGCGGGTTCCCGCACCATCGGGGACAACCCTGGTTTCCGGCCCGTGGCCGGGGGTGCGGGTCAGGGTCGGACCAGGGTCGTCTCTCATGGTTCGGCCGTCCCCGGGTGTGTGACGATTGCGGCACGATGAACACCACTGTCGGCAGCTACGGCCCCACCTACCGGCCGCGCCGGGCCACCCGGAGCAGCGAGCACCGGCTGCTCGGCGGCGTCGCCGGGGGGCTGGCCGAGCACCTCGGCGTGCCGGTGCTCGCGGTCCGGCTCGCGTTCGTGGTGGCCACCGCGCTCAGCGGGCTGGGCGTGGTGATGTACGCCGCGCTGTGGATGGTGCTGCCGTCGGCCGCCCACCTGCAGCGGTCCGCGCCCGGCCTCGAGGCCGCGTCCCGGACCGGGATGCGGCCCCGGCGTGGCCGCCGCATCTCCGAGATGGGCCCGCTGGTCGCGCTCGGCGCGGTCGCGGTGGGGCTGGCGGTCCTGGCGCAGTCCCTGATCGGCGGCTCCGGCCTGTTCTGGCCGGTGCTGCTGTTCGTGGCCGGCCTCGCGGTGCTGTGGCGGCAGGCCGACGAGGCGCAGCGCGAGCGGTGGCTGGACAGCAACGGCCGGATCAACCTGGTCCGGGCCGTGGTCGGCCGGGGGACCCCCGCGTCGTACGCCCGGCTGTGCGCCGGCCTCGCCCTGCTGGTGGTCGCGCTGGTGCTGTTCGCGGTGCTCACCGGCGCCGCCGGGGTGGCCGGTGACGTGCTGATCGCCGGGGGGCTCGGGGTGGTCGGGCTCGCGCTGACGATCGGGCCGTGGCTGTTCCGGCTGGTCGGCGACCTCGCCGAGGAGCGTGCCGCCCGGGTGCGCACCCAGGAGCGCGCCGACATGGCCGCGCACCTGCACGACTCGGTGCTGCAGACCCTCGCGCTGATCCAGAAGCACGCCGACGACGGGAAGACGGTGGCCCGGCTGGCCCGGGCGCAGGAGCGCGACCTGCGCGGCTGGCTGTACGACGAACGTCCGGCCGCGGACACCTCGACGGCCGCGGCACTGCGGGCGGCCGCCGCCGAGGTGGAGGATGCGCACGGGCTCCCGGTGGAGGTGGTCACCGTCGGGGACGTGCCGTTCGCGCAGTCACTGCAGCCGGTGGTGCTGGCCGCCCGGGAGGCGATGGTGAACGCCGCCAAGCACTCCGGTGCGCCGAAGGTGGACGTGTACGCCGAGATGGCGGAGGACAAGGTCGAGGTGTTCGTGCGCGACCGGGGCGCGGGCTTCGACCTCGACGTGGTGCCCGGTGACCGTCTCGGGGTCCGCAACAGCATCGTGGAGCGGATGCGTCGGCATGGCGGTACGGCGCGGGTGCGGACCGCGCCGGGGCAGGGCACCGAGGTCGCGGTGTCCATGGAGATCGGAAAGGATGACGCGACGCGATGACGCACACGGTGGTGATCGTCGACGACCACGCCATGTTCCGCACCGGGGTGCGCGCCGAGCTCGGCGACTCGGTGAAGGTGCTCGCCGAGGCCGCCGACGTCGACGAGGCCGTGCAGGCGGTGGTCTCCCTGCAGCCACAGGTGGTGCTGCTCGACGTGCACCTGCCCGGTGGCGGTGGCCAGGAGGTGATGCGCCGGGTCGCCGGCCGGGCGCCGAGCACCCGGTTCCTGGCGCTCAGCGTCTCCGACGCCGCCGAGGACGTGATCGGCACCATCCGCGCCGGTGCCCGGGGCTACGTCACCAAGACGATCACCGGCCCGGAGCTCGTGTCCGCGATCGACCGGGTCGCCGACGGGGACGCGGTGTTCTCGCCGCGGCTGGCCGGCTTCGTGCTGGACGCCTTCGCCGGCTCGATCGCGGTCGCCCAGGTCGACGAGGACCTGGACCGGCTCACCGAGCGGGAGCGGGAGGTGATGCGGCTGATCGCCCGCGGCTACGCCTACAAGGAGGTCGCCGCCGAGCTGTTCATCTCCGTCAAGACCGTCGAGACACACGTGTCCAGCGTGCTGCGCAAGCTGCAGCTGTCCTCGCGTCACGAGCTGACCCGGTGGGCCTCGGACCGCAGACTGCTCTGAGGACCATCCTCCGGCCGCGAGTGACACAGGGCCCTGCCGGTCCGCAGGCACGCGCGACAGCATCGGCTGGCTACCAGTGAGCCACCGGGTGCCTTGGCGTGGCTCCCCATCGAAGTAGGCGATCGAGATGGTTCACGACATCTCCCGCAACACTACTGGATCCGTGCCGCCGGCGGCACGGTGGGCATGCTCCTTCTGACGGTCATCGGGGGATTCTCGGAGTACCACAACGCGGGCGGCTGGCCGACCGCTGGCTTCAGCCAGAGCTCGGGCATCCCGAACGTGTGCAACTACTGGATCATCTACCCGGCCATGGCCTGGGTGCTGCTCACCGTCATCGGCGGACTGACGGTATACCTGCACCGGCCGATCTCGGAGACCGAGATCCAGCGCGAGCTGGACCGCCAGGGGCGCGGGCGTCACTGACCGGCTGTGCATTCCGGCGGCGGTGTGCGGGCGGTGTCGCACCGGCGCCGGTCTCGGTGGTGTTCCGCGGGTCCTGTCGGGGCCGGGCCGTAGTCTGGACGGGACATGAGCGCGTTGTTCCCGATTCCGCAGGCCCCGGCTGAGCACACCGACCCCGACGGGTCCCACGATGACGGCCCCGCCCGTCGTACTCCCACTCCCGACGAGCTGCTGGAGGGACTCAACGAGCCGCAGCGGGCCGCGGTGATGCACGCCGGCGCGCCGTTGCTGGTGGTCGCCGGCGCCGGGTCGGGGAAGACCCGGGTGCTGACCCGGCGGATCGCCTGGCTGATCGCGGAGCGGAAGGCGCACCCCGGCTCGATCCTGGCCATCACCTTCACCAACAAGGCGGCCGCGGAGATGCGTGCCCGCGTCGAGGAGCTGGTCGGCCGGCGGGCCCGCATCATGTGGGTGTCCACCTTCCACTCGGCCTGTGTGCGCATCCTGCGGAAGGAGATAACCCGCTTCGGGTTCAAGTCCTCGTTCTCCATCTACGACGCCGCGGACTCCCGGCGGCTGATGACCCTGGTCTGCCGCGACCTGGACCTGGACCCGAAGCGCTATCCGCCGCGCGCGGTGCTGAACTGGGTCTCCAACGCCAAGAACGAGCTCGTCGACGAGGAGCAGGCCGCCGCCGACGCCGAGAACCAGCTCGAGCAGACCTACGCCGAGGCCTACGCGATGTACCAGCGCCGGCTGCGGGAGGCCAACGCGCTGGACTTCGACGACCTGATCATGACCACGGTGCACCTGTTCCAGGCCTTCCCGGAGGTGCGGGAGACCTACCGCCGCCGGTTCCGGCACGTGCTCGTCGACGAGTACCAGGACACCAACCACGCGCAGTACGCCCTGGTGCACCAGCTGTGCGGCTACCTCGACGACACCGACGACGACGGGTCGTCGGAGCGGGTCGAGCCCTCGGAGCTGATGGTGGTCGGCGACGCGGACCAGTCCATCTACGCGTTCCGCGGCGCCAACATCCGCAACATCCTCGACTTCGAGGAGGACTTCCCGGACGCCCGGACCATCCTGCTGGAGCAGAACTACCGGTCCACGCAACGGATCCTCACCGCCGCGAACGCGGTGATCGGCAACAACGCCGGCCGGAAGCCGAAGAACTTGTGGTCCGACGCCGGCGAGGGGGAGCTGATCGTCGGCTACGTCGCCGACGACGAGCACGACGAGGCGCGGTTCGTCTCGGAGGAGATCGACCGGCTCACCGACGACAACGTGGCGCGGCCGGGGAACGTGGCGGTCTTCTACCGCACCAACGCGCAGTCCCGCGTGTTCGAGGAGATGTTCATCCGGGTGGGCCTGCCCTACCGCGTGGTCGGCGGGGTGCGGTTCTACGAGCGCAAGGAGATCCGGGACGCCCTCGCCTACCTGCGGATGCTGGCCAACCCCGCCGACGAGATCTCGCTGCGCCGGATCCTGAACGTGCCCAAGCGCGGGATCGGCGACCGCGCCGAGGCCTGTGTGCAGGCGCTGGCACAGCAGGAGCGGATCAGCTACTGGGAGGCGCTGCGCCGAGCCGAGGACGCACCCGGGATGGCCACCCGGTCGCTGAACTGCATCACCGGCTTCGTGGCCATGGTCGAGGAGCTGCAGTCCATGGTGGACGCCGGTGAGCGGGCCGACGTCGTGCTCGAGCAGGTGCTCGCGCGCAGTGGCTACCTCGCCGAGCTGGAGAACTCCGAGGACCCGCAGGACGAGACCCGCGTGGAGAACCTCGCCGAGCTGGTGGCCGTGGCCCGGGAGTTCTCCGACGAGCCCGGTGCGGCCCCCGAGGGGGAGGAGGCGCTGGGTGGCACGCTCGCGGAGTTCCTGGAGCGGGTCGCGCTGGTCGCCGACGCCGACCAGATCCCGGACCAGCCGGAGGAGGATGCCGGCGTGGTCACGCTGATGACGCTGCACACCGCCAAGGGCTTGGAGTTCCCGGTGGTGTTCCTGACCGGCCTGGAGGACGGCATCTTCCCGCACGCCCGGTCGCTGGGCAACGAGACCGAGCTGGAGGAGGAGCGCCGGCTGGCCTACGTCGGGATCACCCGCGCCCGGGAGCGGCTCTATGTCTCCCGCGCCCTGGTGCGCTCAGCGTGGGGGGCGCCGAGCCACAACCCGGCCTCCCGGTTCCTCAGCGAGCTCCCGGTCGACCTGGTCGACTGGCGGCGCACCGAGGCCGCGCAGACCTCGTGGACCCGGCCGGTGGCGCCGAGCCCGGGTCGCGCGGCTACGCGCCGGTTCGGCACCGCGGCGATCCGCGCGGACGCCGACTCCAAGGCCAAGACCCGGGAGATCCCCTCGCTCGCCCCCGGGGACCGGGTGCTGCACGACAGCTTCGGGCTGGGCAACGTGGTGGCGATCGAGGGCGGTGGGCAGAACGCGGTGGCTTCCATCGACTTCGGCTCGGAAGGGGTCAAGCGGCTGCTGCTGCGCTACGCGCCGGTCGAGAAGCTCTGACCCAGCCGGGCCTTTCCCCGGCACGGTTCCATGCCGGACCGGCCTGTGCGGAGTTGCGGCCCCGGTTGGTGCGGCGGGTGGGGCGCAAACGAGGCCTGTGCGGAGTTGGGGTCCCGGCGCAGGAACGGCGCGCAGGGTCAGGGGTGCACGCCGTGGTCGAGCAGGGCGGTGTACGGGTCGACCGGGTCACCGCCGTGCGGGCGCACCTCGAGGTGCACGTGCGGGCCGGTCACGTTGCCCGTGGCGCCGACGTACCCGATCACCTGACCGGGCGAGACGTGCTGGCCGACCTGGACGTTGTAGCCGTTCTGGTGGCAGTACCACAGCTCGGTGCCGTCGGGCAGCGTCTCGATGGTGCGGTTGCCGTAGGCGCCCGCCCACCCGGTGGAGGTGATCACTCCGCCGGAGACCGCCATGATCGGCGTGCCGATGGGAGCGGCGAAGTCCAGGCCGGTGTGCACGTGCGCCCACAGCCCGCTGACCTCGCCGAAGCGGGCGGTCAGCTGGTAGGCGCCGCGGGCCACTGGCAGGTGCCACACCAGGGAGTCCGCGTGCCGCTGCGCGCTCGCCGCCAGGGCGTCCAGGGTCGCGTTGCGCTGCTGGGCCTGCGCGTCGGCGGCGGCCACCAGCTGCGGATCCTCAGCATCGGGGATCTCCGCCCGCTGCGCGTCCCGGCTGGGGCGGTACGACCGGCTGCCGAAGGCGTCGGTGCCGTGCAGGTCCGCCTGGGCCGACAACCGGGTGAAGCCGCCCTGGCTCATCTGCGAGAGGGACGACGGCCCCAGGGTCAGCGCGCCGGTGGCGGCGAGGGCGACGACCGCGGCGCCGGCCAGCGTGGGCACCGACGGCAGGGCGGGCACCAGCTTCTTGCGGGCGCCGGCGTGGCTGGCCCTGCGGGCGCCGGGCTCCCTGCGGGCGCGGGGCTGATCGGCCCGGCGGGCACCGGGTCGGCTGGCCCGGCGGGGCGCCGGGACCTCGGTGGCGAGGTGCCGGGTCGGGACGGGTTTGGGGTCCTCCAGAGCGGGTATCTCGTGGCGGCGGGTCTTGGCTTGCGAGCCGCGATGAGACCCCGGAGCGAGGGTCTCGGGTTCCGGGGTGCGTCGGCGTGCCCGGCGGTCACCCCGGTGGTTTGCCACGGATCAGACCCTTACCTTTACGTCTGGACGAGTCGGGGCCCAACCATAACGGATATGTCCGAACTTGCCCACCATCGGGTTGCTGCCCTTTGAACCCGCCTGCAGCGCGTGGCGGTGCGCCTCTCGACCGACGGGTCCACCCGCCCTGCGGCGCGCCTCCCGGGCGGGGTCGGCTAGTCTGCCGGACAGACGTACGACGTACCGAAGCGCCCGTCCGGCGGACCGGCGCGGACCCGAGGATGGTGGCAGTCTCATGGTGGCTCCGATCCGGATCGTGGTGGCCAAGCCGGGCCTGGACGGCCATGACCGGGGCGCGAAGGTGGTCGCGCGGGCGCTGCGGGACGCCGGCTACGAGGTCATCTACACCGGCCTGCACCAGACCCCCGAGCAGATCGTGGAGACCGCGATCCAGGAGGACGCCGACGTCATCGGCCTCTCGGTGCTCTCCGGGGCGCACATGACGCTGTTCAAGAAGCTCATCGAGCTGCTCGAGGCCCGCGACGCCCGCGACATCGTGGTGTTCGGCGGCGGCATCATCCCCGAGGAAGACATGCCGCTGCTGGAGCAGATGGGCGTGGCCAAGGTGTTCACCCCCGGGGCCACCACCACCGAGATCGTCGGCTGGGTCAAGGACAACGTCGCCGACGCGTCGGGCGCCGCCGCCTCCTGACCCCGCTCAGAACCGCAGCGCGCCGGTCAGCGGCAGCCGCAGCACGCTCGGGCGGTCCGGGCCGGTGGTGATCGTGACCGGCTGCACCACCGCGTTGCCGGCATAGGCGGCGTCGCTGGCCGCCACCACCACCCGGATCCGGTGCCCCTGGGGGAACCGGTGCACCACGCCGGGCAGCGTGATCCGCACCGGTTTGGTCACATCGGCGACCCGCACCGGGGAGATCAGCCGGTGCGTCAGCGTCACGGTGCCGTCCGGCGCCACGTCGTACACCTTCGCGAACAGCACCAGGTGCCCGGCCGGACCGGTCCGCTGGGACTGCGCGGCCACCGGCGCGGTCAGGTGCAGGGTCAGCCGCGGCGAGCCGACCAGGGCCACCGCGCTGGCCAGCGGCTGGCTGGTGAACGCGGCGAACGTGCCGGGCGCGTCCGAGGGCGGGTTGTTCACCTGGTTGCCTTCGAGGCCGGAGGTCTCGGAGTACGACGTGGGCGCGCCGACCGCGTTGGCGTAGCTCGCCGAACCCTGCTGGATGCGGGATCTCGATGCGGTGAGACCGGAGGACCCGGTCAGGAACAGCGAGGCGGTCGGCCTCTGGGTGAACCGGGGCCGCGCGGCGTAGGCGCGCTGGACGGCGGTGCCGGCGTGCGCGAGCGAGTAGGGCACCCAGTCGCGGAAGTACGCGAACCGCGGCCCCACCGGCGCGGCCGGGTCGCCCTTGACATAGTGGTCCATCCAGTCCAGGAACCGGCGGCCCTCGTACGACCCGCGCAGCGACGCCGCGGACAGGTCCAGCTCGCCGGGCGCCGGGGTCTGGTCGGAGTGCCCCCAGGACTGCCAGATCATCCGGGCCGGGGTGCCCTGGGCGCGCAAGGCGCGGAACGTGGCGACCGCCTCCTGCAGGTTGAACAGGGTGTCGTTCTCGCCCTGCACCACCAGCGTGGGCGCGGTGATCCTCGACAGGTAGCCGGCCACCGAGGCGTGCCGGGCCAGCTGCAGGGTCGCCGCGTCCGGGTAGCCCAGCGTGTTCAGCTCGGCCGCCGCCGGGCAGGCCTCGTCGGCGAAGTTCGGGCACTGCGGGCTCATCCGGTTCGGGTCCGCGTTGACGCCCTGCACTCCGTCGGCGATGCCGAGGCCGAAGAACAGGTCGATCCACTCCCGCTTCGCCACCCCCGGGGTGCGGTAGGTGACGCCGCGGAGCAGGTCGGTGTTGTTCGGCGCCAGCGAGTAGGACAGGTCGTTCCAGGTGATCATCGGGATCAACGCGTCCACCCGGTGGTCCTGCATGGCCACCGCGAACTGGATCTCCCCGCCGTAGGAGCCGCCGATCATGCCGACCCGCGGGTCCCCGGGTGCCTGCTCGGCGACGTACCGGATCCGGCCCTGCCGGCCGGTGCCGGTCCAGGTGACCGCCTTCTGGCCGGCGAGCACGTCGACGAGCTGGCTGCCGGCCTTGCCGTCCCAGTCGGGGTCGTCGAGGTGGATCTTGCAGCCCGAGCCGCCGAAGCCCAGGCCGGAGTAGGCCAGCACCACGTAGCCCGCCTTCACGAACCCCTTGCCGATCGCGGTCTCGTTGCTGTCGTCCTTGCTGCCGCCGAAGCCGTTGGTGGTCAGGATCGCCGGTGCCGGGCTGCGCGGTGAGACGCCGTCGGGCTTGTAGACGTCGGCGTCGACCAGGCACGTCTGGCCGTTGTCCGGTCCGACGTGCACGGTGACGTGCAGGTGCCGCAACGAGTAGCCGGGGGTCGGGTCCGGGGCCGCGCCGGCGGGGGCGACGGGCACCAGGCCGGTCAGGGCGCCGGCCGCGGCGAGCGCGCCGGTGGTCAGGGCGGCGGTGGTACGGCGTCGTGGCGACATGGGCGGTCCCGTCTGCAGGGTGCACGTGCCCGAAACAACGAACCAGCCGTGGATCGGCTACGCCGGCGCCGCTGCGCGGCAGGGAACGACTAGGGCGCCGCGCACCGGCGAACCTGCTCGAGCACCAGCTCGGCGACCCGCTGCGGGTGCGACACCATCACCCAGTGGCCGGCGTCCAGCTCGACCAGCCGGACGTCGGTGCACGCCGCGGCCAGCCCGTCGTACACCCCCCGGGTGAGGAACGCGTCGTGCTCGGGGTGGATCACCAGCACCGGCACCTCGGTGCGCAGCACGCCCGGGTGGCGGAGCCGGCGGGCGATGTTCGCGCGGTACAGGCCGAGCCCGTTGGTCGCGTTCCGGGCGAGCTCGGGCCCCCACACCGACCGCCCGCCGGCCTGGGCGCGCATCGCCGGCGTCGCCCGCCCGGCGGTGGCCCGCCAGTACAGCTCGGGCAGCACCGGGACGTGGAAGGCGGCGATGTACCAGGACCGGGCGAGCTGCTGCAGCTGCTCCTGCCGGCTGCGGTGCCGGCCCGGCACCCGGTCCAGGGACGGCCCGCTGATCGCGGTGAACGACGCGATCCGGCCGGTGAGCCGGGGATGCCCTCGTTCGGCGTTCACCGCGTCCCACAGCTGCACCGAGCCCCAGTCGTGCCCGACCAGGTGCACCCGCCGGTCGTCCGGCACGGTCGCGGCGACCACCGCGGCCAGGTCCTCTAGGAGCAGCTCGGTGCGGTAGCCGTGCCGGTTGCGGGGTGTGTCGGACGCGCCGGCGCCGCGCACGTCGTAGCTGACCAGGTGCAGCTCCTCGCCCGGAAGCAGCGCCAGCACCGGGTCCCAGAGCTCCTGCTGGTCGGGGTAGCCGTGCACGAACAGCACCGTGGGCTTTCCCGCCGCCCACGGGCTGTGCTCACGCACCTCCAGGGCCACCCCTGCCGCGCGCACCCGCATGAGACGACCCTACGTGGGAGTGACCTCCGACACAGGGCTAGTGTCGCGTGCGAGGACAGCGGCCCGTCCACCAAGGCCGGGCCAAGCCGTCGTAAAGCTGCCGTGGGAAACGAAGAGGACGGGCAACCGTGGACCTGATGGAGTACCAGGCGAAGGAGCTCTTCGCCAAGCATGACGTGCCGGTGACCGTCGGCACCGTGGTCGAGAAGGCCGAGGACGCCGCCGAGGCGGCCCGGGCGTTCGGCGGCCGCGTGGTGGTCAAGGCGCAGGTGAAGACCGGCGGCCGCGGCAAGGCCGGCGGCGTGAAGCTGGCCGAGAACCCCGACGAGGCGGTGGCCAAGGCCCGGGACATCCTGGGCATGGACATCAAGGGCCACACCGTGCACCGCGTGCTGATCGCGCCGGCAGCTGACATCGCCGACGAGTACTACTTCTCCTTCCTGGTGGACCGGTCCAACCGCGGCTACCTGTGCATCGCCAGCGTGGAGGGCGGTGTGGAGATCGAGGAGGTCGCGCACACCAAGCCCGAGGCGCTCGCCAAGGTCCCCGTGGACCCGCAGGTCGGCGTCGACGACGCCAAGGCCGCCGAGATCGTGGCCGCCACCGGGTTCCCGGAGGACGTCGCGGAGGAGGCCGCGCAGGTCGTCAAGCGGCTGTGGGACACCTTCGTCAAGGAGGACGCCACCCTCGTCGAGGTGAACCCGCTGGCCAGGCTCGGCGACGGCCACCTCGAGGCCCTGGACGGCAAGATGACGCTCGACGCGAACGCCGGCTTCCGGCACGAGGACCACGCGAAGTACGCCGAGTCCGAGGCGGTCGACCCGCTCGAGGCCAAGGCGAAGGCCAAGGGCCTCAACTACGTCAAGCTCGACGGTGAGGTCGGCATCATCGGCAACGGCGCGGGACTGGTGATGTCCACGCTCGACGTGGTCGCCTACGCCGGGGAGCGGCACGACGGCGTCAAGCCGGCCAACTTCCTCGACATCGGTGGCGGTGCGTCCGCCGAGGTGATGGCCGCCGGGCTCGACGTGATCCTGGGCGACGCGCAGGTCAAGAGCGTGTTCGTCAACGTGTTCGGCGGGATCACCGCCTGCGACGCGGTGGCCAACGGCATCGTCTCCGCCCTCGACATGCTCGGCGACGAGGCGAACAAGCCCCTCGTCGTACGCCTGGACGGGAACAACGTCGAGGAGGGGCGCCGGATCCTCACCGAGGCCGACCACCCGCTCGTCACCATCCTCGACACCATGGACGGCGCGGCTGAGCGTGCCGCCGAGCTGGCCGCCCGCTGACACCCCGCCGACAAGAGGGACACGAACAGACATGGCTATCTTCCTCAACGAGAACAGCAAGATCGTCGTCCAGGGCATGACCGGCTCGGAGGGCCAGAAGCACACCCGCCGGATGATCGCCGCGGGCAGCACCGTGGTCGGCGGCACCAACCCGCGCAAGGCCGGCCAGAAGATCGACTTCGACGGCACCGAGGTGCCCGTGTTCGGCACGGTGCGGGAGGCCATGGACACCGCCGGCGCGGACGTCTCCGTGGTGTTCGTGCCGCCGGCCGGCACCAAGGCCGCGGTC
>Ga0070714_100001442_pt1 | contig 17314 bp, 19 predicted proteins | sample LARL83metaG_FD_65450 | JGI IMG/M metagenome (GOLD analysis project Ga0070714, IMG submission 65450) | Corn, switchgrass and miscanthus rhizosphere microbial communities from Kellogg Biological Station, Michigan, USA - LAR L8-3 metaG | ecosystem: Host-associated > Plants > Roots > Rhizosphere ... | reverse complement strand
ATCTCGAAGATGCAGCTCGACTACTGGACGAACAAGGCGCAGATCCCGACCAAGGGCAAGAAGCAGCGGATCTACGACATCGACGCGCTCGAGACCGTGATGCTGATCAAGCAGGCGAAGGACAAGGGTCTGAACCTCGGCGCTGCGATCGAGGCCGCTCACGTCTTCCGCGAGCAGCACTCGAACGGCGCAGAGCTCTAGCGCCTACCGCAGCGTGTGGAGCCGCTGCCACTCGTCGTAGCGACGCTCGAGCTCGAGCAGGATCGCCGCGAGCAGCGGAGCGCGCGGCCAGTCGCGGCCGGTCTCGAGACGGAGCGACGTGGGGGGCTTCGGCGTTTCCGCCGGGAGCTCCTCCGCAGCCTGGTTGACGTTCACGCCGATCCCGAGCACGACCCTGCCGGAGCTCGCCTCGGGCAGGATCCCGGCGACCTTCCTGCCCTCGATCACGACGTCGTTCGGATGGCTCAGCTCCGCGTCCACGCCCGCCTCGGCGCCTAGCGCCGCTGCGACCGCGTCGCCCGCGACGAGCGAGAGCTCCGGCCACAGCGGCATGGACGGCCTCGGCCGCAGCAGGACCGAGAAGAGGAGCGCGCGGCCCGCAGGGGCCTCCCATGTGCGGCCGAGCCGCCCGCGGCCCTCGGTCTGCAGGTTGGCGGCGACCGCCGCCCCCTCTGGCTCGTCCGGGCCGACCAGCCGCTGCGTCGACGCGCACTCCTCGACGAAGCGGTACGGCCGCCCGAGATGCCCACGCAACAGCGGCTCGACGACCTCGGGCGCCAGGTCCGACACGCCCGCTTAGACTACTGCCGCTGTGAAAGCCGTCCGCCAGCCGCTGAGGCAACAACGCAACCTCGACTACGAGAGCCTCAGCGACCCGGTTCTCGTCACGCGCGCCAAGAGCGGCGACGACCGTGCGCTGGAAGCGCTCTGCACGCGCCATGCGCCGCGCGTCGAGCGGCTCGCGCGCCACATCCTGCGCGATCCCGAGGATGCGCGCGACGCTGCGCAGGAAGCGCTGGCGAAGCTCTGCGTCCGGCTGCGGCAGTTCCGCGGGGAGTCGCAGTTCTCGACGTGGCTGCACCGGCTCGTCGTCAACACGTGTCGCGACGTGGGCGAGCGGCAGCGGACGCGGACGCACGAGCCGCTGCCGGAGGAGCTCGGCGCCGATCTCGAGCACGATCCGGCGCGCGGCGTGCGGATCTCGGAGCTCCGGCGGGAGCTCTGCGACTCGCTCGAAGGCATCTCTCGCGAGCAGGCCCAGGTCATCGTCCTCAAGGACGCGCTCGGCTACACGTTCGAGGAGATCGCGGCCGCCGTCGGTATGCCCGTCGGCACGGCCAAGTGCCACGCGCACCGCGGGCGGAACCGCCTGCGGCAGCAGCTCGAAGACCGCGACGTCGCATGACGCTGCCCGCACCGCCGTTCGGCCGGGAGACGATCGAGTCGATCATCCCGCACCGGCCGCCGTTCCTGCTCGTCGACGAGGTGCTCGAGCTCGACCCCGGCAAGCGGGTGCGGGGGCGGCTGCTCGTGCCGGAGGACGGCTGGTGGTTTCCGGGGCATTTCCCGGATCGCCCCGTGATGCCGGGCGTGCTCACGATCGAGGCGATCGCACAGTGCGGCGCGGTCGCGGTGCTCGCGGACGAGGCGAACCACGGCAAGGTTCCCTTCTTCGCCGGAATCGACGACTGCCGCTTCAAGCGGGTCGTCGCTCCCGGTGACGTCCTGGACCTCGAGTGCGAGTTCGTGCGGGTGCGTGGCCCGATCGCCAAGGGGCAGGGCCGTGCGAGCGTCGACGGTGAGGTGGCCGCCGAGGCGATGCTGACCGTGTTCGTCGGAAGCGAGGAGTAGCGGTTGATCGGCACCGGCCGCAGTGACGTGCACGTCACGATCACCGGCCTCGGGGCGCACGTTCCCGAGCGCGTGATCACGAATGACGAGCTCGCCGACCTCGTCGACACGTCCGACGAGTGGATCGTGACGCGGACGGGCATCCGCGAGCGGCGAATCGCGGCAGAGACGGAGGCGCTGTCGGATCTCGCGCTCCCAGCCGTCCGCCAGGCGCTCGAGCAGGCCGGCACCGAGGGCAAGGACATCGACCTCCTGATCGTCGCCACGGTGACGCCGGACATGATGTTCCCCTCGACCGCCGCCCTCCTCGCCGATCGGATCGGCGCGACGGACGCGGCGGCGTACGACCTCTCGGCCGGCTGCACAGGCTTCATGTACGCGCTCGCCCAGGCGTACGGAATGCTCGCCGGCGGCCTGGCGCACCGCGCGCTCGTCGTCGGAGGCGACGTGCTTTCGCGCATCCTCGACTGGAGCGACCGCTCGACGCTCGTCCTGTTCGGCGACGGCGCCGGAGCCGTGGTGCTCGAGCAATCGAAGCAGCCGGGGTTCCTCGCCTTCGAGCTCGGCGCCGACGGCGCCGGGGGCGAGCACCTCTGGCTGCCGGGCAGCGGCTCGCGGCGGTTCGAGGATCCCGAGCAGTTCGTGAAGATGAACGGCCGCGAGGTGTTCAAGTTCGCGACGCGCGTCCTCGAGTCTTCCGCCCGGGACGTGCTCGAGCGCGGCGGGATGGAGATCGGCGAGGTCGACGTCTACGTCCCCCATCAGGCGAACGTCCGCATCATCGACCACGCAACCAAGAAGCTGGGTGTCCCGTCCGAGCGGGTGGTGGTCAACGTCGACCGATACGGCAACACCTCGTCCGGCTCGATCCCGCTGGCACTGGCCGACGCGCAGGTTGACGGAAGGCTTCGGCCAGGAAAGGTGGTACTCATGACCGGTATGGGAGCGGGATTGACGTGGGGAAGTGCGCTCATGCGCTGGACCGAAGGCGCTGCGGCGTGAACAAGGTTGCGTTCTGCTTCCCGGGCCAGGGCTCGTTCGAGACCGGGATGGGCCGCGACTTCGCCGAGGCGATCCCTGCCGCGAGGTCGGTCTTCGAGCGCGGCAGCGCGGCGAGCGGTCTCGATCTCGAGCACCTCTGCTTCCATGCCGACGCAGAGGAGCTCGTCGACACCGCTGTGCAACAGCCCGCGCTCGTTGCGACCTCGCTCGCCATGCTCGCGGCCCTGCAGGAGCGGGGCGTCAAGGCCGACTTCGTGATCGGCCACTCGGTCGGCGAGTTCGCAGCGCTTGCGGCCGCCGAGGCGATGACGGTCGAGGAGGCGATCGCGCTCGTGCGCGAGCGCGGCCTCGCGATGGCCGAGGCAGCGGCCCGCAACCCCGGCTCGATGGCGGCCATCCTCGGTCTCGCGGACGACGTCGTCGAGGGTCTCTGCAAGCGGATCCTCGGTGTCTGGCCCGCGAACTACAACTGCCCCGGCCAGATCGTCGTCTCCGGGGAGAACCTCGCGGTCGACGAGTGCATCGCGCAGGCTCAGGGAGAAGGCGCCCGCCGCGCGGTCAAGCTCAAGGTCTCGGGCGCGTTCCACTCGCCACTCGTCGCGCGCGCCGCGGATCGGCTGCGCCCCGCGATCGAGAAGGTGAACTTCAAGGAGCCCGTCGCGCCCTTCATGTCGACGGTGACCGCCCGCGTCGAGTCGGCTCATCGGATGGGCCCGCTGCTCGTCGACCAGCTCACGGCGCCTGTGCGCTTCACGCAGTCGGCCAAGGAGCTCATACGCGGCGGTGTCCACACGTTCGTCGAGGTCGGACCCGGCAACGTCCTCACCGGCCTGGTCAAGCGGATCGACCGCAGCGTCAAGGCCGTCTCGGTCAACAGTCTCGAGGCGCTCGAGCAGCTCCCCGAGCTGCTCTCCGAGACGTGAGCTTCGCGAGTCTCGAGGGCAAGCGCGCCCTCGTCACCGGCGCCTCGAAGGGAATCGGCCGCGCGATCGCCGAGGAACTGGCGCGCGGCGGGGCGGAGGTCGTCGTCGGCTACCGCACGGGAACCGAGGAGGCTGAGGCGCTCGCAGGCGAGATCGGAGGCCGCGCCGTCCAGGCCGACGTCTCGAGCGCCGAAGAGGCTGCACGTCTCGTCGAGGAGGCGGGCGACCTCGACATCCTCGTCAACAATGCCGGCCTCACACGCGACGGCCTGCTCGCGCGGATGTCCGACGACGACTGGCGCACCGTGCTCGAGACCAACCTCTCGTCCGTCTTCTACACCTGCCGGGCCGTCTGCCGGCCGATGATGAAGAAGCGCGCCGGCTCGATCGTCAACGTCTCGTCGATCGTCGGCATCCACGGCAACTGGGGCCAGACGAACTACGGCGCCTCCAAGGCCGGGATCATCGGCTTCACGAAGTCCCTCGCGCGTGAGCTCGGCAGCCGCGGCGTGCGCGCGAACGTCGTCGCGCCGGGCTACGTGCGCACCCAGCTCACCGACGTGCTGCCGGAGGAGGCGACCTCGGCAATGCTCGGCAACACCCCGCTCGGCCGGCTCGGCGAGCCGCAGGACGTCGCGGGCGCTGTACGCTTCCTCTGCTCCGACGAGGCATCGTTCGTCACAGGGGACGTGCTGCTCGTCGACGGTGGGCTGGGGATGTAGTGACTTCGGAGAACGGCTTCTCGCATAACGGACGCAGGCGCGTCGTGATCACCGGGCTGGGCGCGGTGACGCCGCTCGGGCTCGACGTCGAGTCGACCTGGTCGAGCCTGCTCGCGGGTGAGTCCGGCGCAGGCGAGATCACGGCCTTCGACCACAGCGATTACCCCGTCCATTTCGCCTGCGAGGTGAAGGGCTTCGATCCGACGGAATGGATCGACCGTAAGGCGGCTCGCCGCATGGACCGCTTCACGCACTTGATCCTGGCCGCCGCCCGGCAGGCGGTTGCCGACTCCGGCCTCGAGATCGAGAAAGAGGCCGACCGGGTCGGCGCCGCGGTTGCGACGGGCATCGGCGGCCTGCAATCGTTCCAGGAGTGTCATGCCGTGCTCGTAGAGCGCGGGCCGGACCGAGTCAATCCGTTTTCGATCCCGGCGATCATCCCGAACCTCGGCGCCGGTTGGGTTTCCATCGAGCTCGGCACGCGTGGACCGCTTCTGTCCGAGTGCACGGCATGTGCCGCTTCGAACATGGCGATCGGCGACGGCGCGGATGAGATCCGGCTGGGTCGTGCGGACGTAATGCTCTGCGGCGGCACGGAAGCTGCGGTGTGCGAGGTGGGGATCGCCGGCTTCGGCGCCATGCGGGCGCTGTCACGGCGCAACGACGACCCGGCGCGCGCGTCCCGGCCGTTCGACGCCGAGCGGGACGGCTTTGTGATGGGTGAGGCGGGAGCGCTGCTCGTGCTCGAGGAGCTCGAGCACGCGAAGGCCCGCGGCGCGAAGATCTACGCCGAGGTGGCCGGCTACGGCCTCTCCTCCGACGCAAAGCACATCACCGATCCGGACCCGACCGGGCCGGTCAGCGCCTTCAAGATGGCGCTCGGCGAGGCCGGCGTGGGCGTCGACGAGATCGACTACGTCAACGCGCATGCGACCTCGACTCCGATCGGGGACGCCTCCGAGACGCAGATGCTGAAGTACGCCCTCGGCGAGGAGGACGCGTACAAGACGCCCGTCTCCGGCACGAAGGGCGCGACGGGCCATTGCCTTGGGGCGGCCGGCGCGGTCGAGGCGCAGTTCACGATCCTCGCGATCCGCGACGGCAAGCTGCCGCCGACGATCAACTACGAGGTCGAGGATCCCGCCTGTGATCTCGACTACGTGCCGAACGAGTCGCGCGACGCCGACGTGAAGGTCGCGGTCTCGAACAGCTTCGGCTTCGGCGGCCACAACGCGTGCGTCGTCTTCCGCCGCTTCGAGGACTGAGCTCGGCGTCGATAGGCTCGCGCCATGGTGGGCGGAGAGCGCTGGGCCACGTTCGACTGCTACGGCACGCTGATCGACTGGAACGGCGGCATCGGCCGCGAGCTCGAGCGGGTCTTCGGAGCCGCGCGGGCCGGCGAGCTGTTGCACGCGTATCACGAGCTCGAGCCGGAGATCCAGAGGGAGGATCCGGCGAGGACGTATCGCGACGTGATGGCGATCGCACTCGCCCGCCTCGGTGCGCCGGCGGACGAGCAGGACGCGCTCGGCCGCTCCCTCCCGACGTGGGACGCGTTCCCGGAGGTGCCGGAGGCGCTCGAGGAGGCCCGCGCGAGCGGCTGGAAGCTCGCCGTCCTCTCGAACACGGATCGCGACCTCCTCGACGCGTCGCTCGCGCGGATCGGAGTCGACTTCGAGCTCTCGGTGGTCGCCTCCGAGATCGGGTCGTACAAGCCGTCGCCCGGCCAGTGGGAGGAGTTCTTCGCGCGCAGCGGGGCCGATCGCGACCGGCACGTCCACGTCGGAGCGAGCCTCTTCCACGACATCGCCCCCGCCGCCGCGCTCGGCCTACTCACGATCTGGGTCAACCGCCTCGGCGAGGAGCCGGAGCCGCAGCCCGACGTCGAGCTGCGCAGCCTGGCCGGGCTCGCCCAGCACCTCGACTCGCTCGTGCCGTGAACACCCGTCCCGCGACGATGGACGACGCGGCCGCAGTGGCCGACCTGTTTTGCTCGGTCGAGGAGCAGGCGACCGGCCGCGCCTCCGGCTTCGACGCCGAGGCCGTGCGCGGCTGGTGGCAGACGATCGCCTTCGAGACGAACACGTGGCTGATCGAGGAAGACGGCATGCTCGTCGCTGCCGCGGGGTGCCAGGCGTATGGCGACCGGGGCAACTCCGGTGGTGGGGTGCGTCCCTCTGCGCAGGGTCGCGGGCTCGGGACGAAGCTCCTCGAGCTCGTGGAGAGCCGACTCGTGGAGGACGGCGCGAAGCGTGTCCAGTCCTGGGCGGTCGCCGCCGACGAGCGCGCGGCCGAGCTGTTCAGGACCCGCGGCTACCACGAAGCCCGCCGCTTCTGGGAGATGGCGATCGACCTCGATGGCGAACTCCCCGAGCCGGCGGCGGCGATCGAGCCGTTCCGGGAGGAAGACGCCGTCGACTTCCATGCCGCGCTCGAGGAGGCCTTCGAGGACCACTGGGAGCCGCATCCGGAGCCCTTCGAGGAATGGTGGAAGCGACAGCGCAACCGCCTGAACTTCGACCCCTCGCTCTGGTTCGTCATCCGCGACGGCGACGAGATCGCGGCCTTCACCCGCAACGAGATGCGCACCGAGTCCGGCTACATCGGCGCGCTCGGCGTGCGTCGGCCGTGGCGGGGCAGGGGCTACGGGCGCGCGTTGCTCCAGTACAGCTTCCGCGAGTTCCAGCGGCGCGGCTCGAATCGAGTGACGCTCGGCGTGGACGCCGCGAACCCGACGGGCGCGACGCAGCTCTACGAGAGCGTGGGCATGCAGGTCGAGGCTGAGGAGATCGTCTGGGAGAAGTCGCTCGCATGAGCCTGTTCCGCGCCCGGTGCCCGCGTTGTCGCACGCTCACGGCCGTGGCGGTCGACGAGGGGTACGAGTGCCACGCCTGCGGACGCACCTATGCCGCCGGGTTGGTGCGGGTTCCGCGTGCCTGGGGCGACGGCGGCGAGCCGATGGTCGAGGCGGCGGCCTTGCCGGTCGACTATCCGGAGGTCGCGGTGGTCGAGGAGGAGACGCTGGCGATGCAGACGCTCGCCGTCGCCTCCGACCTCCCGGTACGGCCGCTGGTGCTGGGCGGCTGCTGCTGCGCGCACGTCGGCGTGGTCGAGGGGCTCGCCGCGCGGCACGGGCGGGTCGCGGTGCTCTGGCTCGACGCCCACGGCGACCTGAACACGCCGGAGACGTCCCCGTCCGGCAACGAGTGGGGGATGCCGCTGAGGACGTTGATCGACCGCGGCACGATCGACGCGGCCGACGTTGTGCTCTGGGGTTCGAGGAACCTCGATCCGGTCGAGGAGGAGTTCATTGCGGCGGCCGGGATCGGGGACGACCACACCTCGCTGCTCGACCGGGTCGAGGCCGTCTACGTCGCCGTCGACTGCGACGTCCTTGCCCCCGGGGAGATCGCGGTCTTCATGCCCGAGCCCGGCGGGCCGACTCTCGGCGAGGTCGAGCGGCTCCTGACGGAGATACGGGAGAGCGGGAAGCTCGTCGGCGCCGGCTTCACCGGCCTCGCGCCGGACCCGGCGAACGTCGAGAAGGTCGAGCGGCTTGCTGCGGCGCTCGGCTACTGAGCGCCTCCGCAACCTCCCTCCGAGGTCGCAGGTCTAAGCTGCCACCGTGGCCAAGATTGACGTTTCGGTCGAGACCGACGACCAGCCAAGCCCGCCGCCGAGCCACCCGAACACCTGCCCGAGCTGCCACTCGCACTACCGCGACGACGAGCTCGAGCAGAGCCTCTGGGTCTGCGGCCAGTGCGGGCACCACTTCCCCATGCGCGCGCGGGCGCGGATCGCGTCCCTCGCCGACGCCGACTCCTTCGCGGAAGAGGCGACGGAGCTGCACTCCGAGGATCCGCTCGGGTTCTTCGACCTCAAGCCCTACACCGAGCGGCTCGCCGAGGCCGAGATGACGACCGGCCTCGCGGACGCGATGGTGATCGGCCGGGCGGCGATCGAGGGAAGGCAGTGCGAGCTCGCGGTCATGGACTTCTCCTTCATGGGCGGCTCGATGGGCAGCGTGGTCGGGGAGAAGCTCTCGCGCGCCTGCGACTCTGCGGCCGAGTCGGGGATGCCGCTCGTCGCCGTCACGAGCTCGGGCGGCGCGCGCATGCAGGAGGGCATCCTCGCGCTCATGCAGCTGCCGAAGACCGTCGCGGCGGTCGAGGACCTCCGCGACTCCGGCCAGGCGCTGCTCTGCGTGATGGCGCATCCCACGACCGGCGGCGTGCTCGCGAGCTTCGCGACGCTCGGCGACGTCCTGCTCGCGGAGCCGAACGCGCTGATGTCCTTCGCCGGCCCGCGCGTCGTGCAGGAGATCACACGCGAGAAGCTCCCCGACGACTTCGGCCGGGCCGAGCAGAACCTTCGCTTCGGCCACATCGACGCGATCGTGCCGCGGCCCGAGCTGCGTCCGACCCTGGCCCGTCTCCTGAGGTTGTTCGATGCCCCCGACTGAGCACGAGCTGAGATTGCGTGAGCGGCTCGGTCGCCTGCGGAATCTCCCGCTGCTCGGCGGCGCCCGCCTCTCCGGCGAGCTGGACCGGCTGCAGCGGCAGATCTCCCGGATCGGGGAAGAGGCGACCGACGAGGAGATCTGGCGCAAGGTCGAACTCGCCCGTCATGACGACAGGCCGTACACCCTCGACTACGTGGAGCGGCTGCTCGAGGACTGGTTCGAGCTCCACGGCGACAGGGCGCTCGGCGACGACGGCGCGATGATCGCCGGTCTCGGGAAGCTCGGCGGTCGCACGATCGTCCTCGTCGGACAGCAGAAGGGGCGCGACATCCACGAGCGCGCGAGGCGGCGCTTCGGCATGCCGAACCCCGAGGGCTACCGCAAGGCGATGCACGCGATGGAGCTCGCCGAGCGCCACGGCTTCCCCATCGTCACGCTCGTCGATACCCCGGGCGCGTATCCCGGAGTCGTGGCCGAGCAGCACGGGCAGGGCGCGGCGATCGCGGAGTCGCAGGCGACCATGGCCCGGCTGACGGTGCCGACGGTGACGTGCGTGATCGGCGAGGGAGGCTCGGGCGGAGCGATCGCCATCGCACTCGGCGACCGCGTCCTCATGCAGGAGAACGCGATCTACTCCGTGATCTCGCCCGAGGGATGCGCCGCGATCCTGTGGCGCGATGCGGGCCAGGCGAAGAAGGCCGCGGCGGCCTTCCGCCCCGACGCCGTGCACTGTCTCGAGCTCGGCGTCGTCGACGAGATCGTCTCCGAGCCGGTGGGCGGAGCCCACATCGATCCGGACATGGCCGCCCGTCTCCTGGGTCAGGCCCTGCAGGAGTCGCTGGCAGAGCTGGAGGGGATCCCGGGTGACGATCTACGTCGCCGACGGCGGGCCCGCTTTCGCTCGCTCGGCGTCTTCGCCTAGGCCAACTAAGAGTAGGTTTCAACAGTTTACGGCGTTGTCGGGTCCGACACTGTCCACACCGTCCACAGGCTTTTCCCCGCTATGTATGCGGAGTGTGAACCCTAGGAGTACGACTCGAGACGGACAAAAATGGCGGTCCGGGGTCGTTTTCGAGGCTCTTGCGGAGGGGACGAATCGGCCATGGCGGCGCGTCCGATCTGGAGCGGGACGATCTCCTTCGGGCTCGTCAGCATCCCCGTCCGGATGCTGACCGCCACCAGCTCGCGCGAGCTTCGCTTCCATTTCGTCGACCGGCGCGACCTCGAGCCGATCGGCTACGACAAGGTGCGCAAGGACACGGGCGAGCACGTCGAGCCCGACGACGTCGTCCGCGCCTTCGAGCTCGAGAAGGGACGCTTCGTGCCGATCGAGCCGGAGGATCTCGACCGGCTCGACGTCGAGCTCACGCACTCGGTCGACATCTGCGACTTCGTCTCCCTCGACGAGATCGATCCCATCTACTTCCGGCAGGCGTACTACCTCGCGCCACAGGAGGGCGGCGAGAAGCCCTACCGGCTGCTCGTCGAGGCTCTCGAGCAGACCGGTCGGGTCGGGATCGCGAAGGTCGTGATCAGGAACAAGCAGCACCTCGCCTGCCTGCGGCCGTGGGAGAACGTGCTCGTGCTCGAGACGATGTACTACGCCAAGGAGGTTCGGCAGCCGGCCGAGATCGTGGGCGAGACCGCGACCGCCGACGTGCGCAAGGCCGAGGTCGAGATGGCGAAGTCCCTCGTCGAGAACCTGAGCGCGAAGTTCGATCCCGAGCGGTACGACGACACGTACCGGTCCGAGCTGCTCGACCTGATCCGGGCGAAGGCGGAGGGGACACCCCTCCCGGAGCCGCAGGAGGAGGAGGGCGAGGTGGTCGACCTCATGCAGGCTCTGCGAGAGTCGGTCGAGCGAACGCAGCGCGCACGTAGTAAGAAAGCCTCGTGAGCCAGAAGCTCTCGGAGTACGAGCGCAAGCGAAACCGCAGAAAGACGCCGGAGCCGTTCGGAGGGAAGCGCGGCAAGGAGAAGGCGCCGATCTTCGTGGTGCAGCGGCACGACGCGCGGCGGCTCCACTACGACTTCCGGCTCGAGCGCGACGGCGTCCTCGCCTCGTGGGCCGTCCCCAAGGGCGTGCCGCTGGAGCCCGGCGAGCAGCACCTCGCCGTCCACGTCGAAGACCATCCACTCGAGTACGCGACGTTCGCCGGCGAGATCCCGAAGGGCAACTACGGCGCCGGCACGGTCGAGATCTGGGATCACGGCACGTACGAGCTGCTCGAGGAGAAGAAGGACGGCGGCCTCACCGTCAGGCTGCACGGCGAGCGGCTGGAGGGAACGTGGGCGCTCGTGCCTGCCCACCTCTCCGGTGACGAGAAGAACTGGCTCATCCTCCGCAAGAAGGACGACGCCGGAGCGCCCGCGCCCGGTCCGCGGCGCGTCTATCGGGCGATGCTCGCGACGCTGACCGAGGAGCTGCCGTCGGGAGAGGGCTGGGAGTTCGAGCCGAAATGGGACGGCTACCGCGCGCTCGGCTACGTTCGCGGCGGCGAGGTGAAGCTCGTCTCACGCAACGGCAACGACCTGACGAAGCGGTTCGAGCCCGTGGCCAAGGAGCTCGTCAAGGCGCTCCGCACGCCCGACGCCGTCGTCGACGGCGAGGTCGTCGCCCTCGATTCGGCCGGCAGGGCGAGCTTCTCGGCGATGCAGCAGGGAAGCACACGGCTCGCCTATGAGGTGTTCGACGTGCTCGAGGCGGACGGCGAGCCGCTTCTCGACCTGCCGCTGACCGAACGCCGCGCTCGGCTCGAGAAGCTGCTCGCGCCGAACCCCGTCGTCCAGCTCTCCGGATCGTTCGAGGACGGAGAAGCGCTGCTCGAGGCGGCGCGCGAGCAGAACCTCGAGGGCGTGATGGCGAAGCGGTCCGCGTCGCGCTACCAGGAGGGGAAGCGCAACCGCGACTGGCTGAAGATCAAGACCCACGGCCGCCAGGAGTTCGTGATCTGCGGCTACACGAAGGGCCAGGGCCGGCGCAGCGGCCGCTTCGGAGCCCTCGTGCTCGGCGTCCGTCGCGGCCGCGATTGGGAGTGGGTCGGCAACGTCGGCACCGGCTTCGGCGAGCGCGACATCGACGACCTCCTGGCGAAGCTCGAGCCGCTCCAGCGCGACGAGTCTCCGTTCGCCGTCGTCCCGAAGATGCCCAAGGTGCGCAAGGGCGACGTCGTCTGGGTCGAGCCCGAGCTCGTCGCCGAGGTCGAGTTCGCGGAGTGGACGCACGACGGCCACCTCCGCGCGCCGTCCTTCCAGGGCCTGCGCGACGACAAGGGAGCGAAGGACGTCCACCGCGAGCGGCCGACCGAGGCGAAGGAGGGCCGGGTCAAGCTCTCCAACCTCGAGAAGGTCTTCTGGCCCGAGAGCGATCCGAGCGGGGGGATCACGAAGGGCGACCTGCTCGACTACTACCGTGCAATCGCTCCGGTCGTGGTCGCGCACCTGAAGGGTCGGCCGTTCACGATGCGGCGCTATCCCGACGGTGCCTTCGGCAAGGCCTTCTTCCAGAAGGACGCGCCGAAGGGCATGCCGGAGTGGATCCCGCGCTTCCACGTTCAGGTCTCGACGCGCGAGCGGCCGCCCAAGAAACGCTGGATCGACGCTCCCGTTGTGAACGACGAGGACGCCCTGCTCTGGATGGTGAACATGGGCTGCATCGACCTGAACGCGTGGTACTCGCGGATCGACAAGCCCGAGCGACCCGACTTCGTCCTCTTCGACCTCGACCCGTCGCCGGACGTCGGCTTCCCCGAGGTCGTGCAGGTGGCGCTTCTCGTCAAGCAGGCGCTCGACGCGCTCGGGCTCGCTTCCTTCCCGAAGACGAGCAGCGCGGAGGGGATGCACGTGCTCGTGCCGGTCGAGCGGCGCTACACCTACGGCGAGACGCGCGAGTTCTGCGAGATCGTCGCGGGTGCGATCGCACGCACCAACCGCGGGCTCGCGACGACGGAGTGGTCGAAGGCCAAGCGGCGCGGCGTCCTCATCGACGCGAACCAGAACGGCGAGGGGAAGACGATCGCGTCGGTCTACTCCGTGCGGCCACGCGCCGGCGCGCCAGTGTCGACCCCGTTGCGCTGGGAGGAGGTCAAGGAGTCGCTCGACGCGGCGAGCTTCACGATGGACGTCGTGGTCGAGCGCGTACGCCGGCACGGCGACCTGTTCGAGGGCGTCCTGACGACGCGGCAGCGGCTCGAGTCCGCGCTGCGTTCGCTTCGATGAGCGGGACGATCCTCTGGGACGTCGACACGCAGGTCGACTTCATCGAGCCGGGCGGGAAGCTGTACTTCCCCGGCGCCGAGGAGGCAAGGCCGGCGATGGCCCTGGTCGTCGAGGCCGCCCGCGCGGCCGGCGTCGTGCATGTCGCCTCCTGCGACCAGCACGAGCTCAGCGATCCCGAGATCTCGCTTGAGCCCGACTTCGAGAGCACCTGGCCGCCGCACTGCCTCCTCGGCACCCGCGGTGCCGAGAAGATCCCCGAGACGAAGCAGCTCGACCCGCTGCCGCTCCCGCTCGTGCCGTTGCCGCACGCGATCCTTCGCCGACTGCTCGAAGGAAGAACCGAGCTCTTGATCCCGAAGAAGCAGTACGACCCGTTCACGAATCCGAACACGGAGACGCTGCTCGACATGCTCGACCCGGACGAGATCCTGCTCTTCGGCGTCGCGACCGACATCTGCGACGACGCGGCCGTGCGCGCGCTCCTGCGGCGCGGCCGGCGTGTCGCGTTCGTCGAGGATGCGTCGCGCGGAGTGGACGAGTCGAGGGTCGCCGCCTGCCTGGCCTCCTGGCGCGAGGGCGGAGCGCGCTTCACGACGGCCGAGGAGGCGGCCGCGGGTCTCGGTTAAGGAGGACGCGGCTCCTGCCGATAGCGACACAGATGGTCGGGGATTGGTTCCATGCGGCTGCGGACTTCGCCACGACGTGGCTGCCGCTGGCGTTCTTCCTCCTGATCGTCGTGATGGTCTGGCTGCTCTGGAAGACCGTCGGGATGATGCCGCGCACGAGCCCGGCGAACATGATCGAAGGCTCGAGGTCCTCGACGACGTGGGCGGACGTCGCCGGCGTCGAAGAGGTTCGCGGCGAGCTGATGGAGGTCGTCGAGTTCATGCGCGAGCCGAAGCGCTTCGAGCGGCTCGGCGCGAAGGTGCCCAAGGGAATCCTGCTCTACGGCCCGCCCGGAACCGGCAAGACACTGCTCGCGAAGGCCGTCGCCCACGAGTCGGGCGCGAACTTCTACAGCGCGTCGGCCTCGTCGTTCGTCGAGATGTTCGCCGGTCTCGGGGCCGCTCGCATTCGCAAGCTCTTCAACGAGGCGCGGAAGAACGCGCCCGCCATCGTCTTCATCGACGAGCTCGATGCCGTGGGCGCTCAGCGCTCGGGTCACGGCTTCAATCGGGAACAGGATCAGACGCTCAACCAGCTGCTGGTCGAGCTCGACGGCTTCGACGGCGCCGCGCAGGTCGTCGTCATGGGCGCCTCCAACCGGATCCAGGACCTCGACCCGGCGCTGCTGCGCCCGGGCCGCTTCGACCGCCAGCTGCTCGTGCCGCCGCCCGATCTCGCCGGCCGCGAGGCGATTCTCCGCGTCCACACGCGCGGCAAGCCGCTCAAGCTCGACGACGTCGATCTCGGCACCGTCGCCCGACAGACGTCGGGGCTCACGGGCGCCGAGCTCGCGAACATCTGCAACGAAGCGGCCATCAAGGCCGGCCGCCGGAGCGCCGTGGCGATCGTGCAGGACGACTTCGACTGGGCGCTCGAGCGGGTCGTCGCCGGCCTGCAGCAGCGGAAGGTCCTGACCGAAAAGGAGCGGCGCATCCTCGCCTACCACGAGGGCGGCCACGCCCTGATGGCTCATCTCATGGGCTCGGTCATGGAGCTCCAGAAGGTGACCATCGTGGCCCGCGGGAACGCACTCGGCTACGCCTTCTACCTTCCGGGCGAGGACCGCTACCTCCACACGAAGGAGGAGCTCGTCGACCGCATGGTCGTCGCGCTTGCCGGCCGCGCTGCGGAGGAGGTCGTCTTCGGCCGCGTCACGAACGGTGCCGCCGACGACCTCGAGAAGGTGACGGAGATCGCCCGTGCGATGGTGTTCGAGTGGGGCATGTCCGAATCGGTCACGTCACGGACGATGCGCGCCGAGAACTACGCGCTCTCCGAGGCGACCAAGCGCGTGCGAGACGAGGAGCAGGCTCGCTTCACCGACGGTGCCTACGAGGAGGCCGTCCGCCTTCTGCGCAAGCACCGTGCCGCGCTCGACCGGATCGCGGCCGAGCTGCTCCAGAAGGAGACGCTCGTCCGCGACGACCTGCTCGAGCTCGTCAACGAGGTCGAGCCCGAGTCGCGCGCCTCGGAGACGGTCGGCGTGCCGCGTGTGGTGGCGAGCAAGCCGTCCGACCCTCTGCCGTAGCTCTAGCCCCCGCCGAGCTGCGAGATGTCGAGGGCGTTCTTCGGCGCCGAGAGCGACACGTCGGCGTTCCAGTCGCCGAAGTTGATCGTCCCCGACTGGTTCTTCTTGCCACCCACGATCGCCACCGGGTAGGGCTTGCCGGTCGCCGCGACGTAGAGCTTGCTGTTGTCCGATGTGTCCCGGATCTCGACGACCCTCTGGCCCTGGAACGCGGTCGCGCCCTTGTTCTCGAGCTTGCCGTGGTTCGCGCTGATGCCTGCGAAGAGCGCACCGATGTTCGTCAGCGGGGCCAGCGACTTGAGCTGCCCCTGGGTGGCCGAGGCCTTGAGCCACCTCCCGTGCAGCAGCTGCGCGACGGCCGCCCCTGCGAAGTGCTTGTAGAACTCGTCGGTGCCCTGGATGTACAGCGTGTCGCCGATGCGGACGAGGTTGAACGAGAGGCCGTTCGTCGACATCGAGCCCTTGGCTCCCTTGTCGCCCGCCATCGAGAGGTCGAGCTTGATGGGCGTCCCGCCCGAGACGATGCTCCCGGAGACGTGCGCGGAGGAGGCGCTCGTCGCGGCGGCCTTCGTGTTCGCGAGCACCTGATTCGCCGGCTTCGACGCCTCGCCGTTCGACTGCGCCTTCTGATGGCCGCTGCCGCAGCCTGCGAGGAGCGCTGCGGTGAGGATCAGGGCGAGGGCCGGGACGCGCATCGTGGCCGCGAGTCTTTCAAATACGATCGCCGGGTGGATACGCCTCGCTCCGTCCATCACGTGGGGCTCGCCGTCGACGACCTCGACGGGGCGCTCGAGACGTACGAGCGCCTCTTCGGCGCCCGGCTCGAACATCGCTCCCGTGTCGAGGAGCAGGGCGTGGAGGCCGCGTCGATCCGGGTCGGGGAGAGCCGGCTGGAGCTGCTCGGCGCCCTCGGCGAGGACACTCCGGTGGGTCGCTTCCTCGCGACGCGAGGTCCGGGAATGCATCACGTCGCGTACGAGGTGGACGACATCGGCGCCGCCCTCGCGCACCTGTCCGACGCCGGCGCCGAGCTGATCGACGAGGCGCCGAGGAAGGGCATGTTCGGCCTCGAAGTGGCATTCGTGCATCCGGAGTCCGTTCACGGCGTCCTGTCGGAGGTGGTAGCGGTTGGCTGAGGAACGCGTACGGATCGAGATCGGCTTCGCCGGCGGGCAGATCGTCGGCAGCTTCGTGGAGGCCCGCTCGGCGGACGAGCTCGAGTCGGCGCTCGGCTCGACGGGAGCGGGGAAGCCGGTCGTAGTGCTCGAGACGGAGGACGGCCCGTTGCACGTCGTCGTGGCGCACGTCGCGTACTACAAGCGCGTCGTTCGTGCAGGGCGCGTGGGCTTCGCGAGTTAGCTCTGGCGGGATCGCGGGGAAACGAGCAGGGGATGAGTACTCCCGCCGAGCGCCAGCCTGCGCGCGAGTCGACCGAGCACGTGCGGGAGCTGGTCGCGCGCGGCCAGCAGGGGGACCGCGACGCGCTCGAGGAGCTGTACCTGATCCACTTCGACCGGATCTACAGCTACCTCCACGTCAGTGTCGGGAACCGGCACGACGCCGAGGACCTCACGACGCAGACGTTCCTGAAGATGCTGGAGAAGATCGGCAGCTTCAAGTGGCAGTCCGCGCCGTTCTCGGCCTGGCTGTTCCGGATCGCCCACAACCTCGCCATGGATCACTTCCGGTCGCGCCGTCGCTGGCAGCCCGAGGAGGAGGTTCCCGAGCCGCCGGGCGACGAGGAGCCGTCGGCCGAGCTCGTGGCGATGCAGAGCATCGGCCGCGAGTCGATGCTGAAGCTCATCGAGCGCCTCTCGCCCGAGCAACAGCAGGTGCTGACGCTGAAGTTCGTCTTCAACCTTCCCAACGCGGAGGTCGCGGCGATCCTCGACAAGACCGAGGGCGCCATCAAGTCGCTCCAGCACCGCGCGCTCGTGTCGCT
>Ga0070714_100001439_pt1 | contig 17326 bp, 19 predicted proteins | sample LARL83metaG_FD_65450 | JGI IMG/M metagenome (GOLD analysis project Ga0070714, IMG submission 65450) | Corn, switchgrass and miscanthus rhizosphere microbial communities from Kellogg Biological Station, Michigan, USA - LAR L8-3 metaG | ecosystem: Host-associated > Plants > Roots > Rhizosphere ... | reverse complement strand
AGCTTCAAGGCAGCTTCGATCTTGGCGTTGGCATCCGGCTGACTCAAGGTCTTGGGGGTTGCCGCATCTGGAGGCATACAGTAGGCGACAGCAATGGGTTCATGGACGGCGATGCTCACCTTGCCATCCCGGAAGCTCGGTTGGGCCCACTCGTATACATTGAAGTTGGTGGCATGAGTCAACATCCAATCCGAGAACTCTTTGTGGCGCAATCCTGCCGGCGGAGCACCCCATCCGTCCCTGGACATGCAGTCCCAGATGTATTCCTTGAGATAACCGGCCTGCCGGACCGCTGCCAGGGTATCGAGGTAGGTCTCCTCCCCGGGTCTGTGGTTCTGGTCCTCGGCCCAGGTCTGCGCCATGAAATCCATGGAGTCCAGCGTCTCCTCAGGGCTCTCCAAGTAATCCTTGGGCATGACCGGATAGTGCTTGTCTTCCCACAGCAGCCGGAATCCGCCGTAGGCGATCCAGGCGGACTTCGCTGACTTGTTGCTGGGCACTTCGAACAAGCTGTCATAGACATTGATGCCGAGACCTTGGTCATCCGTCGCGGATTTTGCAGGCGAAACTGCTGCCTGCTTCGGTTGGCTCGCGCACGCCGCCAAGGCGAGCAGGCCCACCAGCAGGGTTCCGGAACCAAGGCGTGAAATAAGCCGCATGACGTATCCCCTCTAGTTATGTTCGTTGGACAGGCGCGCGCTTCGGTCCGGATGATGGAAGAGCAATACCACCAATACGGAGGACATGGCGAGTCCGAACATCAGCCAGAACGGCGTGGCGAAACTGCCGCTGCCCGCCACCAGCCAGCCGGTGACGGTGGGGGCGACGGCGCCGGCGATGGCGAACAGCGTATCCATCACCCCCAGCGCCGTGCCGGAACGCTCCCGGGCCACGTCCACGTTGATGGCGTAGTAGGCGGCATTGGTGCTCATCCCCAGGGCCACCGCCAGGGTGATGAACACGAGCGCTACCCGGAAGTCGTGGGTATAGATGAGCGGCAGGACGCAGAGCGCCGCCAGCAACTGGGAGATCCAGATGGGATGGGAACGGGCCGCCCGCAGGCTGCCGGTGCGCTTCAACAGCCAGTCCGAGAGGTAGCCGAAGCCCCACAGCAGCAGCGCCGCCAGCAGCCAGGGCAGCACGTTGAACCAGCCCACCTGCTTCAGGTTGAGGTCGTAGACCTGCTGGAAGTAGCTGGGCAGCCAGGTCATGAAGAAGAACAGGTAATAGCCGAACACGAAGAAGGCCCAGTCGTTGGCCAGCAGGGTGGGGTTCGAGAACAGGAACTTCCACAGGCTCGCACCATGGCTGCGGCGCTGGCTGGGCGCGGGCGGCGGCGCGCCCTCGCGGATATGGGCCAGCTCCGCCGCATCCACGTGCCGGCTCTGCTCCGGGAAGTCCCGGAACAGCTTCCACCACAGCGGCAGCCACAGCGCGCCGACCACCATGAGCACGATGAACATGCCGCGCCAGCCGACGTGGAGGATGAGCTGGGTCACGATGGGTGCGCCGATGGCTAGTGCCAGCGGCACCGCCACCAGCGAATTGGAAAGCGCGATGGCCCGCTCGCGGGGTGAGAGCCAGTCCGCCACGGCCCGGTTCAGGGCCGGGAAGTTGGGGCCTTCCGCTACGCCCAGCAGCACCCGCGCCGCCACCAGCATGGATACGCTGGCGGCGAGGCCGGTCATGCCGATGGACAGGGACCACAGCAGCGAGGCGAAGAACAGGGTGCGGCGGGCGCCGAAATGGTCGGCCCAGATGCCGCCGAAGAACGTGGTGATGATGTAGCCGATGCCGAAGGCGCCGAGGATGCCGCCCACCAGGCTGGCGTCGAAGTGGAACTCGGCGGCGATGCCGTGCACCGCGTAGGACAAGGCTGAGCGGTCCACGTAGTTCACCATGGTGATGAAGAAGATCAGGGCGATGACCACCCAGCGGAAACGGGTATGGCTCAAGGCGGCTCTCCGTCAGTGCAACGGGAGACCAATACTACCAACCGATGAACCGTTCCCTATCTGCGTACTTGGATATCGGAGTGCAGATGTTTTTCCACGTGGGCCAGCAGGCTGTCCAGGCCGTCCCCCGCCTTCTGCAGCGCATCGTGGGACCCGCGGGGATAAAGCTTGCCCTTGGACTTCAGGCGCAGGCCCTTGCCATTCACCCGTTCCACCACGCCGTTATCCAGCAGTTCGTCGAGGATGGCGCGGTAAGGCACGTCACCCCCGCACTTGCGGACCAGTCCCAGGAAGGATTCGCTGCCACCCTTGATGGGCAACACCTTGGGGGCACCGCGGCCATCCACGTAAGGCGGTAGCAGCCAACCGGCCACCACCCGGGCCGCGCGGTTGCGGGACGGCAGCTCCCTGCCGTCGCCGGGCATGGGCTGGTGCGACAGGCGCATCACTTCCTTGCGGGAGAGACCGGTGAGGATGGCGGCCCGGGACTTGAACTGGCGGCCACGGCCGCTCAGGGACAGCAGCGGATCGTTGAGGGCCACGTCCACGAATACCCAGCGCGCGATGTCCTCGAACTCGAGGCAGGACATGCAATGGCGCAAGGCGATGCGGGCGATGGGGCGCAGGGTGCGCACGATGAGCGTTACTAGTGTCCTTTGCAGGACCGGCTGCTTAGCCACCATGCGGGTTCTCCCTATCCCTCTGCCGCGAGGACCATTCGCGGCCTCCAGGGGACAGCCGTTATTGTTTCGTGACAGGGGATATACACCACCGTGCCGGATTGCGAAAGTCCCGGAGAAACAACGGGTTACATATCCCAAAAATTATTTGGGAATCCTCGGCCTCATCCGGAGAGCGGGACGTGGCGCGGCTGGGCGGCCACCCGGCTCATCCAGGCCCGGACCGCAGGGAAACGCGCCAGATCGTAGCCGCCCTCGTCGGCCACATGGGTATAAGCATAGAGGGCCACGTCGGCCACGGTGTAGGTTTCGCACACGAAAAAATGTCGTGTCGCTAGATGTTGTTCCATCACCCCCAGGGCCTGGTAACCGCGCTCGCGCTTCTGCGGCAGCGAGGGCTCGTCGGGTTGCTTGAGGGAATGCACGATGAACCTCGCAGTCGCGACATAGGGCTCGTGGCTGTACTGCTCCCAGAACAACCATTGCAGCACCTCGGCCCGCAGCCAGCGGTCCGCCGGCAGGTAGACCGTGCCCTCGGCCAGATAGCACAGGATGGCGTTGGACTCAGGCAGCAGACGCCCGTCGTCCAGTCGCAGCAGCGGGATCTTGCCGTTGGGATTGAGCTTCAGGAACTCCGGCGTGCGCGTCTCTTTCTTCAAGGTATCCATCTCGACCCACTCGAAGGGTTCGTCGAGCTGGGTGAGCAGCAGGCGCACCTTGTAGGAGTTGCCCGAGCTGCTCATGCCGTAGACCTTGTACACCTAATAACCCCCGCTGGGCGGCTTGAAGTTCACCGTGACGCTGGCGTGCTGGACGGTGCTGGGCGGCGGCCCATCCAGGGGCTCGAAATACCACTGCTGCAGTGCCACCACCGCGGCGGTATCGAAGGCTCCCGGCGGGGTGGCCTGCAGCACCTTCACGTTGCTGGGCACGCCGCTCTGGTCCAGGTCGAAGCCCAGGGTCACCTGGCCTTCCACCGGCGTCGAGAGCATCGCGTCCGGGTACGGCGGGGTGATGCGGTAGATGCGCCAGGTTCCGGAGGTGACGATGTCGCAGCGGCCGCGCGGCTTGTAGACCTCCGCCATGTGCTCGCAGAAATAGCGGGTGCGGTCCGGCACCGCATCGGGGCCGAAGAACAGCGGGAAGGTGAAGGGATGGGCCACGGCCTTGCCGTTGTCCTGGTAGGCGCGGAACTTCATGCCGGCGAAGGCGCCCAGCACCGCGTTGGCGGTGTCTTCGGGCAGCTCGCTGGTGAGAATCTCGGCGCCCTGCACGCTGCCATCCGGCTGCACGGTGAACTTGAGTTGCATGAAGGCGTCCTGCTGCACCGGCACCCGGGCCTCCAGTGCGGCCGGCGCCGCGTCTTCCACGGGGGTGGCGATGAGCGAGGGCACCGAGGGCTGCGCCTGCGCCGCAGGCGGCGCCGGGGTCTGGGGTTTGGTGGCGCAAGCGGCCAGCAGGCCGCAGCAGAGCGGCAATAAAGCGGGTTTCAGCTTGGGATGCATGGCGAAAGGAGGGATTACAGGGGGAGCGGCGTACGTTAACACGCGAGCCGGGAAGGCCCCAAAACCGGCCGGTTAAGTGGTGCTATACTGTATAAATATACAGGTCTCACAAGCAGGCATGCCATGGAGCCGAATCCCATCCGCAAGGGCCGCGGCGCCCTCTCCAATCCGGAGGGCCGCTTCGAGAGCGTGCGGAAGAATGCCGAGACAGACGGTTGGGACACGCCACCTGAAGACGAGGAGCTGCCGGTCCTCAAGACCGTGGTGAAACCGGACCCGACCCGTACGCTGATCACGCGGAACCAGTCGCCGGACATCCCCTTCAACCAGTCCATCAACCCCTACAAGGGCTGCGAGCACGGCTGCATCTACTGCTACGCGCGACCGAGCCACGCTTATTTCAACCTCTCGCCCGGCCTCGATTTCGAGACCAAGCTCTTCTACAAGGAGCGGGCCGCGGAACTCCTGGACCAGGAGCTGCGCCGTCCCGGCTACCGGCCGCAGTCCATCACCCTCGGCGCCAACACCGATCCCTATCAACCGGTGGAGCGGGAACTGCAGGTGACGCGCAGCATCCTGGAGGTGCTGCGGCGCTTCAACCATCCGGTCACCATCATCACCAAGAGCGCGCTCGTCACCCGCGACATCGACATCCTCTCGGAGATGGCGCAGAAGCACCTGGCGGTGGTGATGGTTACCATCACCACCCTCGATCACGACCTGAAGCGCACGCTGGAGCCGCGGGCGGCGAGCCCGGAAGCGCGGCTCAGGGCGATACGCCAGTTATCGGAGGCGGGCGTACCGGTGGGGGTGATGACCGCGCCCATCATCCCGGCCGTGAACGACAGCGAGATGGAGGCCATCCTGGAGAGAGCCGCCGCAGCCGGCGCCAGCGGCGCGGGCTACACGCTGCTGCGCCTTCCCTACGAACTCAAGGATCTCTTCAAGGAATGGCTGGCGGCCCACTACCCGCTCAAGGCCGAGCACGTGATGAGCATCATCCGCCAATCCCGCGACGGCAAGGAATACGACTCGGGTTTCGGCACCCGCATGCGCGGTACCGGCAAGTTCGCGGAACTGATCGCGCAGCGGTTCCATCTGGCTACCAAACGGCTCAACCTGGGCTTCGGCAGCCGCCTGCGCCTCGACATCTCACACTTCAAGCCGCCGCCGGAAGGCGGACAGTTGGAACTTCTTTAGCGCTTATCATTTGTGTGACTGGCCGAAGAGCGTCTTGCGCTCCTCGTCGCTGAACTTGCGCTTCTCGGTGTAGGGCTCGTTCACGCCCACATAGGCGCGCTGCACCGCGGGGCGCGCCTTGATGGCCTCGAACCAGCGGTGCAGGTGCGGGAAGTCCGCCATGTCCTGCCCCAGGCCTTTCCACGGCACCACCCAGGTGTAGCAGGACATGTCGGCGATGGAGTACTCGCCGGCCACGAACTCGCGCGTGGCCAGGCGCTTGTTCAGGACACCGAACAGCCGTCCCACCTCGCGGGTGTAGCGCTCGATGGCGTAGGGGATCTCCTCCGGCGCGTAGTAGCTGAAGTGTCCCCGCTGTCCGGCCATGGGGCCGAGCCCCGCGTTCTGCCAGAACAGCCACTGCAGCACGTCCATGCGACCGCGCAGGTCCTTCGGCAGGAACTTGCCGGTCTTCTCGCCGAGATACCACAGCACCGCGCCTGACTCGAACACCGAGATGGGCGCGCCCTTGCCATCGGGCTCGTGATCGACGATGGCGGGGATGCGGTTGTTGGGCGAGACCGCGAGGAACTCCGGCTTGAACTGCTCGCCCTTGCCGATGTCCACGGGCACCACCCGGTGCGGCAGGCCGCTCTCCTCCATGAAGATGCGGACCTTCTGCCCGTTCGGGGTGCCCCACCAATAGAAGTCGATCATGCGACATACCTTCGAGACTCAGTCTCGACACCATAGCCCCAAGGGCTGATGACGGGCCAGCCGGGAGTCACCTGGCCACGCTTCACAGGGCAGTCACATTCGTGGTACTTAAAGGGCGGCCATTATGTTGCATGACAGTGTCATGACCCGCCTTTTCACCCCGGGAAACATCTTATGAACGCCACGGCCGCCGCTGCCAAACCCCTGACGCCCTCCAAGACCTTGGGGTTCGTCACCCTGTTCCTCATCGAGATGTGGGAGCGCTTCGGTTACTACGGCATGACCGCGGTGATCGTGCTCTACATGGTGCACCAGCTCGGCTATGGCGACGACCGCGCCAACCTCACCTTCGGCGCCTTCACCGCCATGGCCTATGCGGTGCCGGCGGTGGGCGGCTGGATCGGCGACCGCGTCTTGGGCAGCAAGCGCACCACCGTGCTGGGTGCCACTACCCTCACCATCGGCTACATACTCTTGTCCTTGCCTTATCCGGCACTGGTGTTCCCGGCGCTGGCCATCGTCGCGGTGGGCGGCGGCATCTTCAAGGCCAACCCGGCCAACGTGATCTCCAAGCTCTACCAGGGCGAGTCAGCCAAGCTCGATAGCGCCTTCACCATGTACTACATGGCGGTGAACCTGGGTGCCACCATCTCGCAGATCGCCACGCCGCTGATCCAGGTGTACGTGGGCTGGCATACCGCCTTCGCCATCTGCGCCGGCGGCCTGGTGGTGGGGCAGATCAACTACCACATGATGCAGCGCCACCTCGCGCACGTGGGCTCGGAACCGGACTTCAAACCGGTGGACATGAAGAAACTGCTGCTGGTGATCGGCTGCATGATCCTCGGCATCGTGGCGGTGGGCTTCATCATCCAGAACCGCGAGCTGGCGCGCGGCATCGTCTGGGCGGCCGGCATCGCCGCGCTGGGGGTGTTCGGCTGGATGTGGGCCATCGGCAATCCCAAGGAGCAGAAGGGCGTGCTGGCGGTGTTCATCCTGACGGTGCAGACCGTGGCCTTCTTCATCTACTACCAGCAGATGTCCACCTCGCTGACCCTGTTCGCCGACCGCAACGTCGACCTCGACTTCTACGGCTACCTGGTGCCGGCCGGACAGGTGCAGGCCCTGAACCCCATCTGGATCTTCATCCTCAGTCCGCCGCTGGCCTGGCTCTATAACCATTGGGGCAAGAGCAAGGGCGGCGATTTCCACATCTCCACCAAGTTCGCCATGGGCTTCGTCATCCTGGCGGCCGGCTTCTTCATCTACGGCCTCAGCGGCCATTTCGCCGTGAACGGTAAGATCTCCCTGTGGTGGATGATCTGGGGCTACTGCCTGCAATCCCTGGGCGAGCTGCTCATCAGCGGCCTGGGGCTCGCCATGGTGGCGCGCTACGTGGGTCCGCGCATGCGCGGCTTCGTGATGGGCCTGTGGTTCCTGGCCACCGGCATCTCCCAGTACCTGGGCGGCATCGTCGCCACCTATGCCAGCGTGCCGGACAACGTCACCGATCCGGTGCAGTCGCTGCCGCTCTACACCAAGCTGTGCATGGAGCTCGGCTACTGGGCGCTGGGGTTCACGGTGCTGGCAGTGGCCATGATCCCTGTCATGAAGTGGATCTCCGCCACCGGGGGTGAGGCCACGGATCACTGAGCCAGGACCGATCGCCGGTACCGGAAGGGCCCGTACGGGCCCTTCTCTTTTGCGTCACTTGGTCTGAAGGCCGGGCCGCTCCTCGCGCTTGCCGCGCCGGGAAAGATCCAGCCCCTCCGGGTTGCCTCCCGACAGGCGGTGCACCCAGGTCTCGAGGTTGGCGAGCTGCTGGCCGATCAGCTTGCGGCCGGACTCGTCGGTGAACCGGCCGGAGCCGTCGAAATGCTTGGCGGCATCCGCCACCATCACTTCCGGCTGGTTCAGCGGATACATGTTGAGGAACACGCAGCTCTGACGCAGGTGGTACTGGGCGCGGGCGGTGCCGAGACGGCTGATGGAAGCACCCATGATGGCTGCCGGCTTGTCGTCGAAAGGCTGCTCGGGCGGGCGCGAGGCCCAGTCGATTGCGTTCTTGAGCACGCCGGGGATGGCGTAGTTGTACTCCGGGGTGATGAAGAGCACGGCATCGGCCGCGCGGATCTGCTCGCGCAACCTCTGCACCGACGGCGGGTAACCCTTCTCGCGCACGTCTTCGTTGTAGAGCGGGATGTCGCCGATCTCGCCGGACTCGATCTCCATGTCCTTCGGCTTCAATTCCTGAGCCGCCTGCAGCAGCATCCGGTTATAGGAACCTCGGCGTAGGCTGCCGACCATGGCGAGTACTTTCATCGTCCACCTCCATCGCGGAATAAGCGCCACATGCTGCCGATATAATAGGCGCATGACTGCGACCGCGTTCAAAGATCACTTCTCCGGCCACGCCGCCGACTACTCGCGCTACCGGCCCGGCGCCTATCCACCTGCCCTGTTCAAAGCCCTGGCGGCGCTGGCGCCGGACCGAAGCTGCGTTTGGGACTGTGGCACGGGGAACGGCCAGGCGGCGCTGGGGCTGGCGGAGTGGTTCGACCGGGTCGAAGCCACCGATGCCAGCGACAAGCAGATCGCCGCAGCCGTAGCGCATCCCAAGGTCCGCTACAGCGTAGCGCCGGCGGAGGCCAGCGGTCTGCCTGCTCAGAGCGTCGCGCTGGTGACGGTGGCTCAGGCGCTGCACTGGTTCGACCTGCCGAAGTTCTACGCCGAGGTGCGGCGGGTGGCCAAGCCGCAGGCGCTCCTGGCCTGCTGCTGCTATATGCACTGCCGCGTAAGTCCCGGCGTGGACATGGCATTGCAGCGCCTGTACGAAGACCTCCTGGGCGACGCCTACTGGCCCCCGGAACGCAAACACGTGGAACGTGGCTATGCGGACCTGCCCTTCCCTTTCCCGGAGATCGAGCTGCCCCGCTTCGACATGGAAGTGCGGTGGCCCCTGGAAGGCTACGTGGGCTATCTGCGCAGCTGGTCCGCCACCCAGAACTACATCAAGAAGAACGGTCAGGATCCGGTTGAGCTGGTGGGAGAGGAACTACTGCAAGCCTGGGGGGACCCGGACACGGTGCGCCCCGTGCGCTGGGGTGTCACCATCCGCACAGGCTACATCTGACCTAGCACCGCCACCGCGTGCTCCAGAATCTCTTGCTGAGACAGCGTCGCATCCAGGCGCACCGCATCGACGGGTTTCTCGAAACGCTGTGCTACGTCGCGCACCAACTGCGGCGTGCGGTCCGCCGCCGGATGGACTTGGCTGGCGACCCGCTCTGCCGCCACATCCACCGGGCAATCCAGCCATAACAGGCTGCACTCGAAGCTCTGCTCCGTGGCGATGGCGCGCACAGCTCGGCGCTCGCTCTCGCGGCCGAAGGTCATGCCGTCCAGCAGCGAACCCGTGCCGGCCGCACAGTTGACGCGCAGCGCCTCCAGCACCGCCTGGTTGGCGGCCTGCTTCTCCGCCTCCGTGAAGCGGCAGTCGGGGAACAGCCGGTCACGGATGCGGTCCCGGTCGATGAGGGCTAGGCCGAAGCGCTCGCAGAGCGCCCGTGCGAGGGTGGACTTGCCGCTGCCGGGCAAGCCGCAGAGCACCACCACCCTGGGCTTCATCGCATCTCAGAGCGCCTGGCTGCGCTGCTTGTAGTGCACGCCGCGCTCCGCCAGGTAGGCGAGCATGTAGCTGTAGCAGGCGTCCACCGCACCGACATGCTCCGGCGGATGCACGCCGGTGACGTCGTAGCTGCGGTCCAGCAGCAGGTTGGCCGCTGCCGCGCAGGTGAAGCCGGTGGTGCGCGACATGGAGGAGAAGCCGGTCTTGGGATCGAACTCGTCGTACATGTCCCAGACGTGGCGCACCCGCTTGCCCTGCTCCTCGCCTTCCACGGTGATGCGCATCACCGTGAGCTCCGGCTCACCGGGTTTGAGCTTCCACTGGTCGATGAGCAGGCGCGCGGTCACGTCCAGCGGCACCACCTTGGCGCCCTTCACGTCCACCGGCTCCTCACCGAAGAAACCCGACTGCTTCAGGTGCTCGATGAGGGCGATGTGGCCGGGATAACGCAGGGTCTTCTCCGCCATGTCAGGGATGTGGGACATGGTGAACAGGAGCGAACGCAGGCCGTCGGTATTGAAGGCTTCCAGCTCGCCCGGCTTGTCGAACTTGATCATCTCGCGCTCGGTCAGCGCCGGCAGGGTCACCACCTTGCCGCCGCGCTGCAGTCGCGCCGGACGGGTGTATTCCTCGATCACGTCGATGGGCGAGAACGGGGCCTTGTAAAGGAAGGGCTTCTCTGGCTTCTGCGGCAGGCCGCCCACCAGGCACTCGAAGCGCGTCACCTTCATGCGCTTGTCGAACTGGCCGAGGATGACGTTGTCCATGCCCGGCGCGACACCCACGTCGGTGATGACGCGCACGCCCTTCTGCCTGGCGAGGGCATCCAGCTCCAGGGAGTTCTCCGGGAAGAAGGAGATGTCCGAGACGTCCTTGCCGGCCTCGATGAGGGTGCGCAGGGTGGCGAAACCCATGAAGCCCGGCACCGCGCTGACGATGAGGTCGAAGGGCTGCACGAAGGCCTTGATGGCCGCCGCATCGCGGCTGTCCAGCACCTGGGTCTTGATGCCCTTCTTCGCCAGCCGTTCCAGGGCGGCGGCGCTGATGTCGGCGGAAGTGACGTCGTGCTTGGCCGCCAGGTCCTGGGCGATGACGCTGCCCACCATGCCTGCGCCGATGACACCGATCTTGGCCATGTCGAAGCTCCCGAAAATAGCGTGGTTCTGCCGGGGTCCCGGCGTCTTGGGAGCGCGAAGTTTACGTGGTTAGAGGCATCTCACCAAGTTCCGATATTGGGCATGCTCTTCCAAGGCTCCTTCGGCGGAAGGGCATCGCCCCTCTGCAGCAGTTCGATGGAGATGTTGTCAGGCGTGCGGATGAAAGCCATGTGCCCATCCCGAGGCGGTCTGTTGATCACTACCCCGGCCTTCATGAGCCGCTCGCAGAGCGCGTAGATGTCCTCCACCCGGTAGGCCAGGTGGCCGAAGTTGCGGCCTCCGCCGTAGCCCTTCTCGTCCCAGTTATAGGTGAGTTCCACCAGGGGCGCCTTATGGACCCGTGCCGCCTCGGCGTCACCCGGCGCCGCCAGGAACACCAGGGTGTAGCGGCCTTTCTCGTGCTCGGTGCGGCTGATCTCGGTGAAGCCGAGCTTGCGGCAGAAGAAGTCCAGTGTCTGCTCGAGGTCGGAGACCCTGATCATCGTATGCAGATACTGCATGTCATCCCTCCAGGGCAAACGGATAAGTGACGTGGTCGCCGTGCACCTCGGCGAAGGGCGTGAGCGCGTGCAGCGGCGTCTTGTCGGGACCCATGATGTCCCGCACTGCGACGCCGCGCACCGTGAGCGCGTCGGCGATGAGCGAGCGGTGGCAGCGCCAGGGCACCGCCTCCGCGCACATGATACAGACGCAGCCCCGCCCGGCCAGGTCCAGCAGCTCGCCGAGCGCCGCCTCGAACTCCGGGGTCTGCATGTAGTCGGCATAGCCGCGGAAGCTGGCGTTGCGCCAACCCTGGTTGATGGAGTCCTTGCGCGCCTTGCGCAGCCCGCCGAGCCCCGGCATGTGGCGGTAGGCGAGGCCCGCTGCGGCGAGGGATTTCGCCAGCGCCTCCGAGTTGTACTGGGGGTTGTGCCGGGAGCGCGGCACGGTGCGCACGTCCGCCAGCAGCATCACCTGGTGCTGCTGCAGCAGGCCCAGCAGTTCCTCGAAAGGTCGCGTGGAATGGCCGATGGTGAGGATCATCTGGAGGACCGGCGAGGAGGCATGCCCGGAGCATACGTCCGGCCGGCGCATGTGACCAAACTCAAGGCAGCAGCAGGCTCAGGAGATACACGCCCACCGCGAACCAGGTGGCGTAGGCCAGGATCGGGATCAGGCGCGCAGTCCAGCGATCCATGAGCGTGACATGCTGGGCGTCGCCCCGTGCCAGTTTGCCGCGGGTGTGTCCCCAGAGCATGAAGCTCAAGGCCGGCACGCCGCAGACCATGAAACCCACCACCGCGAGGAACAGCAACGGCAGGTGCGGCCCCGGGGCGCCAGGGCCAGGGAACCAGGAGAAGCGCGCCACCGCTGCGAGATAACTCAAGGTCACGAGCCCCGCCAGGGTGCGCGGTGCCCACCAGAAGCGCTCCTGGCCGGCGATGCAGAGCGCCAGGCACGCAGTGGCGAAGGCGAAGGTGGCGCAGACCAGCATGCGCGGCCAGTTCCAATGATCCGTATAGAGCACCGCGAGCCCGGCGGCGGCCACCGCGCAGGCCGGCGTCAGCAGCCACAGCAGGCGACGCGGGATGTGCTGGGCGTTGCGGCCCCGCGGTATCGCCTCAGCCCCCCGCAAGGTAGCGGTCCTTCATGCGCACGTAGTGCTGCGCGGAGTAGAGCAGCATGGCCCGCTCCCCGTCTGTGAGCGGGCGGATCTTCTGCGCCGGGCTGCCGCGATACAGGTGGCCGGACTCCAGGCGCTTGCCGGGGCTGACCAGGCTGCCGGCGCCCAGCAGCACGTCGTGCTCCACCATCGCGCCGTCCATGACGATGGAGCCCATGCCGATGAGACAGCGGTCGCCGATGGTACAGGCGTGCAGGAGGCACTTGTGGCCCACGGTCACGTCGGCGCCGATGACCAGAGGCATGCCGCCGGGACTGTAGGGCCCGTCGTGGGTGACGTGCAGGATCGTGGCGTCCTGGATGTTGGTGCGCGCCCCGATGCTGATGCTGTTCACGTCGCCACGCGCCACGGCGAAAGGCCAGAGGGAGACGTCATCCGCGAGGGTGACCTTACCGATCACCACCGCCGCTTCATCTATATAGACGCGCTGGCCGATAGTGGGCCGGATGCCGGTGTAGCTGCGGATGGACATGGACAGTTCTCGAAGGAAACGACGACCTAGTTTGCCACGACGCGATTACGTCCGGATTGTTTGGCGCGCAGCAGGCGCTGGTCGGCGGTAGTGAGCAGGGAGCGGGCGGTGGCGCCGTCTTCCGGATAATGGGCCACGCCGGCGCTCACGGTCAGCTTGATGGAGTGGCTGCTGCCCGGCGGTTTCAGGATCAGCTTGCCCACGTTCTGGCGCAGCAGCTCGGCCTTCTCCAGGGCCGAACCCTCGCCGGTCTCGTGCAGCAGCAACAGGAACTCCTCGCCGCCGTAGCGCACCACCACGTCACTCTGGCGCACCCCGAGGCGGAGGGCCCGGGCCAGGGCCCGCAGCACCGCGTCGCCGGTCGGATGGCCATGGGTGTCGTTGATGCGCTTGAAGTGGTCGGCGTCCAGCATCACCAGCGCGAAGCGCCGGCCGTAGCGCCTGGCACGCTCGATCTCGAAGTCCAGCAGCGTGTCGAAGTAGCCGCGGTTGAAGAGCCCGGTCATGGGGTCACGCACCGAGCGGTACAGCAGCCGCTCGGAGCGGCCCACGATGGCATAGCTGATGACCACCGCCGCCGCCAGGAACACCAGGCGCGTGAACTGGTCCACGCCGCTGTAGGTGCCGGTGGACGGGTTCTGGATCTCGGGCGCATTCACGTCGTAAGCGTGGGTGATGAACTCGATGAGGCCCAGGTATTGCAGCACCGTGAAGCTGCCGATCACCAGGCAGATGCGCCGGTCCTGGCGCAGGCTCATGGCCACGATGGCCAGGAAGTAGATGTCGAAGGTGACCTTGCTGTTGGCGGCGATCAGCGGCGAGCCGACGAACACGAAGATGGAGAGCGCGGCGGTGACGAAGCCCGTGTCCAGCGCACTGCTGAGGAAGCCGACCCAGGGGCGGTAGGGCCGCCAGCGCAGGTAGAAGAAGATGCCTACCGCGAACAGCATGGCCACGCCGTTGACGCCGAGGCCCCAGGCGAACACCGGGTTGTCCGGGTAATAGATGATCTTGTAGATGGGCGTGATGAGCAGCAGCGCCACCACCGTGACGCGCACCCGCGCCGCCAGCCGCTCGCCTTCGCCGCCCGCGCTCAGCAGCGCGGCATCCGGCCCGCGCCAGAAGTCACGCCAGAACCTGCCCCAATGCCTGTTCATCCCCACCCCGCTCTGTGACGGGCACTCCTAAGTCTAACCCCGGGCCGGACCCTTGAAGGGGACGGATATGCCCCGATGTATACTCCAGATACAACTCCCGCAGGGGAATGGGGTCAACCATGGGCGCATTCGGCTTCGTCACGCTGGCGATCATCGTGTTCGCGGTGATCTATCTCATCATGCTGTACAACGGCCTGGTCTCCCTCAAGAACAACGTCAAGGAAGCCTGGTCCAACATCGACGTGCTGCTCAAGCAGCGCCACGATGAGCTGCCCAAGCTCGTCGAGACGTGCAAGCAGTACATGGGCTACGAGCAGGCCACGCTGGAGAAGGTGATGCAGGCCCGCACCGGCGTGCAGCAGGCGCAGCAGGCCGGCGACATCGCAGGCCTGGGGGCGGCCGAGAACGCCCTGCGCGCCGGTATCGGCAAGCTCTACGCGGTGGCGGAGGCCTATCCGCAGCTCAAGGCCAACGAGTCCTTCCAGCAGTTGCAGACGCGCATCTCCGGCCTGGAGAACGCCATCGCCGACCGCCGCGAGTTCTACAACGACAGCGTCAACCTCTATAACACCCGTCTCCAGCAGTTCCCCGACCTGATCATCGCCAACAACTTCGGCTTCAAGCCGGGCAGCCTGCTCGAGTTCAGCGACGAGGAGAAGAAGGACGTGGACGTGAAGGCCCTGTTCGCCTGACACGGCCGTGTCGTTGCTCGACCCTGACTGGCTGCGCAACGTCGATCCGGGGCATTTCTGGATCTTCACAGCGGCGCTATGGGCCGCTGCCGCGACGGCGTTCTTCGCCGGCTGGCGTTACTTCCGCCGCCTGCAGGTGGTGGAGGATACCCCCAAGTCACTGATCCGCTCCGCCGCGCAGGGGTATGTGGAGTTCTCCGGTACCGCCCGGCTCATGCCGGGCGATCCGATCCTCGCGCCGCTCACCCGCATGCGCTGCGTGTGGTGGTCATACAGCGTCGAAGAATACGTGGGCTCCGGCAAGAACGCCCATTGGCAGACCCTGAGCAAGGAGACCAGCGGCGAACTCTTCTGGGTGGAGGACGCCACCGGCTGCTGTGTGGTGGACCCTGACAAGGCCGTCGTCTATCCGTCCGCCAAGGATGTCTGGTACGGCAGCACCGCCACGCCGGAGGGCGGCCCGGGCATCGGGCAGTCGCGCATCGGCTCGCGTTTCCGCTATACCGAACAGCGCATGCAGGAAGGCGATCCGCTCTATGCGCTCGGCTACTTCCATACCCAGGGTCCGGTGTCGGCCGGGGACATCGACGAGGAAGTCCGCCAGCAGCTCGCCGCCTGGAAGAAGGACCAAGGCTGGCTGGTCCAGCACTTCGACACCAACCACGACGGCCAGGTGGACCCGCAGGAATGGGAAGCGGCGCGGCAAGAGGCGCGACGCCTGGTGCTGGAACGGGAACGGGACGAGCTGACGCGCCCGCCGGTGGACGTGCTCGGCTGGCCGCCCGATGGACGCGACTTCATCCTCTCCACCCTGCCGCAGCAGAAACTGGAGACACGCCTGCGCCTCTACGCGCTGGCGTGCCTGGCGTTCTTCCTCTGCGCCGGCGCCTTCGGCACCTACGTGGTGGGCGCACGCCTGTATCATTGAGCGCTCCGCGCCCGAACTGGAAGTCGTCAGGACATGCTGCTCGCCTTGTTGGTGCTCGCCAGCCTCGGCTGCCTCGCGCTGGGGGTGCATTATTTGCGCCAGGCCCTGGCCGTCACCGGCACGGCGACCTCCTACATCCGCTCAGCATCTCAAGGATACGTGGTGCTGGTGGGTGAAGGAGTCCCCATGGCTGGGCAGGCCATGGCGGCGCCATTCTCGGGCAAACCCTGCGTATGGTGGTCGACGCACGTCGAGGTGTTGCTGGGAGGAGGCGCCGATGCGGGCATGGCAGCGAGCGCGGACGCCTTCGACAAGCATTTCAGCAGGCAGAGTTTCCTGCTGCGGGACGGTACCGGCGAATGCCGGGTGGACCCGGACGTCGCGGAGGTCCGCGCCAAGAGCCGCGACGTCTGGTATGGCAGCTCGGTCACCGGCGACCCGGCCCGCAACGGCACCCGCGAACGCAGCAGCACGGATAACCTGCGTTACATAGAGGAGCGCATCGACTTGCACCAGCGCATCGTCGCCAGCGGATATTTCCGCACCCTGCATGCGGACCCGCCGACGGAGCGCCCGAACAGCTACACGACGGTGACCCCAGGCACCAATGTACTCGGGCCGCCGCCGGATGGCAGGCGCTTCCTGATCTCCACGGTCTCCGAAGATGTCTTGGCCAACACGCTGCGCCTGCGCGCGGCGGGCGCCTTGCTGCTTTGCGCGGTGCTGGCAGGATGCGCCGTGTTAGCTGCATGACCGATCTCGCCGGCGATTCGGGGCGAGTGACGCGTTCTGGTAAGATTTTCTCTTCAGACCTGTCGCAAGGCGCGACCGCCAGCCCAGCCATGACCAATCCCCTACTCGATTGGGACACGTTCCCGCCCTTCGCACACATCCAGCCTGAGCACGTGGAGCCCGCGGTGGACGCGGTGCTGGCGGAGAACCGCGCGGCGCTCGAACGGCTCGCCGCCCTGGCGGCCCCGGACTGGGGCGACTTCGTGGAACCGCTGGAATCCCTGGGCGACCGCCTGCACCGGGCCTGGGCGCCGGTGGCACACCTCAACGCCACCATGAGCACCCCGGAACTGCGGGCCGCTTACAACGCCTGCCTGCCGAAGCTCTCCGAATACAGCACCGAGATCGGCCAGGACGAGCGGCTGCAGCGGGCCTTCCTGTCGCTGAAGCAAGGCCCGGCCTGGACCGGCTACGCACCGGCACAGCAGAAGCTCATCGACGATGCCCTGCTGGATTTCCGCTTGGCGGGTGTGGACCTTCCGCCGGAGAAGAAGGCGCGCTTCAAGGCGCTCTCGCAGGAACTCGCGAAGCTCGACGCCCGCTTCGAGGAGAACGTGCTGGATGCGACCCAGGGCTGGGTGAAGCAGGTCACGGATGAATCACGCCTCGCCGGCATCCCGGATAACGCCCTGCAGCAGGCCCGCGCCGACGCGGAAGCGCGCAAGCAGGGTGGCTGGGTCTTCACCCTGGATTACCCGTCATATTCCGCGGTGGTGACCCACGCGGATGACCGGGAGCTGCGCCGCGAGCTCTACGAGGCCTTCGCCACCCGCGCCTCGGACCAGGGACCCACGGCCGGAA
>Ga0070714_100001436_pt1 | contig 17333 bp, 18 predicted proteins | sample LARL83metaG_FD_65450 | JGI IMG/M metagenome (GOLD analysis project Ga0070714, IMG submission 65450) | Corn, switchgrass and miscanthus rhizosphere microbial communities from Kellogg Biological Station, Michigan, USA - LAR L8-3 metaG | ecosystem: Host-associated > Plants > Roots > Rhizosphere ... | reverse complement strand
GAGGCGCTGTTCGGCTACGCCGTCGGTCCCCACTCGTGGAAGCAGTATCAGCTGCCGCCGGCAGTGAAGCTGTGGGATGCGAGTGTGGATCAGCACGGCGGGCTGGCCGACTTCGTCGAACCGCCGCGCGACCCGGCATGCTATGCATTCTTCGGCGCCCGCTCCTGTGAGCTGCACGCGATGGGGATCCTCGACCGGGTGCTGCTGGGAGGATCGCACCCCGACCCCGCGGACGAGGTCCGGACCGAGGGCGCGTTCGTCGTCGCCGTCCAATGTGGCCAAGCCGGAGGGACATGCTTCTGCGTATCGATGGGCACCGGTCCCGTCGCCGAACGAGGTTTCGATCTCGCGCTCACCGAGGTGATCGACAACGGTCGCCACTACTTCGTCGCAGAGGTCGGATCGGACCGGGGCGCCGACGTGCTGGCGGATGTGCCCAGCGGCCAGGCACGCGACACCGAGCGCCAACAAGCGGCCGACGTCCATGCGCACACCGCAACGCAGATGGGACGCGAGCTCGACGTCACCGACATCAAGGGCCTGCTGTATCGAAACTACGAGCACCCGCGCTGGGACGAGGTCGCCGACCGCTGTCTGACCTGCGGGAACTGCACGATGGTGTGCCCGACGTGCTTCTGCACGACGGTCGAGGACGTGACCGACCTCGACGGGACTCACGTCGAACGCCACCAGCGGTGGGACTCCTGCTTCACCGTCGACTACTCGCAGATTCACGGCGGCGCCGTTCGCGGTTCTGCGCGCTCGCGCTACCGGCAGTGGATGACACACAAGCTCGCAACCTGGTTCGATCAGTTCGGTACTTCGGGGTGCGTCGGCTGCGGTCGCTGCATCACCTGGTGTCCGGTGGGAATCGACCTCACCGAAGAGGCGAGGGCGATCCGCGACAGCGAGGAGCGGCCGGGTGCAGACGCTTGAGGAGCTGATCGGCGTGGCACCGGTGTTCGCCGGGCTCGTGCCCGAGCACCTCGCGCTGATCGCGGGCTGCGGACGTAACAACCGTGTCGAGGCGGGGGCATTCCTGCTTCGCGAGGGCGACCCTGCCAACCGCTTCTTTTTGATCCGCCGGGGCAGGGTGGCGCTCGAGGTGCATGCTCCCGGCCGCGCGGCGCTGCGGATCGAGACGTTGCAGGTCGGCGACGTCGTCGGCTGGTCGTGGCTGTTCGAGCCGTTTCGCTGGCAGCTCGACGGTCGTACGATCGAGCCCTGCGAGCTGATCGAGTTCGACGGCGCCTGCCTGCGCGGCAAATGCGACACCGACCACGAGCTCGGTTATCAGCTGATGCGCCGGTTTGCCCGCAACATCGTCGACAGACTCCAGGCCACTCGGTTGCAGCTGCTCGACGTCTACGGTGATGCCCCGGCTCGCGTCTGATCCGCTGCACGACGATCCCGGGCCGATGGTACCGGCGCCGTTTGAGCTGGCGGCCAAGCGCCAGGACACCGCCGACACGTGGACGCTCGAGCTGATCTCGTGCTCGGGAGCCCCACTGGCGTTCGCGCCCGGTCAGTTCACGATGATCTCGGCAGGCGGAAGCGGAGAGGTGCCGATCTCGATCAGCGGCGATCCTGACGCACCGGAGCGGCTCGTCCACACCGTACGAGCGGTCGGGCTGGCCACCGAAGCGATCTGCGCCGCCAAGCCGGGCACCAGGCTCAGCGTTCGCGGGCCGTTCGGACGGCCCTGGCCGGTCGAGCAGGTGGACGGCGCCGACGTCGTGATCGCGGCCGGCGGCATCGGGCTCGCGCCGCTGCGACCGGCGATCCTCAGCCTGCTTGCGCGCCGCGAGCGATACGGGCGACTCGTCCTGCTCTACGGCGGCCGCGCACCCGATCAGCTGCTGTATACCGAGGAGCTCGACGTCTGGGCGCAGCGAGGGATGGACGTGCTCGTGACCGTCGACAGCGCCGGCCCCGAGTGGCTCGGTCACGTCGGCGTGGTCACCCGGCTCGTCGGTCGCGCCGCGCTGGGATCGGCCAACGCGGTCGCGATGTCATGCGGTCCCGAGGTGATGATGCGCTTCACCGTGGCGGCACTGCGCGGGGTCGGAATCGGCGCCGAGCGCCTCTACGCCTCGATGGAACGGAACATGCAGTGTGGAATCGGCCACTGCGGCCACTGCCAGCTCGGCCCGACGCTGGTGTGCCGCGATGGCCCGGTGTATCGCTGGGACAAGCTCGAGCCGTGGCTGGCGATCCGGGAGCTGTGATGACGACGACGAGCGCCAAGAAGCTGGCGGTATGGAAGTTCGCTTCCTGCGACGGATGCCAGCTGAGCCTGCTCGACCTCGAGGACGAGCTGCTCGCGCTCGCTGATCGTCTGGAGATCGCGTACTTCCTGGAAGCGTCGAGTGCGGCCGTTGCCGGGCCCTACGACGTCTCGCTGGTGGAGGGCTCGATCACCACAGCCCATGATGCCGAACGGATCCGCGAGGTCCGGGCGAGCTCGCGGACGCTGATCACGATCGGTGCCTGCGCGACCGCCGGCGGGATCCAGGCGCTTCGCAACTTCGCCGACGTCGAGGAGTTCACCCGGATCGTCTACGCGTCGCCGGACTACATCTCGACGCTCGACACGTCGACGCCGATCAGCGCCCACGTGCACGTCGACTTCGAGCTGACGGGATGCCCGATCGACAAGCGCCAGCTGCTGGAGGTGATCAGCGCCCACCTCAACCGCCGGCGCCCACGCGTGCGCGCCCACAGCGTCTGCATCGAGTGCAAGCGGCGAGGAACCGTTTGCGTGATGGTCGCCCACGGAACGCCCTGCCTGGGGCCGGTCACGCACGCGGGCTGCGGCGCGCTGTGCCCCGCATACGACCGCGGGTGCTACGGATGCTTCGGGCCTAAGGAGACCCCGAACACGGGCTCGCTGGACATGTGGACCGCGCTCGGCGATCGCGACCTGGTCCGCATCTACCGGACCTTCAACGCCGCCAGTGAGCCGTTTCGGCAAGCGAGCGAGGCGCATGAGCGCGAGTAAGGGCACGCGCACGATTCGCACGGACTACCTCGCGCGCGTCGAGGGCGAGGGGGCGATGTACGTCAAGCTCGACGGGCGCGACGTGCAGGAGGTCAAGCTGCGGATCTACGAGCCCCCGCGGTTCTTCGAGGCGTTCCTGCGCGGCCGCGCGTTCACCGAGGCACCCGACATCACCGCGCGGATCTGCGGCATCTGTCCGGTCGCCTACCAGACGAGCGCCGTACGTGCGATGGAGGACGCATGCGGCGTGACGATCGACGCGGGCCCGATCCGCGACCTGCGGCGGTTGATCTACTGCGGCGAGTGGATCGAGAGCCACAGCCTGCACGTCTACATGCTCCACGCCCCCGACTTCCTCGGCTACCCCGGCGCGATCGAGATGGCTAAGGACCACCGCGAGATCGTCGAGCGGGCACTGCAGATGAAGCAGGCCGGCAACGCCGTGATGTCGCTGGTCGGCGGCCGGGAGGTCCATCCGATCAACGTGCGCGTCGGAGGCTTCTACAAAGCGCCCCGAAGAAAGGAGCTCGACCCGCTGATCGAGCCGCTGCAACGGGCGCGCGAGACCGCGCTTGCGACCGCGCGCTGGACCGCGTCGCTGTCGTTCCCGGAGGTCGCGCTCGCGCCCGAGCACATCGCCCTGCACGAGCCCGGGCGCTATCCGGTCGACCTGGGGCGCATCGTCTCCGATCGCGGGCTTGACATCGCGCCGGGGCAGTTCGATGAGCACATCGTCGAGGAGCACGTCGAGCACTCGACCGCGCTACACGCCCGGCTGCGCGAACGCGGCACATATCTGACCGGTCCGCTTGCGCGTTATGCCACGGCGTCCGAGGCGCTGCGCCCGCTCGCTCGCGAGGCCGCGCGCGAAGCGGGGCTGGGGGCGCGCTGCGACAACCCGTTTCAGAGCATCATCGTGCGCGCGGTCGAGCTCGTCCAGGCAACCGATGAGGCGCTGGCGCTGATCGCAAGCTACGAGGAGCCAGAGGCGCCCGCGATCGAGGTGCATCCGCGTCGCGCGGTCGGACACGGCGCCACCGAGGCGCCGCGCGGAATGCTCTATCACCGCTACGAGATCGACGACGACGGCACGATCCTCGACGCCCGGATCGTCCCCCCGACTTCGCAGAACCAGCGGGCGATCGAGGAAGACCTGAGGGCCGTCGTCGAGCGTCACGTCGACCTCAGCGACGAGCAGCTCACGCGACGCTGCGAACAGGCGATCCGCAACCACGATCCCTGCATCTCCTGCTCGACGCACTTCCTCGAGCTGACAGTCGATCGTGGCTGAGCCGGCGCGTGCGCCGGTGCTGGTGATCGGGATCGGCAACGAGCTGCGCGGAGACGACGGCGCGGGCGTGCAGGTCGCCCGGCGTCTGCGTGCAGCGGCCGCTGACGACGTCGAGATATCGATCCACCAGGGCGAGCCGGCCGGGCTGATCGAGACGTGGCGGGGCCGGGAGTCCGCCGTGATCGTCGATGCGATGCGCTCCGGGGTTCCCCCCGGGACCATCCGCCGGATCGACGCCAGTAGCGACCCGCTGCCCGGCTGGCTGTCGGGCTCGTCGTCCACGCACGCCCTCGGCCTCCACGAGGCGATCGAGCTCGCGCGCACGCTCGAGCGGCTACCAGCGCGGCTGATCGTCTACGCGGTGGAAGGACGCTGTTTTGAGACCGGAGCTGAGCTCTCGGCCGCGGTGCGGGCGCGCATCCCGCAGCTCGTGTCGATGGTGCTGGAGGAGACGCGTCACTGAGGCTCGGACCGGCGGCGCCTCCCCGGTCGCGGTTCAGTGTTTTTCCGAAGTGATGCGGCTGCTGATCCCGATGCCGCGACCCAACCCCACTGGAAGACTGAGCCCCGTTCCCGTCCCTCACGAGGTCCTCATGAACGTCACAGCCCTGACACAGACCCGCGAACTCGACAGCCGCGTCAACGACGGTATCCACGTCCAGCTGCTGTGGTGCCAGCGCGACGACCGTCTGTGGGTGTCCGTGACCGACAACAAGCAGGGCGACCGCTTCCGGGTCGACGTCCGCGATCGCGCTCGGGCACTCGACGTGTTTCACCACCCCTTCGGTTACGCCGCCCATCACGGCGTCGACACGCGCCTCGCAGGCCCGGATCTGACCGTGACGGCGCCGCGCGCGCTCTGAGCCAATGAAGACGCTTGCTGAGCTGGGCGACCTCGGCGGCAAGCGAGTGCTGGTGCGCGTCGATTTCAACGTTCCGCTCGAGCACGGAGCGGTGGCCGACGACACGCGAATCCGTGCGGCCCTGCCGACGATCGAGCGCCTGCGCGACGGCGGCGCGCGGATCGTGCTCGTGTCGCACCTGGGGCGCCCGAAGAACCGCGAGCCGGAGCTGTCGATGCGCCCCGTGGCCGATCGCATGGCCGAGCTCTTGGGTACCGAGGTCAAACTTGCGCCGGCCGTGGTCGGCGAGGATGTGCGCGCGGCCACCGACGAGCTCGAGCGCGGTGAGGTGCTCGTGCTCGAGAACGTCCGGTACGAGCCGGGGGAGACCAAGAACGATCCCGATCTCGCCAGGGCGCTGGCGCAACTCGCCGACGTGTACGTCAACGACGCGTTCGGGACCGCACACCGGGCGCACGCTTCAACCGAGGGCGTCGCCCACCTCGTCCCCGAGCACGCGGCCGGTCTGCTGCTCGAACGAGAAGTGGCGGGTCTCACCGGGGTGCTCGACGATCCCGCCCGGCCGTTGGTCGCGGTCCTCGGCGGAGCCAAGGTGAGCGACAAGATCGACGTCATCAACCGGTTTGCACAGCTTGCAGACACGATCCTGATCGGCGGCGCGATGTGCTTCCCATTCCTCGCCGCCCGCGGTCACACAGTCGGCGCGTCGAAGTGCGCTGCCGACGACATCGAGCTCGCCGCGCAAACGCTCGCCTCGGCCGAGCAGGTGCGGGCACGGCTCGAGCTTCCCCGCGACCTGATCGTCGCCGAGCGTCTCGCGGACGACGCCAAGGCGCAACCGATCGATGGCGTCGACGTACCCGAGGGCATGATCGGACTCGACATCGGTCCCGCCACCGCCCGCGCGTTCGGCGAGGCCATCCGAGCGGCCGGCACGGTGTTCTGGAACGGCCCGATGGGCGCGTTTGAGCGCGCGCCATTCGCGGCCGGGACGCGCGCGGTCGCCGAGGCCGTCGCCGCCGCACCGGGCACGACGGTCGCCGGTGGGGGCGACACGATCGCGGCGCTGCGTCGGTTCGGGCTCGCCGACAAGGTCACCCACCTGTCGACCGGAGGCGGCGCCGCGCTCGAGCTGATCGAGGGAAAGAAGCTCCCCGGCGTCGAGGCGCTGGCGTGAGCCTGCGCCCGGGCCCGTCCGGGGTTCCACTCCCGTCGATCGCCCTGATCATCCTGGACGGCTGGGGCGACGCCGCCGACGCGACGGGCAACGCGATCTCGATCGCGGCGACGCCGGTGTTCGACGAACTGCTGCGCACATGCCCGCACGCCGAGCTTGCGGCCAGTGGACGGGCCGTCGGCCTGCCGAAGGGGCAGATGGGCAATTCGGAGGTCGGGCATCTGACGCTCGGCGCCGGCATCGCCGTCAGGCAGGATCTGACCCGGATTGACGACGGCGTAGCGGACGGTCAGCTGCGTACCAACCCGGTGCTGCGCGATGCGTTGTCGGGTGCAGGCCGAGTGCACCTGATCGGCCTGGTGTCAGACGGCGGCGTCCATTCCGGGTTCGGGCATCTGCGTGCGCTGATCGAGCTGGCCGCCGAGGTCGGGACCGCCGATCTCGTGCTGCATGCGTTCACCGACGGGCGCGACACCGCGCCGGACTCCGGAGCGGGGTTCCTGGCAGCTGTCGAAGCATGGATGCGCCAAGCCGGCACCGGGCGTCTGGGCTCGGTCGTCGGGCGCTACTACGCGATGGATCGCGACCGCCGCTGGGACCGTCTCCAGCGCGCCTATGACCTGCTCGTCCACGGACGCGCGGAGCATCGAGCCCAAGGCGGCGCGGCCGGTGTTCAGGCCGCGTACCGGCGCGGGGAAACCGACGAGTTCATCACGCCGGTGCTGGTCGGGCGCGAGGGCCGGATCCGGCCAGTCGACTCGGTGCTCGCGTTCAACTTCCGGCCCGATCGGATGCGAGAGATCACCCGCGCGCTGGCGGAGCCGGGGTTTGCAGAGATCGACCGCGGCGGCACGCCGCCGATCGGACGCTACGCGACGATGACCCGCTACCAGGAGGGGTGGCCGTATCCGGTGGCGTTCGCGCCCGAGCATCCCGCCACGACGCTCTCGCGCGTGCTCGAGGCGCACGGCGCACGCCAGCTTCACGTCGCCGAGACCGAAAAATATGCGCACGTGACGTACTTCTTCAACGGCGGCGACGAGCGGCCGTGTCGGGGGGAGCGGCGCGAGCTCGTCCCATCCGCCCGCGACGTCCCAACCTACGACTACAAGCCGCAGATGAGCGCCGCCGAGGTGGCCGCCGCATTCGTAAAGTCGTGGCGGGCCGACACGCCGAGCTTCGGAGTCGTGAACTTCGCAAACGCCGACATGGTCGGCCATACCGGCGTGCTCGACGCGGCTGTCAAGGCCGTCGAGACCGCGGACCACTGCCTCGGCGAGGTGATCGACGCGGTCCACGCTTCCGGAGGCGGCTGCATCGTGACTGCCGACCACGGCAACGCCGAGCACATGCTCGAAGCCGACGGCAGCCCCAACACGGCACACTCGACCAATCCCGTACCCGTCGTAGTCACCGTCCCGGGACTGTCGTTGCGCGCGGCGGGCACGCTCGCCGACGTGGCACCGACCGTCCTCGAGCTGCTTGGCATCGAGCAACCGGCGGCGATGACCGGACGGTCGCTGATCGACCATTGACACGAGGAGCTAACACCGCGCCCGTCACCGCACAGTAGGCTTGCCCCGGCGCCGCCTCGAGGGGACCGCGGATGGATCAAGTTGCCCGTGAAGTCGTAAGCGTCGCCCGGAAGGTCCTCGAGGATTTGGACCTCGACACCGTGCTTCGGCGCGTGCTCGAGGCCGCCTCCGGGCTCACGCACGCTCAATACGCGGCTGTGGGCGTGCTCGATGAATCACGCACCGGGCTGTCGCGGTTTCTGACGGTCGGGGTCGATGACGAGACCCGACGGATGATCGGTGCCCTGCCACGGGGCCGGGGGGTCCTGGGAGAGCTGATCCGCCAGCCGGTGCCGCTGCGCCTCTCCGACGTGGGTGCCCACCCATACTCGTATGGCTTTCCCGCCGGCCATCCGCCGATGCGGTCGTTTCTCGGCGTCCCGATCTTCGTCGAGGATCAGCCGTTCGGAAACCTGTACATGACCGAGAAGCAGGGCGAGGCCGAGTTCAATAGCAGCGATGAACAGGCCGCGGTCATGCTTGCCCAGTTCGCCGGCATCGCGATCGGTCACGCCCAGCGGTTCGCGAGTGCCGCGGAGCGGCTGGCCTCGCGGGAGCGCCGGCTGAGCGCGCTCGACGCGACGATCCAGATCGCCCGAGCGTTGGGCGGCGAGACGGATCTGGCGGCGATCCTGGAGCTGGTGGCCAAACGGGGGCGTGCGCTCGTGTCGGCGCGAGCCGTCCTCATCGAGCTGCTCCGGGGCGACGAGTTGGAGATCGCCGCTTGCGCGGGCGAGCTGCCCAGAGGCTTGCTCGGCACCCGGATCGCGCTCGAGGGCACACTCGCTGGCGTGGCGCTGCGGACACGGAGATCGCAGAACCTCGCCGATCACGTCACTCGGGCGCGATTTGAGCAGCATGGCCTGGGGCCAGTGCTGAAGGCCAAGGAGGCACTGGTCGTGCCGCTGGTGTTCCGCGACCATGCCTACGGCGCGCTTGTCGCGATCGATCGGCTGGATGCGGGTGCGTTCACGGAGGAGCAGCAGCAGCTGCTCGAGGCGTTTGCAGCCAGCGCGGCGGCGGCGGTCGCGACAGCCCAATCGGTGGCCGACGAGCGTCGATCCCAGCGGTTGGAGGCCGCAGAGGCCGAGCGGGGCCGATGGGCTCGTGAGCTGCACGATGAGACGCTTGAGGGGCTCGCGAGCATCCGGGTGATGTTGGCCGCCGCCGGGCGAGGTGGCGGGCGCGAAGAGATGGCGGCCGCGATCACCGGAGCGCTCGGTCAGCTGGAGACCGACATCTCAAACCTCCGGGCGCTGATCACGGACCTGCGCCCCGCCGCCCTGGATGAGCTCGGTTTGGAGCCGGCTGTCCACGCGCTGGTCGAGCGTGCCACGCGCCGCGGGCTGGATGTCGACGCCAGCATCGACTTGGCCTACGAGCAGGGGCGCGAACCCGACCGCCAAACGACGGAGCTGGAGACGGCGCAGTACCGAATCCTCCAGGAGGCCCTCAACAACGCGATCAAACACGGAGCGGCGCACGTCGTGGTTCGCATCGTCGAACGCGGCACCACCGTCACGGTGACCGTTCAGGACGACGGACGCGGGTTTGACCCGAGCGAGCACGCGTCCGGCCTCGGGCTGCTCGGCATGCGCGAGCGCGCCGAGCTCCTCAACGGGACACTCGACGTCGACTCGACGCCCGGTGCGGGGACGACGATCACCGCGGTCCTCCCGGTGCGTCGCAGGGGGCTACACGAAACCGCCGACAGTTCGCAGGTCGACGGCCCCGCCTGATTCTCGGATTGCGGAAGGGGTCTCCGCAGCGGTCAGGGGCTCTTTGGTTGGCGTCTGCGCACCGCCTGCACGATCAGCTCGATCCGTCGCCGGCGCCGGGCCTCGAGCGCAAGCGCGTCGCTGCGGCGACGTTCGTTTCGCCTGCGCAGGTCGCCGTAGAAAACGTCGGGCCGACGGTCGGCGGGCACGTCCTGGGGTTGGTCGCGTTCTGGTTGCATGCCCTGACGCTACGGCGATGATCCGCCCACGACATCGATTGACTGCGGCGACGCGCAGCGGCGAAGCCCCGGTCAGATTGCGGGTTTGCACCGATGCATTGCGCCGATCTGGGCGCAATCGCTTGCGCGGCCACTGGCGTCGCGCGGGCGGGCCAAATCTTGCCCGCTGGGTCGTCAGTAGTTACGTGCGATCGCTCGCCGGGAGTCTGCGGTTGGGGCGCAGGCCGTGCACTCGTATCGTCGTTGCATGAACTCAAGCCCGCCAGCGATTCAGATCAGATGCCTGGGCCCGCTCAGCTAACGACAAGATTGCTCGAGTTGACACGCGACGAATGCATGGAATTGCTCGGCAGGACGCACTTCGGTCGCCTCGCGGTGAGCAGAGGCGAGGGTCCGCCAGTCATACGGCCGCTGAACTACGTCTTTGACCGGCCCTCGCAGAGCGTGGTGTTCCGCACCGCACCAGGGACCAAGCTCGACAGCCTGCTGAGGGCCGGCGACGCCGCCTTTGAGATCGACGGCATCGACGCCGGCGGCCGCACTGGCTGGAGCGTCGTGATCGTCGGCGTCGCCGACGAGGTCACCAGCCCGAGCGAGATCCGCAGGCTCGACCAGCTCGACTTGGAGGTGTGGGCCCCGGGCGAACGCCGCCGCTGGGTCCGGATCCGCGCGCGCACCGTCTCTGGCCGGCGGATCGTCGCCGTCGCCGTCGCCGGCGACTGAGGCGGCGCGAAACCTGGTGATCTCGAGCTGGCAGCCGCTGGAGGAGCCTTCCGCGGGCCAGCGCCTGATCCTGACGACCGACCGAAGCTGAACGCGGGCTCGCCGATGGCGCTGCTTGACCGGCGTCTTGTGAGCGGCCAGTGCCTACGTATTTTTCCGAAGCAGGAACTCGGTCTGGCGCCGCTGGCGCGGTGAAGCTCCGTGCGTAGTCTGCCCCGCATGAACCCCACCACCGAAAACCCATTCCGCGTCGTGATCGCCGGCGGCGGCGTCGCGGCGCTCGAGGCGGCGCTGGCGTTGCGCGAGCTGGCGGGCGACCGGGTCGCCACGACGATGCTGTGCCCCCAGGCCGAGTTCGTCTATCGCCCGATGCACGTCCGTGAGCCGTTTGCCTACAGCGGCGCCAAGCAATATCCGCTGGACGAGATCGCGCGGGATGTCGGCTTCGAGCTCAAGCAGGACGCCTTCAAGTGGCTTGACCCCGACAACCGGACCGTGCACACCGCCAACGGAGATGAGCTCGAGTACGACGCGCTGCTGCTCGCGATGGGCGCCGTGCAGCGCCCGGCCCTGACGCATGCCGACACGCTCGACGACTCGAGGCTCGACGAGCAGCTGCACGGGATAATCCAGGACGTCGAGGGCGGCTACGTCCACAAGCTGGCGTTCGTCGCGCCCAGTCGCATGCCGTGGCCGCTGCCGATCTATGAGCTGGCGCTGATGACCGCGCAGCGCGCCTACGACACCAGCGCCGAGACGTCGATCACGCTGGTGACCCCTGAGGACGCGCCGCTGGCGGTCTTCGGCGACAAGGTGAGCAACGAGGTGGCAAGGCTATTGGAGCAGAACGGCATCCTGACGATCACCGCCGCACACTGTGAGACGCCCGCGCCGGGCGAGCTGACGCTGCATCCCGGCGCTCGGACCCTGATGGTCGATCGGGTCCTGGCGCTCCCGGAGCTGTTTGGCCCGTCGACGCCGGGCGTGCCCAAGGGATCCACCGGCGGCTTCATCCCAATCGACCCACACTGCAAGGTTCGGGGCCTGGAGCAGGTCTGGGCCGCCGGGGACGCGACCGATTTCGCGGTCAAGATGGGTGGGATCGCCGCGCAGCAGGCGGACACCGCCGCCCGGGAGATCGCGGCGCTGGCGGGCGCACCGGTCGAGCGCGCGCCGTTTCATCCGGTGATCCGCGGGATGTTGCTCAGTCTGGACAAGCCGAAGTACATGAGCGCCCAGATCACCGGCGGGCACGGATCGACCTCTGAGATCAGCGACACGCCGAGCTGGTCGCCGGCCGGCAAGATCGACGCCAGGTACCTTGCTCCATACCTCGAGCAGCGAGACAGCGTCACCGGGAGGACAGCATGACCGAGCGAGCGCAGCCGGACACCGATCAGGAACCGGCGACGATCGGGATCGTGATCGCCGACGACCACGCGGTCGTGCGCCGCGGGCTCAAGCAGGTGCTCGGAGCAGAGCCCGACCTCGAGGTGCTGGCCGAGGCCGGCGACATCGACGACGCCCGGCGCTTCGTGCGCGGCCACCATCCACAGGTGCTCGTCCTGGACCTCAACCTGCCGGGCGGATCGAGCCTCAAGCACATCCCCGCAATCAGGGCGGAGTCCCCAGACACCCAGATCGTCGTGCTGACGATGCAGAACGAGCCCGCGTACGCGCGCGAGGCGCTGAGCGCCGGCGCCCTGGGCTACGTGCTCAAGGAAGCGGCCGAGACCGAGCTCGTCGAGGCGGTGCGGCGAGCCGCCGCGGGCGACACGTACCTGAATCCACGGCTGGGAGCGCGGGTCGCGGCCGAGCCGCCGCCAGGACCGCCGGACGGGCTGTCCGAGCGCGAGGTCGAGGTGCTGCGGATGATCACGCTGGGCTACACCAACGCCGAGATCGCCGCGCAGCTGTATCTGTCGGTGCGCACGGTGGAGACCCACCGGGCGCACATCCAACAGAAGCTGCGGCTCGGGTCACGGGCCGAGCTCGTGCGCTACGCGCTCGACCACAAACTGGTCCAGTCCGACAGCTGATCCGACGTCAGAGGGACTCGGCGAGCATCTGCGCGCTAAGGACCCGAGCTCGCCAGTACACGAACCGTCCCCCGGGAAGGTCCCAATAGACCTCGGCGTGCGTCGGGATCCGCATTCCGTCCAACGTGGCGTACCGGCTGAACCCGCCGCCCCAGGCGGTGTTGGCGTAGACGCGTCCCACCTGCCGAGGGCGCGCGGGCGTGGAGCACGAGACGATGTCTCCGTGGGCGTCGAACTCGAGCGTCACGGGCGGGCGGCGATCGAGCGCGGCGGTGGTGACATTCACTTGCCGGTCGCCTGCGCCTGTCCACTGCAGCCTGGGATTGGCCGTCATCGCGTGCGGCACCCAGGGCAGCTCGGCGAGATATCGGTAGATCTCGCCCAGGGCGATCCCGGGGCCGGCACGCGCCCGGGTCGGTATGCCGAGCGGCCGGACTTGCAAAAAGCCGCGGCCGTCGCGATAGCCGTCGGCGACGTCGATCGCCACGAGCGGCGCAACGCGGAACCTGGCCTCCCAGACAAACCCGATCCGTTCAACCGCGAAACGCTCGGTGGCGGTGAATCGCGTGGGGCGACCGCCGCGCTGTCTGAGCATCTCCCCGACCTGGGTTATCCGGACCTGCGCCGCCACGGGCCGCCCGGGCGCGACCGCGCGACGGACGTAGGCAGCAACGAGTGGCGGTGGTCCGGTCACTGCGAGCAGGTTGTCACGGCGCCCAACCCCGGCTGTCAACGGTGGTCGATGTCACGACGCTGCCCGTTGCGGTCGTGTATCGGCGTGCCGGTGACCACGTTCCTACAACCTGCGCGTAGATCGACGCGCGCACCCCGTCAGGGTCCTGTCGGCAAGGCGGCCTGCGCGTCGGCGGGCGGCACGTCTGTGTCGATCGACTCGCCGGCAGCCCGCGGGAGCACGAGCAGCGGACATCGGGCCAGCCGGGCGAGCCGATGGGATGTGCTGCCGTGCACGAGCCGCCCCAGCGGGCCGTAGCCGCGCGAGCCGACCACCAGCAGGTCCACGGAGGCGCTGAACATCGCCAGCTCCTCGGCGGGCTGGCCGTAGACGGCGTGCGGCTCGACGCCGTCGAGCGCCGACACGCGCCCGCGTGCCACATCGAGCAGCTCCTGCATGCAGTCGTCTACCGGCGCTGGGCCGGAGGCGAGGGCGATTGCCGGCACCGACACAGCCTCAAAGGCCGAGATCCGGGCGTCGCGCTCGGCCGCCAGCTCGCGCGCCACGGCGAGTGCGTGGATGCTCTCGGGCGACCCGTTATAGCCGACGCCGATCTCGTTGAACAGGCGCGGGTGCTGCGCGTAGCCGGCGGGCGCGACGGCGACAGCGCACGGCGCCCCGTTGAGCGCCGCCCGGGTGTCGTCTCCAAGCAGGGCTCGGCCCCACGCACCGCGTTGGCTGGAGCCGACGACCAGCAGGTCGGCGTCGATCAGTTCCGCGAGCTCATGAAGTCCACGGCCGATCGAGGATGACCCGCAGCAACGCAGGTCAGCGACGAGGTTCGCCTCGAGGGCGGCGTTGCGAAGCACATCGAGCCCGTGCTTCTCGGACGCCGTGCCGTACAGCGCGCTGGAGCGAGTCCAGACGCTCGGGACGGCACCGTAGATGTGCGCGAGAGTGATCCGGCCGTGCTCGGATGCGAGCTCGGATGCGAGCGCGATGGCATCGCGGCCGCCCGGCCGCTCATCCACGCCGGCGATCACGTTATTGAACATCCGATCCTCCTCTCTCTAGGCCGCTGGCACGGCCGTGGACTCTGGCTGCCGGCTTGCCCGGTCAGCGACGGCGCCGGCAACGCGCGGCAGCTGCAGAAGCGGACACGCGAGGTGGCGCACGAGATACGTCGACGTCGTGCCGTGGAACAGGCGCTGCATCGGCCCGTAGTTCCTGGAGCCGATGATCAGCAGGTCGACGCGGTCGCCGAGCCGGGAAAGCTCCTCCCGCGGCCCTCCGTAGGTGGCGTCGCCGTCAATGCCGACCAGGCACCCAAGCTCCTGTCGGCGATGTTCGATGAGCGTGTCGGTGGCCTGCTGCCAATAGGCGGGTATGGGACAGTCGTCGCGAACTTCCTGGAGCGACACCACCCACAGCGCCTCGATCCGGGCGCCGTGACGGTGGGCAAGCTCCCGGGCGGCGCTCAGCGCGGCTTGCGCTTGAGCAGAGCCGTCGTAGCCGACGCCGATGGTGCGGAGCTCGTCGCCGATCTGGGCGTACCCTCGCGGTGCAATGGCGACCGCGCATGGCGCCCCGTTCAATGCGGCGCGCGTGTCGTCGCCTACGAGCGCGCGTCCGAGCAGGGCATGGCGAGAAGACCCAACGATCAGCAGATCGGCGTGGTGACGATCTGAGATCTCGTGAAGGCCACGCCCGGGCGAAGATTGCGAGCCTGAGACGAGGTGCGCGTCGATCCCGGCCCTGGCTCGTTCGGTTAACAGCAGCCCTTGTGACTCCTCGGCCGCGAGCGAGGCGACGAGCTGCACGCCGCGCGGGAGCAGCCACTCGCTGCCGTAGATGTGGGCGAGCGTGATGGTCGCGTCGGGCGCGGCGAGCCGGCGCGCGAGCGCGATCGCGTCGTGCCCGCCCTGGCGCCCGTCGACACCGACGAGAACGTTCTTGAACATCGCGAATCCTCCGAACTCATTGTTGAGAACCCGACCGTATGGCCGTCGAGGGGTCGGGCCATCCGCTCGGAGCACGAACGACTGTGCGGCGCCATACGGAGCGTCTCTGCGGGAGACCTCCAGGATCAGTACTTCTCCGAAGCCAAGGCGCGACGGCGCGCGGATGAACCAAGCTCGCGCGGAAACGAAGCTTCGATCATGTGCAATCACCGAGACACAAATTCCACGCTGGCGCACGCTCGCGTCGGCGACTGCATGCACACCGGCATCCTCAGCTGCGCGTCAGACGCGACGCTCGCCGAGGTTGCCGAGATCATGTCCGCGAACCGGGTTCATGCGGTCGCGGTCAACGACCACGGCCACACCAGACCTGTTGGCATCGTGTCTGACCTGGACGTGGTCGCCGCCGTCGCGACCGGGACTGATCCAAGCGCGCTGCAGGTCGCCGCCACCCAGCCGCTCGCGGTGTCCGCCGATGAATCGCTTGCACGTGCGGCGCAGCTGATGACCGAGCGCGCGCTCACGCACCTGGTGGTGCTCGACGCGACCGGCGGCTATCCGGTCGGAGTGTTGTCGGCGCTTGACATCGCGGCCGCGTACGCCGGCCCGTCGAGCTGAAAGGGACCGTGATGATCCTCATCGCCTACGACGGCTCGACTGACGCAAAGGCGGCAATCGAGCAAGCCGGCGAGTTGCTCGGCAGTCACCCTGCGACCGTGCTGACCGTCTGGCAGCCGTTCGCCGAGTTGATGGCCCGGACGCCGCTGGGCTTCGGCTTCGCGCCGGGCGTGCTCAACATCGAAGAGACCGACGACGCCAGCCGGTCAGCCGCCGAGCGCCTCGCGGGCGAGGGGGCCGAGCTCGCGCGGCAGTCGGGGTTCAACGCGCAGTGGCGCGCCTGCACAGAGCTGACGACCACGGCCAACGCGATCCTCGACGAGGCGCAGGCCGTCGATGCAAGCGCGATCGTGGTTGGCTCGCGCGGCCTCACCGGGCTGAAGTCGATGCTGCTCGGGAGCGTCTCGCACGCGGTGCTCCAGCATGCCGACCGCACCGTGATCGTGGTTCCGTCTCCGGCGGTGGCCGACGCCCGCAAGCGTCGGCACGAGCGGTCCGCGGCCTCGCGGTAACGACACCACCATCAACCGAGGAGCACCGTCATGTTCAAGAAGATCGTGTGGGCGACCGACGGCTCGGAGTCAGCCGACAAGGCCCTGGGCGTCGCCAAGGATCTGGCCCGAGAGAGCGGCGGCGAGCTGATCGCCGTGCATTGCGAAGAGTTCACGCTGCCCGGAAAGGGCGGCGGCAGCCAGCCGCGCGCGGCCAACGAAGACGACCTGAGGGCCAAGATCGACCGGCAGGTGGCCGAGCTGTCAGGCAACGGCATGAAGGTCTCGCTGGAGCGATCGCGCGCCAAGGTCGGCGGTGCGGCGCACGCGATCGCCGAGGCCGCCACCACCCATGGAGGCGATGCGATCGTGGTCGGCACGCGCGGCCAGACGCCGATCGCCGGCCTGCTGGTCGGCAGCGTGACCCAGCGCCTGCTCCACATCTCGCCCTGTCCGGTGATCGCGGTCCCCACGCGAGCCCAGGACGGCAAGGCCTGACCCGGCCCGCCGCGACCGCCAAGCCCCGAGATGGCCAAAGACCCCCCACAAGACGACCGCCACGGCGACGCGCCTGAGCAGACGCCACGCGACCCCTGGCGCGTCGAGGGATCCAGGCAGACCGGACAGCAGCAGCCCGGCAGCAAGGGCGGCGCGGCCGCGACGTGGATCACCGTCGGGGTGATCGCGGCGCTGTATGTGGTTGCGATCCTGCTGCTTTCCCCGCATTCCGGGCCGACTCGGCTGGACATTCCCTACAGCGCGTTCCGCGCACAGGCACAGCAGCGAAACGTGGCGGAAATCACGGCCACCGGCGAGACCATCGAGGGGGAGCTGCGAAAGGAGATCACGGACGCCACGGGCGTGAGCTCGCAGTACTTCAAGACCGAACGCCCGGTCTTTGCCAACGACCAGATCTTCCAACAGCTGCTGGCCGGCGGGGCGACAATCGGGGCCGAGCCGACCAC
>Ga0070714_100001435_pt1 | contig 17335 bp, 14 predicted proteins | sample LARL83metaG_FD_65450 | JGI IMG/M metagenome (GOLD analysis project Ga0070714, IMG submission 65450) | Corn, switchgrass and miscanthus rhizosphere microbial communities from Kellogg Biological Station, Michigan, USA - LAR L8-3 metaG | ecosystem: Host-associated > Plants > Roots > Rhizosphere ... | reverse complement strand
CGATGAGTGAGCGCTCCTCCGGTCGCTCTCGCGCGTGGAAGTTCGATGTGCCCGGACGGCCGAGCCGTGGAACGGTATCGATCCGGCCGCGCGGGCCCGAATGATTTTATTCGATTTGGATTCGCGCGATCGGGCAGGGATTGATCGGGCGCGGCAGCGCGCACCAGAGCTTGCGCGCAGGAAATCGGGATGCCGCGATTCGGTTCAAATTCTCCGAATTCGAAACGCGTATGCGCCGGCGTGAACTATGCCGCCGCCGCGACTACCGGACGTTCTCGATGGCGTGGGCGACCATTTCGGCCTTTTCCCGCACCACGACGAAATGATGCTGATCGAAATGGATGCGCGCTTGCGACGCGCCTTCCGGGGTGACGGCGCGAACGAGCAGAGGATTGACGTAGACTGGGGTGTTTTCGTCGACTTGGAAGGGAATGAGACGCATGACGTTCTCCTCGGCCCGATGGCCTCGTGGACTTTAGGGGACAAGCCATTATGCTGCCGTTATCCCTGGGAGACTAAAGAATGAAAGCGGTTGTCCTCGAGAAACGCGGCAAGGACGGAATCCGGATCGGCGAGTTCCCCGACCCGAAGCGCCCGGCCGGAAACGCGATCATGCGGGTGCGCGCAGCGGCGCTTAACCACGTCGACCTCTACATGCGCGACAACGGCAAGGGCATCACCCACGAACTCCCCATGGTGCTGGGGCTCGATGCCGCCGGCGAGATCGTCGAGGCCGATGCCGATTCGGGACTCAAGCCCGGCATGCGCGTCATGGCCTATCCGTGCGACTTCTGCGGCGAATGCGACTTCTGCCTGGCCGGCGAGCAGCCGTTCTGCCGCAAGATCAAGATCCTCGGCGAGCAGCGCCACGGCACCTATGCGCACTATCTCTCGATGAAAGCGCACTGTTTCGTGCCGATTCCCGACGCCCTCGACGACCGACAGGCCGCGGCGCTCTCAACTGCGCATCTTACGGCGTGGCGACAGGTGTTCGGCAAAAGCCCGGTCACGCCCGGCGAAACCGCGGTCGTGGTCGGCGTCGGCGGCGGCGTCGCCTTCGCCACGCTCCAGTTGGCGAAACTCGCAGGAGCGCGGGTCATCGTCACCTCATCGTCGGACGAGAAACTCGCGAAGGCGAAAGAGCATGGCGCCGACGAGGTCATCAACTACAGGCGCGAAAGCGTGCCGAAGCGGGTGCTGGAGCTAACCGGCGGCCGCGGCGCAGAGGTCGTCTACGACAACGTCGGCCAGGCAACCTGGGACGACACGCTCCGCTCGGTCGGCAAGGGCGGCCGCGTGATCGTGGTGGGCGCCACCACCGGCGGTCATCCGCCGGCGGATTTGCAGCGCCTGTTCGTCCGCCAGATCGCCGTCTACGGCTCGACCACGGGCAACATGCGGGAGTACCGCGATCTTCTCCGCGTCGCCGGCCAAGGCAAACTCAAACCGGTGATCGACAGCGTCTATCCCCTGGACAAGGCGCACGACGCCCTCGCCCGGCTCGAAAAAGGCGAACAGATCGGCAAGATTGTGATCGACATTCCCTGAGCTGTGCCTTGTCGGGCCACGCGTCTGCCCGTATCAATAGAGGCATCCGATCCGCCGGGAATTCATCGCTCGTCACGCTGTAGCGCTGCTTTCATTCCAGCGGTTTTCATCATCGACGACGGCGCCAGCACGCCGAGCGTCCCGTCCAGGAGATGCGTATGCCTCGCGACCCGAAAGCCACCGGCATCATCCGGGAGCTCGACAAGATCGTCGATCAGTTCGTCGACGACACGCGCTATTTCCAGGAGCCCTACAACTGGGGCCGCGCGCAGATGTTCGTCTATCAGCACCGCCTGAACACGCGGTATCGCAACTCCGTCCTCAAGCTCAAGGTCGCCACCAACACGCCCGACTGGGAGACGCGGCTCCGCATCATCGGCGCCTCGACCGAGGAGATCATCGCCGACAACGAGTTCGGCGGCGGCCTGCCCCACTGGCAGCTCCTGGAGAACGTCGGCATCGCCATCGGCATGTCGAAGGAGAAGATCCGCGCGGCGAAGCCTCTCACCTCCACCCAGCTCGCCTGGAACGCCTGGAACGGCCTGATGGGAAACGCCCATTGGCTCTTGGGCCTGGTCGGCAACGTGATCTGCGAGCGCACCAACATCTCCGGCTACGGCACCATCAACAAGGTGTTTAAGAATCACGGCTGGTGCGGCGGCCTCGAGCGGGTGCGCTGGAAGGAGCTGACGGGCCTGCCCGAGAGCAAGCTCAAGTTCTTCAAGCTCCACGAGGCCGCGGACGAGGTCCATTCCGACGTCGGCTGGAAGGCGGTCGGCCACCAGGCCGAACGCCTACACATGGAGGACGAAGTGCTCGAAACGGCGCGGCAGAACCTCGCCGTGTGGGAGCATTACCTGAACGGCATCGCCGACGCCGGCGACGAAATCGACAAGAGCCGCCCCAAGGGCAAGCTTCGGGTCGCATCGAGCCGATAGCGCACTGCGAACACATCTCACGAAATGGCCGGGAAAATCCCGGCCATTTCTTTTTAAGCGCCCACCTGCGGTCTGAGGATCAGCTCCGAAACGCCATATAAAAAAGATATGGATAATAGCGATAATTACTATTTGCGATCTAGCTATGCGGGCCCTATCTAGAGGGTGTTCTTTGCATCTGCAACAATTTCGGCCGACCGGAGCGCAGCGACAGCGGCGCCCCTGCCGAACAGGAGAGTTTTTATGCCTCGTGACCTCAAGGCGACCGGCGTCGTCAGGGAAATGGACAAGATCCTTTGCGACTTCATGGACAACACCCGCTACTTCCATGAGCCGCACAACCTCGGCCGCGCGCACATGTTCGTCTACCAGCACCGGCAGAACACGCGCTACCGCAACTCGGTCCTCAAGCTGAAGGTCGCGACCAATACCCCCGATTGGGAGACGCGGCTCCGCATCATCGGCGCGTCGGCAGAGGAAATCATCGCCGACAACGAATTCGGCGGCGGCCTCGCCCACTGGCAGATCCTCGAGAACCTGGGCGTCAGCATGGGCATGTCGAAGGCGAAGATCCGCGCCGCGACACCGATCAAGACCACGCAGCTCGCCTGGAACGCCTGGACCGGCCTGATGGACAGCAAGCACTGGCTCCTCGGCCTGGTGGCCAACGTCGTCGCCGAGCGCGCCAACATCTCGGGCTACGGCAAGGGCGGCATCATCAAGAAGCACGGCTGGTTCGGCCTCGAGCGCCAGCGCTGGGCAAAGTCGACCGGCCTCGCCGACGACAAGCTCGGCTTCTTCAAGCTCCACGAGGCGGCGGACGAGATCCACTCGGATCTCGGCTGGAAGGCCGTCGGCGAGCACGCCAAGAAGCTCCGCATGGAGGACGAAGTCCTCGAAGCCGCCAAGCAGAATCTGGCCGTGTGGGAGCTCTACCTCAACGGCATCGGCGACGCCGGCGACGAGCTCGACAAGACGCTCGCGAAGGGCCGTCGCAAGGCCGCTTAAAGCCTCGCGCAACACCCTTTTCTCATCGACCGCGTGTGCTACATTAGTTCCAGCACACGCGGTTTTTTATTGCCTGGGAGGCCCTTATGGCGGAAATGCTCCAGACCAACGCCGAACTCAAGTTCCTGCTCGACCCGTACATCGACTGGGTCAAGGGCGAGGGCGTTCCCGTCGTCGAGGCGCTCGGCCTCGACCTGTTCGATATCGAGACCAAGCCCTGGGCCCGCTTCGGCACCGATGGCGCCATCGTCCACCTCGAGGGCCGCGGCGACTTCACCTCGCTGTTCGTGATCGATCTCCCGGCCGGCGGCAAGTCGACCCCGCAGCAGCACCTGTTCGAAATGGTGATCTACGTCATCGATGGCAACGGCTCGACCCAGATCGAGACTGCCGACGGCAAGAAGCATTCGTTCGAGTGGCAGCCCAAGAGCCTGTTCGCACTGCCGCTCAACTGCAAATACCAGTTCTTCAACGGTTCCGGCTCGAAGCGCGCGCGTCTGTCCTGCGTCAACGCGGCGCCGATCGTGATGAACCTCTATCACAACTACGAGTTTGTCTTTAACAACCCATTCCGCTTCAAGGAGCGCGAGGGCGAGGCAAGTCACTTCTCCGGCGAGGGCGAGTTCATCCCGGTGAAGCCCGGCCGCAACATGTGGGTCACGAACTTCGTGCCGAGCATCTCCGAGTTCGAGCTCAAGTCGTGGGAGAAGCGCGGCGCCGGATCGAGCAATATGAAGTTCATCCTCGCCGACGGCACCATGCACGCCCACTCCTCGGAGATGCCGGTCGGCACCTACAAGAAGGGCCATCGCCACGGCGCAGACTTCTACGTCTACACCGTCCACGGCACCGGCTACTCGCTCCTGTGGAAGGACGCCGAGCAGGACTTCCAGCGCATCGACTGGAAGCACGGCGTCGTCTTCGTGCCGCCCGACGGCATCTTCCACCAGCACTTCAACACCAACCCGACGCCGGCGCGCTATCTCGCGGTGGCGCTGGGTTCGCTGCGTTACCCGTTCGTCGAATCGAAGCGCAAGCTGTTCGGCGGCGGCGTCGATACCAGCGTCGAGGACGGCGGCAACCAGATCGAGTACGAGAACCAGGATCCGCGTATCCACGAGATCTTCCTCAAGGAGCTCGCCAAGAACGGCGTCGAGTCCAAGATGGGCAAGATCATCGACGAGACCCGCTACCACAACCTCAAGAAGACGGCCTAAGGCCCTCTGATCGCCAGCGTTTCGCGGGGCGCCGGTCAGTCGGTGCCCCGCGTCGCTTCACTCCGGGAGAACTTCGAAGGTGTCTCAGACGCCTGCCAGCGCCTATCTGTGCGATCCCTACCTGGACTGGGCCAATGCCCAAGGCGTGCCGATCGTAGAAGACTTCGGCATCGACATCCGAAAAGTGCCCGTCGCCCCCTGGCCCCGTTACGGAATGAACGGGGCTTTGTGCCATCTCAAGGGCCGCGACGACTGGATCACCATCTTCGCCTTCGAGATAAAGCCCGGCGGCAAGTCGGAGCGGCTTCATCATCTCTATGAGGACGTGATCTACGTCATCTCCGGCCACGGCTCGACCGTGGTCGAGGTCGACGGCCGCAAGCACACCTTCGAGTGGGGGCCGAAGAGCATCTTCTCGGTGCCGCTCAATGCCACCTACCAGCATTTCAACGGCTCGGGCCGCGAACCCGCCCGCCTCGCCTGCACCAACAACATGGTCTACGTGATGAAGCGCTTCCGCGACGAGCGCTTCATCTTCGAGAGCGACGCGCGTTTCCCCGAGCGCACCGGCGACGCCAAGTATTTCGGCGGCGACGGCGAGTTCATCGGCATCCGTCCCGGCCGCCATCAATGGGAAACGAACTTCGTCCCCGACCTCTCCAGCTTCGAGCTCAAGACCTGGGCCGCGCGCGGCGCAGGCGGCTCGCATCTCCGCTTCATGCTCGCCGACAACACCATCGGCGCCCATTCCTCGGAGATGCCGGTCGGCACCTACAAGAAAGGGCACCGCCATTTCGACGGCGTCTGCGTGTTCGCCGTCACTGGCCAAGGCTTCTCGCTGCTGTGGTACGAGGGGCAGCAGGACTTCACCCGGATCGACTGGGAGCATGGCGTCGTCTACTGCCCGCCCGACATGATGTACCACCAGCACTTCAACGTCTCGAACTTCCCGTCGCGCTACCTCGCCCTGCAGATGGGCACCATCCGCTACCCGCTCACCGAGGCCAAGCGGCTGATCTGGGACAAGGGTGTCGATCTCTCGGTGAAACTCGGCGGCGCCCAGGTCGAATACGAGGACCAGGACCCGCGCATCCACGCGATCTGGCTCAAGGAGATCGCCAAGAACGGCGTCGAATCGAAGATGGGCGAGTTCCTCGACGAATCGAAGTACACGGCAACGGCCTGAGGAGGCGGAGATGACGGATATCATCGCGCCCGCTCCCGCGGGCAAGTACATGGTGGACACCTACGAGAACTGGATGCGCGCCGAGGGCATCCCCATTCACGAGGCGTTCGCCCTCGATCTGCCGGCGCTCGACACCAGGCCGTGGCCGCGCATGGGCGTGAACGGCGCCTTCTGTCATCTCAAGGGCCGCTGCGATTACCTCTCGATGTGGCTCCTCGACATTCCGGGTGGCGGCACGACCGAGCCCCAGCGTCATCTGTTCGAGGCGGTGTTCCACGTCGTCTCCGGCCGCGGCTCGGTCGCGATCGAAACCGCCGACGGCACGACGCACACCTTCGAGTTCGGCCCGCGCAGTCTGTTCGCCGTGCCGATGAACGCGCGCTATCGCCTGTTCAACGCGGCCGGCGCCGAGCACGTCCGCGTCGCCGTGGTCAGCGACTTCCGCTATCTTCTCAACCTCTTCCGCAACGAGGACTTCTTGCTCGCCAATCCGGCCCGCTTCCCGGATAGCGAGGGTGCAGCCCGTCATTTCACGGGCGATGGCGACTTCAGGGCGCTGCGCCCCGGCCGCCACGCGTGGGAAACCAACTTCGTTCCCGACGTTGCGGATTTCGAACTCAGGGAATGGGCCGAGCGCGGCGCCGGCGCCACCTCGCTCCGCTTTCTGCTGGCCGAGAGCATGCTCGGCGTCCATGCCTCAGAGCTGCCGGTCGGCACCTACAAGAAGGCGCACCGCCACCTCCCCGGCTACATCATCTTCGCCGTCACCGGCACCGGCTATACGCTGCACTGGTTCGAGGGCGATGCCGAGCGCGAGCGCATCGACTGGCGCCCCGGCATGGTCTATGCGCCGGGCCTGCAGATGTTCCATCAGCATTTCAACACCGGCAATGCGCCCGCGCGCTATCTCGCCGTCCAGTACGGCAGCATCCGCTACCCGATGGTGCGCGAGAAGGCGTTCACCTACGACAAGGGCGCCGACACCGCCATCGGGGACGGTGGCGGCCAGATCGAATACGCCGACCAGGACCCGCGTATCCATGCGCAGTTCTTGGCGGAGCTGAAGCGCACCGGGGTTCAGCCCAAGATGGAGCCATTCGTCAAAGCGTAGCGCGTGCAACGAACCCGAAGCCGCACAGAACAATCGCGGCCGGGAGAATCGATATGGGAGGAAGCGATGCGCGTATCGTTCTCTGGACAGCGTGCCGGGCTGTGCGCGACCGCGCTGCTCGCATTCGCCGCCGCACCCCCCACCGCCGCACAAACGAACGAGCCGAACGCCAAGCAGGTGCGGCTCGTCATCGGCTATACCACGGGCGGCGGCTACGACGTCTATGCCCGGGCGCTGGCGCGATTCATCGGCAATCATCTGCCCGGCCAGCCCAACGTCGTTCCCCAGAACATGCCGGGAGCCGGCAGCCTAGTCGCGGCCAACTGGCTTTACAACAGCGCGCCGCGCGACGGCACCGTGTTCGCCGCGATCAACCGCGGCGTGCCCTTCGAGCCGTTGATGGGAACCGCGTCGGCCAAGTTCGACTCGCTGAGATTCGGCTGGATCGGCAGCCTCGCCAAGGAAATCAATGTCACCATCGCCTGGCATACGGCGCCGGTGAAGACGTGGCGTGACTTGATTGAGCGCGGCATGGTCGCCGGCGGCACCGGGACCGGTGCCGATTCGATCGTCGATGCGCAGATCATGAATCACGTCATGGGCGCCAAGATCAAGCTGATCTCCGGCTATCCCGGCGCCGCCGAGCTGAACCTCGCGCTCGAGCGCGGCGAGGTCGAGGGTCGGCCGAGTCCGTCGTGGTCGAGCCTCAAGACCGCCAAGTCCGACTGGATCGCGTCGGGCAAGATCGTGCCGCTGTGGCAGCTCGGCCTTTCGTCCCATCCCGATCTCGCCGCCGTGCCGTTGATGATCGATCTGGTGAAGACGCCCGAGGACCGCAAAGTGCTCGAGTTCTTCTTTGCCCGCCAGGAGATGGGGCGGCCTTACCTGGCGCCGCCGGGGCTCTCGCCGGCCCGCCTCGAAGCGCTTCAAGACGCGTTCATGGCGACCACCCGAGATCCCGCCTTCCGCGACGTCGCCCGCAAGCAGGATATCGAGGTTTCTCCACTGACGGGCGCCGAGGTCGAGGCGCTGATTCGTCGCGTTTACGCCTCGTCGCCGGCGGTGATAGAACGGGCCAGACAAATCACGCGAAGTTCCATTCAGGTCGAGGACATCTCGCCGAAGAAGGCCGGCGCCAAGCCCGCCAAGGCGAGCGAATAGCGCCACAGGAGAACGAGATGCCGGACGACAAAAACCCCTATCAATCCGATCTCCATCGCAACGCGGAGACGATGACCCTGCTCGACCCTTATCTCGACTGGGCCGAGTCGGAGGGACCGCCGATCCACGAGGACTTCGGCCTCGATCTCCTGTCCGTGGAAACCGGACCGTGGCCCCGCTTCGACGCGCGCGGCGCGTTCGCCCACGTCCATGGCCGCGGCGATTTCACCTCCTGCTACGTGCTCGAGGTCCCGCCCGGATCGAAGACGCGGCCCGTTCGCCATGTGTACGAGGCGTTTTTTTATGGCCTCTCCGGTCGCGGCTCGACCACGGTGTGGACGGACGATGGCGCCAAGCATACCTTCGAATGGGGCCCGAAGGCGCTGTTCTGCATCCCGCTCAACTGCAAGTATCAGATATTCAACGGCTCCGGCCGGGAGCCGGCGCGGCTCGCCTGCACCCATGACCTCCCGCTGACGATGAATCTGTTCCACAACGAGGCGTTCATCTTCGACAACGCGTTCGCCTTCGCCGACCGCCTCGGCGCCACCAAGCACTTCGACGGCGACGGCGACTTTACGCCCGTCAAGCCCGGCCGCCACATGTGGGAAACCAACTACGTCCCCGACCTCTCCCAGTTCGAGCTCAAGGCTTGGGACGCCCGCGGCAAGGGATCGTCGAACATCACTTTCATTCTTGCCGACGGTACGCTCCACTCCCACGTCTCGCAGATCCCGACCGCGCGCTACAAGAAGGGCCATCGCCACGGCAACGGCATCCACATCTTCGCCGTCACCGGCGAGGGCTATTCGGTGCTGTGGTGGGAGGGCGAATCGGACTATAAAGAGGTGCCGTGGCGCCACGGCGTAATGTACGCGCCGCCGCACTGGATGTTCCACCAGCACTTCAACACGGCGCCCGAGCCGGCACGCTATCTCGCCATCGGCATGGGCAGCCGCCGCTACCCGTTCTCGACCATTCGCCGCAACGGCGCGGCGGGTCAGGCCGACACCTCGGTCAAGGACGGCGGCCGCCAGATCGAGTACGAGGATCAGGACTTGCGATTCCATCACAAGTGGCTTCATGCCATTGCCAAGACCGGCGTGAAATCCGAGATGGGTGACGTATTCGACGAGGCGGCGGTTCTCGCCCTCCCCCGAGAGAAGCTTACCGGCCCGATCCAGAGCCCCCGTTCCAATGCGCCGGCGCCGGGCGGGACCTGATCGCCCCGCGCGCCTTCGTTCGTGTTCAATTCCCGCAGCAGAGAAGAGTGCCATGCCCGAAGACAAGAACGCCTACCAGTCCGATCTCCATCGCAACACGGAGACGATGACGCTCCTCGATCCCTATCTCGACTGGGCCGAGGCGCAGGGCATCCCGCTCCATCTCGACTTCGGCCACGATCTCCTGGCGCTGGAAACCAAGCCCTGGGGCTTTTACGAAGCGCGCGGCTGCTTCGCCCACACCCACGGTCGCGGTGACTTCATGGCCTGCTACGTCCTGGAAATTCCGGCCGGCGGCAAGACGCGACCGGTCAATCACGTCTACGAGGCGTTCTTCTACACGCTGTCCGGACACGGCTCGACCACGGTGTGGATGCCGAACGGCGAGAAGCGCACGTTCGAGTGGGGCCCCAAGGCGGTGTTCGCGATCCCGCTCAACTGCAAGTATCAGCTCTTCAACGGCTCCGGGTCCGAGGCCGCGCGCGTCTCCTGCACCAACGATCTGCCGATGACGATGAATCTCTTCCACAACGAGGAGTTCATCTTCAACAACGATTTCCCGTTCCCGGAGCGCACCGGCGACAAGAACCACTTCGACGGCCAGGGCAACTACATCCCGATCAAGTCGGGTGCCAACATGTGGGAAACCAACTACGTGCCCGACCTCACCAATTTCGAGCTCAAGGAGCTCGAGGAGCGTGGCAAGGGCTCGACCAACATGCAGTTCATCCTGGCCGACGGCACCGTGCATGCCCATTCCTCCGAGATGCCGAAGGGCCGCTACAAGAAGGCGCACCGTCACGCCGCCGGCACGCATGTTCACGCCGTCAGCGGCGAGGGCTACTCGATCCTCTGGTACGATGGCGATTCGGAGTTCGTCGAAATCCCGTGGCGGCACGGCATCATGTACACGCCGCCTTTCTGGATGTTCCATCAGCACTTCAACACCCTGAACCAGCCCGCGCGCTACTTCGCGTGCAGTCTCGGCAGCCGGCGCTATCCGATCCTGGGACTCCGCCGTCGCGGCGCACAGGGCCTGGCCAAGCTGTCCGTCACCAAGGGGGGCCGCCAAGTCGAGTACGAGGACCAGGATCCGCGCATCCATCGCAAGTGGCTGGACGCCATCGCGAAAAACGGCGTGAAGTCGGAAATGGGCGACATCTTCGACGAAGCGGCCATCCGCGCGCTTCCGCCCGAGAGGCTCACCGGCAAGATCCACATGCCGGTAATCCTCGACAACGTTTCTTGATAGGCGTTTTCCCATTCCCTATGGTGACGGCCCCGACGGGCCAGGCAAGGATACCGTGAGCAGCTTCAAAGAGAGATACATGCACGATTTGGACTTCGATCACGGCCACGTTTCGGCCGAAGAACAGCAGGCGATCGCCGAGGTCATCTGGGCCGCGGACAACGTCGAGTTGACCACCGTCGGCATCGACGTCGGCTCCTCGACCTCGCACCTCATGTTTGCGCGCGTCCACCTCCAGCGCCTGACGACGGCGCTATCGTCGCGCTTCGTCGTGGTCGGTCGCGAGGTGTTGTGGCGGTCGCCGATTCTCCTCACGCCGTATCTTCCCGACAACACCATCGACGTTGGCAACTTGGCGAAATTCTTCGAGGCGGCGTTCAAGGAAGCCGGGCTCACCCGCGACAAGATCGACTCGGGCGCTGTGATCCTCACCGGCGAGGCCTTGAAGCGGAACAACGCAGAAGCGATCACCCATCTGTTCGCCGCCGAATCGGGCAAGTTCGTCTGCGCCTCCGCCGGCCACCACATGGAGTGCGCCATGGCCGCCCACGGCTCCGGCGCCGTGGCGCTCTCGCGCAAAGAGAAGACGACGGTGATGAACGTCGACATCGGCGGCGGCACGACCAAGTTCGCCCTCGTCGACAAGGGCCAGCTCGTCGCCACCGCCGCGGTCGAAGTCGGCGGCCGACTGATCGCCTTCGACGAGCACAACAAGATCGTTCGCCTCGAAGGGCCTGCCCTGCGTCATGCCAAGAAGGCCGGCGTCGACGTTGCGCTCGGCAAGACGCTGACGGAGAAGGAAAAGCAGAAGATCGTCGACACGATGGTCTCGGTCATGCTTTCGGTTCTCGGTCAGGAGATCCTCGAGGGCCTTGCCGAAGAATTGATGGTCACCGACGCGCTGCCGCACGCGCCGAAGCCGGAGCTGATCACCTTCTCGGGCGGCGTTGCCGAATACATCTTCGAGCGCGAGGCCGGCGACCGCCAGGATCTCGGAAAGCTGCTCGGACAGGCGATCGTCAGCGCAATCAAGGACAAGCGCATCAAGGCGCGCGTCGTCGATCCCGGCCAGGGCATCCGCGCGACCGTCATCGGCGCGTCGCAGTTTTCGGTCCAGGTATCGGGCAACACCATCTCGATCTCCAACGAAGGTGCGCTGCCGATGCGCAACGTGCCGGTGCTCTATCCGCACGTCGACCTCAGCGACGGGGTCGATGCCGAATTGATCGCCGGCGAGATCAAAAAGGCCCACAAGCGCTTCGACTTCACCGAAGGCGAGCAGCCGGTGGCACTGGCGTTCCGCTGGAAGGGCGATCCTCTTCACGCCCGCCTCAAGGCGCTGGCCGACGGCATCCACATGGGCCTGCACAACACCGTCCGCGAGAAGAAGCCTCTGGTGCTGGTGCTCGATGGCGATATCGCCCGCACCATTGGCGAAATCCTGCGCCGCGAGTGCGACGTCGGCGGCGACATCGTCTCGGTCGATGGAGTCCAACTCCGTGAGTTCGACTACGTCGACATCGGCGAGATGATCCGGCCGACCAACGTCGTGCCTCTGGTCATCAAGTCGCTGCTGTTCTCGGGGCCCGGAATGGCCAAGTGAAGGTTGCGAAATAAGCGGCGATACAACAGCGCCTCGGCTCCTCGCCGGGGCGCTGTTGGTGCGTTAACCGCAGCAAAGTAAAAACGGGAATTCATCGGTTTAAGGGCTTAGCGGAGGAACGGCAGATGGACGCCTCGGTTGCGGTCGGCAACACGCGCCAGGACATGAAAATTCTCGGCCTGATATCGACGGGCCATTTCATGAGCCACTTCTATTTCATGGCCCTGCCGCCGTTGTTTCCATTTCTCCGCGATTCCTTTGGCGTGAGCTATACCGAGCTCGGCGTCCTGATGAGTGCCATCTACGGCACGTCGACCATTACGCAGATTCCGATCGGGTTCATGGTCGATCGCTTCGGCGCTCGCGTCATTCTCACTCTGGGCCTTGTCATCATGGCTGTCGGAGTGGGTCTGATGGGGCTGGCCCCCAGCTTCTGGGTGCTGGTCGCGCTGGGCGTCTGCGCCGCCACCGGCAACAGCGTCTTCCATCCTTGCGATTACGCGATTCTCAACTCCTCGATCGGCCCAGCGCGCATGGGGCGCGCCTTCAGCGCCCATAATTTCTCCGGTCAGCTCGGTACCGCGGTGGCGCCGGCCGTCATGACGGCTCTCACCGTCTGGTTCAATTGGAAAGTTGCGCTCATCACCGCCGGGCTGCTGGGGCTGATCGTCATGCTTGCCCTCACCACCCAATGGAGCGGCTTGCGCGACGATGCGCTGCCTCGGAAAAAGAAGGAGGAGAAGGACGAATCGGCACCGGCACCGGGCCAGCCAGCCGCCAAAAGCGGACTTGCTCTTCTATTCTCGCGGCAGCTCGTCATCTTCTTCATGTTCTTCCTGATGCTGTCGATGACCTCCCAGGGCATGCAGTCGTTCTCGGTCGCCGCGCTTATCAACATCCACGGCATCTCCGTTCCCACCGCCAGCATCGCATTGAGCGCCTATCTCTTCACCATGGCGTTCGGCGTGCTGCTGGGTGGGGAGTTGGCCGACCGCACGCAGCGTCACGACGTCGTCGCCGGAATCGTGTTCGTGCTCAGCGCCATCCTGACGACGCTCATCGCAGCCGTGGACCTGGGCTTTGCACTGCTGATCGCGGCCATGATCGCGCTCGGCCTCGGCCAGGGCATCATCCGCCCCGCCCGCGACATGATGCTCCGCTCCGCCGCCCCCAAGGGAACCACCGGAACGGTGTTCGGTTACGTGTCGTCGGGCATCACTGCAGGAAGCGCGCTGGCGCCGATTCCGTTCGGTTATCTCATCGATCACGGTCACCCGGCATGGGTGTTCTACCTGATCGCCATCTTCATGGTGGTGTCGTTGCTGACAGTGGCGACGCCACGAAAGATCGAGTAGCTTTCCCCGCCCGGCCTTTCCGGAGGTCGGGCGCTTTCCTTAATCCGCCGGGCGGATTCGCGTCCGGCTTCTTATCGAGCTTCCCAAAGTTTCGCCAAGGGCCTTAAGGACAATCATGAGCAAACTTCGCCTGACCATTGCCACCAGCGACTACGACCATACCCGCGATCTCAGCTCGGGCCGCGTCCAGGTCGAGGGATGCGACATCAATTATCTGAATCTGGAGATCGAGGAGATCTTCTATCGATTCGTGCTCAACCGGGAATGGGACGTTTCGGAGATGTCGCTGGCCAAGTTCGTCGCCCAGGTGGCGGGCGACCGGCCCGATGTCCTCGGCCTGCCGATCTTTCCGTCACGCGTGTTCCGGCTGTCGAACATCTACACCCATCGCAGCAAAGGCATCAAAGACCCCCGCGACCTCAAGGGTAAGAAAGTCGGCACGCCGGAGTGGGCGCAAACCGCCTCCGTCTACACCCGCGGCGTGCTGGTCGATGACGTCGGCCTCAAGCTCTCGGACATCGACTGGTATCAGGCGGGCGTCAACCAGCCCGGGCGCATCGAGAAGGTCAAGCTCAACCTGCCCCTGGGCGTGAAGGTCACGCCGGTGCCGGAAAAATCGCTTTCGCAGATGATCGCGTCCGGCGAGCTCGACGCGATCCTTTCCGCCCACCCGCCGGAGTGTTTCGAGAACGGCCACCCCGACGTCGTCCGCCTCTATGAAGACTATCAGGCGGCCGAAGAAGCCTATTACGAGCGGACCAAGATTTTCCCGATCATGCACATCATCGCCATCCGCCGGGAAATCCTGGATGCCAATCCCTGGGTCGCCCAGAATCTTCTGACGGCGTTCACCAAGGCCCGCGACAACAGCGTCTTTCGGGCCCTTGAGATGACGGCTTCGCGCTTTCCGGTGCCGTGGATCGCCGATACCGCCGAGAAGTGGAAGAAGAAGTTCGGCTCCGACTTTTTTCCCTACGGCATAGAGTCCAACCGCCGCACCCTCGAGGCGTTCACGAGGTGGTGCTACGAGCAGGGCGTTGCGAGCCGACACCTCAAGGTCGAGGATATCTTCCCGAAGCAGATCCAGGGCGGCGGCTACAAGATCTGACGCGAAACGCGCCGTGACGAAAAAGGGCCGGAGGAGACTCCGGCCCTTCTCTTTTGTCCCACTACCGGCTTTTGCATGTACCCGCGACAAGAGGCCCCAGGGGCTTCTCACCGCGATGCGGATGTCTATAATGCGCGCAAATCAAAGAGAACCTACGACCTTGGGAGGGTTGCCGTCCGATGGACACGACTGCCAGTTTCTCGCGTAAAGACGTCCACATCCTGAGTCTCGTCAGCGCGGGACACTTCTTCAGCCATTTCTACACCCTCACCCTGCCGCCTCTCTTTCTCTTCATCAAAGGCGACTTGCACGTCAGCTTCGCCATGCTCGGCCTGCTGATGAGCGTGCGCTCCTTCATCTCCGGCAGCATGCAGATTCCGGCCGGCTTCCTGGTCGACAAAATCGGCGCCAAGCCGGTGCTGATCGGCGGCATGGCGCTCATGGCCGGCTCGATCGCGCTGACCGCAGTCGTCCCGTCCTACTGGGCGCTGATGATTCTCGGCATAACCATGGCGTGCGGTTCCAGCGTCTTCCATCCGACCGACTACGCGATCCTGAACTCGTCGGTGGCGCCTAAATACGTCGGCCGCGCGTTCTCGATTCACACCTTTGCCGGCCAGCTCGGCACCGCCACGGCCCCCGCTGTCGTCGTTGCCCTCGCGGCGATCTGGGACTGGCGGGTGGCGCAGGCAATCGTCGGCCTCGCCGGGTTCGTCGTCATCGCCGGTTTCGCGGTCCAATGGTCGAACATGCACGACGACGCCATTCCGCAGAAAAGAAAGAAAAAGGCCTCGGAGAACGACGCTCTTCCTAGCGGGGCCGCTCGCGAGATGACGTTCCGCGAACAAATCGCAATGCTGGTCAATAAGCCGATGATGATCATGTTCATCTTCTTCACGATGACGTCGCTGCACTCGGGCGGCATGACTTCGTTCTTCGTCGTCGGCCTCACGGAAATTCATAATGTTCCTCCCGCAGCCGCCGGCAGCGCTCTCTCCGGCTATCTACTCGCCAGCGCCTTCGGCGTGCTGCTAGGCGGAGTGCTTGCGGATTTCACCAAGCGCCATGACGTCGCCGCTGCCGTCGCGTTCGGATTCAGCGCGCTGGTGCTCGTCCTCGTGACGTTCGTCAACATCGGCACCGTGCTGCTCTTCATCGCGATGACGCTGTCGGGGCTGATGCAGGGATCGATCCGCCCGGCGCGAGACATGATGGTGCGCGCGCTCGTCCCGAAGGGAACGATGGGCCGGGCGTTCGGATTCGTATCCTCGGGCGCCTCGATCGGCGGTGCAGCAGCACCGATCGTGTTCGGCTGGCTGGTCGACATCGGCCGTCCCGACGTCATCTTTTATCTCCTGATTCTCTTCACCCTGCTCTGCGTCGGCGCCTCGATCGTTCCGAAGGAGACCAAGGACGTCGACGTCCGCTAGGGTGCAGTCATGGTCGCAACCGCTGTCGTTCCGCGTCGGGATATAAAGGTTCTGAGCCTTATCTGCGGCGGGCACTTCGTCAGTCATTTTTACCTGATGGTGCTGCCGCCGCTGTTTCCCTTCATCAATCAGGATCTCGGCCTCAGTTTCGCCGAGCTCGGCCTGATCCTGACGGCACGCTTCGTGGCCACGGGCGTGGCGCAGGTTCCCATCGGTTTTTTCGTCGATCGGCTCGGCGCCAAGCTCATGCTGGTCATCGGCCTGATGCTGATGGTCCTCAGCTACGCCGCTTTCGCCTTCGTTTCCAACTTCTGGCTGCTGTTCCTGTTCGTCGCTCTCGGCGGCGTCGGCGACTCGGTATTCCATCCTGCAGACTATGCGATCCTCAACGGCTCCGTCGGCAAGGAGCGGATGGGCCGTGCGTTCTCGTTCCACACCTTCTCGGGTCATATCGGCTTCGCCGTCGGCCCTGCCGTCATTCTGCCGATCGCCGTCGCCACCGACTGGCGGACGGCCATGCTTGCGGCCGCGCTGTTCGGCTTTACGGTGATGGTCCTATTGCTCAGTCAATGGGGCACGATGAACGAATCGACCGAGGAGACGAACGCGCGTAAGGACAACGCGAAGGCCGAGACCGGCAAGGGCACGTCGATCCTGTTGTCCCGGCCGGTGCTCCTGCTGTTTCTCTTCTTCGCCATTTCCACCCTTGCCACCAGCGGCATCAGCGGCTTCTCGATATCCGCCCTGATGAAGCTGCAGAGCATCCCCGAGGCGTTCGCGGGCATGCCGCTCACCGCATTCATGCTCTCGAGCGCGCTCGCGGTGCTGGCCGGCGGCCTGGTGGCGGATAAGAATATTCGCCACGATCTGTTCGCGGCGCTCGGCTTCCTCGTCGCCGCTCTTGTCATTACCCTGATCGCAGCCGTGCCGATGCACTATGTTTTGCTGACCGTGGTGTTCGGCCTCGCCGGGTTCTGCCTCGGAGTCATCCGACCCGCCCGCGACCTCATGGTGCGGGACGTGGCGCCTCCCGGCGCCTCCGGAAAGGTGTTCGGCTTCGTCTTTTCCGGCCAGAATGTGGGCGGTGCTCTCGCCCCGCCGCTCTACGGCCTCATCGTCGACAATGCCGATCCGCACTGGGTGTTCTACATGTCCGCCGGATTCCTCGCCCTCGGCATCCTGACCGTGACGGGCGGGC
>Ga0070714_100001434_pt1 | contig 17338 bp, 13 predicted proteins | sample LARL83metaG_FD_65450 | JGI IMG/M metagenome (GOLD analysis project Ga0070714, IMG submission 65450) | Corn, switchgrass and miscanthus rhizosphere microbial communities from Kellogg Biological Station, Michigan, USA - LAR L8-3 metaG | ecosystem: Host-associated > Plants > Roots > Rhizosphere ... | reverse complement strand
GCGGAGACCAACCTGTTCGACGCCGTCTACGACACGCTCGATCGACTCGATCGCATTGAAGGACACAAGTACCTCATTCTCATCAGCACCGGGATTGACACCTTCAGCAAGCTGCGTCTGGACGAAGTATTAAAGAAGGTAAAGACGACAAAGGATGTGACGATTTTCTCTATGAGCATTGGCTGGATCTGGCGCAATTACTGTGAAACCCACGGTTGCACCGGAATGAGCCATGGTATGGCCAGCTTGGGCATGGGCCAGATTGATTGGCTACAGGCTGACAACCAGTTGCAAACGTTCTCAAAGCTTACCGGCGGCCGCTTCTTCCAGCCCCGCTTCACGGGAGATATGGTCGATGCATTCAAGGAACTGGGACAGGACATTCGCCACGAGTACACGCTGGTCTATCGCCCAACCAATACCGCCCTGGATGGCTCCTACCGCAAGTTGAAGGTGGAAGTCATTGCCCCGGATGGCGGCCCGCTCAAAATCCGTGACCAGAAGGGCAAAGACGTGAAGTACCAGGTCATCGCCCGCGAAGGCTACACGGCTAAGCACACCGTAGAGTAGTAACTTTTGTGCAGCCACGGACGGCTCGCCTGATTTGGGTGGTCGGTCACGCGGGCGCGTTGCAGCGAGTCGCAATTACTCGCGCCGCACCGTTAGCTGATATTCTGCCGAGTCATGCCCGTCTATGCTTACCTGTTCATTGTCGGCGGAATCGTAATCTGGTTTTATCCGTTTGTTCCGGCACACCAGAAGACGCCGGGAGCCAGTGTGGTAGACCGCAAGTCGCGGTGGGGAGTTCTGCTGCAGTTCCTGGCTTTCCCGCTTCTGTGGCAAGGACACTTCTGGACGCGACCTCTGCCGTGGTGGCGACTCCTCCTCTCCATTGTTCTGTTCGCGTTGGCGATCGCGCTGTCATGGACGTCGTCCCGCGCGCTGGCAGGGCAGTTACGGATTGATGCCGCGCTGGGAGCCGACCATCACCTGGTGCGATCCGGCCCGTACGCGCTGGTTCGCAACCCGATCTACACCTCTATGTTGTTGGTCGATTGCGCCGTCGGCGTGATGGTCACGCCCTGGCAACTGTTCGTGCCCGCAATCGTGCTGTTTGTCATCGGCACCGAGATCAGAGTACGAACGGAAGAGAAGCTGCTGGCAGAGCGCTTCGGGGAAGAGTTCCGGGAATATAAGTCGCAAGTGCGGGCCTATATTCCCTTTGTCGCGTGAAGCTTGCGCGAGGCGCGCACATCCACCACGAAGGGCACGAAGTTACATGAAGGAATATCCTTGCTTGCCGAGAGCCTAGAGCCAAAAGCCGAGAGCCGGGTTTAAGCGATCCAGCCGCCGCCGACCACAACATCGCCGTCGTAAAAGACTGCTGCCTGGCCGGGTGTGACTGCGCGCTGCGGCTCGTCGAAGGTGACAAGGATCCCGTTTTCGGCGGTCTTCTGAATCATTGCCGGCGCGGGCTCGTGGCGATGGCGGATCTTTACGCTGACTCGCATGGGCTCGTACAGATCATTCACCGAGATCAGGTTCGTGCGCTTCGCAACCAGAGTCTTCGAATACAGGTTCTCCTGCTCGCCAACCACCACCTGACGCTGGTCGCCCTTGATCTGAAGGACGTACAGCGGCGAGCCGGTTGCGATCCCCAGGCCCTTACGCTGGCCAACTGTAAAGTTATGAATGCCAGTGTGCTCTCCAATCACGCGGCCATCAGCGGTGACCAACTCGCCCGCTGTATCGGGAAGCGACTCGCCCTGCTCGCCGAGATAAGCGTCGAGAAAGCGCTTGTAGTCGCCGCCAGGGACGAAGCAAATCTCCTGCGAATCTGGTTTCTCTGCGAGCGCAAGGCCGTGTTTGCGCGCGAGATCGCGGACCTCGGGCTTGGTCATCCCGCCAAGGGGAAACAGGGTACGGCTGAGTTGGTCCTGGGTGAGGCCGAAAAGAAAGTAGGTTTGGTCCTTAGAGCGATCCGCCGGCCGCTTCAACAGCCAGCGCCCATTAGGCTCATCGAAGTCGACTCTAGCGTAGTGCCCTGTGGCAACCGCCTCGGCGCCAATCTGCTGCGCCACAACCAATAGCTGATCAAACTTCAGGTGATTATTGCAGAGGCTGCACGGAATCGGAGTGCGGCCGGACAGATACTCCTGGACGAACGGGCGCACCACGTCGCGCTCGAAGCGGTCCTCGTGATTGACTACATAGTAAGGAATGCCGATGGTCTCGGCGACCCGACGGGCATCGTAAACGTCGTCGAGCGAGCAGCAGCGTCCGGTTACCGCCTCGGGCATGCCTTCGCGACCCGCCAGCCGGCGCTGGTTCCAAAGCTGCATGGTGAGGCCGACAACGTTGTGGCCGTCCGCGCGCAGCATGGCCGCAACGGTCGAGGAGTCAACTCCTCCCGACATGGCGACGGCGATGGTGCGCGGTGCAGGCATGATTTCAGTTCTTAGCTCTTAGCCAACCCGAAGACCAACGGTACCCGAGATCGTGATGAAGGGTTAAGGCGGGTTTTGCTAAAGGCTAAAAGCTATGAGCTAACAGCTGTCTTCTTATTGTACAGAGGCGATAATTCCCGCAAGCGCTCTACCGCGGACGGCACCCGTTGCAGCGCGAAGTCCACCTCCTCACCTGTGTTCTGCTTGCCCAGGCTGAAGCGAATGCTGGCGCGGGCGCGATCGGGACGCAGGCCCATCGCGGTCAGGACGTGCGAGGGCTCAATCGCGCCGGACGAACACGCCGCACCGGTAGAAACTGAGAGCCCTTTCAGATCGAGGGCGATCACCAGCGCCTCGCCTTCGATGTAGTCGAAGTAGATGTTGGCGGTGTTCGGCACGCGGGGCGCGCCCTCGCCATTTACTCCGGCGGAATCGACCTTATCCAGAATTGCCGTTTGCAGCTTATCCCGTAATGCCACCATCGCGCGATCTTCACCGGCTGCGAAAGCTTTCGCAGCGAGTTCTGAGGCCTTTCCCAGGCCTACGATGCCCGGCACATTCTCAGTACCGGCGCGGCGTGAACGCTCGTGGCTTCCGCCATAGAACAGCGCTTCCAGCTTGGTCCCCTTGCGGACGTACAACGCGCCAATTCCCTGCGGCGCGTGGAACTTGTGTCCCGAAATAGAGAGCAGGTCGCAACCGACTGCCTTCACATCGATGGGAACCTTCGACGCGGCCTGCACCGCGTCGGTGTGGAAGTAAACATCGGATTCCGCACAGATCTTCCCGAACTCCTCAACCGGCTGGATCACGCCGGTCTCGTTGTTGGCGTACATGATCGTGACCAGCTTGGTATTCGAGCGTAGGGCGTGGCGAACATCATGGGGATTCACCAGGCCACGCCCGTCGACCGGCACAAATGTGACATCCACGCCGCGCTCCTGCAGTTGCTTGCAGGAATTCAGGACGGCATGGTGCTCGATAGTCGATGTAATGACGTGATCACCCGGACGAACCAGGCCGAAGATTGCCAGGTTGTCGGCTTCTGTACCACCGCTGGTGAAAACCACTTCCGCAGGGCGACAACCCAGCAAGTTAGCTACCGACTCGCGCGCACGCTCGACCGCCGCCCGTGTCTCCTGTCCATGGTGATGGATGGACGAGGCGTTCCCGAAGTGCTCGCCGAAATACGGGCGCATGGCATCCAGCACCTCCGGGAGCACAGGGGTGGTCGCGTTGTTGTCGAGGTAAACCCGGCGCATCTGGCTATTCTACGCGCCTGGGCGGTCATTCCCGTTGGCTTGATATCCTAAATAGGCCCATGGAAAAGACCTTTCATTTCGACTCGCCGTCTGAACCATATGTAGCCGATGCCGTGGTGCTTACCTGCTTTGACCAGCGCATCCGCACGGTTGTGAACAAGTTTTTGCAGAAGCGTGGCATCCTGCGCCCGGATATGGTCGTGATCGCTGGAGGCGCGAAGACGCTGGCTTCGCCACGCAATGATTTCGAGCGCGACTTCATTCTCGAGCAGGTGCGCATGTCCATCCTGTTGCACAAAACCACGCGCGCTTACATCATGTGCCATTCGGATTGCGCGACCTACGGCGGGCTGGGTGCATTCAATGGCGACCGCGAAGTTGAGGCCAAACATCACTGCCAAGAGTTGGAGCGAGCCATGGGCTTGCTTAAAGATCGCTTTCCTGATCTGCAGGTGGAATGCTTCTTCGTGAATTTCGAGGGAGTGTTTGCAGCGAAGGACGGGACAACGGAACAGGTGGCGTAGCCAGTTGCGATTACTGACTACGTTGGTATGCTCGTGGAAAGAAGTTGCCGCAACTCTCATTCACATTCAAAATCGAAATTTGCCTTGATCGATCTCCCTCGTAACTTGAAGGAGAGTCTCGTGTGAGATTATGCAACCACGCATCACCTCGAGCTCCTCATCTGTCAGCTTGATTGATGCGATGAGTTCCTTGAATCTGGCTTGATTCAATTTCTTGAGCCCTGCGAGTGCGTATGCCCTTCCGGGCAAATTGCCGCTGGAGTAGAGATTCTCGAACGCGGCTAGTGCGGTTGGTTTCGGTCTCGAAACAACTAACCTAAAGTCAGTCTCCCCCTTCGAGATTACACCGGCATACCCGACGGGACCAAAGGCGAACCTGTCGACCACTGTAAGCCGCTTTACCGCCGCATCCAACACCGCGTCGGCGGCAAACACCCGCATGCTGCAAAGAGCAAGGAGCAGGAAACTGATTGTTCTCAATTATGTTTTCACAAATCGACGTCTATCTCGACACGGCGGCAAACAAGCTCGTCCGCATCAGCGCCTGGAACTGTTTGTCGTCGGTCTTGAAGTGCATTTGCAGCTTGGAGCTGTCGGAATCGATGGAAACGCCTTCCAGCGCGGCCTTTTCAACCGGGCTCGCGGTCATCTTCTTATATAGGACGCCGGCCTTCACCAACGAGGATAGTGTTGCTGCGGTCGTTGAATCGGAGGTGATGACATCCAGGTCGAAGTTCACCCCGTTCGAAAAATTCATGATGTAGCGCGAACCCAGGATGCGCTTCTTCACGTTTTCGTAGTCAGCGAGACGAGAGGCGTCGCCCAAGGCGGAAAGCAGCATGTTCTGCGTTCCCTTCTGGTCGAGGATGCTCCACACTGCGCCGCCCTCCACACCTTCGATCAGGTTGGCAATGTCGGGATTGGAGTCGAGCGTCTGCACGTAGCCGTCCCGCGCGTCCAAAGAACCGCGGACCGCACCGGCGTCGCCAAACATCAGAGTACTGTCGTCAATAAAGGTCATCTGCATGCCGTCCGCCATCGGGTAAATGTCGGCGTCGCGATATTTGATCGGCTTGATCTTTCGGACCTGCAGTTTGTGGAGGACCGCTTTGGTCTGAAAAACTCCCTGCGCCGCACCAATAATCTTGATTCCCTGCTTGGGATGGCGGTAGCTGATGAAGGTCAATTCATCCACATCGCGGTCGACGTTGATTCCTTCCGACTTCAATGCAGACTCGAATTCCTTGAGGTTCTCGGGCAGGACCTGTGACTTGAGCGCCTGAGCCGTGCTCGAATCTTTGAGCGCGCGGTAGTCGACGCAGATAATCTGCTGCACCTCGGAGGGAATCGCCGGGCGAATGGAGCCAGGCAAAGGCGCGGCTAAAGCGCTGCCCACCAACGCGGACACGCAGAGGGCTATCGAGAAGTTGCGCACAGAATTCGTCATAAGAACCTAGGAATACAATATTGGATGCAGACGCTGATCGAGCAGTCACCCAGTTGTAAGTCTCATTGTAGACGACGGATGGCGAGAATCAGGCTTACCAAAGTGCCGGGCGTCCCAAGGTAAGAACGAAGGCCAGGCTCTTTCTTGCGTACGCTTTACAGCTTTACGGATTGCGCCCGACTGCGGACCTGAGTTGTAAATTCGGTGTCTTTTAGAGACTCCAGATTGACCTCTACGTTCGAGAGCGCGCCTTCAATCGCCGCCCGCGCGAGTGCCGCGCCGGTCAATAGATCCGACTTCATGTTGGGGCTGGTGATTGGGCCCAGGCTGTCCAGGAGGCGAAGGACTTCCCTTGCCTTCTCGGCGACGGTGAGTGGGACGTTCGTGGCTTGTTTGAGCGCGCTGTCGACAATCGCGTCTGCCGACGCGCTCTCTTTCGGCTTCTTGTAGGCAGCCATTACTTCCTTGAAGGACTCGGCGTCGGCGTCAATGGCCAACTTCAGGTCTTCGCGAAGCTGCGATAGTCGCGCGATCGCTTCGCTCAGTTGGCTCTCATATTGGGCATACGCTTTTTTGCCTCGCGACATGGTTGCGACCATCGCGCCTAATCCGGCAGCCATGGCGCCTGCTGCTGCCGCCGCGCTACCGCCGCCTGGAGTTGCTGTGGGCGCGGCAAGTTGTTCAATGAATGGCTCAACGCCCGCGCGGATTCCGCCAACCGCCATCTTGCCTCCCATGACGCCAGCGAGACGATTCTCGAGGATCAGCGAAGAATCAAAGTTCTCGATCTGCAGGAACCATTCTGCGCTCTGTTCCAACGCTTTCTTCGGAATCAGGCCAACAATCTCGCTGCTCTGAGGCAGAACACCATAGCGCGCAGCCTCGGCGCGAACCGCCTCAAAGACGCGATGGATTGGGGTTTGCTCGAAGTCGGTGAGATTCATGGAGACCTGGGCAAGTCCGCGCACCAGGAATCCGGCGGCTTTCACAAAGCGCAGGCCGCCACTGGAAAAACGAACGGTCTTTGCGACCTTCTTTGCGATCTCGACGTCTCGGGTATTGAGAAAGATGTTGTAGGCGATGAGGAATTTGCGTGCGCCCACGACGCAGGCTCCGGCCGTGGAATGTAGTGCAGCTTCGCCGAAATCCGGCTTGCGTGCCGGGTTGCTCGCGATCTCGGCGCGAATGCCCTCGAACTGTCCACGGCGGATGTTTTCCAGGTTCTGACGTTCGGGCGAGGTCGCGGCAGCTTCATAGAGGTACACCGGAACTTTGTGGCGCTTCCATATTTGCTCGCCTACGTGCCGCGCCATGGCCACGCAATCTTCCAGGGAGACGCCTTCAATGGGAATGAATGGCACGACGTCAGCCGCACCCAGACGTGGATGCGCCCCCTGATGTTGGTTCAGATCGATGAGTTCCGCAGCTTTGCCGACGCCACGAATGGCGGCCTCCTGCACCGCATCACGATCGCCGACGATAGTGATCACGCAGCGGTTGTGGTCGGCGTCCATTTCGCGGTCGAGTAGATAGACGCCGTCGAGTTTCATCGCTTCGACGATCGCATCTACTTTGGACTTATCGCGGCCCTCGGAGAAGTTCGGGACGCATTCCACCAGGGTCTGCATAACGGAGAAGGATAGCGAGGAGTGGGAGACGGTGCAAGGAGACCAGTGGGTATTGGCTAGTGGCTAGTGGCTAGTCGGATTCGCATGTTGAAAGTGTCGCAGAGTCGTATCGGGGGTAGACGGCAACCAGCCACTAACCACTAGTCACTAGGCACTCTTCCTACTCTCCCGCCTTGGCGGCGGCGGCGCGAGGCTTCTCCAGCAACTTGCGCGCGGTGGCGATAAGGTCGCCAATTTCGAAAGGCTTCACAAGGTACTGAACTTCATTCTGCTCCAGGAAGCTACGAACCTCAGGCTCGGCCAAACTGGAGAACGTGAACATCAAATGGCTGCCGAGTTCAGGCCATGTCTCGGTAATCCACTTGCGGGTTTCCGGAACACTGGAGGACCCCGGCATTTTGCCGTTCATGACGATGGCGTCGCACGACTGTGCGGTGAGCGCAGTCTTCATGGCATCGAGGCTGGCTACGGCGACCACCTGGGCACCGGCGCCCGAGAGTACGTCGCGCTCGAAGTCCAGGACGCTCTCTTCGTCTTCCACCAGAAGGACTCTCCCCTTCAGCACAGCTTCGCGCACCGTTGCTGTCGCACGGGGCTGCGACGCTGCTACCGCCCGACCGACCGAAGGCAGCTTGACTTCGATGATGGCCCCGCCGCCTTCTGCGTTGCGGGCAGTAATTTCTCCGCCGTGCTCCTTCACAATTCCGTAGCAGATGCTCAAGCCAAGCCCGGTTCCTTTGCCAACGCTCTTGGTCGTATAGAAAGGTTCGAAAATACGCGTCGGCTCTTTGATCCCTGGTCCGGAATCCTGGAATTCGAGGTGCACCCAATTATCCTGGGTGAATCCTCGCACCCGGAAGCGACGCTCGCGCGCATTCTTCTGATTCTCTTCGTCCTCGGTAATGGCGTCGAGTCCGTTGTTCACAATATTGAGGAAGACCTGTTCCAATTGGTGCCGGTCTCCAAGAACGGCGGGCAGGCCGGCTTGAAAATCGCGCTCCAGGTTGATATTTCCGACTTTGAGATCGTAATCACGCAGCAGCAGCGCCTCTTCGAGTACTTCAACAACGTTGAACTCTTCTTTCTGCGGCGCACGCTGCCGTGCAAAGGAGAGCAGATTCTGGACCACGCGATGAGTGCGCTGTCCTTGCTTAAAGATTTTGCCGGTAAATTCCTTCGCCTTGGAATCCAGCGGTTCGGCTTCGAGGAGCTGAGCGTAACCGAGTATTGCGGTTAACGGATTGTTCAGTTCGTGCGCGACGCCAGCGATGAGCTGTCCGATGGCCGACATCTTCTCGCTCTGCAGCAGTTGCTCCTGCGCGCGGCGCAGATCGTCGTAAGCCTTGCAGGTCTCCTCGTAAAGCCGAACCTTTTCGACGGTGGTCGACAATTGTCGGCCAATTGCTACCAGGAGATTCTCATCATTTAACGTGTATTCCTGCTGCTGGACACGCGTGATTCCCATCAAACCCACGGGATCATCTTTGCCCCAAAGCACAACCCAGATCGACGAGCCCGCATTTGTGGCCGCGATAAATTCTCGTACGCTCTCTGGGAGGTGCGGCAGGTACTCGGCCGTCAGCACTTCGGCGCGCGAACGTGTGACTAATTCGCCCAGCCCATCGGAAAACACGACTTCCCCAAGGCGTTTGCGGTCGGTGATGCGCTGGCCCCAGTTGGCGCGACGGCGATAACGCTGGTCTGGCTCCGCAAGGTAAACCGCTCCCGCTTCTGCTCCGAGCAGCGAAATGACCTGACGTAGCGTGAGGTTCAGAATTTCGTCGAGGTCGAAGCTCTGCGTGGCTATGACGGCCATCGCGTTCAGGGCATTCAACTCGCGGTTGCGGCGACGGATCTCATCTTCAGCGTGCTTCTTCTCTGTGATGTCGAGCAGGAAGCCCTGGTAGCGCTCGATCTTGCCCGCCTCGTCGCGGAAAGCGAAACTGCTCTCGACAGCGGTCAGCATCGATCCATCTTTGCGGCGCAGGGTGACCTCGAAGTCACGCACGAAGTTGTGCGTTTCGAGCTCCTGACGGAAGGTCTTGCGCTGCTGCGGCGACGTGTAAAAATCGGCGTCGACGTTGTGGCCTAGTAGGGCCTCGCGGCTTCCGTATCCGAGCATGCTGACAAAGGCATCGTTGCAGTCGAGCAGCTTGCCTTCTGGCGTGGTGACGAATACACCTTCCTGCACCTGCTCAAAGAGCGATCGATATTTCTCTTCAGCGGCGCGGCGTTCGGTGATGTCACGAACTACGTGGATCGTGGCCTTCTGCTTGGTGCCCTGATCCACGTAGGTGGAAGTAGATGCTACCGAGAATCCACCGAAGGGATCCGGCCCTTCAAAGAAGCCGTCTTCCTGGCCGCGGCAGTACGGACAATTGGCCCAACCGGTGTCCTGCTTCGGGAGCACGGACTCGCAAAGCTTGCCAACAACATCGGCTTGTGATTTTCCGAGCCGACTGAGCAACGAAGGATTGGCTTTTAGAATGCGGAACTCGGAGTCGTGCAACAACACGATGTCTTGAATCGATTCGAACGTATTGCTCCACTGGCGGTGCGAACGAAGGATCTCTTCGACCAAATGCAGGTTTTCCAGCGCGAGGCCGAGTTGCTGTGCGCACGTGATCAGAAATTCTTTCTCATCCGGGGAATAGGACCGGCTGCGGCGATTTCCCAAGACCAGCGTGCCGGCCAAAGCCTTGCGTCCCGGCACGGTTGTGACAACAAGCTGCTGCAACTTCTCGCGGCGAAACACAGCTGCCTGATCGCCAAACTTCGACTTGGGCAGCGAGACCGGCGCAGTTTCTGCGGGAATCTTTTCCAGCGGATCATTGGTGTTTACAGCAGCGCGATCCTGAAGGAACTGGTCGGACAAGCCGACATGCTGAAAGATGGTTAAGCGCTGTCCGTTGATGAATCGGAACCAGGCCGCATCGGCGCCCATGAGTTTGCGGAGGTGATGCAACGCCGTAGCGGTGTTCATCGAGCCAGCGTGCGCGGCATCGGCGATCGTCGTAGACAACTCATTCAGAGTCGCGAGACGATGATTCTTCAGGCGTGCCTCGTCGAGGATGACCAGCAACATGCCCAGGCCGAGGAGAACGTCGATCAGAATGCCACTCTCACCTGGGATACGCGAGGTAAGCGGAGCCCATTCCAAGTGCAGCAAAAGCAGTCCGGCAGCGAGGACCCACGTGCCGATTTCCCGGCGCATCCGCCGATATCGCAGCAGCCCGATGGCTGCGCCCCAGGTCAGAATGCGATAGGAGAGCTCTAAGGCAAAACGCAACGTCGGAGATCCAGCCGCATAGAAGCCTTGCAACCCGGCGAAAGCCACAACTGCAGCACAAATCGCAAGCAACGGCCCTAGAATGCCGCGCGCTTTGGCATAGATCATCGCGCCGACTACAAAGAGACTAACGGCGATTACGAACTCGGTTTGACCGATCGGTGCTGAGAATAGATTTGCCGGATTGGCAAGGGCATGACGCGAGGCGAAATAGGCGACCCAGCCCACGATCCAGACCATCAGGCAGCGCTCGCGCAGAGTGCGAAACACCAATAGGCTGGCTGCCAGAATGAGCAGCACAGCCATTTCACGCGCCATCAGTTTAGGCATGGCGAAACCGGCGAGGTCCTGCCATGCACGCCAAAGGATCGAGTTCATGTGAAAAACCAGCTAGTTTCTTAAGGTTTTAGCATGAGGAAGACAGGTAACCAGGCTGGAATCCCTCACTTTTGGTTACTTTCGGTATCAAGCCTTTAGGGTACAATCGCCATACACTTAGTAGCGCCAGCCCATGTCCGCCGAGCGAATTCTTATCGTCGACGACGAAGACTCGATCCGAGAAGTCGTCTCTTCCATGCTGACGTCGTCGAGCTTTGTGTGCACCCAGGCGCAGTCCGGCAAAGAAGCTCTGGCCCTGCTGCAATCCGGCGAAGAATTTGAGTTGATGCTTTCCGACATGATGATGCCGGTCATGGATGGCGAAGCCCTGCTTGCGGCTACCAAAGAGCGCTTTCCGGACATGCCGGTGGTCATGGTCACGGCCATGCACGACATTTCGATCGCGTTGAATGCGATCCGCAACGGTGCCTACGACTATCTGCTCAAGCCGTTTGACCGCGAACAACTGCTGGCCACAGTTCGGCGAGCGCTGGAGAACCGGCGCCTCAAGCTGGAGAATCGGGCGTATCAGACCAATTTGGAAGCACTCGTTACCGCGCGAACCGAGCAATTGCGCCAGGCCATCACCACGCTGGAACGTTCTTACGACATCACGCTTGAGGCGCTGGGCAACGCCCTCGATTTGAAGGATGCCGAGACCGAAGGACACTCAAAACGCGTTACTGCGTTCACGATCGCGATCGCGCGCGCCATGGGGCTTTCAGCCGACCAGATTCGCGTGATTGCCCGCGGCGCGTTCCTGCACGATATCGGCAAAATGGCGATTCCCGATGCAATTTTGCGTAAGCCCGGCGCTCTCGATCAGGAAGAGATCGCGATCATGCAGGAGCACTGCTACCGCGGATATCAGATTCTGAAGCGTATTCCCTTCCTCACCGAGGCTTCCGAAATCGTCTATGCGCACCAGGAGAAATACGATGGGACCGGGTATCCACGCGGGCTGAAGGGCGAGCAGATTCCGCTGGGGGCGAGAATCTTCTCAGTGGCGGACACTCTCGACGCCATGACATCCGATCGCCCCTACCGGGCCAAGTTGCCTTTCGAGGTGGCACGCGACGAGATTCAACGTTGGTCAGGACGCCAGTTCGATCCGCAAGTTGTCGCAACCTTCCTGCAAATGCCAGAGAACATCTGGGACGATCTGCGCAAGGGCATCGACGAGCAGATTCACCGCTTTGCCTACTCCGCTGCCGGCAAAAGCTAACCTCGCTTGCCAGACTCCCACCCCCATTGGTAGCCTTGTGCTCCGTGGACAACCGTCTCGGAGGGCTTTAATGCCGAAATACGTCATCGAGCGTGAAATACCCGGAGCAGGCAAACTCTCGAAAGATCAACTGCACGCGATTTCCCAGAAATCCTGTGGTGTGCTCAACAACCTTGGGCCGCAGATCCAGTGGATCGAGAGCTTCGTCACTGACGACAAGATCTATTGCATTTACCGGGCAACGAATGAGGCCATGGTGCGCGAGCATGCGCAGCAAGGCGGCTTTCCCGCCAACAAAATCTCCGAGGTGAAGACAATTATCGATCCGACCACGGCCGAGTAAGGCCGGAGTCGCGACCCCACGACGATTGGGGCAGCGATTCCCGAAGAGCCTGCGCCGATACCCGCAAACCACGAGAAATTACAAAACTTTACTTTGCAAATTTATGCTAAGGAAGTAGCATGCGTGCTATAAATTTAGCATATGACGCGCCCGATTAGTTCCGACGCTCTCACGAAGCGCGAACGCCAGATCATGGACGTTCTCTATAGGGCCGAGCACGCCACCGTGGCAGAGGTAATCGCCCAGCTTTCTAATAACCCTCACTACTCGACGGTCCGGGCTCAACTCCGCATCCTCGAACAAAAAGGGCATGTACGACACGAGGAAGAGGGACAGCGTTATGTGTACTTTCCTGTCGTACCTCGCGATGTTGCGCGCCGCTCGGCGTTGCGCCACCTGATTGACACGTTCTTCGACGGATCCGCCGAGAAAGTCGTCTCCGCGTTGCTTGGGGGAGACGTTCATGCGCCCTCCCCTGCGGAACTGAACCGTCTGAGGCAAATGGTGGCGAGGAGCAAAAAGGAGAAGGTTCAATGAATTGGCTCGGGATGTCTCAATCGTTCGTCATGGCATCGATGGTCGCAGTCATCAAAGTGTCGAGCGTTCTCGGTCTCGCCTGGCTTGTGGCCTTATCGTTGCGTCGTCAATCCGCCGCCCAGAGACATCGGGTATGGATTGCGGGAATCCTGGGCGCGTTGCTGCTACCGCTTCTTGCCAGTCTCGTCCCACCGCGATACTCGGCCTCTCTTGGCGAAGCAGCGGCGGGCTGGGGTTCCCAGGTTGCGGTGACGACTGGACTTTCTCCGAACCCAACACCGACGGCAACCATACCAGCGCGAGTCCCGGCGCATAGAACGCTTCCCTACTTCCTTGTTTCGATTTGGGGCTTGGTCTTCTTCCTTTTGCTTTTGAGGCTTGTCGCAGGACTCAGACGCGTGCGACAAGTCGCATCAGGTTCTGACCTTTCGTCCGATCCCGAATGGGACGCTCTTACAGCCGAACTGGCAGCGTTCTTGGAAGTAAGGCGTCCGGTGCGGCTTCTTCTGTCGGCGAGGCGCTCCATCGTGCCAGTCACCTGGGGCTTGTTTCGACCGACGATTGTGCTTCCTTGCGATGCGACGGAGTGGTCCGAACAAAGGCGCCGCATCGTCCTCGCCCACGAACTGGCGCACGTTGGCCGTCATGACTGGGTCATGCAGATGTGTGCCGAAGTGTTGTGCTGCGTTTATTGGTTCAACCCGCTCGCCTGGATGTCCGCTCGTCAATTGCGGCTGGAAAGCGAACGCGCTTCTGACGATGCCGTTTTGAGCACATCGGTTCCAGCGTCTGATTACGCCAGCGAGTTACTCGAGCTTGTCCAGACTTTATCTATTGATTGCCGCACATGGGCGGCGGCACTCACTTTTGTTCGCCCATCGAATCTGGAAAGGAGATTTGAGGCCATGCTATCCACGTCTATGAATCGGAGCCGAACTTCACCCATGAATAAATGGTTAGTCGCAACCGTTGCGTGCTGCTTGCTTCTGCCATTGGCGGCGTTGAGCTTGCCGGCCCAAATGAGTTCCGGCGGGGCACCTCGCGGCTGGTTTCTGGCGGGAACTAAGCCCGACAACTACACCACCGGTCTCGACCCAAACGTCCCCTATCAAGGTCATGCCGCTGCTTATTTGAAGGCCAAACCATCCGCGACAGACGGCTTCGGCACACTGATGCAGAATTTCAGCGCAAGCCAATACGCGGGGCAACGAGTGCGGCTAAGAGCGTCGGTGAAGTCGGAAGCGGTGAACGATTGGGCCGGATTGTGGATGCGAGTGGATCAGGGAGCGAGCACTGTCGCTTTTGACAACATGCAGAGTCGGCCCATCAAGGGCACACGGGGCTGGCAAGATTACAACGTGGTGCTCGACGTTCCGCAGAATTCGACCATGATCTCCTTCGGCATTCTGTTGAGCAAGGGCGGAGATGTGTGGATTAGCAATGTGAGATTCCAGGCTGTCGGAGCTGATGACCCACGACCAACTCCGTATCGAGCGCGCCGACCAATCTGAATTTTGACGAGTAAAGGTGATACAAAAGGAGCGTCCACGAGGGTTCAATGATTCGCGCAGTGTTTGCGAGCAGCAGGATTGTCGTAGTTATTTCTCTCACCTTGCTGTCCGGCGCGCGATTGACGGGACAATCTCAGCCTGTGAGTGACCGTTCCGAACCGGTTACGACGTTCAAAGCGTCCACGCGGATGGTGACACTGGAAGTTGTGGCGAAAGATCGAAGCGGCAATCACGTTACCGGTCTGAAAGCCAGCGATTTTCAGGTGTTCGAACAATCACGAAGCCGAGGGAAGCAGAAATACCAAGAAAAGATCGCAGCCTTTCGAGAGGTTCGAACGGCGGACCTGGCGACTCAGCTTCCATCCAAACTACAGGTTCCGACCGGCACTTATACGAACGTTATTACCCTGCCGCAAGAGCCTGTGCCACCCACGATCTTCCTGGTGGATGGGCTGAATACCGACATCAAAGACCAGATGCAGGTTCACGTACAGCTGTTGAAGATGTTGCGATCGCTACCGAACAACGTTCCCGTCGCGGTGTTCCTGTTTGGACACAAACTCCGTATGGTCCAGGATTTCACCAGCGACCCAAAGCTTCTGCAGTCCGCTCTGGGGAACGTAAAGAGCTTGGCGGGACAAAATGTAGCAAAGTTAGATCCCACCGAGGATCCAGATTCGATGCCGGCAAAACTGGATTCTTTCAGAGGAATGCTACCGCCAGAATTGCTGGCCGCAATCGAGCACTTCGAACGAGAACACTACGTCGGAGACATGGACCTGCGCGTCCGGGAGACGATTGAGGCGCTGACAACTTTGGCGCGTCGGATGGCTGGTTATCCCGGTCGCAAGAATCTGCTCTGGATCTCGACGGGGTTTCCGATTGCCATCAATGACGCGGACAACATCCCTCGTGACTATTGGCTCCCGCTGAAAAGAATGGCCAGCGCTCTAAGTGAAGCCAAGATTGCTGTCTATCCGATAAACCCCGCCGGCGTGCAAGGATTTTCGCTCTTTCAAGCCGGCACTCGTCTTCGCAACAACTCGGTACTACTCGAAACCAATATGCGCAATGTCGAACAGGACACGATGGAGGTAATAGCCGCTGGGACAGGAGGCCGGGTCTGCACCGGCGACAATGACCTAGGCGACTGCGTTCAAAAGGCGATGGACGACAGCAGTTCCTTCTATGAAATCGCCTACTATCCCGATTCACAAGCCTGGAATGGTGAGTACCGGAAAGTAATTCTCAAAGCTCGGGCGGGTCTGCACCTGGCTTATCGACAGGGCTATTACGCCACTTCGCAAGGATCGCAGGACCAGAAAACCGAATTGCGAGCGGCTGCGTGCGACGATTACCTGGATGCGACTTCCATCTTTATCGCCGCCAAGCGCCTGCCTGCGGACTCGCAGGATCAACTGAAGTTTTACATGACCATCAACACCTCTGCGCTAACGGCTCCAGAAACAAGCCATGGCGGTCGCGACCTGCATTTCATCATCGCGGCTTGTAGTTTTGACCGAGAAGGTGGGGCGCAGCAGTTGATGAGTGAAGACATCCATCACGAATTCACCAAAGCAGAGTACCAAGGGCTTTTACAGAATGGATTGCCGCACATCGTCTCCGTTACGGGTCCGCCACCTGCGGCGGTGCGCCTGCTGGTGAAAGATCTTCCCAGTGGCAGGCTGGGCTCAGTCGGTATCAAACTGGAAAATGTCGCTCCCGTGGCTGCGATCACACCAGCGGTGAACGGACAAACCCCAACCGCATCGCACTGACAAATCGCAAGGATTGCCTGCTGAAGCTCCTGCCTGGAGGGCGGCACATAAATTAGCCCATGACGTGAGTCCTGGGAAAGTTCGAATTTCAGGCCCAGTCCTGCCGGACGATACCTAACATCTCGCCAAGCCGTAATCCCCGCGAAAAATCGGGCCCAGCTCACTAAAAAGAATTTAGTAGAAGATCAGCACTACCCAATATGCCCCGTTGGGATACTTCTGGGTGCGGGCGTAGCAGGTACCGGCGGAGTAGGTTTTGAGTCCGCGCTGGGCGATCACCTTGGAGATGTTCGAAGGCAATTTCTCCGGCTGCATGCTGGTGTAGCGCAGGGTATACGCTCCAGATGGCGGAACGGCGGCGCTGAGCGAATCAGCTTGCGCCATCGCACAGGCGCTGGCCTCCGTTGAACCATTACTCACACGAGCGAGACGCGGCATGTGTGCCTGCTCGCGCAATTGCTCAACGCTTTCCGCCACCAACTCTTCCGCTTTCTGAATCGAAACGGTCGCGATACTGTCGCCGAAATCTTGGGCGACGTAGATCTTCGCGCCCTTGCGGACTACGCCAATTCCAGCGACATTGAAGTTTGCGTTCAGCAGGTTGTCGCGATGCGGCGGCGAGGCCATCAGAGCGCGGTGGGCGTCTTCGGGATCCGGAGCTGAAGCTACATTCTCGCCTTCACGATCCAAGTGAAGCGTGGAGTTGGCGGAAATGCGATCACCCAGGGCGGGCTCTCCTGAGAATTGGTGGGAGATCTGATCCTGCGCCGCCATTTTGACCGCGTGGGCGCGCGCTGCGCGAACCAAGCCATCGTCCATCTTGAGAGGCGCGAGTCCGGCGCGGACGCGATCGGCATTGGCAAGATCCAGCAACTGGCGCTCAGCGTCGAGCTCGAAAGCCGGAGCGGAATCGGGCGCTACCTGCTGCCACGAGCTTCGCGGCGCGGTATCCGGCCCCGCACTGGGCAG
>Ga0070714_100001430_pt1 | contig 17351 bp, 15 predicted proteins | sample LARL83metaG_FD_65450 | JGI IMG/M metagenome (GOLD analysis project Ga0070714, IMG submission 65450) | Corn, switchgrass and miscanthus rhizosphere microbial communities from Kellogg Biological Station, Michigan, USA - LAR L8-3 metaG | ecosystem: Host-associated > Plants > Roots > Rhizosphere ... | reverse complement strand
TCGCGGATGTCCTGCACGAACCACTCGGTCGGCACCGAGCGGATGCCCTGCTCGGCCTGCGCTTTCCGGAGGACGACGCCGCCGACGGCGGCGAACTGCAGGCCCTGGTTGCCCATGTTGTGATAGAAGGTGATCTGGTCGTCGCGGGTGCGGCCCTTGGCGCGCCCGTACACGAGATCGCAGAAGTCGGGATAGTTTCCGCCGAAGCCGCTGCTCTCGGTCTTCGGCGGCAGCCGCTTCATCTCCTCCTTGGTGCCGCCGATGTAGGCCAAGGGGCTCATGCCGATCTCGCTCTTGATGCGGTCGGTCTCCGGCAGCTTGACCCCGCCGACGCCCTGGCGGACGCAGACGTCGAAGCGCTTCTCGGCGGCGGACGATATCTCGCACGGGCCCAGCATCGAAACATGCATGCCGGGCTCGAGCCAATCCGCCTCGAACGTCGGCGCCATGCTGTCGGTGTTGGTCGAGAGAATGTCGACTCCCCGGACCGCCTCGCGGGCCGAGTCGACCGGGATCACCTCGATGCCGTGGCGCTCGCTCATGCGGCGGGCGAAGGAGTCGCGATTGGCCTTGGTCGGGCTGAACACCTTCACCGTCTTGATCGGGCGGACCTCGCAATAGGCGGCAAGATAGGTCTCCGCCATGCCGCCCGAGCCGAGCATGCCGATCGTCGAGGCGTTCTTCCGCGCGAGGTGCTTGACGCCGATGCCGGACCCGCCGCCGACCCGCATGTGCTGCAGGACGCCGTCGTTGATCATCGCCAGAGGCTCGCCGTTGTCGGACGAGAACAGCATGATCAGCCCGCAGAAGGTGCCCGGCTTGATGCAATACTTCTCCTCGGTGTAGATGCCGTTGCCGTGCTTGGGCCAAGTGTTCACATCCGACTTCATGCGGATGGCGAAGATGCCGTCGTACCAGCCTTCCATCGTCCCCCAGCGGTAATAGCCGTCGGTCTGCGCCTTCGACGGCGCGTACAGGTCGATGCGCGGACGATGCATCGCGCCGCCCGTCTCCAGCGCCTTGAACGCCTCCTCCTGGATTTCGATGCATTCCTTCATGGAGAGCAGGCGCTCGACGTCGGGATTGGAGATGAACAGCATGGCGAAACTCCCCTTATTCTTCTCGGGTTCTCGGTTGCGGACCGTCGTGGGTATGGATTAGCGTTGTATCGCCTTGCCGGAGGTGGCGTAAAGTGGGCTCGCCCGATCGATTCGATCGTTTCGGCAGGTCAATCAGCGCACACAGCCGAAACATTCAACCGGGGAGATCGGCATGCTCGCTCGCACGTGGGGACTCTTTTCTGGAACGCGCCTGTCGAGGGCCGTTGGGCTCGTCGCCGCCGGCGCAATCGCCGCGGGCTCCTTCGCCGAGACGGCCGCCGCCCAGGATGCCGCGGCGTTCTACAAGGGCCACAAGCTGACGCTCGGCGCGCCGTCCAATGCCGGCGGCGGATACGACACCTACATGCGGGCGCTGTCGCGCCACATCGGCAAGCACGTTCCCGGCGAGCCGACCGCGATCGTGCAGAATGTGCCGGCGGGCGGCGGCATGGCGCTCGCCAACCAACTCTACAACACCTCGCCGAAGGACGGCAGCTACATCGGCATGATCCGCGGAACCGTCGTCCAAGAGCACGTCTACAAGAACCCGCAGGCGCTGTTCGATGGCCGCAAGTTCGTCTGGCTCGGCAACATGAACAGCGACTACGACGCCTGCATCATGTGGGCGGCGAGCGGCGTCAAGACGATCGACGACTTCTACAAGCGCGAGGTCATCGTCGGGGCGTCCGGCGCCGGCGCGCAGTCGTATTCGTTCCCGGTCGTCTACCGGGAGCTTCTCGGCATGAAGTTCAAGGTGATTTCCGGCTATCCGGGGACGCCGGAGCGCCTCCTTGCCATGGAACGCGGCGAACTGACCGGCGCGTGCGGCATCACCACATCGACGTATCGCGCCGTGCTCAGCCAACCGGCGAAGGAAGGCAAGGTTCTGCTGGTGGCGCAGGCGGGCAGCCAGAAGGACCCGATGTATCCCGACGTGCCCAATATCCTCGATCAGGCGAAAACGCCGGAGATCCGCCAGGCGCTCGAATTCCTGTTCGTGCCGCTGGGATTGGGACGGCCCCTCGCCGTCGCGCCGGGTGTCCCGCAGGACCGCGTCGAGATCCTGCGCAAGGCCGTCGCCGAGACGTTGCACGACCCCGAGTTCCTCGAAGACGCCAAGAAGCTGAAGATCGACATCGAGCCGATGGACGCCGCTGCCACCGCCAAGATGGTCGGGCAGCTCTACGACACGCCGGCATCCGTCGTGGGCAAGCTCCAGGCCGCACTCGGCAGCAAGTGATCGCTGGATATCTTACTTAACGAGCACGGGAAGCGCGCCGCTGCGCCCGGCTCTCGATGAGCGCCGCGGCCGAAGCGACGATTCCAATCGCCACCAGTTGCGCGCCGAGATCCATGAAAGTGATGTCGAACGGATGGAAGAACTGGAGGACGAAGGCGGCAATTCCAGCGACGCCGAGGCCTCCGACGAAGGCCACACGCACGGGATTGAGCGGGCACGCGCGGCGGAGCAGGAACAGCAGGCTGATGCCGAGCGGAACGCTGACCAGCACGATGAAGCGGAAGCACTCCGCGCTCTCGCCGAGATGCCACCCGTCTGGACCGTAAGTGACCCAATAGCGATAGCAATTATAGCCGCTGCTCGCGAGCCACAGTGCGAACGGCGGCAACGGAAGGAGCGCCCACGCCGGAGAACGGTCGGGGAGGCTCAAATGGAACGCTGCGACGACCGCCAGGATACCGGTCAAGGCCGCGCCGATCAGTTCGAGTACCATTTTCGGGTCGCGCGACCGATTCATAAACCCGTCGAGGTTGGAGAATCCGAACACGGCGATTGCAGCGACCACAGCAACCGCCAGCAACCAGCGCAGCGCCCGAATCGAAGGCGGCCGCAGGCGCCGCACCGGACCGGCATCCGCCGCCAGTCGCTCGATCAGCCGATCCGTCGAATCCGGCACCGTCATTCTCCTTTCAACTTCACCCGGAGCGCCTTGATAGCCCGGTGGACGTTGACCTTGAGGGCCGCAATCGATTGCCCGCTCGCCCGGGATGCCTCCGCGAGCGACATCTCGCGCAGCTTGAGAAGGTCGATCGCCTCCCGTTGGCGCGCCGTGAGTCCCGCGATGGCGCCGCCCAGGACCTCGGACGCGTCGCGCACCTCCGTAGCCCTGTTCGCCGCGGGATCGGCAAAGGTTTCATAGGCGTTCTCGTCGGCCGTTTCGTTGGCCTGAGTCCGCAGCCGGCGGCGCAGGCCGTCGATCGAGCGCCGCTTGGCGATGGTCGCCAGCCAGTGCTCGAACGGCCGCGCTGGGTCGTAAGTGTGGCGGACGCGGTGAACGGTCAGCAGCACGTCCTGAACGATATCGTCGATTCGGTCCGCGGCCCTGTGCTGGCGGCTGACGATGGCGCGGACGAAAGGGACGATCTCGCGCAGAAGCCGCTCGTAGGCGACGCGGTCGCCGCCCTGGGCTGCGGCCATCAGCCCCGCCCAATGTCGGCTCTCGTCGCCAGTCTCGATTTTCCGCTTCGAGGCCATCGGGATTTATTATGTTGCGCTCTGTAACCAACTCTATCGCAGGGCGAACACATTAACAGCAGCGCGTGAACGTCGGAAACAATCCCATCCGGAGAGGCTTTGTCATGCAGAAGATTACTGCCAAAATCGCCTCTTGCCTGGGTTTAGCAGCGGTCGTTCTTCTCGCTCCGGGCAACCCCGCTCACGCCGACGACAAGCGCGCCCCCGACGTCGTCGTCTTCTGCGATCCCACCCTGGAACCGGCCCTCCATAAGGTCGGCGCGCTGTGGCACTCGCGCACAGGCGTACCGGTGTGGATCTTCGCCGCGCCCACCGATCTTCTCCTCGCCCAAGTGGATCGTAACGCGCGCAGCGACATCGTCATCACCAAAGGCGAGGCGGCATCCGCCGCCGCCGTGCAACGCGAGACGGTGAAGCCCGAACCGCGGTTCGCCGCCTGGCGCAACCGACTGGTGATCGCCGGCCCGACCAAGGGACATCCTCCGTCCGGCGTTGCGCCGCCCGATGTCGACCTCGCGCTGCTGACGGGCGTCTGGCGATCGCCGATCCAATCCCGGAGACCGGCGATGGCGACGGACAGGCGGCGCTGGAAAAGCTCGGGCTCTGGCAGGGCGTGCAGACGCGCGCGGTCGGCGCGCTCTATGGCGTCCGCTATACCGACATGGGCGCCTTCCGTGCCATCCGCCGCGACGCCCTAGATCGTCTCGCGTTGCGGGAGATGACCTACGGCTGGAATCTCGAGATGCAGATGCGGGCGGCGCGCGCCGGGCTTCGCATCCTCGAGATTCCCGTTCCCTACCGGCGCCGCGCCGGAGGTACGTCGAAGGTCGCGGGCTCGCTCGGCGGATCGCTGCGCGCCGCGTGGCGGATCGCCTTAACGTTCTTGAGAGTCGCAACGTCGTGCAATTCGACCGCGTCCGCTGAACGGCTCTGAGCCGCTGCGGCGTTCTCAATGCGGCAAGGACCGCACGTAACCTTTTTCATCCTCGAACGAACACAATAGATGTGCGGGCATGGAACGTGCCACCGCATAGGTCTTGAACTTCAACCCGATCGAGGATCATACCATGAAAACCACCGCCCTCGCCGCTTCCGCCATCGCGGCGACCGTTTCGTTCGCCGTCATCAGCGCCGCACTCGCCGGTCCCGCGCCGGTGCCGCAGTACAAGTTCGAGAAGTGCGCCGGCATCGCCAAGGCTGGGCAGAACGACTGCCAGACCGCAAACTCGTCGTGCGCCGGCACGTCGAAGGTCAATGCTCAACCCGACGCATGGGTCTACGTGCCCGAGGGCACCTGCTCGAAAATCGTCGGCGGCCACAAGGCCTGATCCGGCGAGCAGCCCGGACGGTAGCGACGGTCATGATCGCGGTTTCCCCCATCGCGTCACCGGCGTTCGAAGCCCGCGCGCCAAAGGCCATCGCCCTCAAAGCGGGAATCGGTCTTCGCGCCAAGCATCACGCCGAGATCGTTGCCTCCCGTCCGGGCGTCGGCTGGTTCGAGATCCACGCCGAGAACTACATGGGCGGCGGCCCGCCTCTCCATTATCTCGACAGCGTGCGCGCCCTTTATCCCGTCGCCGTGCACGGAGTCGGCCTATCGCTGGCATCGGCGAACGGCATCGATTCTCATCATCTTCAGCGACTCGCCCGTCTCGTCGAGCGCGTCGAGCCGATGATCGTGTCGGAGCACTTGGCCTGGACCAGCCTTCCTGATCAACGCCTCTACCTCAATGACCTCATGCCCCTGCCCTACACCGAGCAAGCGCTGGACGCCGTTGCTGCGAACATCGACCGCGTTCAGACCACGCTGCGGCGTCCGATATTGATCGAGAATCCGTCGCTCTACCTCACCTACGCCGATTCGCCGATCTCCGAGCCCGACTTCCTCGCGGCGCTCGCGTACCGCACCGGCTGCGGCATTCTCTGCGACGTCAACAACATCTACGTGAGTTGCACCAACGTCGGCGGCGACCCCTTCGACTATCTCGAACGGGTGCCGAGCCATGCCGTCGGCGAGGTGCACCTCGCCGGCCACTGCGTCAAGGACATCGACGGGGTTCCCCTCCTGATCGACGATCACGGCAGCCGCGTGGCTCCCGCCGTGTGGTCGCTCTACGAGCGTGCATCCATGCTCTTTCCCGAAGCACAGACCCTCATCGAATGGGACACCGACATTCCCGATCTCGCAGTCCTCGTTGCCGAGGCGGCGGAAGCCGATTATTGCCGCGGTCTCGTTACCGGAGCGTGCGATGCACACGTTAAATGACGTGCAGGAGGCATTCGCGGCCGCCATTCTCTACGATCGGCCCGGGCGACTGTCGCCCCATGTCGCCTCGGTAACGCTTGCTGCCGAACGGCGTATCCGAATCTATCGCAACCATTTCACGATCTCGTTGACGGAGTGCCTGGCCGTCACGTTTCCCGTCCTCAAGGCGCTTGTCGGAGAAAACTACTTCAATCAATGCGCCCGCCGCTTCGCCGCGGACTACCCGCCGCCGTCACCGGTGCTGTTCGAATACGGCGAGGCGTTCCCCCGTTTTCTCGCCGAAATGACGCGCTCCGAAAATTTCGCCTACCTCGCCGACGTCGGCGCTTTCGAATGGGCGATCAATCGCGCCTATCATGCCGACGATGCCGACCCCATGCGCCCGCAAGCGTTGCTGTCGGCTGTCGAGGAGCGTCGCGATGAGTTCATCTTCCACCTGCATCCATCCGCAAGCCTCGTTGCCTCGGATTATCCGATTCTCGATATCTGGCGCGCAAACCAGGCGGTGCAGTCGGACGGTTCCCCCGACACGGTGATCGACCTCGCCCGCGGCGGGATTCGCCTGCTGGTGTGGCGTCACGGGGGCGACGTCGTCTGGCAGCGGCTCGGCACAGCGGAAGCGGCATTCGTCGCGGTCCTTCTCGGCCGTTCGCCGCTCGATCGCGCCTGCGTCACCGCTCTTGCCGAGGATCCGCAATTTCAACCCGTCGCAATGCTTGCGGATCTCATCGAAAGCAAGGTGCTGGCGGGCTTTTCTCTCGCTTCCGATCCAACCGAAAGGTAATGCAATGTCATCCCGCACGGCCGACGTGCCCGCCCGGAGGGTGAACCTCGTTCGACTCTTTCAGGAAGCCTTCGCTCTTCTTGGCCGCTTCCCGATCGCGATCCTGCTGCTGATGTGCCGCATCGGCGTCGGTGCAGTCTTCTTCAAATCGGGACTCGTCAAGATCGCGAGTTGGCAGGCGACCGTGCAGCTCTTCGCGTTCGAATATCGCGTTCCCGTGCTGCCGCCGGAGATCGCGGCGACGCTGGCGGCGAGCATCGAGCTGACGGCCCCCGTGCTACTGCTCGTGGGCTTCGGCGCCCGTTTCGCCGCCGCCACAATGCTCGGCATGACGCTGGTGATCGAGGTGTTCGTCTACCCGGGGAACTGGGCCGAGCACCTGACCTGGGCGACCCTGCTCGGCTTCATCCTCACTCGCGGCGCGGGGGCGATTTCGGTCGATCACCTGATGGCGCGACGCTTCCGTTCGGACGCGCGCTAGCGACCGGGGCCTTGCCGCGTGCGGCGGCTTGGGCGATGTGCGTCCGGAGCGGCCGCTCCTCCATCGCGTAAAGGCAAGCGAAGGCGGTCGCCAGGATCAGCGCCGCGGCGACGAACAGCCAGCGGAACGTGCCGGTCAGGTGTCCGGCTTCCCGCGCCGCGTGGAAGCTCGCCGCGTCGAGCGAGATATCGGAGCCGCCGTTGACGCCGAGTCCGGAGAGAACGACGGCGCCGAGGCCGGCGACGATGATCGCGCTGCCGAGCGAGCGGAAGAAGTTGAGCGCCGCCGTGGCGATTCCGGTCTGATGCGGCACGACCGCGTTCTGGATCGACACGGTGGTCAACGAGAACACCGAGCCGATGCCGGTGCCAATCACGCCGAGGAGAACGATGATGACGGGCATCGGCAGACGCAGCGGCGCCACCGCAAGCGCCGCCAGGGTGCATACGGCCGCGCCCAGGCCGATCAGCGACGGAGTCTTGTAGTGGCGGATGCGCGCCATGAAGCGCGCCGAGAGCGCGCTGCCGATGACGACGCCGCCGGCCAGCGGCATCAGCGCCAGCCCGGAATGACTCGCGGTCGTTCCAAGCCCGATCTGGAGATAGATCGGCACGTAGATGGTGAGGCCGATCAACGTGCCCGCGGCGAAGAACCCGGTCATGATCGCCGGGCCGATCACCTTGTTCGCGATGATCGACACCGGCAGGAACGGCTCGGGAATGATGATCATGCGGAGCGTGAACAGAACCCATCCAACGGCGGACACCAGCGCCAGGACGAGGATGACCGACGATCCCCATGGATAGCGAAGGCCGCCCCAGCCGAGCGCCAGCAGCAACGGGATGCTGGCGGCCACCATCAGGACCGCGCCGAGGATATCGATCCGGTGCGGCCGCTCATGGCGGGGCAGCGCGCGCAGCGAGCTGCTCGTCATCAGCCAGGCGAGCCCGCCGAACGGCAGGTTGATCCAGAAGATCACCGACCAGTGCAGATGCTCGGCGAGAACGCCGCCCAGGACCGGGCCGGCGACGCTGGCGAGCGCGAACACCGACGCGAAGTAGCCCTGCACCCGCGCGCGCTCGCGCGGCGGGATGAGATCGGCGATGATGGTCTGGGACGTCGATATCAGCCCGCCGCCACCCATGCCCTGAAGCGCGCGCGCGAACGCCAGCGCCGTCATGCTCGGGGCCAGGGCGCACGCCACCGAGCCGACGGTGAAAATGCCGATGGCCGTCATCAGCATGATGCGTCGGCCGTAAACGTCGGCAAGCTTGCCGTAGAGCGGCGTCACCGCGGTCGAGCTCAGGAGATAGGCCGTGATCGCCCACGACAGATCTTCGGCATCGCCGATCTCCCGTCCGATGGTCGGCAGCGCCGTCGCGACGATGGTCTGATCGAGCGCCGCCAGGAACATCGCCACCATCAGCCCGAAGATGATCGAGCGGACGGTCAGCGTGGACGGGCGCTGCTCGGAAGCCGCGGAGGATGTCGCGTTTTCGCTCGTCACGATTCGCCGGGCCCCGGAAGCGCGTTGGATGAAAGCGCGGAAAAGCCGAACAGGTCGCGGCGATCCACGCTTCTATGTAGCGGTCATAGCTGTCGAAATCAAAACACCGGACCGCATGGCTGGTTCCAGCGGACCGCGATAGTGCCGAGCGTCGCGGCGAAACGGACACTTACTCGAAAGTGCCCGCACCTTTTTTGATGCTCAGGGAGCGACCGCGACCGTATCCTCGGCCGCGAACGACAGCCGCACCCGCTCGCCGATGGCGATGGGCTTTCCAGGCGCGGTGCGAACGAAGAATTCGGCGCCGGCATCGGTCGCGACCACGTACTCCACCAGCTCGCCGAGATAGATTTCGCTCTCGACTCGCCCATCGAGTCGATTAGCCGAACCGTCTGCGGGCGCATCCTGCTTGTGGATCGTGACGTGCTCCGGGCGGACCACCACTGCGAGTCCCCTGCGCGCCGATGTCGCGACCGGAAACAGGCAGCGCAACGCGCCGGCCGCTGTGACGACATCGGCGGTGCCGTCGGCGGCCACGTCGGCCGCGAGGTCGCCGCGCACGAGATTCGTCCGGCCGATGAACTCGGCGACGAACTCGCTCGACGGCCGATTGTAGATGTCGCGCGGGCGGCCGATCTGGGCGATCCGGCCGTCGGACATGACGGCGATGCGGTCGGAGATCGCCAGAGCCTCCGACTGATCGTGGGTGACATAGACCGTGGTGACGCCGGTGTCGCGCTGGAGGCGCTTCAGCTCGTGGCGCATCTGTTCGCGGAGCTTGGCATCGAGATTCGAGAGCGGCTCGTCAAGGAGCAGGAGCTTCGGCTCGCGGGCAAGCGCCCGCGCCAGCGCCAGGCGCTGCTGCTGGCCGCCGGAGAGCTGCGTCGACGGCCGATCGATGAAGGACTCTAGGCCGACCCGCGCCAGCACGTCCGTCACCTTGCGGCGGATCTCGGCCGAGCCGATGCGGCGGCGGCCGACCTTGAGCGGATAGGCGGCGTTCTCGAACACCGTCATGTGCGGCCAGATGGCATAGGACTGGAACACCATGCCGATGTCGCGGCCATAGAGCGGCACCAGCGCCCCCAGGGCGGCGTCGAACAGGACGGTTCCGGCAAGGGCGATGCGGCCGGTGTCCGGCGTCTCGAGGCCGGCGATCGAGCGCAGGGTCGTCGTCTTGCCGCAACCGGAGGGGCCCAGGAGCGTGAACAGCTCACCTTCCTTCAACTGGAACGTCGCGCCGAACACGCCGCCGCCGGGGCGCCCGCCCTGACTCGCGTACTGCTTATGCAAATCCTGAACGTCGAGCATCGTCATCGCACCTGCAATCCGTAGCGGCGGGCGATCAGGTAGAAGGCGACGCTCACCGTCGTCATCAGCGCGGTCCAGCTCACGCCCATGGCGGAAAGCTCCGTCACCTGGCCGTTGTCCCAGAGATCGAACAGCGTCACAGCGACCACCTGCGAGCCGGGCCCGACGAGGAGGATCGCCATCGCCACCGCCTTGACCGAAACCAGAAACACGAACAGCCAGCAGGTGACGATGGCCGGCGCCACCAGCGGCAGCACCACCCTCAGGAACGTCGTCGTCTGCCGCGCGCCCGACATCGCGGACGCCTCCTCCAGCTCCTTATGGATCTGCAGAACGCCCGCATACGAGTAGCGCATGCCGTAGGGGAGGAACCGCACCGACGACGCCAGGATGACCGATGCCAGCGTGCCGTAGAACGGAAACGGCAGATGCAGGAACAGGTGCAGGAAGGCGACGCCCATGACGATGGCCGGGAACACCAGCGGCATGGTCGCGAGCTGATCCAGGAGGGCCCCGCCCCTGACGCGCCGCACCGCGAGCCAGGCGCACAGCGCCGTGAACGGTCCGACGATGCTCGCCGTCATGACGCCGAGAATGATCGTGTTGCCGATCGATCCGCGGAAGCTCGCCCCGGCCCAGACGTGGCGATAGTTATCCAAGGTAAATTGCGGCAGGGTCGCGAGGTGGACGCCGTCGTAGTACGGCAGGAACGACGCGTAGAGCACGATGGCGATGGGCAGGCCGATCAGGATCGCGAACAGGAGGACGAGCGCCCCCGCCGTCGCGAACCGCCACTTGCCGAGATCCATCACGCGCGGCCGGAAGCCCTTGCCGGTGATGGTCTGAAAGCGCTCGGCGCGGCGGCTGATGCGGTTGTAGAGCATCAGCATGGCGACGACGATCACGAGCAGCACGATCGAGAACGCGCCGGCCTCGCCATAGTTCGGCGGCACCTGGGTCTGGATGCTGTCGTAGATGTCGGTGGTCAGCACGTAGACCCGCCCAGGACGGCCGACCAGCGCCGGGATTTCGAACGATTCGAAGGCGCGGATCAGCACCAGGATCAGCAGCGCGAGGATGCCCGGCGTGGCCAAGCGCAGGGTGATGTTCTTGAACGTCTTCCACAGCCCGGCACCGCTCATCAGCGAGGCTTCCTCGAACGAAGCGTCGTTGGAGCGGAACACCGACGAGAGCAGCAGGAATGCGAGCGGCGAGAAATCGATGCCCTCGACGGCGATCATGCCCCACAGCGAGTAGACGTCGATCGTCGGCCCGCCGGCGCCGAACGCCATGCGCAGGAGATCGTTGATGGGCCCCGCCTTGCCGAGCAGCAGCAGGAAGGAGACCGTGTAGAGGACGCTCGGGATGCCGAGCGATACGATCGACAGAAGGAACACCCACCGCCGCATCGGCGTGTTGGTGCGCTCGACGATCCAGGCCAGCGTCGTGCCGATGGCAATGGCGACGGCCGCCGAACCCAGCGCGTAGACGATGTTGTTGGCGAGGTTGTCGAGAAGGCGCGGATTGTCGAACAGGCCGGTGAAGTAGCGAAACGTGAGCGCGCCGAACGAGCCGTCCGCGTTCGTCTCATGGACGCTGGTCTGAATCAGGAAGATCGTCGGCGGGACGATGAGCGCGAGCAGGACCAGCGCCAGCGCAATCACGCCCGGCGACATGCCGAACGGCGCAAAGCCGCGCTTCTCGCGCCGCACCGGCGCGGCAACTCCCAGTTGCTGTCCTGTCACGTCAAGCCGCCGCCGAAGATTGGCCTGTGGCGCCTAGCGGAAGTATTTTTTGATCCACTCTTCCGATTTCTTGTTCAGGTCGTTGACCTGGTCCGGCGAGATGAACTGCTCCTTCATGCCGATCACCGACGGGACGACGCCGCGCAGCTCAGGCGACGGCTCGATCGCCGGGTTGGCGGGGAAGTAGTCGCCCGCGAGGAAGGTCTTCTGGCCCTCTTTCGACAGCATGAAGTCGATCAGCAGCATCGCCGCATAGGGATGCGGCGCTTTCTTCGCCATCAGCACCGTTCCGTTGAGCGCCGGAATGGGCTCCATCGGATCGGGCGCCACCGGCGCGCCCTTCCGGGCGCTGATCAATGGATGATGCAGGAAGATGTTGAGCGCGATCGCGTACTCGCCAGCCATCACCTGATTGACGAGCTGGCGCGCCGACGAGGTGTAGCCGACGACGTCCTGCTTCGCCAGTTTCTTGATGTAGTCCTCGGCCTTGGCGTCGCCCCATAGCAGGCGAAGATTGGTGACGAAAAGCTCGGCGCCCGTGTCGCCGCCGCCGACGCGCCAGGCGATCTTGCCCTTCCACTTCGGATCGAGGAGGTCGTTCCAGGTCTTGGGCGCCTCGTCCTTCTTCACCAGATTGGTGTTGATGGCCGCCCCGAAGTAGCTCAACCGCGTCGAGGCCCAATTGCCCTTGGGATCGACGAGTTCCTTCGGGTAGCTGTCCGACTCGGGTGAATGGAAGTGCTGGGCGAGACCGGCGCGCACCAGGGGCGGCGCCAGGCTGGTGCTCTCCAGCACGTCGGCCTGCATCTTGCCGGCACGCGATTCAGCGAGTGCCTTCTGGACGATCTGCGGCGACGCACCGCGCCAGAACTCGGCGTCGATGAACGGATACTTCTTATGGAAGGCCTCGGTCATCGGCCGCAGCGCCTGATCGACGATCATTCCCGAATAGATCGTGACCTTGCCTTCCTTGCGCGCGCCACCTTCCAGCACCTTTTGGCGATCGGGACCCTTGTAGTTGGCGATCTCGTCGACCGTCAGCGCATTCGCCTGCGACAGACCGAAGAGAACCGCAAAGCCCGCTCCCGCGACCGCGCGGGCGACGCTGGGTGCCCACGCGCGCATCCACTCAAACGACGTCATTGACGCCTCCCTGCCACTCGATGTGTCGTCCGGAGGTTTGCGCTCCGAATGTACGATCACAGCCCGTAAAGCGCGCGGGCGTTGTCGTCGAGGATCTTGTCCGCCACCCCGGCCTTGATCTTGCCGTCGTCGCGGATGCGGCGCAGCGCCTCGATCTCCGCCGAGGTATCCGCGTGGCCATAGTCGGTGCCGACCACCAGTTGACCCTCGCCCACCAGATCCACGATCGGCCCGAGATCGTCGGTGGTCTGGCAGGCCACGAACATGTTGTGATCCTTGAGCGCCGTCTTCGACAGCCGCCGGCCCTTGCGCTTGAAGCGCAGGCTCAGATCGTTGAGCGCGTAGGGCAGCCACTGCGCCGACACCTCGACGAAGCCCCAGCGCACCTTCGGAAACTTCTCCGGGATTGCGTCCATGAGGAGCCCGTGAAAAGCGGCCACCACCGGCAGCTTCGAACGGCCGAAGCCCGATTCGGTGGCGTAGATGTCACGCACGGCGAAGCTGTTGTTGCCCGAATGGAAGCAGATCGGCATGTCGAGCTCGGCAGCCATCTCATAGACCGGGAAGAAGTAGGGATTGGTCAGCCGGCGCTCGGTTTCGAGGCCGCGCAGGAAGATACCGACCGCGCCGTTGGCCTTGCCGAACTCGAGCTCCTTGCGGGTTTCCGCCATGTTGAGGAGAGGCGGCATCACCACCCAACGCAGCCGCGTCTTCGCCTGCTTCCAGATATCGGCAAGCCAGCGGTTGTAGGAGCGGCAGATCACCAGTTCGCAGGTCGGGTCCTGGGTCCAGGCGCGCAGGAACACGGTCGGATAGAGCACCTGGACATCGATCTTGAGCTCGTCCATGTGCTTGAGCCGCGCGTCGATCGACTTCATCTCGCGCGATTCGGCGGTGGTGTTCGAGCCGATGTTGCCTTCCATCGGCTGCAGACGGCCGTCGATGATCCAGAAATGCTTCTGGACGCCACCCTCGTTGGAGAGCACGCGGTTATCCTCGGCATCCGCCTCCTGGGCGACGACCAGCGGCTTGTACTTCTTGTCCTTGGGATCGATGTACTTGAAGGTGTCGCGGGATTCCACGACATGCGCATCGGAATCGATCACACCCATAAACTTCTTCTCCCTCGATGGCTGTTCCACCGGCTGCGCACGGCGAGGCTGCAAACCGGCTGCGCGGCGCGCACGCGCCGTTCGTTTTTTGAGCTGAGATCATAAGTAACCCCAGCCTCCGCCGCCGTCAACGGTGCCTGCCTTGCCGCGACTATGCAGCGCGGCTAATCTCGGTTCATGCCGTCGAATGCGGCAATCATCGTCAGGGAGGCTGCGTTGTCCGGGGCGCTCGAAGGAATCCGCGTCGTCGAATTCGCCAACTACGTGTCCGGCCCCTATGCCGGCATGCTGCTCGCCGATTTCGGCGCCGACGTGATCAAGGTCGAGGCGCCCGGCAAGGGCGATCCGTTCCGCGGCTGGGGCCGGATCGAGTACAGCCCGACGTTCGGTTCGGTCAATCGCAACAAGAAGAGCATTACGCTCGATCTCAAGTCGCCCGACGGCCACAAGGCGGCACGCGCCCTGATCCGCACCGCCGACGTCGTCATCGAGAATTTCCGCACCGGCACCATGGAGCGGCTCGGCCTCGGCTACGATGAGGTCGCGAAGGACAACGCGAAGCTGGTGTGGTGCTCGATCACCGGTTTCGGCACCGACGGCCCCTATGCGTCGCGCCCGGGCTACGACACCGTCGGCCAGGCGATGAGCGGGCTCCTGAGCCTTCTCACCGACATCGAGAATCCGCGACCGATGGGAATCTCCCTATCCGATCATCTGTCGGGCATGGTCGCCTGCAACGGCATCATGGCGGCGCTGATCGCGCGCGGCCGCACCGGCACGGGACAGCGCGTCGACACCTCGCTGCTGGAAGCCACCATCTCGTTCTGCGGCGAGAACGCCGCGCGCTTCTTCGAGAACGCCAAGGTGCCGGGACGCGCAACGCGCACGCGGCAGGCGCAGGTCTATGCCTTCGTCGCCGGCGACAGCAAGCCGTTCGTCGTGCATCTTTCTTCTCCGACCAAGTTCTGGGAAGCGCTATGCCGCGTCGCCGGCCACCCGGAATGGATCAAGGACGCGCGCTTCGCCACCAAGGAGACGCGCGGCAAGCATTACGACGATCTCAACCGCGAGCTCGCCGCCGTGTTCAAAGGCGATACGCGGGACAACTGGCTCGCCAAGCTGCAAGTCGCCGATGTGCCGTCGGCGCCGCTCAATACTCTCGACGAGGTGTTCGACGATCCGCAGGTGCGGCATCTCGCCATGCGCGAGGACTTGCCGCATGCGCGCGTCGGCATGGTCGGCCTCGTACGCAACGGCGTCCGCATGTCGGCAACGCCGCCGGCGATTCGTTCGGCGGCGCCGGAGTTGGGCGAGCACACCGACGCCGTGCTGGCGGAGCTGAAGTTGAAGGCGTAGGCGCCGAGTCCGAGCGCCGCGACCAAATAAACGGGGAAACACATGATGCGCGCAACGATGCGAAAGATGGCCCGGCGGGCGGCGGTGGCGGTCATCGCGGCCTTATCCATGCCCTTCGCCGCACACGCGCAATCGGTCGCGGACTTTTACAAGGGCAAGCGCATCGATCTTGTCACCTCGGGCTCTGTCGGCGGTGGTTACGATCTCTACGCCCGCCTGCTGGCAAGGCACATGCCGCGGCACATCCCCGGCAACCCGACCATCACCGTCAAGAACATGGTCGGCGCCGAAGGCGTGAAGGCCGCCAACTTTCTCTACAACATCGCACCGCAGGATGGGTCGGTGATCGGCGGCCTGCAACGCAACAACGCGGTCATGCGGCTTTACGATCCGAACAACGCCAGCATCCAGTTCGATCCGCGCAAGTTCCACTGGCTCGGCTCGCCGCAGCAGGAAGTCGGCCTGTTCGTCATCGCGACGAAGTCCGGCGTGCGAACGTTCGAGGATTTGAAGACCCACGAGGTGACGGTGAGCTCCACCGCGCGCACCGCACCGACCTCCGTCTATCCGCGTCTCCTGAACGCCCTCTACGGCGCCAGGATCAAGGTCATCGAAGGCTACGACGGCTCGCAATCGGCGCTCCTCGCGATCGAGCGCGGCGAAGTCGACGGCAACGTATCCGGCGGCTCGTCGGCGGCGTTCCGCGCTCGCTTCAATCCATGGATCAAGGACGGCAAGGCCAACGTCATCGTCCAGATGGGCATGGAGCGCGACGCCGAATATCCGAACGCGCCCACCGCGCTCGAGATCGTCGGCGATCCCGATTCCAAGCGGCTTCTTCAGATCGCCTTCACCGAGCAGGTGATGGGCCGGCCGTTCCTGATCCCGCCGGGCGTACCCGCCGATCGCGTCAACGCGCTGCGCGCCGCTTTCGATGCGACGATGAAGGACAAGGTCATGCTCGATGAAGCGGCAAAGCAGAAGGTCGAGATCGACCCCGTCAGCGGCGAGCAGATCAACGCGCTTCTGGAGAAAGCATTCTCGACGCCGCCCGAGGTGCTGGCGAAGCTGAGGGAACTGGTCCGGTAGCGGATTACTCCGCCGCCAGCGCTGCCTTGCCCTTGGCGCGCTTCGCAAGCCGCACGCCGGTGCCGACGCCCTTCGGCAGCTTGAGCGTCCCCTTCTCGATTTCTATGCCCTCGAAGGGATCGTTCAGCAGGCGCGCGAACTCGCCCAGCTCGCAGGCGTAGTCGACGCCCGGCAGCGCCGCGGCCAAGTGCATCGCGTGTGCGGACAATAAGCGGCTGCCGACGGCCGCGCCGAGGCGATACTTGATCGCACCGGCCTCGCAGATGCGCGCGGCGGCGATGGTGTTGCGAAGGCCGCCGAGCTTCGGGATCTTGAGGCTGACCGCATCGACGATGCGCTCGTTGACGAGCCGTACCACTTCCTCCAACGAGTTAGCGCTCTCGTCGGCCTCGACCGTGATCGGCACCGAGTCCGTCACCAGCTTGAGGCCGCGCAGATCGTCGATGCGCACCGGCTGCTCGGCCAATTCGATGTTGTATTCCGCCATCAGATTAAGGGCTCGGATCGCGTTCTTCGGGGTGTAGGACTGATTGGCATCGATGGTGAGATGCACCGACGGCCCGACCGCCTTGCGGATCGCCTTCACGCAGGCGACGTCCTCGTTGACGTCGCCATGGACCTTGATCTTGAGATAGTCGTAGCCCTGGACGACAAGCTTCCTGGCGTTGGCGGCCATCTCCGCCGGCTTCTTCAGCGCCAGGATGCGGAGGATCGGCACTTCGTCGCGCACCGTTCCGCCGAGCAATTTATTGAGTGGCAGGCCGAGGAGCCTGGCCTGGAGGTCGTGCAGCGCGCAATCCACCGCCGCCTTCGGCTGATACGAGCCGCGCACCTTGCGGTCGAGATCCATCAGAATCGGCTCGAGATCGAACGGATCGCGCTTCTCGAGCATCGAGCGGAACGTTTCCAGCGAGGTCTTCAATCCCTCGTAGGTAGCTCCCATGTGCGGCGTCGCCGACGCGT
>Ga0070714_100001428_pt1 | contig 17361 bp, 13 predicted proteins | sample LARL83metaG_FD_65450 | JGI IMG/M metagenome (GOLD analysis project Ga0070714, IMG submission 65450) | Corn, switchgrass and miscanthus rhizosphere microbial communities from Kellogg Biological Station, Michigan, USA - LAR L8-3 metaG | ecosystem: Host-associated > Plants > Roots > Rhizosphere ... | reverse complement strand
ACCGCCTGCTGGAACCTCCGGCACAGTTCGTCAATCGGGGTCAGCAGGCTGCCCGATGCCGACTTCTGGCTCATGACGAACTGCTTGACCGCGGCGAACAGCGCGGTCGAGGTGATCTCAGGTATCCGTGTCCAGTCGATCGCCGCGAGCAGCCGGGAACGCAGCTGGCCGACGTTCGTCCCCTCCCGCGCGCTGGTCTTGAAGTACGCATCGAGCGCGTAGTCCGTCATCAGCTTGTGGATCCGCTGGTCGGAGACGTTGATGCCGCCACGGTCGGCTCGGGCGGCGACCAGAAAGGCCGTCAGGCCGCCGGCCGTTGCCGGATGGGCATGCCGGACCGCGCGCGCCCAGTGCTGCGCCCCCGCCAGCGGTGCGGTCTCGTTTGTCGCGTCGAACAGGATAAGGGCCAGGGCCGCGCCCTCGAGGTGCAGCTGGTGAACGATCCGGTAGCCGGGCTGGCCGGCCAGGTCCCACAGCAGGACATCCCGGTTGTCGGCCGCGGGATCCGCCTCGTCGGCCGTCGGGAGCCGCCATATCCGGCGTCCGTGCGTCGACTCGGTGGCCTGGAACGGCTCGCCGGCCAGCACCATTGACAGGCCCGACTTCCCGACTCCCGAGTCGCCGAGGACCAGGACCTTCGCGTTCGCGTAGGTCGTGATCTCGACCGGAGTGCTGACCGCCTGGTCCCAGTCCCCGATCAGGGTGAGCTCCGCCGTGCCCGGGTCGACCAGCGCCATCAGGCCGTCCACGGCGCTGACCGCCAGCCTGGTGAAGTGCGCCGCGACGCTGCGCGACGGCGGGTCCCGGAACCAGAGCTGGGCGGGGGTACCGTCGAGGGACCAGGCAAGCAGCTCACCCCTGGCCGACCAGATCAGCGCGGTGCGCCGTTCGCGCACGAATACCATCCCCGCGGCCGCGATGGTCTCCACCACGGTCGAGGACACCGAGTCGTCCGGGTGCCATACCTTCAGCGTCGCGTCCATGGACGCTGAGACGATCCATTCGCCGTCGATCCAGCTGAGGCCGGTGACGGTCGCGGCGTGGTCTTCAAACTGGCGCACCGGCTCGCCGTCGGCGGCCCGGTATACCCAGACCGTCGGCGTCCCCACGGTGCAGGCCAGCATGCTCCCGTCGGGCGACACGGCCAGGTTGACCCCCTCCGAGGAGTTGCCCGACATCCGGTTCCTAGTCAGCACCCGCTCCCAGACCACCCCCCGCTTGGGCTCGACGACCTTCAGCGTCATCCGGCCAGGCACGGACGGCACCAGGACGGCCAGCCGGTCGCCCCCGGGAACGAACGCCAACGAGGTCGGCGCACCGAGAGCCTGCATCCGCGTCTCCGCCGCGAGCGGGGAGAGCGGCCCGGACAGGTCGACCAGCCTCGCCTGGCCGTCCTCGTCACGGAATGCGAGCTTGGCGCCGTCCGGGGACCAGGTCAGCCCGGGAGCCAGCGCGCAGGTCAGCTGGAGCCGTGACTGGCTGCGGGAACCGCCGGTGATGTCCGAGACGGTCAGCTGGCGGCCCACGGAAAGAGCGATCCGGTTAGCCGCCGGCGACAGCGCGACGCTGACCCGCTGATCCCGGCGGTCCGGCCAGGTGTCGGCACTCCAGACCTGGCCCCGGGTCCAGGGCCGGTACGGCCGGCGACCTGCTGGATTGCCAAACGCATCAGTCCCTTGGGGCACTGAGATTCACTCCCGGCCGTTAGCGCAACGCATCACCCGTGGCCCATATTGCCTGCAGGCTCCCAGTTCTTATTATCCATCAAGTCGCCCCCAACTGGCAGAGCCCGAGGTATATCTCTGGTCCTTCAGGGCCCGGTACAGTCTGGATATGGCGGATCGCGAGCCAGGCGTGCACAACGACGCCGTGGCATGGTCGGACTTTGACGCCGACGAGTACTGGCACATCAATTATTCTTCGGTGCTGCCGGAGGACGCAGAAATCATTCAGTGCGCGAGTAAGTTCCTTATTGAGGCATGCGGACCGCCTACACGTTCGAAGAGAGCCGTGGACGTCGGCGCCGGCACTAATCTCTATCCGGCACTGCTAATGCTTCCCTGGGCCGAGCACATCGTCTTTACGGAGTATGCGTCGCCTAATATCAACTGGCTCACGGAGAACCTGGCTGATGCGCCCGGCGAATGGCAGTGGCGGCCTTTCTGGGACCTAGTCGCCGACCGGACCTGCTACCGGACCGTTGAGCAGCCACGACGCAGGCTCGCGGCCGTGCACGAGATCCGCACGGTCAGCATCTTCGACTTGCCGGTGCGAACTTGGGACCTCGGCAGCATGTTCTTCGTGGCGGACGGCATGACCACCGACGCGGCGGAGTTCGAGTTGGCGGTACGCTCATTTCTCAACGCGCTTAAGCCGGGCGCCCCGTTCATGATGGCCTTCATGGAAGGCTCGAGCGGTTACGACGTTCATGGCGTCAGATTCCCTGCCGTGCCGGTAACTCCAGCGTCCCTGGACGCGCTTCTCGCTGATCTTCCAGTTACGGGCACCAGCGTCCTCCGGACGGATAACTCCGTTCGCCGGCTCAGGCATGGATACGATGCCATGCTCCTAGTCACCGGATTCGTCACGGCATGACGAGGATGCGCTTTCCGCGCTTCCGGCGGACGAGCTGGAAAAGGAGCAGCTTAAATACGCGCGCTCGATGATCACGGTTACGCCCCACTGGCAACAGGGGTCGTCGGTCCTTCACCCTGCGTGGTCTGCGGCGTCCTCCGGGCCGCCGCCGGAGCGAAGGTCAACACCTCACGCCAAGCGACCACTCAATCGATCGGGAAGATAACAATCTAGCAGCCTACAGCAAAAGCAGGCCGACCCGGTGTAATGTAGGATTAGGTTGCATTTTACGGTCCGGGGCCGTTGTGACTCGAATTAGGGCAGGATGCCAGTGAAGTTTGACGTGATGACTACGATGGAAACCTTAATTCGTTCCAATAACCCCTTCAGCACCTCGAGGAACCCGCTAACCTTGCCGTCCATGGTTGATGTTGCCGATGTTCTGCACAACGCCGACGCTCCGTGGAACAGATTTTCGCCCGAGGACTACTGGCAGCAGAACTACCACAAGCTGCAGGCGGAGGACCGAGAAATCATCCGCCTGGTGAGCCAATTTTTCATCGCCGCGTTCGCGGGCCGGCCGCTCGCCCAGCTGGGCATCGACGTTGGCTCTGGTACGAATATCTATCCAGCCTTGTTGATGCTCCCGTGGACCGACCAGATCCTGCTGACGGACTACTCCGAGGGCAACGTTGAGTGGCTCCGCCGTCAGCTCGCGGACGACTCCGGCGGGTGGACGTGGAGGCCCTTCTGGCACGAGTTGCAAGGAAAGGAAGGCTACGACCAGATCGGCGAGCCGCGTAAACAGTTGCGCGAGGCATGCCAGAGCGAGAAGGGGCACGCGGGAATAGAACGTCACAGCGTGTTCGAGTTGCCGGCGGCGCGCTGGGACCTGGGCACCATGTTCTTCGTGGCCGAGTCGATCACCGAGGATCCTGACGAGTTCCGGGCCGCGCTCGCGGGCTTCACCGGGGCACTGAAGCCCGGCGCCCCGTTCGCGACGGCCTTCATGGCGGGCTCGCGCGGGTACCCAGTGGGAGGTACGCACTTTCCGGCCCTGCCCATTACTACCGGCCATGTTCGGCAGCAGTTCACCGAACTTGGCGCGCGCAACCTGAGCGTAAAACTGCTACGGACCAAGCACCGGGTCCGGGACGGCTACGAGGGGATGATCGTGGCCACAGGTGTCCTTCGTGAGTCGTGACAAGGCTGGTTAGCTATGGAGATACAGACCAGGCGGCAGATCCTCGAGATCTGGCGGGCGACCGTTGACTTCTCCTTCCGTGGCGAAGAATGGACCTGGGGCGGCCGGAGCGGACGGAATTCGATCAGCGATGCCGAGCAGCTCCTGACCATCCTGTATCCCGCTACCACCATCGACTCGCTCAAGGTCGACGCCGTCGACCAGATCGCGGACGACGTGCTCGAATACCTGCGCGGGCTGGGCAATGCCCAGGACATCCCGCGCCTCCTGATGAAATTTGTCGGCGAGTACATGACGGCCTACCGCGTCGACGGCACGCCGGATTTCTCCGGTGGCAACTACTTCGACGTGGAGGATTCCGCGGCCGGGACGATGCAGCCAGAGCAAGGAAAGCTGCACGTTGTTGACTCGTACTCGATGTCCGTCACGCTGTGCCTGTCCACACTGGGCTTCCTGCGGGTTTACCGGCAGGGCCTGCGGAGCCAGCGGATGATCCAGGAGGTCAACCGGCTGGAGCAGCTCTCCTCGCAGCGGCTGACCGCGGCCATGGTCGGCCTGCTGCGCAGCTTCACCGTGAATACCTTCGACCCGACCGACCCGCCCGGTGAGGTCATGTGCACGATGCTCAACCAGGGCGGCGTCGCCACGGATATCCTCGTCCGCAACCTGCTCGACGATCTCGCCGAGGTTCGCGCGGCCCTGCGCCAGGAGGTGACGATCGGCAGCGGCCAGCTTGGTGAAGAGCTCGAGAACCTCGGACGGCTGTTCGAGTGCGGCTGGACCTGGGGTGTCGTCGACGGGGCGCCCGAGATTGACTACGCGACAGATATCGGCGAGCAGCCGGTCGGGGTGGCCGAGGCACGGCCCTACCTGTACTGCACCGTGGTCGCCCTCGACGGCATCCAGGACCTCTTCAGTGACCGGACCCGTATTCTCGGCCTGCTGAATGAGGAGCAGCAGCGGCTGGCCCGGTCACTGCAGTTGCGCTGGGACCTAACCCGGCGGTTCTGGGCCAAGGTGGCCACCTTCGGCCTTGAGCGCTGGCCGCTCGAGGACCTGCCGTGGATGACCACCGACGGACGTGAGTCCGACTACTACTCGGTGCTGCTCACCTCGATCCTCATCGAAGGCGCGGGCAGCGACCAGATCGACGTCGAGCGAGTCGGCCGGGTACTCGAAGAGCTTTCCAATCGCGGCCGGATCACGCGCAGGCCGATGGCGGACGACCCCGCGATCGCCCTGCACATGCCGGGCATGCGACTGCGGCTCATCGGCAGCGAGAAGGTGGCCGCGGGGCCCAGGCTGGCGTGGACGGTCTCCAGCTTCACCCTGCTGGTGCTGAAGCGGCTGCTCCGGGTGGCTGAACTGCTCGACGACGGTGCCCTGCGGGTCCACTACCTGCAACTCAGCGACCAGATCTGGAGGCACGTCGAGCGCCGCCGGATCCAGCAGCCAGGCGCGCGGGGACTATGGGACAACCCCCTGCAGGTATTCGCCGGCCCGTCGTTCGCCGATTACGACATACCGTCGTGGTACCACACCGAACGCGTCATCGAGGTGCTGGTCGCCGCCGCCAACGTGACCGCATCGCAGTCAACCGCCGCCCCCGAGCTGCACCAGATCGCCAGTCAGCTCCTGGCCGAGGCAGAGCACCGCTTCGACCTGGAACGGCTGCGCGGCACCGATGACACCGGAATCCAGATGCGGGAGAGCTTCCAGGTAGTGGCGGCGAAGCTGCGGCGAGCCAGGGAGATACTCGCCGAGCGCCCGGGCACCGCGAGCGTGCTTGCCAATGACGTGCTCCGCGAACTCGACATGGTCGATGCCGCCCGGCAGGACACGGTCAGGCTGAGCTAACGATGATCGTCGTCGCAACCTCGGACAAGGGAGGCACCGGCCGCTCGGTGACCGGAAGCAACGTCGTGTACCGGCGTGCCCTGCAAGGCGGTGACGTCTGCTATCTCGACTTCGACTTCGGTTCGCCGACGGCCGGCGCGATCTTCGGCGTCAGCGCGGTCTCCCGCGGCACGACGACCGGCCGGGGCACCCACTCCTACCTGCTCGGCCGGTCACCAGACGTGGAGCGCTGTGACGTCTGGCAAAACTCCGACCGGACCAGCCTCCGGCAGCGGCCGCCGGGAACCGGGCGGCTGACGCTGCTACCCGGGGATTCCGGCGGCGGCGAGTTCTCTTCCGACGATGCCGTGGTCGATCGCTGCATCGACCTCTTCCTCCGGCTGCACAGCGAGTACGAGGTCGTGCTCGTTGACCTGAGCGCCGGCCGGTCGTACGCCGCGGAGATCGTCATCGCCGCCACCGCTTCGCCCGCGCTGGCCAACGTGACCACGAGATGGCTGGTCTTCCACCGGTGGACGCGGCAGCATATCCTGGCGGCGAACGGCCTGGTCTTCGGCGAGAAAGGCCTGCTGGACACCGCCGATGAGCAGGGCATCGGACGCGACCGACTCATCGAGGACATCCGTTTCGTCCGGACCGCGATCGTCGACCCCAACGCGCCCGACCTCGCCGGGCTGCGGCCGCCGCAGCTCGCCTGGCTCCGCGAGACCAACAGAGGGCTGCAGAAACTGGCCGCCGAGCTGAAGGTGGGCAGGTCCGCCATGCTCGGCGAGGTGCCGCTCGACCCCGTGCTGCAGTGGCGCGAGCAGCTGATCACCGATTCCGACGTCTGGGCGCGGCACGTGGCAAACCAGGCCACCATCGAGGCGTTCGACCTGATCGCCAAGAAGATCGTTGACGAAGCCGCCTGGGAACAACTGTGAGCGACGTCAGGATCGAGTTCCTGGAGAGCACCGCCGATTTCAAGCTCGAGTCGGTGCCGCTTTCGCACGTGTCCGTCGAGATCGGCCACCTCTACATGGAGGACTTCGCGGACGGCGGGAGCGCCATCCGGCGTGCGTTCGCCGTCGCGGCGCCATGGGTGCGGACTGTGCAGGCGCCGCAGGCGATCGGCTGCGAGAAGCAGCCAGTCCGGGTCAGTACCTGCTTCCTCGTCGACGACTACTTCAGCCCGTTCTCCTCCCCGGCCACCGTGATCCCGATGGTGCTGGCCGCGGCGAAAGAGGAGGGGCTGGAGATCGACTACCTTGCGCGAGAGTCTGCTTGCGCGGCCACTGGCGGGGCCAGGCCGGCCGAACTCACGCTAGGCAGCCTCGTGACCGAGCCGGTACCCGGGACTACTGGCGGGCGCCCGCCGCTCACCGAGACCGGCTGGCTGACCAACGGGCAACGGTCCCCGAGCACCTCGCGGGGCGAGGCGATGTCTAAGCGCACGCCCTGGCGGCCGCCGCTGGAGAGCGCGCGCCGACGGCACTCAATATTCATCGACATCGAACTCTGGGACGACCGCGAAGGGCACAGGACCTGGTCGTGCCCCATGCTGGCCGCCGTATGGCAGTTGATGCGGCTGGGCCTGCTGCGAGACCATGGCCGTCCGGTCGTGACACCTCAGGACTGGACCGACCAGCGCTTCCCCGACAACTGGGATGATCTCCCGCCGGTCATCCGGCTCAACTCGAGCGCCACGGCCTTCGCCGCGTACACCACGCTTTCCGTCCTGTCGCCGCGCTTCCTTCCCGTGGAGCTGGCGGTGCGGACCATCCTCGGCCAGTTCGCCGCCGACCGGGACGTACTCAAGGAGGCGGCTGACCGGGCCAAGCGTGACGCCATGCCGCTGCCCGGCGAGCTAGTTGACCGGATCCGGTACGTGTTCGCGACTCCGGGAGACACTGACCCCGCGTGAACCGCTTCGCGGCTCACGCGTCGATCTGACGCTCGGGGTCGGCGGCATTCCACAGTTCCTCGAACTGGTTCTCCAGGTCACGGACCCGGGTCGGCATCGGCGCCAGCCGGGTCCGCAGGATGCCGGGTTTCGTCTGGCTCACCGAGAACGTCGTCGCCGGCGTCGTCTCGTAGCTGATCGTGCCGTCGAACACGATGAAGTCGAAGATCATGGACTGCATCCAGTGCGGGATGAGCTCATGATCGAGCATCCGGACCTCCACCCCGACGTCACGCTGCCCCTGGGTAACCCGCAGGAGAGTTTCGTCGCCGGCCATCTCCGCGTTCTGGAACACGAAGATGCGCCGGATCCTGACCTTCCTGGCGATCGCATCGCGCTGCAGCTCGAGGTAACGAATGCCCAGGTCGCTCGTCCAGAGCCCGCCGTCGAGGCCGTGTACCCCGGCGTCTACCGTCGACAACGAGATCGCGTCGATGGACAGCTCGGCCTCTCGCGTTAAACCGAGCAGCCAGTCCCGGTCTTCGCCGTCGTAGGCGATCTCGCTGCCGACCGGCAGCTGCCGCACGAACGAGGTCACCCGTTCGATCTCCCGCCGGGCGAGTCGCAGCAGCAGCGGACTGACCGGCCCGTCCGCCCGGCTCGCGGTCGTCAGGAACTCGGTGAGCAGCTCGCTGCCAAGGGCGGAGCGCTCCATCATTGCCGCCAGCTCGGCCGACTTGCCGATCTCCGCGAAGCCCGCGGCCATGCGCGCGTTAACCGCCGCTATCCGCACCTCCGTGTCCACGATGAACAGGGCCAGCGCGGACCCGAACGTCAGCACCGCGGCCAGCGCCAGCGAATTCCGTCCCGACATTCCGCCGGCCTCGGCGGAAGCCAGCGTTATCAATCCGATGAGCAGGGGAAAGCCGACCTTCAATCCGATTCCCAGGGCGAGGCTCCGACGTGTTTCGTCTTCGGTCATGCGCGCTCCCGCGTTGTGCCGTTGAATGACTTCAATGCCTCTACGAGACCAACGGACAATTGGTCTCGTATGCGCTCGACGGTTTTCTGCCATTGCAGGGAGAATCCCGACCTCAGGTCCAGTTCCTGCCAGATGTAGTCAAGGGTCCTGCTCACGCGGGCGGCCGGCATCCAGGCGTGCACCAGGTGATCGATGCCGGGGCGAAGCATGCCGATCAGCTCGGCGGGCGGACGGGCGCGGGCGACGGCCCGGTCCACGATGTCAAGCAAGGTGGAAAGCAGCCAGTCGTGCAAGGCGAGGTCAGCGCAGAAATCCGCGAGGGTCCGGGGGTCCGGCTCTTCGGCGCGCAGCCGCACGGTCCGCAGGCCGTCCGCGCCGAGCATGAAAGTGACCTCCGGTCGGCCAGCCGAGGACTCGGCCGTCCAGCGCAGCTTGGTCTGCCTGCTGCGGAACGACGGGCTATGGTCGAGCAGTGCGCTGCGCTGGACGTCGTCGAGCGCCCGCGCGTTCACTGCCCCGAGGTCGAGGACCGTCGGTATGACCGGGCCGCGCAGGAACCCGGCCGCCAGGCTCTCCTCGGACGCCCGGCCAAGCACTTCGAGCACTCCCGGCTGAGCGAGGTAGTGCGCCCACGGGCGGCGCCGCCCCGCGCTGTCATGACGGAGGGTCGCGTGGGTCCCGGCCTGGAGGATGCGCCCGTCGGTTAGCGACAGCCGAGTGGCCGGGGTGCCGACGACGCGGACCTCGCGGCGCTCGGCGAGGAGCGCGGAGCAGTCCACCCCGGTCAGCTGCTCGGGCGACCACGCATAGCGGATCGGGCGCTGCCGTGTGCGCACCGGCAAGCCGGGCACCGTCGTGAGCAGCTCCGTAGCGGTGTCGGCCGACACCGCAGTGGATGTCAAGAGGAGGCCGGTGCGGACCTCTCCAATCGTCAGCGGCACGGTCAGATGATTTCGCTTCTTCGGGACCGCGCGCCGCAAAGTCCCTGTATACCGCCTGCGGAAATCCGATTCATAGTCATTACCCCATTTTAACCCCTATGTCATTATTTCAACATACGCCGCCCGCGCCGCGCAATACCTGGCAAGCCCCGTGAAGTCACAGGCAACGCCAGTCGGATGCCATGCCAGTATGGCGCATGAGAGCACCTCGTGATCGCCGCCAGATCTCTTAGCGCTCCGGCTTCTTCTTTAGCATCTGATGTTCGTACGCGGAGTTTTCGTTTGCATTTTCTGGGCGGCGCCAGTGCGCGCACGTGCAGTACGATCCATACCGCCGGGCGCTCGTGCTCGCCCCGGGCGCGGAATCAGGCCCATGATCGGAGGCTGCGGATGCCTGACCCTGGCCCGCTAGCGGAATTCCTGGCCGGCCCGCAGGTCGACCCGGCCGTAAGCGCGCTGCGCCCCGACTACCGGGCGCTGCTGTTCATCCTTGACGCCCTCGCCCCGATGACGAGCGAGGCCCTGGACGCCGCCGCCGACGACCTGGTCGCCCGGCTGACCCGGCTCGGTCCCGGGGTCCGGGCCGCCCGTCGCCTCATCGCCCCGGCCCGGCCTCTGTTATAAGGAGGTAAAAGCCGCATCCGCGGCGGCTGCGGCCACGGCTAGCTAGCGGGAGGACGACGATGCCGGTATGGATCTGCGCCACGTGCGCCAACCAGTACCCCGACCAGGACTCGCCACCGGCCGGATGCATTATCTGCTCCGATGAGCGCCAGTGGGTGCCGGCCTCGGGGCAGCGGTGGACGACCGCGACGGAGCTGGCCGCCGCCGGGCACCGCAGCGACGTGCGTGAGGTGGAGCCCGGGCTGCTCGGCATCGGCGCCGACCCGCCGGTGGCGATCGGCCAGCGCGGACTAGTAGTCCAGACGAACGAAGGCAACCTGCTGTGGGACCCGCCCGGATTCCTCGACGCGCAGGCCATCGCCAGGGTCAGGGACGCCGGCGGGCTGAAGGCGGTCACCGCGAGCCACCCGCATTTCTACGGCTCGATGGTGGAGTGGAGCCACGCGTTCGGCGCCGAGATCCTCCTCCCGGAGGCAGACGCGCACTGGCTGACCCGCCCTGACCCGGCCGTGCGCACCTGGTCGGGGGAGCTCAAGGTCCTCCCGGGCGTCACCCTGGTCCAGTGCGGCGGGCACTTCCCCGGCAGCGCGGTCGCCCACTGGGCGGGCGGCGCCGGCGGCGCGGGCGCCCTGCTCGCGGGGGACACCATCTTCGTGACGCCGGGGGAGGACCGGGTGACGTTCGTGTGGAGCGCGCCCAACCGGCTGCCGCTGCCGGAGCGGGCGGTCCGCGGCGTGCTCGAGGCCGTGCGCCCCTACCGGTTCGACCGCATCTACGGCGGCTGGTGGCAGCCGGTGGTGCGCACTGGTGCCCGGGAGATCCTCGAGGCCTCGGCCGGCCGGTACATCGAGTTCCTGCGCGGCGACGCGCCCGAGGAGTGAAACCGTGGAGTGAGCCGTGGAGCGGTTCACGAGCCTAGGATGTCCGTGAAAGACGCCTGGGATGTCCGTGAAAGGATGAGCCCATGGCGGTGACGGTTGATTTCGCGCTGCTCCCGGAGAGTCGGCACGCAACGGAGCTCGCCCGGCTGTACGACGCCATGGAGGCGTCCGACCGGGAAGGCTGCTACCCGCGGGTGACGGTCGAGCGGCCCTGGTCCGTCGACAATCCCGTGCTCGAAGGAGAGTTCGCCGCGCCCGCGGCGATCCGCTGGTACCTGGAGCGGGAACTGAGCCGGCTGGCGGCCAGGGGCGCCCGGATCTCAGTCAGTCCCGGCCGCCGGGCGCTTGACCTGCATGACCCGGAACTCGGGCCCGCGGTTGATGAGACCCGCTGGGACCTGCGGCGCAAGAAGCTGTTCCTGTTCGGGCCCGAGCGCATGGCCTTGTCGATCGACCGGCTGGAGCATTACACCGGCACCAAGGCCGACTTGTTCCAGCGTTACGTCTTGTTCACCAACTACGCCTGGCACGTGGAGGAATTCCGCGCCGCCCGGCCCGATGCCATCGGGCCGGCCGCCGACGGCAGGCAGATGCCCGCCTGGCACCACGTGCTGCCCGGCCGGGCCGGCGTGACCATGGTGAACATCGGCGTGGGGCCGTCCAACGCCAAGACGATCATGGATCACCTCGCCGTGCTCCGCCCTGACCTGGTGATGATGATCGGGCACTGCGCCGGCCTGCGTAACCACCAGGCCATCGGTGACCTGGTCCTGGCGACCGGCTACATGCGCGATGACCACATCCTGGATGACCTGCTCCCGCTGAGCGTCCCCGTGATCCCCAACCACACGCTGAACACCTTGCTGCTCAGTGAGCTGACCGCGCGCGGGCTGCCGAGCCGGATGGGCATCGTCTTCACCACCGCGAACCGGAACTGGGAGCTGCAGCTGGCCATGGTGGAGGACCGGCTGCGGGTCTCTCGCGCCCTCGCCGTCGACATGGAGTCCGCGACGGTCGCCGCGAACGGGTTCCGTTACCGGGTGCCGACGGCCACGCTGCTCGCGGTCAGCGACAAGCCCCTGCACGCCCGCCCCAAGACCAGCGCGGACGCGCAGGGCTTCTACGCCGCCAGCCGCCGCCAGCACGTCGACGTCGCCATCTCCGTGGTCGAGAAGGTCAGGAAGCTCTACCCCGGCGGGCTGCCCACCGCCGACCTGCGCTCGCCCGACGAGCCGCTGCTCGGCATCACGAGCACGGCGCCGTCCAGCTGACTGGTTAGCGAGTAACCGGCACCTCACCCAGCCCGGCTTCGCGGACGCCGCAATTACGTCTGTACGGGTTGCTCCCGAAGTATGCTGATCATCGGCAGTCCAGGTTCTACGGCGTACACCGAACCCCGAGGGGCGGCATCCGGGATTGAACGCTCACGAAGCACCAGCTAGCGCGCTGCGCGACGATGCTCCGGACTCGCGAACACGTCCTCCGTTCGACACCAGCACGGCGCACCCCGCGCGGGTGTACGACTTCCTGCTCGGGGGCAAGGACAACTACGCCGCTGACCGCGCGGCCGCCGAGGCCATCATCGAGGTGAACCCGGTCGTCTACGCCTGCGTCCGCGCCAACCGGGAGTTCCTGCACCGCGCGGTGCGATACCTGGCCCGCGAGGCGGGCATCCGCCAGTTCCTCGACATCGGCACCGGCCTGCCCACCGCGCAGAACACCCATCAGGTCGCGCAGCAGGTCGCACCGGAATGCAAGGTCGTCTACGTGGACAACGACCCGATCGTGCTCGCGCACGCGCGGGCCCTGCTGGCGAGCGCCCCGGAGGGTGAGTGCGCCTACATCGACGCTGACCTGCGCGACACCGGCACGGTGCTGCGCCGGGCCACGGAAACGCTCGACTTCGGCCAGCCTGTCGCCGTGATGGTCCTGTGCACGATGCAGTACGTGCCGGACGCCGACAACCCGCACGCCATCATCGCCCGCCTGATGGACGCGGTCCCGTCGGGTAGCTTCCTGGCGATGTCCGACACCACCAGCGACATCGACCCGCAGACCATGGCTACCGGCGCCGCGCGCTACAACGCCAAGCTCGGGTCTGCCGTCTTCACCCCGCGCACCGGGACCGAGTACGCTCGCTTCTTCCACGGGCTGTCCCTCGTCGAACCCGGCCTGGTCCTCATGCCGCAGTGGCGCCCGGACCCGGGCGCCGGACCCGCGGAGGTCATCCCCATGTACGCCGCCATGGGACGCAAGCCGTAGCCGCCCGGACCCGATGGTTGTGGCAACGGTCCGGTAATAGCCGGCCCTCCGTCACAACCACCGCCTCGGCGTCAGCCCGCGGGGCCCCGGGAATCAGCACCTAGTCGACCAGGTCGAGCGCCGCTCCGATCACCGAGGCGGTGTCGATGCGGTGGTAGCGGTAGGTGCTGTCGATGTCGCCGGACTGGCCGAACGCCGTGACGCCGAGGTGCGCGGCGGGCACCCGGTTGACGCCCGCGAGGAACGCCAGCGTGTGCGGGTGACCGTCCAGCACCGTGACCATCGGCGCCGCCCGCTCGGCCGGGAAGACGCTGTCCAGGATCCAGTCCGGTGCCGTGGCCAGCCCGCGCCGCGCCTGCAGCGCGCGGAACAGCAGGTCAGGGCTGGTGACGCAGATGACGTCGGTGCCGAAGCCGATCGCGTCCAGCCGTTCCGCGGCGGCGATCGCCTCGGGGACGAGGGCGCCCATCGCGCAGATGGTGACGGCCGGGAGCTCGTGCCTCCGCAGCTGGTAGGCCCCGGCGACCACCTTGCGGCGGCGCCTTTCCCTGGCGGCCGGGTCGGCGGGCACCGCCGCGAGCGACTGCTGCACCGGCCGGGTGGACAGCCGCAGGTACGCCGACTGCCCGCCGGGCCGGCCGAGCTGCGCGAGCGAGGCGAGCAGCACCCACTCGGTGTCGATCGCGAACGCGGGCTCGTAGCTGACGCAGCCCGGCTGCTCCACGCCGATCGACGGGGTGACGACCGACTGATGGGCGCCCCCCTCGGGCGCGAGGGTGACGCCGGAGGGCGTGCCGACCAGGATCGACTGGCCGCCCGCGTAGATGCCGAACGACCACGGTTCAAGCGCCCGCGCCACAAACGGGTCATAGAGCACGCCGACCGGGAAGAGCGGCTGTCCCGTGCGGCTCCAGGTCGCGCCGAGCTCGCCGAGCGCCCCGACCAGGTTCGTCTCGGCGATCCCGAGCTCGATGTGCTGGCCGTCCGGCCGCTCGCGCCAGTGCAGGATCGTGTCGGTGTCGTCGGCGAACCAGTCGGTGCGCTCGGCGGAGGACCAGACGCCGGCCTTGTTCACCCAGCCGGCCAGGTTGGTGCTCGAGCTGACGTCGGGGCTCACCGTCACGATCCGCGCGCCCACCTGCGGGGCCGCGCGGTTGACGTCGAGCAGCGCGCGCCCGAGCGCCGACTGCGTGGTCGCCGTGCCGGACGGGGTGCGCCCCATGTCGGCCGGCACCGGCGGCGGCTCCATCAAGGAAGCAGGGGCACGCCGCACCCGTTCGGCCGCCGCCGCGCACAGCGCCGCCTCGGCCGAGCCGTCGGGGAACCGCAGCCACGGATGAGCCGGGTCGGTGCCGGCCCGCGCGGCGAGCTCGCCCAGCTGCGCCTCGGTGAGCAGCGCGGAGTGATTCTGCGGGTGGCCCTCGATGGCCAGCCCGTATCCCTTCACCGTGTAGGCGAAGATCACGGTCGGCCGGGTGTCGTCGATCGCGGCGAAGGCGCCGGCGAGCGCCGCCTGGTCGTGACCGCCCAGGTTACGGAAGGCCGCCCGCAGGGCGTCGTCGCCGACGTCCGCGAGCAGCGCGCGGACGGGCTCCGCGTCCGGCCCCGGGCCGGGGAGCCGGTCCCGCAGCTCGTCCGCCCGGCAGCGCAGCAGCCGCTGGTACTCCGGATTCGGCATCCGGTCGATCCGGCCGCGCAGCAGCTCACCGCCGGGCCGGGCGAACAGCTCCGCGAGCAGGTGACCGTACTTCACGGTGAGCACCTGCCAGCCCGCCGCCTCGAACATGCCCTGCAAACGGGGCGTGCCGATGCCCGGCACCACCCGGTCGAGCGACTGCCGGTTCAGGTCGACGATCCAGACCACCTCGCCCAGGTCGGCGACCATCGGGTCACCGACCGCCTCCCAGACGGCGCCCTCGTCCAGCTCGGCGTCGCCGAGCAGCGAGTACTGGCGCCCGCCGGGGAGCACGCCGAAGTGACCGGCGACATAGCGGTGCGCCAGCGCGCCCCACAGCGGCGCCGTCGCCCCGATCCCGACCGAACCGGTGGAGTAGTCCACCGGATCCGGGTCCTTGGTGCGGCTCGGGTAGGACTGCAGGCCGCCGAACTGCCGCAACGTCGTCAGGTAGGACTCGTCGAGCTGGCCGAGCAGGTAGTTGACCGCGTGCAGCACCGGGGAGGCGTGCGGTTTCACCGACACCCGGTCGCCCGCCCGCAGGTGCCTGAACCACAGCGAGGTCATGATGGAGACCATCGACGCGCTCGAGGCCTGGTGCCCGCCGACCTTAAGGCCGGTCGGGTTCGGGCGGACCCGGTTGGCGTGGTCGATGATCGCGGTCGACAGCCAGAGCACGCGGTCCTCGACCGCCTTGAGCAAGGCGAGGTCGGCCTGGCCGTCCGGCCCGGCTTGGCCGGCGCGCTCGGAATGACTTAGCGGGACAGCCATCGTCACACCCACTCTCGATACACGGCCTTGTAACAGCTAACTGTTGTAACGGGCCAGATAACTACCTATGCGTGAGTTGTTCCCGAAGTACGCTCATTATCGCGCGGGCCGGTACCACGCAGGCGCCGTGACGCCAGGCCAGCCACATCTCCTCGCAGGAGGCGTCCCAGGCCGCCGACAGGCCGGTCAGCATCCTGTCCCCCGGCCTCAGTTGATCAGCCAGCGGGGTTAGGCCCGCCCCGGCGTCGATGAACGCCGTCGCGTTGCCGTGGGTGACGGCCACGCACTTGGGCGGGCCGGCTGAACCGAAGGTGAAGATGACCCACGCGTCGTCTGCTGGCGCCGGGCGCCGGGCCGGACTCCGCCGGTGCCGCCCGGTCCGCCAGGTCAGTTCGCCGCAGTCGCCGATGACGGCCCGGACGCCCGCCGCGGACCAGGCAAGCTCCACCCGGTCATCCGGGTCATCCAGGTCGACCGGCACGTAGGCCGCGCCGACCGACAAGACGGCGAGGATGTACAGGTAGAGATCGGCGCCGTTGGACGTGATGCGGATACCGACCCGGTCGCCCGCGCCTATGCCGAGCGAGGCGAGCCGGTCACCTGTTTGCCGGGCCGCGCCGAGCAGGTCGCGGTAAGTGAGCACGAACTGGCCGTCGTCAATCGCGATGGCGCTGGGAAACGCGTCCGTCGCGGCCTCGAGGACCTGCCACAAAGTGCGCCCGTGATCATTGGGCCGTGCCGTCATGATGACCTTCCTCACAAATCCGTGGTCGAGAATTCGGAATTGATTGAAAAGACCATTGAGTGACTGTTGCCGTCACGTAGCTGGCCTGTTAACCGTGGATTATTGATAGCAACCGAAGCCATGGACCTCCAAGGCTGTAGAGCTGTGAGCTTCCTTAGAAAGCTATGAGTTTCCTGAGCCGGGCTATAATTTTGGTAGTGCAAGCCATGACTTTATTACTTTAAGCCGTCTTTGCCCGATTATCGCTGTTCGTTGGCTGTCGTCATTTATCTGGTGTTTTGTTTTCCCCCGGCGGCCGGGATGAATATCATGTGAGCACGGCGGCCGCTGGAATAGGGGATAACGGGATGGTGGAGAAGGCTTTGCTGGATCTCGCGGAGGTCGACAAGACGCAGGTCGCGCTCGCCGGCGGCAAGGGTGCCAACCTGGGCGAACTCTCGCGGATCGAAGGCATCCAGGTGCCCGCTGGCTTCTGCGTGCCGACCGACGCCTTCCGCCGGGTCATGGCGACGGTGCCCGGGATCGACGACCGGCTGCTCCGGCTGTCAGGCCTTGACCCCGACGACCGGGCGGCGATCGGCGCGCTCAGCGCGGAGATCCGCGCGAGCATCGAGGCGACCGCCATCCCGGACGACCTGGCGGCGGCGATCACCGCCGCGGTCGCCCGGCTTGGCGAGCACGCCGCCTGCGCCGTCCGGTCAAGCGCGACGGCCGAGGACCTGCCTGGGGCCTCCTTCGCGGGCCAGCAGGATTCCTACCTGAACATCGCCGGGCCGGCCGCGGTCCTTGACCACGTCAGCCGGTGCTGGGCATCCCTGTTCACCGAGCGCGCGGTGACTTACCGCCAGCGCAACGGCTTCGGCCACCGGAAGGTGCGAATGGCCGTGGTGGTGCAGCGGATGGTCGTCCCGCAGGCGGCGGGTGTTTTGTTCACGGCTGACCCGGTCTCCGGCAACCGGAAGG
>Ga0070714_100001427_pt1 | contig 17364 bp, 18 predicted proteins | sample LARL83metaG_FD_65450 | JGI IMG/M metagenome (GOLD analysis project Ga0070714, IMG submission 65450) | Corn, switchgrass and miscanthus rhizosphere microbial communities from Kellogg Biological Station, Michigan, USA - LAR L8-3 metaG | ecosystem: Host-associated > Plants > Roots > Rhizosphere ... | reverse complement strand
ACCAACGCGAACAGCCCGTCCGCTATGGTCAAAGTTTTTCCCCAGTGATCGAACCATTCCAGCTTGTTCGCAACCGCGACCTGTTGAGAAATAGCTTGATCCGCTCCAGCTGCCAAATGCACCAGGTCATCCTCGTGGCGCGCGGCAATCTTTCGGGCGATTGCCAGACCAACAACGGTCAGTGTGAGTACAAACCAGATAATCCATAGAGCTAACATAGTCTTTCGCTCCTTTCAGTTTTTGAATAGTACGGTTCTATCTACTTCCCACAGCCTTCCAGTGAATGCCCGTGCTCGGCGTAACATTTGCCGACATCGTTCAAGTCCTTCTTGCCTGCTGACGTGTGGCAAAAAGCACATCCTTTTCCTTCTTTCTTGGTGTACTCGGTCTTCCCGAACGTGAATGGGGTGGTTATCATCAAGCCCCCCGCAATGAGTGCCATCGGTAACGCGACCTTCAGAAAAAGTTTCGACATGTAAGAATCTCCAACTATCCGACGCTGCAATCGGAACGCCGTTCGACTGTGCGATGCAAGTAACGTGTTTGCCTATCGTTAGGGTACTTCGATCGCCTTGCGCCTATCCCTGAAGGGCTACCCACGTGGGTGAAAACCCTCAACGGGGTCGTAAAAGAACACGCAGATGGGCCGATAGAGATATAATGAGTACTGTTCCAACCTTACAGGAAGCCGTGTCGGTTCTTTCCTCTAAATGGCAGCGGCCGGAGATCTTGGAATCGATCTTTGACCAGCTATCGGATGCCTTGTTCGTTTACGACAAAGCTCTGCGCATCGTTGGAGTGAACCAGGCCGCTCAGCGTCTGTTCGGTATGTCAGCAGACGAGATGATCGGCAAACAGTGTCAGGAGTTGTTTCATTGCAGCGCATGCGAGGCGGATTGCGGGATGCTGCAAGGGCTCGGCGAATCGGCCTGCCTGCCGGCTGGCACCGTGAATCTTCATCTGGAAAACGGCCGCGAGCGCATGGTGGTGATCCGCACTGTTCAGCTTTTGAACCAGGCCGGTGACCTGGATGGCGTCGTCGCCACCATAAAGGACATCACCGAAGAGGCCGAGCCCTCCACGCGCCAGATCATCGCTGAATCGCCGGCGATGCTCGAACTGCTCAGTTTTGTGCGCCGCGTCGCGAGCAGCGAAGCGACTTCCATCCTGATCGAGGGTGAGAATGGCACCGGCAAAGACTTGATTGCAAAGACTTTGCACTATCAGAGCCTGCGCCAATCCGAGCCGTTTCTGGCTATAAACTGCGCCGCGATCCCCGAAACCCTGCTCGAAAGTGAGCTTTTTGGCTACGAAAAGGGCGCATTTACCGACGCCCGGGCTCAAAAACGAGGCCTTTTCGAGCTGGCCGACAAGGGGACTTTGTTCCTGGATGAGATCGGCGAGATGCCGCTTTCGCTTCAAACCAAGCTTTTGCGCGTGCTCGAGGACCAGATTTTCCGGCGCCTGGGCGGTCTGAAGGACCTTAGTGTCGACGTCAGAATCATCGCAGCTACCAACAAGAACCTGCGCGAAGCCGTGAACGAAGGCGCTTTCCGGCAGGACCTGTATTATCGCCTGAACGTCATCCAACTCGTGGTGCCGACGCTGCGGGAACGGCAAGAGGACGTGCTCCCGCTGGCGCGATTTTTCATCGAACATTACAACGCCAAGTTCAAGCGCCAGATCGACGGGCTTTCCCATGACGCTGAGAATCTTTTGTTGGCCCACGACTGGCCTGGAAATGTGCGCGAGCTACGGAATGCCATCGAGCGGGCCATGATTCTGGAAGACACCGCTTACATCCAGCCCTCCAGTCTGCCCATCTCGCTGCGGGGTGGCGATGGCGATCAACGGTCCAAGTTTGCGGTTGCAGCCGTAGGAGCCGAGTCGATGGTTCCTGTCAACGGCGATGCCGGCGAGATGTCATTATCCGATCAGGAACGCCGGCTCGTGGTCCAGGCCCTGGAGCGTGCTGGAGGCAATCAAACCCAGGCCGCTCGCCTGCTGCGAATCACGCGCGACACTCTGCGCTACAAGATGAAGAAGTTCAGCCTGCACTAATCTCGCCGGCGATCTTGCGCCCCACGCAATCCACCGCTTCCATCACTTCAGTGCTCGGTGCAACCCCCGGTTCGAACTTCGCACCTTCAATCCCGTAAATCCGGATTCGCTCCGGCAACCGGCCGATCACGCGCGCCAGCTCGATCGCTTCAGCGGGACCGAAGCTATGGCTCGATGAACGCCAGTTCTCCGAGCAGATCGGCTCGGATACCGGATCCCAGGTTGTGACACTGCCCGGCTCAGCACCGCTCACCATCGCATCCACCACTACTACGTCGTCAAACCCGTGCCACAGCTCGATCAATGCAAGCCCGTCACCGGAATGCTCCACCGCGTTCAACCCCAGCGCGCGCAAGCGGCGAGCCACTAGAATGCCGGCGCCATCGTCGCTTCGGTCCGTGTTGCCGCAGCCGATGATCAGCTTCATTCCTGCTCCATTTTTACCTTCAGAAAGTGGGTCGCGCACGAAATGCATGGGTCGTAGTTGCGTACCGCTTGCTCGCAGCGCCGCGTGATCTCTTCGATGGGCTGCGACACGATGGCCGGCACGTACTCGCGCAGATCCTCTTCGATCCGTTTCTGGTTCTGCGACGTCGGGGGGACAATACGCACCGAGAGAATGGAACCATTCTCGTCGAAACTGTAGCGGTTGTAGTTGATGCCCCGTGGCGCTTCCGTGATAGCGTGTCCAGTAGCTTCCCGCATCTCGACCGCCGCCTTGGGGGCCGGAGGCGGTTCGTAAATCTGAACCACGCGCAGCGCCTCTTCGAGCGCAAATACGGTCTCCACCGCCCGCGCCAGGATGCTCTTGAATGGATTCAGACACGGCACACGAAGGCCGCAACGCTCGGCCACTTGCCGGGCGACATCAGGCAGCTTCGAGAAATTCAGATTGAAGCGAGCCAGCGGACCCACTTGATAAGAACCTCGGCCGCGCACCACCGAGTGCAGGGCGTTGGAATGCTTCACGTGCTGTTCGACGAAGTGATCCTCGTATTCGCCGGCATCGATGTTCAAACCTCGGCTCGATACCAGGCGCCCTTCATTCAACGGATACTCGGAAGGATGTGACAGCGCGACGAATTCGTAGGCCTGTTCAAAATCCGGAAATTCGAAACGCCCCAGGAATTCCGCTTTGGCGCAGGCGGTATCAATCGCCCATTTCAGCTCCTCGACCAGCGGCTGCAGGTCGGCTCTTGAAGGCGTCTTGTAAAACCCTCCGACCGTCACCGACACCGGATGGATTTCGCGCCCGCCCAGCAGCGACATGATGCGATTGCCCAGCTTTTTCAACCGCAGCGCTTCCGTTGCCTGCTGGGGATGGTCTTTCGCCAATTCGACAAAATCCCGATAGCCAAGAAAGTCGGGCGCGTGCAGCATGTAGATATGCAACACATGACTCTCGATCCACTCGCCCGCGTAGAGCAGACGACGGAGCAGCCGGACCATGGGATGAATCTTGATGCCCAGCGCGCGCTCGATAGCGTGAACTGAAGTCATCTGATAGGCGATCGGACAGATGCCGCAAATCCGCGCCGTAATATCGGGCGCTTCAGTAACATGCCGTCCGTGCAGCAGCGCCTCGAACAACCGCGGGGGCTCAAAAATCTTAAGCTTCACGTCCTGGACGCGGTCACCCTTTAACTTGATCAACAGCGAAGCCTCGCCCTCCACGCGCGCCATGTAAGCTACTTTGATGGTCGTGTTCTTCTTGCGGATGTCGGCAGCGTCCATCTCAGTACCGTCCTTCGCTGGCCTGCCGGTTTGGCAAAGCCCAGGCATTGAACGACCGGAAGGCCCGGACGACTTCCTCCGGTGGGTGTCCTATCGACACCAGGCTGTCCGCCAGAATAGTGGAACTAGCCGACTCGGCCGGCCCGAAACAACCGTAGCATCCCCTTCCAAATGCCGGGCAGATTGCGCCGCAACCAGCCTGCGTCGCCGGACCCAGACACGCCACTCCCTGGGTCACCGCAATGCACACGTTTCCGCGCCGCTTGCATTCGATGCACACGCTGTAGGTGGGAATGTTCGGCTTCCGGCCGGCCAGCGTCGCGCTCACCAGCTCCAACAGTTGATTCTTGTTAACCGGACAGCCGCGCAGCTCGAAATCGATCGGTACGTGATCGGCAAGCGGCGTCGACATGGCCAGCGTACTGATGTACTCAGGATGCGCATACACCTGCGTCACCCACTTTTTCGAATCGTTCCAGTTTCTAAGCGCCTGGATGCCGCCCGCGGTGGAGCATGCTCCAATGGCAACCAGCGTCTTCGATTGCTTACGGACTTCGTGGATGCGCGCCGCGTCATGATGCGTCGTCACAGAACCTTCCACCAGGCCGATATCGTACGGGCCCTTTTGCATGTTGCTCGACATCTCCGGAAAGAATGCGATGTCCACCGCACCGGCCAGGGCCACCAACTCGTCTTCCAGATCCAGCAGACTCAACTGGCATCCATCGCAGGATGCGAACTTGAATACGCCGATTCGAGGTTTCCGTCCATTCCTAGAGCTCACGCAGGCCTCCCATCCAATGCCGCATCTTGGGATAGGCAAACACCGGCCCGTCTTTGCAGATAAAATACGGGCCCATCTGGCAATGGCCGCAGAATCCTACCGCGCACTTCATGTTGCGCTCCATCGAAAGATAGATTTGTTCACCGGCGAACCCACGCGACTTCAACTCGCGGACCACGAAGCGCATCATGATCTCCGGACCGCATGTCATCACCACGGTTCGCTCTGGCTGCAGCGTTGCCAACCCAAAGAGCTTGGTCACCACGCCGACGTGGCCGCGCCAACTCGATCCGCCGCCATCGACGGTAGTCAGAATTTGGGTATCCGGCAAGGCGGCCCACCCCTTGAGCTGTTTAGTGAATAGCAGTTCCTTGGGATTTCTTGCGCCGTATAGAATCGTCACGCGCCCGTATTCGCTGCGGTTCCGGACGATGTGATAGATGGCCGGCCGAAGTGGCGCCAACCCGATGCCGCCCGCCACCAGCAGCACATCCTGTCCCTTGGCCTGTTCGACCGGCCAACTGGTGCCGAACGGCCCTCGCATGGCAATGGAATCACCGGCGGGCGTCCCAATCAACGCCTGACTCACCGCGCCCACGGACCGAATGGTATAAACCAAGCGATTCGGAACTCCAGGATCCCCGCTGATCGAAATCGGCACTTCTCCAACGCCGTACGCATACAGCATGCTGAACTGTCCCGGAGCAAATGCCGGCAGAGGATCGCCATCGGATGATTCGGTGATAATCGTGCAGGTATCGGCCGTCTCGCGGTTGACCTCCGCAATTCGCACCAGGTCCGGACGCATCGGGTCGGCCAGGTTGGAATGATTCAGACCGGAACCGCTGGCGGTCATCATGCGCGCACAGCCCCGGCAGCTCCATACATGTCCAGCAGCTGCATGCGCGAAGCATCCAGGCGGTCCGTGACCAGGCTAAGCAGCGCCTTCATCATCCGGTAGCCGAAGGCCGGATCAGACTCGCAGGCCGCGCGCAACTGGGCGCCGTCAAAAGCCAAGGCACGCGACGGACTAAGAGCACGCGCCTCAAAATGCGCGCCCTCTTCGGCATCCACCAGCGATGACCAGCCCATGGCGTCACCGGCGTGCAAGGTCTGCAGGAGCACGGAACGGCCGGTTGCGATGATCTCGAGCACTACGCTGCCCTCCACGATCAGATAGAAGAAGCCCGGGTGTGTTCCCTCGCGGAAGATAATCTGGTCGCGCGTGAACCGCACCTCGCGAGCCAGCCCCGCCAGCTTTTCCAAGTGTTGCGGCTCGAAGCGTTTTAATAATTCCTGGCTCTTGGCCACGTCGTTAAATTCCTGAATACCGATCACTGTCCACCTCTTTCTGATATTTGTTCGATGGCCGGTGCACGCAAAGCCACCACTTCTTTCGTAAGGTCGATCCCAACTGGACACCACGCGATGCAACGCCCGCAGCCCACGCAGCCGGAGGCGCCGAACTGATCGTTCCAGTAAGACAATTTGTGCGTCAGCCACTGCCGGTAACGTGATTTAGTCGAGACCCGCACACTGCCACCGTGAATGTATGAAAATCCGAGCGTGAAGCAGGAGTCCCAGGTGCGTACGCGCTCGGCGTGCTGGCCGGTGATGTCTGTGGAATCTTCCACCGCCACGCAAAAGCAGGTGGGACAGACCTGCGTGCAGTTCCCGCAGGCCAGGCAGCGCGAGGCGACGTCATCCCACTGAGGATGGTCGAAGCTGCTGCGCAGCATCTCGCTCAAGCCATTGGTATCCATGCGGCGCGTGATGGCCTGTTCGGTGTGCTTGGTCAAAGCCCGTGACTTTTCGCGGAGCTCGGTGGACGCGTCGCTGAATTCTATGTCGCCCAAGAGTTCCGCGCCGGTTTCGGTTCCGACTTCCACCAGGAACTCGTGCGTTCCCGCATCCACTATTTCGGTCAGAGCCAGATCGAATCCCTTGGTCACGCGCGGGCCGGTCCCCATCGAAGTGCAAAAACAGGTCGCAGCCGGCTCCGAGCATTGAATCGCGATCACGATGGAGTTGCTCCTCCGGTCACGATAGCCGGGGTCGGTGAAGCGGTCCTCAATCAGCACGCGATCCTGAATTCCCGCAGCCGCCAGCTCGCAGGCCCGGACGCCAAGAAAAGCATAGCGTGGCGCAGGTTCGTCATTGGGCAAAATGCGAAACGCCCCGTTGTCGCGCTGGGCTGTGAAGAGTTTCAACTCCGCCGGATGCAAAAAGCTTTTCAGGCTGTTGGCTGCGGCGGCATATCCGAACATGGCGCTGTCTGATCGGCGTTGCAGGCGGTATTTTCCTGGCTCTTGTTCGGCCGTCCAACCGATGGGCAAATCATCTATCCCCCGCACAGTGGTATAGCAAATCGCTGAGTCTTTAATGGATGGTCCGATAACCTGATAACCGCGACGCTCGAGCGCGGAGATCAGCAGTCCTAAGGCATGGCAGTCGATTCGAACCGCGGAACCGATCGTCGGGCACAGGGCAGTCATTCAACTGGGAATGAGCAGGTCGCCCTCCACAAAACGATCACCAAACGGAGGCGTTTTTCAGGAACTTACCGCCATCTGGGGAGCTTTTGGCCGACAACAGGTCCGATTAGGGTGATTTCGCCCAGTCTGCATGTCATGCTGCAGGCTACTCAGCGCGGAAAACCCAGCAGTTGGTTGCGCGAATCTCCTCACCGAGCGGTTGGAACACAGATAAGTAACATCGATTCTGCCGGAAGCTTTTGGCCTCCGCCATGCAGTGAGTAACATTGGAAGACAACCCACCGATCACAGTCGACCTCTCAGACTCCTAATTGATCTGACGATGTGAGTGTTCTGTAGAGCTTCTTTTGACTCCACCTCGCATCGACAGCGTGCGACCGGTCCGTTAGAAAGCGGCGGTAATCCAATGGACAAACGGTTTTGTATTGAACCTGCGCAGATGCAGGTAATATCCGACAGGATTGATCACTTAACAGGATGGCTCGCCGAAAATGCTTCCGATTGTGAGAGCGCCCAAAAGCATCTCGACGAGGGCACGGCCGAGCAGGTCTATTGGCACTACGGTTATCTTTGCGCGTTAAGGGACATGGTCTCGGCCATCCAGACGAAGTCAGGCGAATAAGCGGCACCGAGGACATTGCCATCCCGATTGGGACGGACGCCGAGGGTGGAGCAGATTGCCCTGCGATTCAAAATCGTGGAAAAGGCTGCATTCCTTCTCAAACGCCACCCGAGGCGAAGGACAGTATTCATACATGAACCTCTGGTAGGCGCCCACGTGAACGTGGAGTTGATTGTTTACGTCTACGTTCGAGCTGCCCACGTAGGCCACGTGAAAGCTGAGTATATCGTGAGAGTCATCCAACACATATACACCAGCGGACCTCCGGCTGACTTCCTGGTCGACAAGGTCGTCGCTGAGGGTAAAGGGGCCTCTCAGGCCGCTCGCAGCGCCCTGTAAGTGCATAGGACTCTCCCTTTGCTGCCGCATTGTGGCAAGGAATCTCTGTTTTGCGGCCAAAATGGCAATGTAAGCAATGCGGAAATCCTCATCGAAAACAACGAAATGAAACCCCGCTCGCCAAAGCCGGGATAACTCGTCTGTATCGCCTCGCGTGATCACGATAAACCTTGTCGGGTCTTCCGAGTTCAATAGCTCACCAACTGAACCGGCCTCTACTACGATCAATCCAGGCAGCCGTGGGTCCGGTCTATCAACAATCACGACGTTGAATTCGCCCTCGCGCAATAGAAGATCCCGCAGGGAGTAGGCGCTGAGTGTGTTGGAGATGGCAAGCTGGACGGTGATCACTGCGAGGCCGTCCATCCTGGGCATCCCGATGTCCTTCCGCACGCAGTAGTTCGTCGCCCAGCAATGGACAGCATTTTACGGCAAACTGACGCTCTTAGTCTAACCCAAATCCGGATGGATTGCGCGAAGATTTGCGACTGCTAGATCCCCCTTGATATTTGCCTCAAAAACCCCTCGACACCTGTGAAGAACTCCCTTTGACGATTCTCTCTTCTTGTGCTGGCCGCGTGGAGGATTGCGATCACGATTCCTCTATCTGCTGGGTGATTTCCCCCAATTGAACCAAAAAAGAGGTCGGATTCAATTGGAACCCGACCCTTCTATGACCGAGTTGGGGCCCGGAGGAGTCGGCCCCAGCGCGGGTGCTACAAACTCGTTAGCTTACTATCAGCGTGGACAAGGCCTGCGCGCATCCACTGCGCTTCTTCTCCAGCCACGCATACCAATCATCCAGGTTTGCGCCGGTGGTCGCCGAGACTTCCAGGATTTCGGCACTCGGATTCACCTTGCGCACGTTTTCCTTCGCTTTCGTAATATCAAACTGGACATAAGGAAGAAGATCGATCTTGTTCAAAATCACCAGCCCCGCCCGCGAAAAAGTTCCCGGGTACTTGAGCGGCTTGTCTTCTCCTTCTGTAACGCTGAGAATCACGATCTTATCATGCTCGCCCAGGTCGTAGCTAGACGGGCAAACCAGGTTCCCCACATTCTCTATAAATAGGTAGTCGAGCGCCTCGAGATCCCAGCCTTCCAATTCTTTCTCTACCATGCGCGCGTCCAGATGGCAGGCGCCGCCGGTGGTGATCTGGCGAACCGGAAACCCGTACTTAGCCAGCCGTTTAGCGTCGTTATCGGTCTGTATGTCGCCGGTAAGTACTGCTACGCCTGTGTCGGGAGGAAACATTGCCAGTGTCCGCTCCAGTAGTAAGGTTTTTCCTGCACCTGGGGAACTTATCAGGTTGGGGCAGTATATGCCGTTTTCCCGGACACGCTCCCGGAGCGACTTGGCGATCCGCTCATTCTCGCTCAAAACCTTTTTTTGTACCTCGATACGGGTCAAGGTTCCTCCAATTCCACGTATGCCAGCTCCAGCTCGGTGCCACTCACCGGCTCAGTAACCGCTGCGCCGCAGTTTGGACAATCGGTCTGATAATCCTTTAGAGCAAATACAGTGCCACAGGTCGGACACCGGTTCTGCCGGGGGCGAAACTCGATATCGAGTGCTGCCGGGGAGGGTTCACTACCTAGTACCAGCGCTTCAAAACAGAACCGCAAGGACTCCGGATCAACGCCTGACCACTCACCGATCCGCAAGCCAATCTTCAGGAGCTTGGAACCCGGATAACGTTGGGCTTCCTTTTGAGCTGCCTCAAAAACCGAAGTCGCGATCCCCATTTCGTGCATGGTTTTTCAGCAAATGCGCGGCAATTGATCGCCCGCAAGCATGTCGACGATCCGCGTTGTTCCGAGTACCGTGCGCATCGTTACCCATCCGGCGTCCATGCCGCTGACAGTGCCAATCCGGCGGGCGTCACGGCCCAGCGGATTCCGGCGCATGACCGCCACCAGTTCGTCCGCCACTTTCGCGTCTACAATCGCCAATAATTTGCCTTCGTTGGCTACGTACAGCGGGTCGAGTCCCAGCATTTCACACGCGCCTCGCACCTCTTCGCGAATCAGGATCGATGGTTCATCCAGCATAATGCCAACCTGCGACTGCGCCGCGATCTCGTTTAGTGAACTGGACACCCCGCCGCGAGTGGGATCGCGCAGGCAACGGATCGCATGCGTCGTTTCCAGCATATCCGCCACCAGCTTATGGAGTGGCGCTGAGTCGCTCTCGACCGGGCTGTCAAACTCCAAGCCCTCGCGTTCCGCCAGGATAGCGATGCCGTGCTCTCCAATAGAACCGCTGACTAGCACGGCATCGCCCGGACGGGCCTCACCCGCGGAAAGATAGACTCCCTCCGTCACTACACCCAGGCCCGTCGTATTGATAAAGACTCCGTCGCCCGAACCCTTGTCGACCACTTTGGTATCGCCGGTCACGATCTGGACACCGCAGTCTTTGGCCGCGCGCCCAAGCGAATCGACAATGCGCCGCAGCTTTTCCATCGAAAAACCTTCTTCGATGATGAAGGCCGTGCTCAGAAACAGCGGCTTTGCGCCGCCCATGGCGAGATCGTTCACGGTTCCATGCACTGCCAGCGAGCCGATGTCGCCGCCGGGAAAGAAGAGCGGCTTTACGACGAAGGAATCCGTGGTGAAAGCCATGCGGCCGTTGTTCACCGCGAAGACCGCCTGATCCTCCATCCGCTCCAGCGTGGAGTTGCGGAAGGCCGGCAGGAATACGTCGCGCATCAATTCGGCCGACAGCTTACCGCCGCTGCCGTGGCCGAGCGAGACGTGGTCTCGCGTCGTCACTGGAACCGGACAACTCAGGGTGAGGGTACTCATGCGATGCACACCAGACTGGTCGTGTGCCGGCGGTATTGGTAATAAGCCGAGCAGGCGCCCTCGGCCGAGACCATGGGCGCACCCAACGGCTGTTCGGGCGTGCAGCGCGTTGCAAAGGCCGGGCAGTCGACCGGTTTCTTCAGCCCTTGCAATACCAGCGCGCTGATGCATTCGGCGGGCTCTTCGGCTTCGAGCGCCTCTACGCCATAGATCTTCTCGGCGTCAAAGGCGGCGAATTCGGGACGCAGCCGCAGCCCGCTCATCGGAATCCTGCCGATGCCACGCCACTTGCGGTCCGCCACTTCGAACACCTTTTCGATAATGTCCTGCGCCGGCTGGTTGCCTTGGTAGTTCACCGTGCGGGCGTATTGATTCTCCATGTCGGCGCGGCCTTCTTCGAGCTGCGCCACCAGCATCGAGATGGCTTCCAGCAAATCCACCGGCTCAAATCCGCCGACCACAATGGGGACATGATATTCGTCCACCAACGCCTGGTATTCCCAGTAACCCATGACCGTACAAACGTGACCCGGTGCGATGAAGCCCTGCACCCGATTGTCGGGCGAATTGAGCAGCAGCCGGATGGCGGGCGGCACCAGAACGTGCGAGACCAGTTCAGAGAAGTTGGTGAGCCCCAGCTCGCGCGCCTTCCATACAGCCATGGCGTTGGCCGGTGCCGTGGTCTCGAATCCGATTCCGAAGAAGACCACCTTGCGAGTAGGGTTGGCGCGCGCGATTTTCACCGCTTCCATGGGTGAATACGCGATCCTTACATCGCCGCCCTGGGCTTTGACGCGAAACAGGTCGGACTTCGTGCCGGGAACGCGTAACATATCGCCGTAAGAGACAAACGTGACGTCGGGACGCGAGGCGATCTCCACGGCTTTGTCGACAATTTCGATGGGAGTGACGCAGACTGGGCAGCCCGGTCCATGCACTAGTTCGACTTGGGGAGCAATCAACTCGTCGATGCCGTAGCGCATCAAGGTGTGTGTCTGGCCCCCGCAAATCTCCATCAACACCCAGGGGCGGGTGACTTTGGCATGAATCTGATCGACTAGTGCCTGGGCGATCTTGGGGTCGCGATACTCATCTATGTATCGCATCGGGCAGCTCCTGGTTAGCTTCAAGTTCTGGATCTTCGGTCTCGAGCATGCCGATGCGCTCGAGCAGTTGGTAGGTGCGCTGGGCTTCCTCCTCATCCAAACGGCTGATGGCGAAGCCAACGTGGACCAGAACGTAATCGCCGGTCTGAGCTTCTGGAACGAAGTCCAGAAAAACCGAGCGTTTGATGCCGCCAAACTGGACCACGCCCAACCGGCTGTCGCCGATCAACTGCGTTTCCACAAGCTTTCCCGGCACTGCCAGGCACATATACTGCCTCCTACTTAGATCGCAGAGAGGATCCGTGTAACTGCCATCCGCGCAAGACCAGCCGCCCGGACCACACCTGCCTGCACCGCCGGCGACAGGCCGATTCCGGTCTGAATCTTTTCGGGCTCCAGCCCGATCAATGTAATCTCTGACGGTGTTTCTCCAAGCAATTCGAGGGCCGCCAGGATCTGAGGCGCGCTTCCCTCGTGGGCCGTGGTAGCAGCCCGGCGGCCCATGCGACCAACTTCGTCTCCAGTAAGAACATGAACCGCGCCGGGCTTGTCGCCGAGACGGATAGCATCCAGAAAAACAACAGCCTTTCGCCCTTCGAAGGTCCCCAATAGGGCAAGGCCCTGGGTGCCGCCGTCGAGGAACTCGACTTGTCCGCCCCATTCGGAGGAGTAAGACGATAGCCTGGAGAGAATCTGTTGCCCAGCGCCATCGTCTGACATGAGCGGATTGCCGAGCGCCAGCAACAGGACCGGCGCGGTTTGGTTGCACGGGCACGTGTTAGTGCACCGGCAGCAGTCTTCATTCTCGGATCGGAGCGCGCCTTCCCGCGCGCTCACTATCGACTCAGCTAATCCATTTGTCTGCATCGTGATCGCCTGGCTCAACGAACTTCGGACCGGCAATGATCGAATCCACCAGCCCGTTCTTATACAGCTGCACGTCGTACAGCACGATGTAGATGTGGAACAGCACGAAAACAACGATCAGCCAAGCCACCAGGTGGTGCCACATGTGTACGCGGAACGAACCGCCCAGTAGTGGAATCGACCAGCCCACCAGCTTGTCCCAGAATCCGCCTGGGTTGGATTCTCCGTAAAGCGCGAAGCCGGTAACTCCCTCAAAGCCGCACATCGCGAAGAAGGCGGCATAGGAAGCGCCGGCCAGTGAATTATGGCCGACGTGAATGTGTCCCCGTTCCAGGTGCATGTAGTCCACCATCTGCTGGAAGACCGCCTTGTACCAAGAAGGTTTCCAGAAGAACGGGAACCCGGATCGTGCATAGTTGTTTCCAACGAAGAACCAGTGCACGCGGATCAGCACGCCCAGGATCAAGGCGTAGGCGAATGCAAAGTGCAGCATCCGGATCTTGCCCATGAAGAAATGGTTGGCCGCTTCTCCGCTGGGCGTCAGAACCGGCGCCGCAATGAAGAGTCCGGTCAGGAACAAGACCGTGATCGCGATAGCATTCACCCAGTGCGACAAACGCACCGGAAATTCCCAGACATACTTGCGGGCGGCAATCAGCGGCGGCCCGGAAACGATAGTCGAATGAGGAATGGTGGCCATAAATCCCCCTAACGGACGATGACCTCGGCCAGTGTTTCACCCTCCGCACTGGTGACGTGCGTGGCGCAGGCCAGGCAGGGATCGAAGGAATGGATCGTCCGCAGGATCTCCACCGGGCGTTTCGGATCGGCCATCGGTGTGCCGAGCAGCGCAGCCTCGTAAGCGCCACGCTGGCCTTGAGCGTCTTTCGGCGAAGCGTTCCAGGTACTCGGCACCACGATTTGGTAATTCGCGATCTTTTCGTCTTTGATGTGGATCCAGTGTCCGAGCGCGCCACGCGGTGCCTCTTCGACACCGAAGCCTTTGCAGTCGGCCGGCCAGGTCTTGGGATCCCAGAACTTGGTATCGGCCGTGGCCGTGTCGCCGGACTTTAGATTGGCGATCAGGCGATCGTACTCTTCGAGCAGCCATTTCGCTGCCAGCCTGGTTTCGAGTCCCCGCGCCGCCGTGCGGCCCAGAGTCGAGAACAGAGCCGCCGGTTGCAGTTTGAGCCGGCCCAACGCCTCGGTCACGACTTCCTTGTATTCGTCGCGCCCGCTCGCGAAGCCAACCAGCACTCTGGCCAGCGGTCCGACTTCGACGGCATTGCCCTTCCAGCGCGGCGCTTTGACGAACGAGTAGCCGGCATTCTCATCGAGCTGAGCGTAGGGCACCTTGGGTCCCGTGTATTCGGGGTCCGTAACTCCATCCCAAGGATGCAGCGACGTCTTGCCGTTCGGATATTTGTACCAGGAGTGCGGAACCTGTTCCTGGATCTGCCCGGCATCGGCGGGATCGACCGGCAGAATCTCCGCCAGGTTCTTGTTCAGGATCACGCCCCGTGGGAACTTGAACTTCGATATATCGTTGATCCCGTTCTGCGGGATATCGCCGTAGGCCATGTAGCTGCCCAATCCGCCGCCGTAGGTGGTCCATTCCGGATAGAACGACGCGATGGCCATGAGATCGGGAATATACAGCCCTTCCACGATCGCATGCGCGTCCTTGATCAGCCCGCGCACAAACTCGAGCCGCTCCATGTTGATGGCATTGTCGCCGTTGAGATTGATCGCCGAGCCGACGCCGCCCACCAGATAATGCGGATGCGGATTCTTGCCGCCAAACACGGTATGAATCTTGACCACTTCCTTCTGCCACTTGAGGGCTTCGAGATAATGCGCCACCGCCATCAGATTCGCTTCCGGCGGAAGCTTATAGGCGGGATGGCCCCAGTAGGCATTCTGGAAGATGCCGAGCTGCCCGGAATCCACGAACTTCTTCAGCGTCGCTTTTGTATCGGAATAATATCCGGGCGTGGACGTTGGCCAGCTCGGAGAAACCTTCTGAGCGAGCCCCGCGGTCGCCGCCGGATCGGCCTTCAGCGCCGACACCACGTCCACCCAATCGAGGGCGTGGAGGTGATAGAAGTGGATCACATGGTCCTGGACATATTGCGCCAGCTCCATGATGTTGCGAATAATCTCGGCATTCTTCGGAATCGTGATGCCGACTGCGTTCTCCACCGAACGCACCGAAGCCAGCGCATGTACCGTAGTGCAGACGCCGCAGATTCGTTCGCAGAAAGCCCAGGCGTCGCGCGGATCGCGGCCTTGCAGAATCACCTCAATCCCGCGCCACATCGTGCCAGAAGAGATCGCGTCGCCGATGACATTTTTATCGTCGAGAATCGCCTCGACGCGCAAGTGCCCTTCAATGCGAGTTACTGGATCGACTACTACTCGTTTAGACATGCGTCACTCCTTCTCGCCTGACTTTTGACCGGCGGCCGGTTCAGTTGGCTCTTCCGTCTTCAGCTTGTTCATTTGTTTGCGCACCACAACCGAAGTAAGGTGTGTCGCTAAGCCGACTCCCGACAGCACAGTCAGGGTCTTGCCGATCTGATCCGGCGTGGCTTCGATTCCCGGCACCAGCACGTTCGACAGACGTTGATAGAAGGGACCGTTGTCCCAGAAGTTTTCTTCGGCGCATCCGATGCAGGGATGTCCTGAATTCACCGGCCAGCCTTGGCCGCAGTTCCACTTAAAAGTCGAGCAGGAATTGTAAGTCGTCGGCCCGCGGCACCCCATCTTGTAAAGGCACCAGCCTTTGCGGGCGCCCTCATCGTCCCAGGCCTCGACAAACTGGCCGGCATCAAAGAACGCGCGGCGGTAGCATTTGTCGTGCAGCCGCTGGCCGTAGAACATCTTCGGCCGGCCTTGGCGATCGAGCTCCGGCAGCGTGTCGAAGGTGAGAAGGTAGGTGAGCACGCCCGTCATTACTTCCGCGATCGGAGGGCAACCGGGCACGTTGATGATCGGCTTGCCACTGATCAGGTCCTTGATCGGTTTCGCGCCGGTAGGATTCGGCTTGGCTGCTTGCACGCAGCCGTTCGATGCACAGGAGCCCCAGGCCACGATCGCCTTGGCGTCCTTTGCCGTCTCCTGCAGAATATTCAGGAACGAATCGCCGCCGACGGTGCAATATACACCGCCGTCTTTGGTGGGCGCATTGCCTTCCACCGCCAGCAGGTACTGGCCCTTGTAATCCTTCATGATCTTGCGGCGGATCTCTTCCACCTGAAACCCGGCGGCCGCCTGCAGCGTGTCGTCATAATCCAGCGAGACCATGTTGAGAAGAACATCTTGCGCCAAGGGGTGCGAAGAGCGAATAAACGATTCGCTGCAACAGGTGCATTCCGATCCGTGTAGCCACAGGACGGGAATTCTCGGCTTATTCTCCATGGCTGCGACGAGCTTGGGAACGAATGCGGCGCTCAGACCTATGGCCGCAGCGGACTGCGTGCAAAATTTCAGGAAGGAGCGACGGTCGACTCCATGCTTCTGGAGAACGTCGTAGGTAGTAAGCCAGCGCTGGGAAGGTTCCACGTTAATTTGCCTCCTGCGGCATCGATAACCAAAAAAACAATCGTGTTAATGCAAATCAACGCCCAAAGGCATCGCCGCCCACAAATGCCCCATTTGTTCTCTACCCGGGGTCGAAGTTGAGCGATTTGCCGCTATAGGCATGAGTAATAGGGCGCATGCCCGCCTCGAATCTGCCTCCGCTTTCGGAGGTATCCTCTTGATATGCGGGCTGTCTTGATCGCAGTCGCCGCTCTCGCTATCCGGGCGCAGACGCCTCCCGATCCTACCGACGTACTAGCCCACGCCCGCGACAACCTGATCGAGCGCTCCAGGCGCTTGCCAAACTACACCTGTGTTCAAACCGTCGACCGGGAGTACTTCATCCGTCCAAGAGTCGAGGATCCACGCCCTTCCTGCGACCAGATGAGCGCTGAAGCTCGCAAGAAATCCTACGCGCTTAAACTCAACGCCACCGACCGCCTGCGTCTCGACGTAAAAGTCTCCGGTGGCGAGGAGATTGGTTCGTGGGCCGGCGCTCACCGCTTCGATTCGCGCGATATCGTAGATCTGGTCGGCGGCCCCTTTGGCAGCGGCCAGTTCGGCCCGCTCCTGGGCGACGTCTTCGTCAACGATGGCACAGCCTTCCAATACCTCGGCCAGGACGCCGGAAGCCGCGCGGTGCAGTTTCATTACAGGTTTCAAATTCCCGTCGAAGCCAGCCACTTGATGATCCACGAGGCAGGAGCGCGTGACTGGACTTCAACTTCCTACGACGGCGAACTGTGGGTCGATCCAGCTTCGTTCGACGTCCAGCGCTTCAGTATGCGAACCAGTCAGCTATCCCCAGAGACCAACGCCTGCGAAGCGCGCATGATCTCGGACTATGCGCGGGTCCATTTTGACTCCGGAGACTTCCTGATCCCGCAACAAAGTACACTGCGCTTCCTGATGCGCGACACAGAAGAGACACAGGTCACGTCCAGGTACTCGGACTGCCGGGAGTAT
>Ga0070714_100001426_pt1 | contig 17369 bp, 17 predicted proteins | sample LARL83metaG_FD_65450 | JGI IMG/M metagenome (GOLD analysis project Ga0070714, IMG submission 65450) | Corn, switchgrass and miscanthus rhizosphere microbial communities from Kellogg Biological Station, Michigan, USA - LAR L8-3 metaG | ecosystem: Host-associated > Plants > Roots > Rhizosphere ... | reverse complement strand
GTGTAGTCTGCAAGGCGCCCTTGTCCTGCGCCTTCCTGCGCATGCGCTGAACGGCATCCATCAGGTCGCTCTGCTGAGCAAGGAAGGCATTGCCCAGATCAGTAGTCCACTGAATGTTGTCTCCCAGTAGCTTCACGACTTCCGGTAGAGGAGCTAAAGCCTGGACGCTTGGATCCCAGGGTTGTTTGGCCACGGCATCCGCGAGCTGTTTGTCTTTCAGGTTCTTATTCGTCTCCAGCCATCGCTGGAGAAGCACGATTTCGAGCGGATATGTGGATGCGGCCAGGACCTGGGCCAGCAACGGATCTGGATAAAGGGCGATGGGTGCGACGAGAGAGTCCAGTTGCTCCGACGAAAGTTTGATGGTCTGACCATTTGGCGGACGCGCCGGTGATGCTGATTGCGATGCATACATTAGGGTATCCCCTGGCACCAGAATGATGGTGCACAGAATCACTACCGGGGATCTGAGGAGTGAAGCCTTCGGGTCAAATTTCATACACTACCTCGCTTTGTATACCGGCTGTGGCGCAGTGAGTCGTTAATGCGTCACTCATGAATCGTGATGCGATGGAATAACCAAATGCTTCTTTTGCAGGTTACACGTATTAGCTATCGACAAGATCAACGACGAAGTATTGGCCTGTGGATAAGGAAGCCAAGGAGGCGTTGGGCCGCACGCCCGAAAACATCGTCGCGATCCGTCCCATGAAGGATGGCGCCATCGCCAATTTCATGGAGATCGTACGGCCCGTCATGTCACCCAGTCGTCGGTCGCTCCCGATTCAGGTGGTCCAGACCAATTGCGGGACAAATCGTACGAATGTCCCGAGAGGCTAGGCCAGAGATCGAAGATAGAAAGTGGGCGCTCGAACTATCAGTAGGTAGCGGGTATCGAAAAGAAAGATGAACGGTCTTCGCCCCAACGTTCATGTTCTTCCATTTCGTGAATCATCCACTTCGCGACTTTCTCCGTTTGGTGAGCCGTCAAAATGGATGCGATCTGTCTGCGCGTCTGGATCCGAATGGTATGCTCTTGGGCGAATATTTTCGCAACGGAGAGATTGGAATCTCCTCGAGTCAGTGCAAGCTGCATGGTTTCATTTGCAATGATCCGCTCAACTTGCTCATGCTGTGCATGTGTCAGATGCAACCGGCTGATCATCCCAGGTAGCCCTGTCTGAAGGTTTTCCAAAGTTGGAATCGGAGTCCGCCCCGTCATAGTTTGTGCATCGAGGCCCGAGCTGACAATTAGTAGGCCGCAAGCGGCAACAAGAGCGATAATTAGTCCTTTGCGTGTTCTCATAGAATTCACCTCCAATAGTGATGGGATAGTTTGGCTGGACGGAGTCCCCGATTCGTCTCAGTTCTCAAGATGCGCGTGAGATTGGTTAAGCGCTATCTTTTAGCTGGCAAAGCGTCTCACCGAGCGTGAAGCTGAGACTCGGGACGTAGCCGGAGAAGCGGGACGAGTTCAAACGGAGAAGGGCGCGCGTTCCGCCGCTGATTCGAGCGCGCCCGTTCTTCCAGGTCTTACTCGGCCTACCTCCTAGACTTCCCGGTTTTATGGGGTTTGGTCTGATGATGCGCACTGCCGGAGCGATGCGCACTGCCAGTGTGTACGACAGTCGTCCCCCCGCCAGTAGCTCCCGAGGCGGCTCCAAATGCGGCACCAGCTACCGCAGCTTTCCCCACCGGGTGCGTGTTGTGTTGCTCCTCTGCTGGCGGCGGTGGCGGCGGTGGCTGCGCTGGTGGTGGGGTTTGCGCTGGCGGTGGTGTTTGCGATAACGCTTGCGGCACCATCGCAATCGTGACGGCCAGTGCCGTCACCAGAAGTATGAGTCTTTTTAACGCTTTCATTCGGCCTCCTATTAGGTTAGGCTCCTCTATTCCGGCAGCACTGCGTCCGGCGAGGCCACTATCTTACGTTGGTTATGATGCTTCCTGTTGTCGTGAGATGCATTGTCGGGACAACGCGACGCGGCGCCGGCGATGGGCTTTGAAGAAAATGGCGTATCCCGTTAAGGGTACACTTTGTTACGGCCCCCTGCGTCAAGTTTATTTAAAGTCACGATCCCAGCTAAGAACGCTCGCAGTGCTTGATCTCTATCACGTTGTTGCAACGACGCGGTGGACTCGGAGGAGTTGTAGCCGTTGAATCGAAGCTTTAGGGCTCGTCATTCTATTCCGTAATTCTTCAGCCGAACCATCGCTCTGCTCAGCATATGATTGCCGCTAGAATTCTTGTGTCCAAGTTGCTCCGAAGGCTGCGACGGCCGCCGAACAAGCTTTTGCACGTTACTTTAGCTGGCTTTGTCTTTTTGGGTCCTGCTCTGACGAGAGACTCGACGCCGGTCCAAGATGTGTCGAGAGCCACACTGGACAATGGTCTTCGCGTGGTCATCGTCCACAACTCCCTGGCCCCTGTGGTGACGACGGTAATGAATTACCTGGTTGGATCGAACGAAGCTCCGCCCGGATTCCCGGGCACGGCTCATGCTCTTGAGCATATGATGTTTCGCGGCAGTCCGGAGCTGTCCGCCGATCAGTTGGCTAACATCGCCGCCGGGATGGGCGGGGACTTCAACGCCGACACGCAGCAGTCCGTCACGCGGTTTTTTTTCACGGTACCGAAGCAAGACTTGGATGTGGCGCTGCATATCGAGTCGATACGAATGAGGAACTTACTCGTTTCAGACGTCCTTTGGGATCAAGAGCGCGGCGCCATTGAGCAGGAGGTCGCAGGCGATCTTTCGAATCCCGAGTACGTTCTTTACACACAACTGCTGTCGGAGATGTTCCGGGGAACTCCTTACGAGCACGATGCGTTAGGCACGCGGCCATCCTTCAATGCGACCACGGGAGCCATACTCAAGAAATTCCACGAAACCTGGTACGCGCCGAACAACGCAATCTTGGTAATCGCCGGTGACGTCGACCCTGCGACGACGATGGCCGAAGTGAAAGATCTGTTCGCCGCAATTCCCACTAAGACGCTACCCGCGCGTCCACAGGTCCAACTCGCACCGGTGAAGCCTGAGACGTTACACCTCACGACAGATCTGTCATACGGGCTTGCGGTGGTGGCATTCCGTTGGCCAGGCTCGAACAGCCCCGACTTCGCAGCCGCGCAGGTTCTGGCCGACGTACTCGGCAGCCAGCGCAGCAGCCTCTACAATCTCGTGCCGCAAGGCAAAGCATTGAGCGCTGGGTTTTCTTTTGATAGCTTGCCCCAAGCGAGCCTGGGTTTCGCTCAGGCTGCGTTTCCAGCCGGCAAGGATGGCACGGCGCTCCTTAGTAAAGTTCGTGAGGTCCTTGAAGACATTGCGAAGAACGGAGTCCCTGCTGATTTGGTCAACGCTGCAAAGCGGCACGAGGCCGCAGACGCGGAGTTCCAAAAGAATTCCATACCGGGCCTTGCCATGCTTTGGTCTGAGGCCTTGGCGCTGGAAGGACGGCATTCTCCCAACGACGACATTGAGGCATTTCGGAAAGTCACCCTTGAAGACGTACGCGCCATGGCGCGCCGCCTTCTGAATCCGGATGAATCGATTTCAGCAATTTTGACGCCGCAATCCTCCGGCCCGCCGATCTCATCGGCTACATTCGGTGGAACCGAATCCTTTGCGGTCACGGAGAACGCGGCCGTCCCACTTCCTGTCTGGGCGCGAAAGGTCAATCAGCTCTCCATCCCAGTTTCAACCGTGCATCCGGAAATTACAACACTGTCGAATGGATTGAAGCTGATTGTGCAGCCGGAGACAATCAGCGACACAATCAGCGTTTTCGGTTACATAGGAAATGATTCTGATCCGGAGATCTCCAGTGGTCAAGAAGGTGTTGATCGGGTACTGGATGAGCTGCTTTCCTACGGCACCGTATCGTTGGATCGCGTCGCGTTTCAAAAAGCGCTGGACAACATCGGCGCCAACGAGTCCGCCGGCATGGATTTTTCACTAGAAGTGCTTGCCAACGATTTCGATCGTGGTGTTGCGCTGCTCGCCCAGAATGAATTACATCCGGCTCTGCCCGCTAGCGCGTTCAAAATCATCAAGCGCCAATTTGCCGATAGCGTGGAGGGAGAACTTAAGAGTCCCGCCTATCTTACGCAACAGGCCTTACAATCGGCATTGCAGCCGAAGAACGATGCTGATCTGCGCCACGCCACGCCCGGCAGTGTTTCCTCGCTATCCCTTGCTGACGTCCGCAATTACTACAAGCGCGTTTTTCGACCCGACCTTACCACAATCGTGGTCATCGGTAACGTCACACCCACGCGGGCCCGCTCGGTGATTGAACGTAATTTCGGAACCTGGAAATCGCGTGGCTCGCAGCGCAGCATTTTTCAACCTCCGGTGCCGACTAACCAGCCGTCGAACACGGAAGTGCCAAACGCCAGCCGCGTGCAAGCCGATGTCACTCTCGCGGAAACGGTGCCGGTGCCCCGTTCCAACACGGACTACTACACTTTGAATCTCGGAAGCCAAGTGTTGGGTGGAGCAATGTACGCGAGCCGGCTGTCTCGCGATCTTCGGGAGAATACCGGACTTGTGTACTCTGTTTCCTCGACGCTCGAAGCGGATCCAACCGGGGCCTCATACATTATCAACTACGGGTGTGACCCTGGCAATGTGTCGCGGGCCCGTGCGATCGTGGAGCGCGATTTGAAGGAGATGCAGACGAGTGTGGTGCCCGAAGCGATGCTGAATCAGGCCAAGGTCCTGCTTCTTCAGCAGATTCCCCTTTCAGAATCCAGTGTTGGCAGCATCGCGGAAGGTCTGATCTCGCGCACGGCAAACGAACTTCCGCTTAACGAACCGGTCTTGGCAGCACGTATGTACGTTAAGCTCACGCCGCAACAGGTTCAAGCCGCGTTTGCCAAGTGGATTCGTCCACACGACTTGGTCCAGGTAACCGAGGTCCCAAATCCAAAATGACTCCTGGCTGGTGTGCCGAGCGGCAGTCTGCCCGATCAGCTGGCCGGGTTGCGGATTTAAGGCCGCGCATAGGGATCGTGTTCCGTAGCGATAGCCCGATGATCTGAGCTGCTTTCTGTTCGAACTGCGGATCGTCGCTGGCCATGTACCCGCATTGTGGGGCCACAATGGTGGTCGTCCAAAGACTCACCGCTGTGGAACTCTCGCGAAGCGCGTACTTCGATTCTTCCTCCTAATCGAAAATGTCTCGGCGACCAGCACTACCGTTCACCCCAGCATTTTCGCCCCGAGACATTTCCGATCAAGGCTAGCGACTAACTGGGCAGAACCGGTGAGCCTTCCTCTTCATGATTGGCGGCGAACCCTCAGAGCGGCGCCGTCGCGCCAATAGCTACTTGCCTGCGGATAACGTTTTCTCAAGTGTTTTCACCAAATCCCCTAATTCAAACGGCTTGCGAATAAAGCTGCGAACTTGCGGAACGCTCATCGTGCCCTTTGTCATCTCCTGGCTATAAGCGCTGGTCACAATCACGCGAATGTCTGGCCGGATTTGAGCCGCTTCTGCAACGACCTCACTGCTCGAAGCTCCAGGGATGGTCAGGTCCAGCACGATCAAATCAATCTTGCCCGCGTTGGCACGAAGAAGACTGATTGCAGAGAACCCATCGCCAGCTTCGAAAACCTTCAAGCCTCGGCGGCGGAGCATTTTCCCGACAGCTTGCCGTAGGGGAAATTCATCTTCCACAAGCAAAACGGTGGGAGGCTGAGATGGACGTGTCGGCTCCTCGATGGCAGAAACTGCATCACGGGTTGCCGGACCCGCTGTTTCGGCAAAGGGCAGTAATATCTGAAAAGTTGTACCGTTGCCTGGTTCGCTCATAACATCGATTGAACCGCCGAGACCTCGAACGATTCCCTGGACAACCGCGAGCCCGAGGCCGTGGCCCGCGGATTTAGTTGTGAAGAAAGGGTCGAACAGCTTGGCCTTTGTTTCGAGCGACATCCCTCGACCCGTGTCGGTAACCTCTAGTTGCAGGTAGTCACCGTCCGCCAGACGATCTGATAACCTTCCCCAATCCCGGCCCACCTTCAATTGGCTTGTGCTCACGCGGATCACTCCATCTCGATCTCCGATGGCATCGGATGCATTCGTGACGAGGTTCATAACAATCTGCCGAAGCTGCGCGGCATTCGCCTGAACTGGTGGAAGATCCTTGCCGAGATTCGCTTCCATCACGGCGTGCTTCGAGACTGACACTTTCAGAAACTCAAGCATCTCGGCTACGATCTGCGAAACGCCTACCAATTCGACGACAGCAGTCTCTTTTCCCGCATAGACCATCAATTCACGGACGATCTCGGAACCGCGCAGCGCCGCGTCCCGGACTGCCTTAAGTTCCGCCTCAGGATTCGATCCAGGGGCGAGGCCTGCAAGCCCCAGCTCGGCTTGGGCCAGTACGCCACCCAGAAGGTTGTTGAAATCGTGCGCGATACCGCTAGCGAGCGTTCCCACGCTCTCCAGCTTCTGCCTGGCGAAGGCCTGCTCTTGGGTGCGCTTGACTTCGGTGATATTTTCAATCATGGCGAGCCCGTATAGCGGCTCGCCGTACTGATCACGGATAACGGATGCACTTAGGTTGATCCAAATGATTTCACCGGTCTTCTTCACATACCGCTTTTGAATGCGGTAGAAGGGTATCTTGCATTTGAAGAGTTGCTGGGCAAGCTCGATGTCAGCTCGTACATCATCCGGGTGCGTTATATCGCCAAAAGTCTTCCGGATGAGTTCCGCTTCCGGGTAACCCACCATTTCACAAAGGGAACCGTTTACCTTCAGGAAGCGGTGGTCCTTCCCGACGAGCGCGAGGCCGAGGGGCCCTTCTTCGAACACACGACGGAAGCGCTCTTCGCTCTCTTGAAGCACACGTTGCGCTTCGACGAGAGCGGCAGCTCGCCGCTGCACCCGCTTGCGCTGAATGAGTAGAGCGCAAATCAGAAACGTCTGCAACACTACAACGGCGATGGTTCCGACTATGCGCCACCTGTATTGTCGCCACACCGTGAGTTCACGGAATTGAATGACGCTACCCGGCGGTAGACGGTCTTCGCCAATGCCCCAGCGCTGAAGTTGTCGCCAGTCGAACATGGGCGTCTCCGGAGCGTTTTCGACGGGGATGTCTTCCGGCCGCTCTCCGTTTGTGACCCGCTCGGCGATCTCCGCCAATTTGGTTACGTCAGCTTCGAGGGTCCACACATAGCCGCCAGTCATTCCTAAACCGATGTATGAAGGAGACATCCCATACAACGGGACCATCGCCTCACGAGCGATCCGAGAGACGACATCACCGCTTTCCAGCAAACTGCCATCCCGGTTCGATACTTGCTGCCACACATATAGGGCGATGGAGTTCTTCGGTGGATCTTTCAACTTTCGTATTAATTCGTCCACCGAAAGGTCGGTAAGGTAAGTAATGGCGACTTTGTCTTTGAAACCTTCTAGCTGAGTCCGTGCAGCTGACTCCCTGGACTTATCGTGGTTCAGCGTTCCGCTGATGACGAACAGTTGTTTCGTTCCCGGATGCAGCTTCAAAGCCAGATCTACGGTTTCGCGGAAAGTGTTTGCCGTAACGATTCCGGTGGCGCCAGTCTGTGGCATCCTACGCGCCGGGGCGATTGCCGCGATGCTGAAAATAATCGGGGTGTGCGGAAAAAGCTCTCCTCGGTACTTGAGCAGGAAATCGAGCGGCGGGTTTGTAATAGCAATGAGAACATCGATTGCCACGCCGGCATACTTCTGCCGCAAATAGTCGCGTAGGATCAGAGCCTGAGTTTCTCCCGGGAATTGGTTGGTGTCCAGATATTCGGAATAGTATTGCACGCTTCCAGGAGCAGACGATTCGAGAGCCGCATGTAATTCCTGATCCAGCTTGAAATCGTCGGCGTAGCCTCTGTCGTACCAGTGCAGTGTAAGCACGCGCTTTGGCGAAGCGGACTGTTGCGCCAGTCCCGCTGATGGTGGCAGCGCAACCAAGACCAGCAACACCGTTCGGATGAGCTTCGATAAAGCACCCATCAGATTATTACTTTAATACCGAACTGTACCTGCCGCGATGACCCTAACTCGCCGGTCGGGAATCGAGTGTTGGTGATACGGCCAAAGTTCGGACTGCCGACGACATTTCCCGGCTGGCCGAGATTTGCGTGGTTGAGAACGTCAAAAAACTCGGCCCGGAACTGCACCTGGATTTTCTCCGCGATTACACTGTGCTTCATGATCGATAAATCCGTGTTGTTGAACGCGGGCCCGATGACTACGTTGCGGCCGAGGTCACCAAAGCTAGAAACAGCCGTGAGCACCGATGTATCGAACCAGTGATCCGCACTCCCGATCACATTGATCGGTCCGGTAACATCCGGCCGAAGCGTGCCGGTGACGCCTGTGACCGTGCTGTTCGTGGTTACGATGTTGACCGGGGCGCCACTCTGCGCCGTGAGGACCATGGCGGCTTGCCAACCGTCGATCAACCACTTTCCGGTGAAGGGTAGGCTGTATATTACGCTGGTAACGAAGCGTTGGCGGGCGTCGAAGTCCGAGAGGCCACGGTCGGCGTGCAAGTTATGGGCGTTCTCGACAACACCGCCCATTGAACTGAGTGAGTTATAGTCGAGTGACTTCGACCATGTGTAGGACGCGCTTATCTGCAAGCCACCCGCAAGTCTTCTGTTGGCCGAGACCCACAGAGCGTTGTAACTCGAATTCCCGGTGCTTTCCGTCTGCGTGACATTGCCGAGCGGAGTGCCCGGCAGGATGGCGCTTGATAAGGAGACAGCCGGAAACGGGCGCACACCATCGGTCGGCTGGTTAATATTGCGTTGGAGAGTGAGGTGGGTCCCTTTGGAACCAAAATAGCCGGCCATCAGCGCGACCCCGCGTAACAGCTCGCGCTGGACGTTGAAGTTCCACGATTGCAGGTAGGCGTTGTCATAGCCGTGGTCTACCGTCGCAGGCGCAAGCCCGGTGGCCTGAGCCACGTCAACCGCATTGTCTAACCGGATCGGGCCGGCGTAGGCTAGCGGTGTAGCCAGCGGGGGGTTCGCGGCTGTGCCCAGGACTATATACGGAGTGGGCTGGTCCACATGTATCGCGTAGGCCGCCCGCACCGAAGTCTTTCCATCTTTGAACGGATCCCAGGCAAAGCCGAGCCGCGGCTCAAAATTCCTGTTGTTCTCATGATAGATCTCCTTGCCTCTCTGCCCGACGCGCTCGAGCGAGGCATTTGTAGGGTCAAAGACGATGAAGCGGCCGTAGCGTTCGACGGGCGTCAAGTTCCATTCGTAACGTAAGCCCAGCTCCAGCGTGAGGTTCGGCCGCCACTTGTAATTGGATTGGACAAAGAGGCCCAGCGCCCCTTGCTTGGTGCTGCTGGATTGGTCGCCGAGCGTGACGCTGAACGAATTGGCGTTGTCGGCCAGAAATGCGGCAACGCTGGGGAAGTTGAACAGGCCGGTACCCCGGCGGTGGAGATTGTTGAGCAATTGCCGAAACTCGACGCCCATTTTGAGAGAATGTCGTCCGCAAAGGCAGCTGATCGTGTCACCGCCCACAAAAACCGTGCGGCCGCTCCCCGACGGTACAACCGAAGGACCGCCGAAGTTGAGGGCGCCACCGGCAACGCTAATCTGGGGCAATCCTATCGGCTGATTGATACCGCCCCTGATGCCCAAATCGGCGGGGTTGAGCGCTGCATTTGGCAGAGTGGCGCTGGAGAGGCGATTCACGCCGAATCGCAGTTCATGGATGCGTTGCCCGAACGTATGCGTCTCGTTGAGCGAAAAGAACTGATGCAGCGGTATTATGTTGGATCCGAAGCCGGGAATGGTGGTTCCCCGTATCCCCGGCTCCAGGTCCTTCGTGTGGTAAGCGCTGTAATAACCGTGCAGATGGTAGCTCTTGGTGAGGATGTGACTGATGTCCATTCCCCATTGATCGCCGTTGACGGGAGCAGGCGCCGAACTGATGAAGCGCGGCGTCCCGGCAGAATCAGTAAAGTTCGCACGCGGGATGAATTGGAGGAGATTTGCGAGTACAGCGTCGCCGGGCGACATGCGCTGAGCGTCGCTGAGCACGACGCTGTTTAGATCGACATCCTGTTCCTGACGTAGGCCTTCATAAGAGAGAAAGAAGAAGGTCCTGCCCCTGATGATGGGGCCTTCAAGATTGCCGCCAAACTGGTTGCGCTTGAACGGCGGTGACTTACTGGAAGTCAAAGTAAAAAAGTTGCGGGCATCGAGCGCATCGTTGCGTAGGAACTCGAACATTTCACTGTGGAATTCGCTGCTGCCCGAGCGTGTCGCTACATTGATAACGGCTCCCGAGTTTTGCCCATATTCTGCGCTGAGGGTTGAGTTGTCAATCTTAAACTCCTGAACTGTGTCGATTGAAGGTTGGAAATTGATGCCATTCAAAAGAGGGTCGTTAAGTGTGACGCCATTGATCACGTAGTTGACCGTGTCCTCACGGTTGCCGGCGGTGTTGATCGCAAGAGCCCCCAAGCCGCGGAACGGGACGGTACTGAATCCAGTCTGCGACGCCGTAACCGACCCCGGAACCAATGCGGCAAGGTCGAGAAAATAACGCCCATTGAGCGGTATTTCCTGGAGGGTGCGACCATCAATCACGTGCCCCACGGAACTTGTGCCTTCATCGATAAGAGGTGGTTGAGACTTCACCGTGACTTCGTCCGAAATTTCCCCGACCTCGAGGTGCACCTCCACAACGACGGTCCGGGCAACATCCATGGTCAGCGCTTCCACCCTGTAAAGTCGAAACCCACGAGCCTTTACTTGCATACGGTACGTGCCGACCGGTAACGCGGGGATCTCGTAGATGCCTTCGGTGTTTGTGGTCACGGAGTGCTCCAGAAGTGTCGCCAAGTTGCGAACGATGATTTCGGCGCTCGGCACTGCCCGACCCGAGGGATCAATCACTCTGCCTGTCAACGTGGTGTAGGAGTCAGCCCAGATTGCTGCGATCGCGATCGCCAGTAGCAGACCGCTCCGGAACGCTAGACTGCACGCCTCGCGGATGTGTTTATCCATGGAAATAGCAACGAATGATGCATTGTACTCTTAAAAGGATTCAGAAAATCTTCTTTGGCTCATGCCGGGTGTCCAACCTTCTGACACCTGGAAGTCGGTTCTGCAACGTTCGCCGATCTTGTGGCTACCGGGCCCGTCGCTTCGCGGCCTCCAGTTATTCTTGTGGGCCTCGTTGCCAGCCAAGTAAATGCCGCCGGGCGGCCAATACAGCATCAAACATATCGGGAGGCTTAACGTAGGCCGCATTGAAAACTCAGTGGGGCGCACCTAACTTCTCCGTTCCCTGACTTTGGGAAGGCCGGTCCAAACATACTGCGACTAGGTCCGCCTCCCGCGCAGCATTAGACTCGATTGGATGGAGGTAAGTATCATGCGAAGACTTGCGCAGTTCCTCCTGGTGGGTTGCTTTCTAGTAATACCTGCCGCAGCTCAGCGGGGCGGCGGTGGTTTCCACGGCGGAATGGGCGGTGGTTTCCGTGGTGGAATGGGTGGTGGTTTCCACGGCGGAATGGGTGGTGGTTTCCGTGGCGGAATGGGGGGCCATGGTGGGGGCTTTATCGGCCCAGGATTCATAGGTCGGGGTGGATTCCGCGGCGGCTTCTTTCCAGGGAACCGCTTTGTGGTCGGCTTTGGCTTTCCCTACTGGCCTTATTATTACGGCGCAGGATGGGGTTATCCCTATCCCTACTACGGTTACTCTTACTATCCTTACTCGGCTTATTCGTACCCCTATGCTTATTCGTACCCATCAGACGCCTACGGGTATGCGTACAGCGGACCCGACCAGACCTCCTGCCCACAAGCAAATGGAAAACCGCTTTATCTAATCAAGTTGACATACCAGAACAACGCTTGGGTGGCTCAGGATTATTGGTATACGGAAGGAACCCTTAACTTCATTACGTTGCAAGGTGAGCAGAACAAAACGCCGATTAGTTCCATCGATCAGGCCGTCACATTCCAGCTGAACCGCGATTGTGGGATTGTTTTCCACTTGCCCAGGTAGAGAACACCGACATACTGATTCAGTAAATTCGAGTGATTCAAACCGACAAATCTGCTTGTCTGTCACTAGTCGGCCTCGCTTATCAATTTTGGGCCGCTTAACCCGCATATTAGAAGTAATCGGGTAAACGCCGACACACTCAAGTACCGGACCCAACAACCGGCATAACGGCGCATCCAGAAAGTTGGGCTGTACGGCGTCAAATTGACGCGGCATACGCGGCTCCACCTCGGATGAGTGGCGGCGAAGCATAAAGCGCCAAAAGATTGAACTGCAAATTGATGCAAATGCAAGACATGCGTCACCCGATTGAACCTCTTGGGCAGTGCCCTCCGGCAACATCCATTCGGCCTTTCGGCGATAAGTTCACCCAAGAAAACCGGCATCGAGCGTCCTCGGTGAAGTGCTACTTCCGAACCCGCTATGAGTTGATAGTCAGCTAGGCGGCAGGCTGCTGCTCGCTCATGGCGCAACCGGCGTGCCCACAATTACATGAAAGCTCGATGGTCTCCTTTGCATCTTGACAATATTGGCTGCAGTACTTCGTGCCCTTGCGCACGAGGCAATTGCACGCCGGATGGTCACATTTGCTGGTCTCTTCATGCATGTGAAGCTCCCCCTAAGAGAGATTCACGTCTTGCTGTTGAGGCTCATTGAATCTTCCTTCGAAATAACCCCCGATCTACGAGTTGCCGTGAGTGTCCCGATATACAAAAAGGTTCACGTCGTATTGATGTTTCATTCGCTCGAACTCGCCGAAGTTGCTTTGCCGTGCAAGGCGTAAATTGGAGTGGACTTTTCGTACGTCTCGGTCTCCCCTGCGCTGTAGACTTGGTGACGACTTAGCCGGCTGGGCAAAAATCCGAAGTTGAGGTGCAGAAATTTGGATCGAAGGTTCTTTCTTTTCGGCCTGGGCTCTAGGACACACAACCCTCAAAGCGATTTCACCCCAAATATTAGCGCGTCATGGTCGGGGCTTAATCAACATACCAGAAAGAGTCTAAACCGTTCTTAGAGAATCGGCAAGGACCCACTGCCCAAGCCGACGTGCATCACCTTCACATGGGCGGATGCATTTCGAAAGCCCGAAAACGCCGATGGAAATCGAAGCTGAAACAATCGATCAAGATGCGGTGATCAAACTGTCAGGCAGACTCGACATGAACACATCACCGGATCTCCGCAAGGCCGCGCTCAGACTTTACTCCAAGGGCAAATGCAAGAATCTCGCAGTCGATCTCTCCAAGGTTTCTTACATCGACACCTCGGGGCTCGCCACTCTCGTTGAGATTCTGGTGACGGCGAAAGAACGGTGCGCGCGGCTCACTTTGCTCGGTCTAAACGAGAAGGTTCGGTATCTGCTCGATGTCAACGGTCTAACGGGATTTTTCAGGATCGCGGGTTCGGTGCGGGAGGAATTGCACGCATGACCAAGGCGCCCGTCGCCGCAGTAGAAGAGATAGGACGTTCCAGCCTTGGTGGAGTGGAGTACGTGGGCGCGCTGGCGGTGCAGTTTTGGCAATAGCTTCGGGGAATCAGAGCCATCAGCCCGTTCGCCCTGCATCCGTTACGGTGGAGGAACGCCATGGATGAAATGTTGACGGCAGGACTTGGCGCCGTACCCATCGTCGCGCTAGTGGCATTTTGCTTAGGGTTGATTCTGGCTTTTCAGGGAGGCTCCGGCCTGCGCAAAATCGGTGCGCTCGAGCTAGTGATCCAGCTCGTTGCCATCGGCGTAACACGAGAAGCCGGACCGCTGATCACCGCCATAACAGTCAGCGGGCGGTCGGGCTCGGCCTTCTCAGCCGAGATCGGCGCGATGGTCTTCACCGAGGAGGTTGGTGTTCTGAAAACCATGGCACTGGATCCCATTCAGGTGCTGATATCTCCAAAATTTCTTGCGCTGCTGGTTGTCATGCCGTGCCTGACTGTGATCGCCGACCTGGCCGGGATACTCGCCGGCGGATGGTTTGTATATAGCACGATCGGGATGAGCTTATCGGTGTACCTGCGCGCCGCGCTCGATTCGCTGTACCTCCGTGATATTTTGAGCGGCCTGATCAAGAGTATGGTCTTTGCGACCCTGATCACTCAAGTGGGCTGCCTCCAGGGCTTTCGGGTCAAGCGCAGCCCAGAGGAAGTGGGGCGCGCTGCAACTTCTGCGGTGGTAAGGGCCATATTCCTGGTAATCGTGGCCGATTTGCTGTTTACTGCGCTTTTTTATGCGGTGTGGCGATGATGCCGGACGAAAAAGTGATAGCGGTCCGGGATTTGGTCGTCAAGTACGATGACCGCATTATCCTCGATCACATAAATCTCGACATCAGCAGGGGCGAAGTCCTGGTGCTGCTGGGCGAGAGTGGTTCAGGAAAGAGCACGCTTCTGCGGCACGTGATCGGTTTAGAAAAGCCCTTATCCGGGGACATCGCGGTCAAGGGCGTGGACATTATCCATTGCTCAGAAGCGGAGCTCAATGACGTCCGCCGCTCCATGGGAGTTTCGTTCCAGGACGCGGCGCTCTTCGGTTCGATGACTGTTTCGGAGAACGTGGCCTTTCCACTCTTGGAGCGCACCCGGCTCGCCGACTCCACCATCCATGAGGTCGTGTTACTGAAATTGTCTCAGGTCGGATTGCTCCATTTCGGCTCGTTCTACCCTTCCCAGCTCTCCGGCGGAATGTTGAAGCGCGCCTCGGTGGCGCGGGCGACAGCCCTGGATCCGGAAATTCTACTTTTCGACGAGCCTTCCGCGGGCCTCGATCCGATCACCGCGGCAGGAATTGATGAACTCGTGCTTTATCTGAAGAATGCATTGCAGATGACGGTGCTGGTGGTCACTCATGAGCTGCAGAGCGCATTGAAGATCGCCGACCGGCTGGCCTTTCTCAAGGATAGAAAGCTGGTCGCGATCGGCCCCAAGGATTCTATCGCGCGGAGTTCCGATCCATGGGTGCGCCAGTTCCTGGATCGTGTTCCGGACAGGACCTCAGAGGACCAGACAGAACTCCTGCAGCAACTCGCGGAAAGATTAGGTGTGCAATGTCCAGAGAACTGAAAGTAGGAGCGTTCGTTCTAGCATCGGCGCTCATTTTTCTGGGTACTTTCTTGTACGTGGCAAACGTCCAGCTGCGTGGCGTCCGCATTCTCTATAAAACGTACTTCAAGTACGCCGGGGGCGTCGATCCCGGCTCGCCGGTGCGGTTTGGTGGAATGAAGGCCGGCACGATAACCGCCGTCCACCCTTGGCGTGAAGACCCTACGAAGATCGAAGTTCTGCTGGAACTCAGGGAAGGCGTCCCCGTGAACGCCGATTCCACCGCGACGCTCACGTCCCTCAGCCCCCTGGGCGATAAGTATTTGGAAATCACGACCGGTACTAGCAAGGCGCTGCGCCTGCCTCCCGGAGCAACCATACCGTCCGCGGAGCCTGTTTCGATGGACGATCTTGCCAAACAGGTGAGCGCGATAATACCCACCGTTCAATCCACGTTGCAGGATGTGCAGAAGGACATCGACCAGCTTACGGGCAATGCTGGGCTCGTTCTTGCCAATGTCCAATCGATCACAGGCCCGGAGAATCAGCGGAATATCGCCTTGTTGTTGGCCAACGCGCGCCAGTTGCTGGATAAAGAGTCTCCGCGCATCGATAGCGTGCTGCAGAACCTCGAGCGCGCCTCCTTGCAGGCCAGTGGTGCTTTGAACCAGGTCCAAACGGCGGCCCGAACTGCTAACGATACCTTCGCCAATGCAAATCGAACAATTATCGACATACGCGATCCTGTCCAGAAGGGTCTTGCGGAACTGCAGTCCACGATGACCGACGCGCGCCGTCTGATTGCGGACTTGAACACCGTCGTCTCGGTCGATAATCGACACAACATCGATGAAACGCTCGAGAATTTTCGTGCGGCTTCGGAGAACCTGCGTGAGCTAACGGCGTCCGTGAAGCAACGGCCTTGGGCGCTCATACGCGGGAAACCTGCCCCTGACCGCCCCGTTCCCGTCGTTACCGGAGCACCATAACTATGCGGATTTCCTGGGTATTCATGTTTGCTGGACTGTTGACTGGATGCGGGAGCGTTCACGGGCCCGTGACGAAGTATTACAAGCTCGAGATCCCGCCGGCTCCCACGCCTGCCGGCCCTTCCGCGCCGGTTCCCCTTCGCGTGGAGCCTTTTCGAGCCAACAATTTGGTGCGGCAAGATCGCATCGTCTACCGTCCTTCGCCGGTGGAGGTCGGTTTCTATGAGTACCACCGCTGGGCTGTACCTCCCAACGACACCGTAACCAAGGCGCTAGCAGACCAACTCACGAGCCGGCACGTCTTCCAGTCCGTTGAAATCTCGGATGGCGCGGAAAAGCCGGACTATGTTCTAAGAGGAAGCATTGAGCAACTCCAGGAAGTGGACTACAAGGGGGCCGTCAAAGTCCAGGTATCGATTTCAGCTGAATTAGAAGATCCAGTACGACGTGAAAAAATCTGGTCCAGTACGGCGTCTTCCGAGTGTCTCGTCGCGAAGAGCGATGTGCAAGCGGTTGTCGCAGCAATGGGTCAGGCGTCGCAGCAAAGTATTGCGCGACTGGTGACGGACGTCGCGAAATTTGTGCAGCTCAATCGTCTTACAGCGGCGTCCTCCGCGGCGACTCCACGGCCCTGATCTGCTCCGTGTTTCAGCTGATCGCTTGTTTGTATGCGTGCGTCCCTCGCTTGATGGCCTCAGCGACACCTTGCTTATGTTTTACGATCCCATCGATGGCGCTCAATACAGCATTGCCGGCAGTCTCGCCACAGTCTTTGGCATAAGCGGCCCCATTGCTGGCGGACTCGGAGATCCGCGCGCGTGTTCTCCTCCCGGAGTAAGGAGCAAACAGCAGGGCTGTTGCCGCTCCCATGCCCATGCCAACCAGAAAACCATAGATATTTGTTCTTTCCATCTCAAGATCCTTTCTTTTTTGTCGAGATCTACGGCACCCGCCCGATCCGGCCATCTGAGTCAAAAGCCGGACCCTCAAGCCGTCCGCACGCTCCGCAGTTCGACACCCAATATGATTTCGAACACGCCTAAGATCAGCGCGTATCCAGCGATCACCCAAACCAGCGCAAGAGCCCCCACGGCAGGCCGCACCATGAGCATCAACGCGAAAAGCACCGACAATACGCCGCTCAGCGCGAGCCAAACCTCCCCCGAAATCTCTTTCCGCAGGCGGATGGCTGCCGCGATTCGGAGGAATCCGGTCGCCATGGCCCAGATCGAAATGAAGAAGACGAGCACTGCCGCCGAGGTTGCCGGAGAGCGCAGAGTGACAACGCCGGCCCACACTCCCACA
>Ga0070714_100001424_pt1 | contig 17373 bp, 16 predicted proteins | sample LARL83metaG_FD_65450 | JGI IMG/M metagenome (GOLD analysis project Ga0070714, IMG submission 65450) | Corn, switchgrass and miscanthus rhizosphere microbial communities from Kellogg Biological Station, Michigan, USA - LAR L8-3 metaG | ecosystem: Host-associated > Plants > Roots > Rhizosphere ... | reverse complement strand
GAGCTACCGGAGATCGACATGCGACGGGACGGCTCCGGTCACGCGCACCCCGGACCGGACTTGGTCGGCCACCTGATCGAGCGATCATGACAGCGACATAGATCGGGTCCCGGCCATTGGCCGGTCGAGGTCGACGTGCTCAGATGGGACCGACCATGTGGCCTCGACGAGGAGGAGCCGTGACCGTGATCCGCACCACTCCGCCGTTCCGCGCCGATCACGTCGGCAGCCTGCTGCGTCCCGCGTCGCTGTTGCGGGCCAGGCAGGAGCGTGCCGACGGCGTGATCGACGACGAACGACTGCGCGCGATCGAGGACGACGCGATCCGGTCGGTGATCGCGACCCAGCGCGATGTCGGCCTGCAGACGGTGACCGACGGTGAGTTCCGCCGCGCGTCCTGGCACATGGACTTCATCTATCGGCTCGACGGCATCGCCAGGGCCGAGGAAACCATGGCGGTCGAGTTCCGTAACGCGGAGGGCACGATTTCGTTCACCCCGGCCGCGCTCCGCGTGCACGACCGGATCCGGCTGACCGACACGATCTTCGAGCGCGACTTCTCGTTCCTGGCCGAGCACAAGTCCCCCGGCCAGACCGCGAAGCTCACGATCCCGTCGCCGAGCATGGTCCACTACCGGGGTGGCATGGCCGCGATCGACAGCGGTGTCTACCCGGACGTGGAGGAGTTCTGGGCGGACCTGTCCGCCGCGTACGCCGAGCAGGTCCGGCGGGTCGCCGATCTCGGCTGCACGTATCTGCAACTGGACGACACGAGCCTGGCGTACCTCAACGACCCGCGCCAGCGCGCCATGCTGGCCGACCGCGGTGACGACGCCGATCACCAGCACGAGCGCTACATCCGCCAACTCAACGCGGCCATCGGCAATCGTCCAGAGGGCCTGCACGTGACGACGCACATGTGCCGCGGCAACTTCCGGTCGTCGTGGGTGGCCGAGGGCGGTTACGACTTCGTGGCGGAGCGGCTGTTCGGCGAGCTCGCGGTCGACGGGTTCTTCCTGGAGTTCGACGACACGCGGTCGGGCACGTTCGAGCCGCTGCGCTTCGTGCCGAAGGGCAAGATGGTCGTGCTGGGTCTGGTCACGACGAAACGCGGCGCGCTGGAGAGCAAGGACGACCTGAAACGCCGCATCGACGAAGCGGCGCGCTACGTGCCGCTGGACCAGTTGTGCCTGTCCCCGCAGTGTGGTTTCTCGTCCACGGTCGAGGGGAACGCGTTGACCTTCGAGGAGCAGGTGGCCAAGCTGCGGCTGGTGGTCGAGACGGCGGCCGAGGTGTGGGGTGCGGATGGCGAGTAGTCGATCGACCGCCCTGGCGGTACTGCGGCTGTTGACGGTCGCCGGGCTGGGGGTCGAGGCGTACGTGCACATCCACCTGGCCCCGAAGTACGACAACATCCTGGGTGCCGCGGGCATCAGCCAGGGCATGCTGTTCCGGTCCGTCGGGGCGATCGCGATCCTGATGGCGCTGCTGGTGCTCGCGTCGACCAGCCGGCTGGTGAACTTCCTGGCGTTCGTCACGGCGGCCGGCGCGCTCGCGGCCGTTCTGCTGTACCACTACGGTAATCCGGGCAAGCTCGGCCCGCTGCCGGACATGCACGACCCGACGTGGTCCACGCTGAAAACGCTGACCGCGGTCGCGGAGGGCGTGGCGGCGATCACCGCGGCGGCGCTGGTGCTGCGCCGCCGCGGTGCCCCGAAGGCGAAAGCAGCCGCCGTCTAGGGCCGGAATCGGTCGGTGGCCGCGACCAGGTTGCCGACCATGCCGGCGCTCTGCGTCTCGTGGCCGCCGTTGGGCACCAGGATCAGCTCCGCGTCCGGCCACGCGTGCGCCAGTTCCCACGGCGTGCCAATGAGATTGCCGAGGTCAAGCGCGCCCTGCACGAGGACGCCGGGAATCCCGGCGAGCTTGCCGGCGTCCCGCAGGACCGCGCCCTCCGCCAGCCACGATCCGGTTCGCCAGTAGTGCGTGACGATCCGCGTGAACGCCATCGCGTAGTCCGGATCGGCGAAGGCCGAGTGCCCGGTGGACACCGGGACGATCGAGTCCTCCCACGCACACCAGCGGCCGCATGCCTCCGCGCGCACCGCCGGGTCCGGGTCGGACAGCAGTCGGGCATAGGCGTCCGAGAGGTCGCCGGCCCGGTCGGACTCCGGGAGCAGATCCACGAAACGCTGCCACGCCTTCGGGTACAGCTCGCCGAGGCCACGGGTGAGCAGGTCGGTCTCGGCGCGGCGACCGGTGGCGACGCCCATCATCACGATCTCGGTCACCCGTTCCGGGTACCGCTGCGCGTACACGAGCCCGAGGACACAGCCCCACGAGCCGCCGAACAGCTGCCAGCGGTCGATCCCGAGATGGTCGCGCAGGCGCTCCATGTCGGCGACGAGGTGATCGGTCGTGTTGGTGCTCAGGTCTGTTTCGTACACGCCGGCGTGTGGTGTGCTGCGGCCGCACTGCCGCTGGTCGAACAGCACTATTCGATAGGCCGACGGATCGAAGTAGCGCCGCAGCCCCGCGCTGCACCCGCCGCCCGGGCCGCCGTGCAGCACAACGGCCGGCTTGCCGTCCGGATTGCCGCACGTCTCCCAGTACACCTGGTTGCCGTCGCCGACGTCGAGCATGCCGTGCGCGTACGGCTCGATCATGGGGTAACGCCCTGCCATGGCCAGGCTCCAATCGTAACAGTGCTTGTATTAGCACTGTTACGATACCGGCCGTCGCGACCGATTTACGGGCGACCGGCCACCGCCTCCGCCTCACTGACGCCGGTCCGGACCGTCGAGTCGAACGCCGCGTCGACGAGTACCTCCTCGAACCGGTTCAGGAACGCGGTGATGTCCGCCGGTGGCAGATAACGGGTATCGGCGTGGACGAGGAGTTCGATCGCATCCGGCGCGTCGAACACGTGCACGTAGAACCGGGGAACCGGGAGTGCCGAGTGCGGGCCCCACGTCGTCGTCATCCGGGCCGCCGCTTCGAGCGCGGCCGGCGACGGTGGGCCGCCGGTGTACTCGCGCTCGCTCGGGCCGCGGTGGTCGTTGAAGAAGCAGTCGAGATCGATCGGCGCGCCGCGCTCGCGTCCGAGTTCGTCGATGGCCGCCGCCATCCGGTCCGGGTCGTAGTAGGCGTTCAGGTACGCGCTCATGAGGCTGCGCCATGCGCGTTCCACGGCATCGTCGAACGTGCCGCCCGCGACGTCGATGGCGCACAACCCGCTCTGCGCGACCGGACCGACCGTGGCGGCCAGCCCTGGCCGGAACCGGTTGTTCACCACCACTTGCAGCACCGTCGGGTTCTTGCCGGTGACCCGCGCCAGTGCGACCGCCGTCGCCGCCATCAGCACCGGCGACGTGTCCCCTCGGCCGACGCGGTTCGAGATCGCGTGGGTCGCCACCTGTGCCGCGGCCGACCGGCCGGTGACCCGCCAGTAGCGGGGATCACGCTCGTCGTCCGTGTCGCCGAACCGGCCGCTCGGCACCTGGGACAGCAGCTTGCGCCAGTGCCGCACGACCATGGCGTGGTGCCGCTCGCCGGACCGGCTCTGCTGCCAGCGCACCTGGTCCAGCGAGTCCTGCTGGTCCGGCGCGGGACCGGTGTCGTCGGCCGGGGCGCCATCGATTCCGTTGTACGTGGCCAGGTCGGTGAGGACGTTCTGGATGCCGCCGCCGTCCATCGCCAGGTGACAGTGCACGGCGACGGAGTGCGTGAGGGCGCCGCGATGGCGCAACACGCCCATCCGGATCGGCCATTCGTTCTCGTAGTCGAACTTCTGGCGCACCCAGTCGCTGCGCAGGGTCTCGGCGGCCTCCGCCGGATCCGCGTCGTCCGGCACGTCCACGATGTGCAGCGGAATCTCACCGTGATCGGACAACACCTGCCGAACCGCCCCATTCGGCTCGAACCGCAATCGCGTCCGATATGACGGGTATCTGCCCATGATGAAACTCAACAACGACACGGCGTAGTCGACCGTTCGGCCCTCGGGTAACGGATCGGCCGAGCCACCGGAGAGCGACGATTCCTGCGCGCACATCGCGGCCCAGATTTCCCGCTGACCCCAGCTCAGGTCGGCCTCGCCGGCGCCGGTGCCGTGGAAGGGAACGTGTATCACGGCCGACATGGTTCCTCCACTGCCGTATCCGCGGTTGAACCCGGCCCAATATAGTCCAGCTCGGCCACCCCAGCGGGTTACACCGATTCACGAATCGGTGCCGCCGTTGTCGCAGGTCGGCATCGGTCTAGTACGCATTGTATTTGGTCCGGCAATTTCGCCGACGGTTACTTCCGGGTCAATCGACGACCGGCGACATCGCTGATGTAGATCTCGACGTACTCGGGCAGCAGGCCGTGGTCGTGTTCGTGGATAGCACGCAACCGTTCGTCGGGCTGATCGGTCAGGTGCACGATGCGCCACAGGTTCAACGGCCGCGTCTCGGTGCCGCCGACCGCGTGCTCGACGTGGAACAGCGGCTGCCCGGTCCCGGCGTGCAGTTCGGTGCCCTCCGGCGTGGTCACCGTGGGTACACCGATGAACGTGACCGCCTGGTGCCCGTGGTCGAGGTGGAACCGCTCGATCACCAGATCCCGCTGGTCACGGTCGAGCCAGCGGCGCTGCGACGAGATCCGGACGAAGTCGTCGCCGTCACCCCAGCACTCCGCACTGCCGGCCGCGACGACGAACGGGATGAACAGGTCCGGCGCGGAGGCCTTGCGGACCTCCATGTCCCACAGCATCGTGCGCGTGACCACGAGCGGTTCGTCGAGCTCGTAACGGTCGGCCAGGACCTGGTTCACGTCGATCGACGGCGCGACGACCGCGGTGTTGCCGGGCTCGTGCCATGCCTGTTCGAAGATCTTGACGAGGTCGGCCTGATCGTCAGTCATCGTTGGCCACCAACCAGTTCCGCACCACGCGCCATCCTTCCGATGTCGGGTCGATCAGTTCGAAGTGGCCGACCCCCGGCAGTTCCACGAGTTCGGCCGGTGTCCCGCCGGCTGTGACGGCCCAGTGGTAGACCTGGCTGTAGCAGACCGGCACGAGATCGTCGGCCGTGCCGTGCACCGCGAGCGTCGGTACGTCGGTCGGCAGCAGCGCGGGCGATGCCCATTCGTATCGCTCCGGCACCTCCGGGAACTGCCCGCCGAGCAGGCCGCGCACCGCGCCGCCGGGGATCAGCATCGCCCCGACCTGCTCCTTCTCCCCCGCGATCAGGTCGAGCACGCCGGCCAGCGACACGACGGCCGATGGCAGCACGCGCGGCCCGTGCCCGGGCGCTTCGGCCGGCAGCCGGCCACGGGCCGACGCCCACACCGCCAGCTGTCCGCCGGCCGAATGCCCGATCACGGTCACGCGGGTCAGGTCCAGCGCCGGATCCATGCCGTCGAGCGCGTCCATCGCGGCGGCCACGTCGTCGAACGTGCCGGGCCAGCCGCCGCCGTTGCCGATCCCGCGGTAGTCGATGTTCCAGGCCGCGTAACCCGCGTCGACCAGGTCCAGTGCCTGGGGCACGGACAGGCGCCGGTCGTAGCGGGCGGACCAGAAGCCGCCGTGGATCAGCACCGCGACCGGATGCGGACCGGGGCCTGCCGGCAGGTACAGCTCGCCGACCTGGGCCGGGTGCGGTCCATATGCGACGGTGCGCACGCTCGGTCCCGGTGCGGCATCGTCGTCGTACCGAACGGCCCGCTCCGAACTGACGAGTTCGGCGATGGTGTCGAAGAAAGCGGTGATCGCGGGCTGGTTCGCGCCCTTGCGGCGGGACTCGTCCAGCGCGGCCGCGTCGGTCCAGACGACGATGTCCAGCCAGCGATCCTCGTCGAGACGGACCAGTTGGGCGGACCGGAACCCGCGCCGGTCCTCCCGGAAGGCGGCGAGCATCGCCGGCCGGGCGGCCAGCATCTCCGCCGTCCGTTCCGATGACACCGTGAACGTTGTCAACTCGACGACCGACATGCGCCGCTCCCCGTTGATCGCCACTTAGTAAGTTCTAGTGACAATCATAAACCATGACGACCCGACGTCTTTAGATCCTGGGCGGTGCCACCGACTCCCGCTCCACGATCTGGATCGGCAGCACGACCTGCTTGGCCGGCGCCTCCGGATCACCGATCCGCTCCAGCAGCAACCGAGCCGACTCCACACCGAGCTCGTAGTGCGGGATGCGCACGGTCGTCAGCGCGGGACGTTGCTTGTCCACGAACGGCATGTCGTTGAAGCCAACCACTGACACGTCCGACGGGCACCGCAGGCCGCGCTCGGCCAGCACCTGGTAGCAACCCAACGCGATGAGGTCGTTGCCGGCCACGACCGCCGTGATGTCCGGTTCGGCCGCGAACAGGTCCCGCGCCGCCCGTACGCCGCTGTCCTCGGTGAACGCGTCGCAGTACCGGACCAGGCGCTGCTCCACCTCGATGCCGTGCGCGGTCATGGCGTCCCGGAAGGCCTGGTGGCGTTCCCAGCCGGTGGAGAGGTTCTGCGGGCCGGCCAGGTTCGCGATGCGGCGGTGTCCGCATGAGACCAGGAGTCCGACGAGTCCGACCACACCGGCGTGACTGTTCGCGGTGACGGACGGGATGTCGCTGCTCTCGCTGCGCCGGTTCACCAGGACCGTCGGTACACCTCGGACCCGATCGGTCTCCGGCCGCAGGTCACGCCGGCCGGTGGCCAGGATGAAGCCGTCGGTCTGGCGACCGCGCATCGCGGCGAGGAGTTCGCTCTCGCGTTCCACATCGCCGTCGGTGTTGCCCAGCAAGGCCATGTAGCCGGCCTCGCGCAGCGCGTCCTCGATACCGCGGACGATCGGGGGGAACACCGGATTACGCAGGTCCGGGATGATCACGCCGGCCACCAGCGAGGTACGTGTCCGCAAGCTGCGCGCGGCGGAGTTCGGCGCGTAGCCCAGGGTTTTGGCCGCCTCGAGGATACGCGTCGCCGTCTCCGGGCTGACCTTGTTACGGGTCTGCGGGTTCAACGCCCGGCTCGCGGTCGCGGCGTGCACCTGGGCCAGGCTGGCCACGTCCTTGATGGTCGGCACCTTCTCCATCATCGTCACAGCATAGGAGTGCGGCGGTGATCGCGGTTACCCTCCGTCGGGACGGATTACTTTGTTCGCATTAGTGACGCGTGTCCTGTCGCTGATGTTCGGTCACGTCGATGAACACCGATTTGAACTGGGCGAACGCGTCGCGGCCGAGGCGCCGGGCGTGTCGTTCCTGGATGGCGGACATGATCTGGTCGGCCGCGCGCATCTGCTGGAGCCCTTTTGGTGTCGGACAAATGAGTTTCGCGCGGCGATCGCACGGGTCCGGGCGGCGCTCGACGTATCCGAGATTCTCGAGTTCGTCAACAACCGTACCCACGACTTGCTTGTGCTGTCCCGAGAGCCGCGCGAGGTCGGTGGCGCGCACGCCGCCCGGGTCCAGATAGGCCATCACGGTGCCGTGCCGCGGGTGGAGGTCGTCGAACCCCTTGGCGGCCAAGGCGGTGAACAGTTCCTGTTGGATGGCGAACAGGAGCCGCCCGGCCAGCACGCCGAGATCGGGATTCGTCCGGTTCCTCTCAGCGCGGCCGGCCATCCGTTCGCGTTCTCCCTTCGGTAACTGATCAGTCTACGGTGCGGTCGTGATGCGGAAGACCGGGTAACCGGGCGCGATGCCGCGCAGGACCTCGTCCGATGCCTTGGCATCGACGCCCTCGAAGAACATGCCCACCTCGAACTTCCAGCGGCGCAGGTAGGCGCGGAGGATGACGGGCTTGTCGTCGTCCCCGAGCTCGGTCGGCACGAACCGCTCCACGCGCCGCCCGACGCGGAGCTCGCCGTGGCCGGTCGCGCGCAGGTTGCGCACCCACTGCGAGTGCCCGCGCGGGGAGACGAGGTAGCGCTGGCCGTCGAGGGTCAGGAGGTTGACGGGCACGGAGCGCCATTCCCCGGTCTTCCGGCCGCGGACGTAGAGCACGCGGGAGCCGAGGATGCTGATGCCGCAGCGGGTGATGAAGGCGACCATGTTGTTGAACACGTTCGTGGACTTGGTTGGGCGGAGGTAGCGGCGACTGGTGTCACCAGCGGCAGTAGTTGCCTCGGCGCCACCGACTCCGCCGGCCGCGACACGACCGTTGGCCAGGCCGTCGGACGAGCCAGTCTCCGCCGAGTGAGCACCCGCCGAGTGAGCACCCGCCGCGCTTTCACCAACCGCGCTTTCACCAACCGCGCTACCTCCGGCCGGGCCGGCGTCCGTCGGGCCGCTGCTGGCCGGGGTCACGTCGGCCGGGGTGGTGTTTGTGCTGGTTGAGTTGCTCTTCTTGTTCTGTTGCTCTGCCATGTCAATCTCTCCGGTGTCTGATTTGACCTGTTGAGAGCAGTGCTCTCGTTTGAGAGCAGTTAACACGAGAGTGGTGCTCTTCGTCAAGAGCGGTGCTCTCGATGTGGAGCGGTGCTCTATAGTGGGGGCATGAATGCCAGTCAGAGTGCTCGGGAGCGTGCGCGGGCCGAGTTGACCAGCGAGATCAAGGCTGTGGCGCGTGGCCATCTCGCGGTCTCCGGTGCGGACGGACTCTCGCTGCGTGCGGTCGCCCGTGACATGGGCATGGTCTCGTCCGCGATCTACCGCTACTTCCCCAGCCGTGATGATCTTCTCACAGCGCTGATCATCGACGCCTACCAGGCCCTCGGCGACTCCGTCGACTACGCCCTCGCCCGCATCGCCCGCTACGACGTTCGCGCCCGCTGGTTCCTCATCTGCCGCGCCACCCGCGCCTGGGCCGTCGAGCACCCCCACGAATACGCGCTCATCTTCGGCTCACCCATCCCGGGCTACCGCGCCCCCCAGGACACCGTCGAGCCCGCGATCCGCATCCCCCGCGCACTGGTCACCGTGCTGCGCGACGCCTGGCACGCCGACCGGATCCGCGAACCACACAAACTCGAGACGCTCGTCCCGGCCCTCGAGGATCAGGTCACGCAGGTCGCCGACTCTGTCGCGCCGGGACTGCCGGGCTGGCTACTCGCGCGCGGCATCATGGCCTGGTCACAGCTGTTCGGCATGATCAGCTTCGAGCTGTTCGGCCAGTACGTCGGCAGCGTCACCCCTACGGATGACTTCTTCGAGCACTCCATCAGGCTGATGACCGACTTCGTCGGCCTGGTCATATAGTGATCTTGTCGACGTCCGAAACGTACCCGTTCGGGTTACCGAACCCGATCGCGTTACTACCGGCGTTGAGGTGCACCGGCACGGTCGCCGTCTGCGCCACGTCCCAGTTGTTGTCGTTCGTCCCGGGCAGCGGCAACTCGAACGGCGTGCCGTTCACGGTCACGATCGCGGTTCGGCTGGAGTCACCGTCCACATAGGCCAGTTGCATCAGGTACGTGCCGGCTACCGGCGCCGTCACGTCGTTGATCGTCAGATACCCGCTGTTCCCAAGGAAACCGACCTTCGCTCCGCCCGAACAACCCGAGCACGAGTACACCGCGGCGCTGCCGCCGATCGTGTTTCCGGCCGTCTCAGCCTCGTACCCGACCGGCCCGCCCGCGCCCGGCGTCGTCACCGGGACCTGCGCACTGGGCAGCGATCGCCGACCATTCCTGGTCGCCACGACCGTGAATGCGTACCCGGTCGCCGGCGTCAGCCCGGTCACGGTCACGGACGGGCCGGTCGTCGACGCGACCCGTGTTGCGCCGGCGTATACGTCATAACCAGTGGCTTTGGCCGATGCGTCCCAGGCCAGGGACACGCTCGACGCGGTCGACGCGGTTCCGTGCACGTTCGTCGGTAGTGCGAGAGCACTGCTCTCGGGTGTGATGCGCAGCAGGCGGGAGCCGTGCGACGGCAGTGTGGCGCTGAATTCGCCGTTCGATCGGCCGAGATCCTGGTGTTGCCACAGGTCCCGCACGCGCGCCGGTCCGGCCACGCCGATGTCAGTCCAGTTCGCGGTCACCGTCGCCGTGTCGGCGCCGAGGTTGAACAGCGCGACCGTCGCGCTGCCGTCCGAGTTGTGCGCGTACCAGACCTGCTGGTCGCTGCTCTGGCTAACCGGGCGTGCCGGAACGCCGGCCTGGTCGACCGCGATCACCTCGTCGTTGGTGAGCAGCGACAGGCCGTAACCGTCCAATGTGGTCAGATCGTCACCGGAGAACAGCGGCGCGGCCTCGATCGCCCACAGCGTCATGTAGCTCTGCCGCTCGGTCTCGTTGACGCCGTCCATCGTGCCGTTGCCGACGTCCAGCGCGTCGAGGCTGTTCCAGTGGCCCGGCCCGGCGTCGGGGATCCACTGGACGACGTCGTCCCAGCGTTCCTTCACCGAGTTGTTCCACGTCACGAGCGTGCCGCAGTAACACTCGACGTCGGTGTCGATGCGCCAGCCGTTGCTGTACCGCATCCACGTGCTGGCGTCGTTGTGGCTCAACGACCACGACAACACGTACTGGATCGGCCGGCCGGTCTGCCGCAGTGCCGCCGACCACGCCTTGATGTCGTTCGTGTTGTCGTGATTGGCGTCGCCCTGGCCGGAGCCCGGCCCGACGCCGTCCATCTTGAGGAAATCGACCTGCCAACCGGCGAACTCGTTCGCGATCGAGTTGACGTACGCCTGGGCGCACGGGCTGGCGTAGTTGATCAGGTACCCGATGTTCCACCCGTTCGTGGTACGCAGATCGGGATACACGATATCGCGGGTGTGACAGTTCGTGGTGCCGAAGATCGGCGTGTCGCCGTTGCCGTACGCCTGGGTGTACAGGCCGACGGCGAGGTAGATGCCGAGCTTGAGTCCCTTGTGGTGCACGTAGTCCGCGATGTGGCGGATGCCGTCCGGGAACGTGGTCGCGTTCGGGACCGGCCGGCCGTACGCGTCGAAACCGCCGAGCCAACCGGCATCGATGTTGACGTACGTGTAGCCGTGCGATGCGAGTTTCGCCGCCATGACGTCGGCCTGGGCCAAGACGTGTTGCTCGGTCAGCCAACTCTCCTGGCCGGTCGGGTCGACGCCCGGGAAGTTCGTCGACTCCAGGCTCCAACTGCTCCACCCCATGTAGGGGTGCTGGGCGACGACAGCGGGTGACGACTGTGGTGCCGCGGCGGCCGGCCCGGCCGGAACGGTGACCATGGCGACTGCCAGCAGCGATACCGCGAAGACGGTCGCGCGACGTAACCCGGATCGAACAGCCATGAGCACTCCCCTGTCTCGCAGCGTCGCGGACCGGTCATGGACCTCGCAGGGCCGAATCGTAGTGATACTTTCCTTCGGCAGTCAACATAGTCCGGGCTATGATCGTTGTCGTGACGCTTCCCAGTCAGGCGCCGGCGACCGTGTTGGTGCTCCGGACGATGCTCGCGCACGGGCCGCTGACCAGGGCCGAGGTCGTCCGGCGCACAGGCCTGTCGTCCGGCGCGGTCACCAAGGCGGCCGCACCGCTACTGGACGACGGCTGGATCGTCGAACTCGGCCGGCCGACCGGTGACCACCTGACCGGCCGGCCCGCCACGCTGGTCGCCGTGCGCCCGGAACGCGCCAGCTTCGTCGGCGTCAAGGTCACCGCGGACGAGACGATCGGCGTGCTCACCGACCTCACCGCGACCCCGATCGCCACCCGCAGGTCCACATTGGACTCTCGTGACGTCGACAGCGTGGTCACGGCGATCGCCCGCCTGGTCCGCCGCCTCACCGGGCCGGACCACGCGCCGGTACACGGCCTCGGCGTCACCATCTCCGGTGACGTCGACCGTCAGACGGGCACCGTCCACCACTCGCCGTTCCTGGACTGGCACGGGATTCCGTTGGCACGCCTGGTCGAGACGGCGACCGGCATCCCGACGCTGATCGAGAACGACGTGCGCGCGCTGGCCGTCGCCGAGCAGTGGTTCGGGGCGGGCGCGGGACTGTCGTCGTTCGCGCTGGTCACAGTCGGCACCGGCATCGGCTGCGCGATGTCGATCGACGGACGCGTCGTGTCCGGCGCGCATGGTGTGGCCGGCGAGGTCGGACACCTGCCACTCGGCGGCCTGGACCGGCTGTGCACGTGCGGCAACCGCGGCTGCGTCGAAGCGGTCGCGTCCACGCGGGCCATCGTCGAGCAGGCGCGGGAGGCCGCCGGCGATCCCGAGTTGACCATGGCGCGAGCCGTGAAGCTCGCGCACGACGGCGATCCCGCCGTACGCGCGGTGTTCGCGCGGGCCGGACACGCGGTCGGCCTGGCGATGGCGTCCGTCGCGAACCTGATCGGACCGGAACGCATCATCATTTCGGGTGAAGGCGTGTCCGCGTACGACCTGTTCGCCGACCAGATCCGGCAGACGTTCACCGCGCGGGCGTTCGGCGCGGCCAAGGACTGCGAGTTGATCGTGCGACCGCTGCCGTTCGAGGAATGGGCGCGCGGCGGCGCGGCCGTCGCGGCGCAACTACTGGTCACACCGGGCCGCCGAACGCGTTAGAGCGCGCCGCCCCGGCGTAAGGCTCGCAGCGCGGCGGCCTGTTCGACCGTGACGCCGGAAGCCCGCTGGTCCACGGCTTCCTGGACGGTCAGGCCGGCGCCGATCCAGTCGGCGACCTCGTCGAACGGGATGTTGGCGCGCCACCAGTCCCGGATCACGGTCGCCGGTTTCTGCCCGGCCTTGTTCAGTTCACCCGCCTCGGTCGCGGTGAGGCCGATGGTCTGCCACAGCCGGGCGTCGGCCGCCGCGATGCCTTCCTTGGCCCACGCGAGTGCCTCGTCGTTCAACCACCGTTCGTCGATGTAGCCGCGTAGCAGTTCGTGCGACGCGCCGGACTGCATGAATCGGTGAACGTCCTGCGCCATCTGGCTGCCACCACTGAGCCTGGCGGCAGCGCGGGTCATCGGGCCGAACTGCTGTGTCTGGTACCGCTGCTGGAACACGTCGTCCGGCCCTTCGCCGCGTTGCGCGTGTTCCCGCGCGGTTTCCAGGTTGTAGCCGAACTCGTGCCACCGGATCGCCTCGCCTGCGCCGATCTTGGCGTCCACCCAGCCCCGCACGGTGTCCGGCCGGACGCCGGCCGCCTGCCACTGGGCCGCCAACAACGCGTCCAGCACACCGGACTTACGCCACTGCGTCGCCTCGGGGAGCGTGAAGTTCCAGCGACGCCACGCCAACGCCTCGACGCGCCGCATTCCCGCCGCCATCCATGCGGTCAGGTCCTCGGGCGGCCGGTCGCGGTCTTCCGGATCGTCGTAGCGTCGCCGGTCCATCACGCTCTCACCGTCTGGTCCGGTTCGATCAACACCGACGTCGCCCACTCCGGCACGCTGCCGGCCTTGTCCATCAGCCCCACCACGACCTTGGTGCGGCCGGGCGGCCGATGCGGCCAGGGCGTGTGGCCGTCGGTGAGCACGATGATCAGGTCCGGCCGGGGCCGCAGGTCGGCCGCGGCGGCGATACCGGCACCCATGTCGGTGCCGCCACCGCCGAGCAGTCGCACGTCCTTCGCGGCGAGCACGCGCTGTGACTCGTACGCCTGCGCGTCACAACACACGACGTGCAGCCGATCCCGTGCCACACCGATGCTCGCCAGCAGGCCCGACACCTCGCCCAGCACCTGCGCGAGCATGCCGTCGCTCATGCTGCCGGACGTGTCGATCACCACGGCGACGCGGGGCAGCGGCTGGCGCAGGCTGGGCAGAACGATGTCCGGATGCGCGGCCGCACGGCGGGACGGGCGGCGGTAGTTGAAGTCGACGCGACCGGCGATATCCGCGACGCCACGCCGGATCGCGGCCCGCAACACCTGCCGCCAGTTCACGATCGGCTCGAGCACGTCGTCCGACCATCGCCGCCAGCCGGCCGGCGTGTCGCCGCGTGTCCTGGTGTGTTCCCGGATACGCCGTGCCACGTCCCGCTCGAGCAGTTTCGCACTGGTTTCGGAAAGGCCTGGGACACCGGCGTTCCAGTCGCGTGGCTGGCCGTCCGCGCCGGTGCCGCAATCCGGTTGGTCGGCCGGGAGGCCGTCGTCGTTGCCGGACAAGGCATCCCAGTACTGCTCGGCCACGAGCGCGTCGGGCTGGCCGATGCTGGCCGGGGTGATCGCGCGGTCCGGCAAGGTCACGCCGTCGATGGTCAGGTCGTCGTCGATCTCCGCGTCGCCGGCCAGGTTCCAGCGACGCTGGTCGGCGTTACGGCCAGCCAATGGGTTCTCCTGTGCTGTCGCGCCGGGAAAACGGTGGCCGTGGTGGCGCAGCAGGTGTGTGACCTGGTGCAACAGCCAGAACCCGATCTCCGGTACGTCTGCCGTGGCAACGACGTCCGGGTCGAGGTACACGTGCCATGCCGGATCGGACGGGAACGCGCGCAGGTCGTAGGAGGGCGGCTGGTCCTGTTCGACCACGATCGGCTCCAGCGCGAGGATCGCGGACGCCAGGTAGGGCGCGCGCCGCGCGGTCCACACCCGCGCCGCCGCCCATTTCCGTCGTTGGTCGGGGGGTAGCGCGTCGATCCGGCGCAACCGCAACGTCATGTCGGGCCGATCACCCCTTGTCGTTCCCGGTCTCGCCGAGCAGCCCGGCGGCCCTTAGCACCGGTGTCAACTGCAATACCTCGGGTGGTAGCGCCGCACCGGCCGGGCGCGCCGCGGCCAGGGACTGCGCAACGAGTGTCGCCACGTCCGGCGCGGCCGTCGTCGCCTTGGCCAGTACCCGCCAGGCCGCGGTCCACGAGTCGGCGTCGCCGTGCGCGATCGCGACCGACGCCACCGCCGTGAGCACGGCGAACGCACGGTCGCTGCGGTCGGGTAGTTCGAAGGAGTCGGGGTCGGCCAGCACGGTTTCCGGGTCCGGCAGGTCCGCGTTGGCCAGCCACGACAGGAACTCGATGCCGGCACCCTCGCCGACCGAGCCGGTGACCAGCGCGGCGCGCACGTCCTCGTCGGCGCCTGCCGTGTCGCACATGCCCAACAGCACGGCGACGGTCTCCCAACTGCGCGGGCTCGGCCAGCCACGACCGGCGTTCGCGGCGACCGTGGGCACCTGGAGCACGAGCGTCGGCCGAACCTTGAGGAACGCGGCGACGGTGGCCCGCGCGGTGGCCAACCGGGTCGGATCGGGAGCCGCGTCGCGGTGCACGGCGGGCGCCGGGAAGCCGACGGCGAGTCCGTCCGCGACGGCACCCGCGTCGACCGGCCAGTCCAGGTGCACGAGGCGGTTGGCCAGCGGCGGCGTGAGCTCCCAGCCGTCCGCGGCCTGCTCCGGCGGGTTCGCCGCAGCCACGACGCGCACGCCGGCCGGCAACGCCAAGTCGCCGACGACGCGTTCCAGCACGATCCGCAGCATCGCCGCCTGTACGGCCGGCGGCGCGGTGGTCAACTCGTCGAGGAACAGCACGCCCTCGCCGGCCTCGGCCAGCCGCTGCGCCCATGTCGGCGGCGCGAGCCGTACGCCACCCTCGACGACGACCGGGAGCCCGGCGAAGTCGGTCGGTTCCCGGATGGACCCGATCACGACCTCGACCGGCCAACCCAGCGACTCGCCGAGCGCGCGGACGACGGATGTCTTGCCAGTGCCCGGGCTGCCCCACAGCAGGACCGGCACGCCGGCCGTCACGGACATGGCCAATGCCTGATGTGCTGTCGAGATCTGTATTGGTCCCGCCCCCTCCCGCCAACACCAGTGTCCCGATCACGAGCGCCGCTCGCCACCACGATTCGGTCTGTTCAAGTTCGCTCGTGGCGATCACGCCCTGACGTTGGCCCAGTCCGGAACACCGTCCATTGGCTCTTTGTCCGGACAATTCCGCCGCATAGCCTCAGGTCATGACCAGTGCGATCCTGGATGAAGCCTACGAACGGTTCCACGACACCGGACCGGAGTGGGGTGAGGACCGGCTGACCAACCACGGTCCGATGGCGGCCGAAGTGCTGGTCCGCCGCGGCCACGAAAAGCTGGTGCACCGCTGGGTCGACGCCTACCTGCGCCGCCTGGACGACCTCCCGTCGGCCACCGAGACGATCACCGACGACACCTGGCGCGAGGCACTCGGCGACCAGCGGCGAATCGGCGACTGGACGCAGTTCATGCGCCGCGAAGTCGCCGAGGCGCCGTGGCGCGACGTGCTGCGCACGTGGTGGCCGCGACTGCTGCCGGGCATCGTCGCCGGCGCGACGCACGGCGTGATCCGCACGAGCCACGCCGTGCGAACACTGCTCTCGGGCGACGAGAACCCCGTCGTGCTCGACGAACTGGCCAACGGCCTCGCCTTCTGGGCGGCCCGTTCGCTCGGCATACCGGACGCGACCGCTCCCACCGGCACCCTCGATCCGGCCGCCGCGGTGGCCGCGCTCCCCCGTATCGCGGAGCAGGAGGGACCGGTGTTGCACCGGTTCGGCCAGTTCCCGGCGCTGGCTGGCTGGACGTCCGCCCAGGCCGCGCTGCGCGCACCGGCCGATCCCGACGACGCGAGAGCACTGCTCTCGGATTTGATCACTGCTACGACCGTGCATTACCTGAGCCACGGCCAGGCCAGCCCGGTGTTGCTCGTGCACGCGGCGACCGCGCCGAACGCCGTGCTGCGCACGATTCCCGCGCTGCCCACCGAGATGTGGGCGCCCAGCCTGGCCGCGGTGTGGTCGGCGAGCGCCGCGATCTTGGCCGCCTATGCGCCGGCCCAGCCGGTGCCACGCGCGGAACTGCCGGTCGTCGAGCCGACAACGGACGCGATCGACGACGCGATTGGCCTGGCTGTCGCGAACGGCGACGAGCACGTGATCAAGTTCTCGGACACCGCCGTCGACGTGTTCGCCCGGACGGGCGACGCCGAGGCACTGGCGGCGGCGGCCCGCGTGCGCGCGCTGCTCGGCGGGTGATGTCAAGGTGCGTGTCCGGTTCGCCCCGCCGTCCGGCACGGCGGGTGTACTCGCCCTGTCCCAGTTGACCAACGCGATCGGCGACGGCGCCTACATCGTGTGCTCGGTGCTCTATTTCACGCGGATCGTCGGGCTGTCGGCGACCCAGCTCGGCGTCGGGCTGACCGTGAGTTGGACGGCCGGGTTCCTGGCCGGTGTACCGCTGGGGCATCTGGCCGACCGGTGGGGTGCGCGGCGCACGGCGGTGGCGCTGGCGTTGGGGACGAGCGCGTCGGTCGGCGCGTTCCTGTTCGTGCGGACGTTTCCGTGGTTCGTGTTGGCGGCGTGCTGTTACGCGTGTTGCCAGTGCGGCCTGCTCTCGGCGCGGCAGGCGCTGCTCGCGGCGCTCGTGCAGCCACACGAACGGACCGGTGTCCGTGCGTATCTCGCGGCCGCGACCAACGCCGGCCTCGCCATCGGCGCGGCCATCGGCGGGCTCGCGTTGCGCTTCGACACGGCCCCGGGCTACCTGGCGATCTTCGCGATGGACACGGTCGGCTTCGCGGTGGCCGGCT
>Ga0070714_100001423_pt1 | contig 17383 bp, 14 predicted proteins | sample LARL83metaG_FD_65450 | JGI IMG/M metagenome (GOLD analysis project Ga0070714, IMG submission 65450) | Corn, switchgrass and miscanthus rhizosphere microbial communities from Kellogg Biological Station, Michigan, USA - LAR L8-3 metaG | ecosystem: Host-associated > Plants > Roots > Rhizosphere ... | reverse complement strand
AGGTGGCCGCGAGGTGATAGTCGCTGCCGAGTTGGATCGTCGGGATGCCGACCTCGGCGGCCTCACTGGTGTAGAAGAAGCCCGCGTCGAGTTGGCCGGCCTGCAACCGCCCGACGAGCTGCTCCTCCGGGAACACCTCCACGGTCGAGACGGGCAGGCCCGCCTGCGTCAACGCCTGGGCGGCGAGCTTGCCCTTCGGGTCGAGCTTCGGGTCGGTGCTGCCCATCCGGAAGCCGCTCTCGGCGATCACCTGCTGCCACGGCTTGCTCTTGAGGTCGGCGGCGAACTTGCTGTTCGCGTTGTAGCCGATCACCAGCGGCGCGGTGGCGAACGTGGCGTACCAGTCCTCCCAGCCGCCGTTCGACGCGCCCATCAGGCCGGTGTTCGCGTCCTTGCTGGCGCTGATGAACACGTCGGCCTGCTTGACCTTGCCCTTGATCTCGGTGACGAGCTGCGTCGACCCGGCCGCGGTGCCCTCGTACTGCGCGCCGGTGGCGGTGGCGAAGGCCGGGCCGATGTCGTGTTCCATCAGGTTGGCCAGCGATCCGGCGTAGAGGACCTGCACCTTCCCGCTCGCGGTGATCGACGGGGCGCTCGACGTGGTCGGCGTACCGCCGCCACTCGAATTCGACCCACCACCACAGCCCGCGAGCAACACGGCTCCGGCGACCAGCACGGGCACGACTGACTTCCTCACGTACGCCCTCCCGGGGTTTCCACCACGACATGGGTGGACTTGACGACGGCGATTGCCAGCACGCCGGGGACGAGGCCGAGTTCGCGGACGGCCTCCGCGCTCATCAGCGAGACCACCCGGTGCGGGCCGCACTGCAATTCGACCTGGGCCATGACGCGGTCGGCGACGACCTCGGTGACCAGCCCGACGAACTGGTTGCGCGCGGAACGGTTGACCTCGGACGGGTCGGTGATCTCGACGGCCTGGGCCTTGGCGAACTTGGCCAGATCGGCGCCGTCGACGGCCTTGCGGCCGGCCGGGTCGAGCCCGGCCGGCAGCAGCCCCGCGTCGACCCACCTGCGGACCGTGTCGTCACTGACGCCGAGGAGGCGAGCTGCTTCGGAAAGACGAAACTGCGGCACGGCGAGGACCATAGCTCCGCCGATGCGGCAGTGTCATCGGAGGATCCCCCGATGTACCGCGATCGTCACGGTGTTGTGTCGGACCGGGCGGCTACCGGCCGCCGAGCCGCTGCGCCTCCGTGCGCAGGACGCCGATCATGCCGGTGACGAACCGCTCGATCGCCGCCAATTCGTCCGCCGTGTAGTCGGTGATCGTCTGGTCGAGGGCGGCGGTCAGGCCGTCGTAGACGTCGCCGTAGCGGGAGAGGCTGCCCTTGGAGACCTCGACGAGGACCTTGCGCCGGTCGTGCGGGTCGCGGACGCGGCGGACGAACCCGGCGCGTTCCAGGCGGTCGATCACGCCGGTGACCGCGCCGGTCGAGAGGCCCGACAGGTCGGCGATCTGGCCTGCGGTGAGCGGCCGCTCGGCCTGCACGGCGAGGTCGAGACACTTGTGGTCGGTGGCCGAGAGGCCGACGTGTTCGGCGAGCTGGCTGTGGAACAACACGGTGGCCTGGCTCAACTGCCGGCCGAGTGCGGCGAATCGTGCGACGGTGACGTCTTTGGGCGAGGGTTCGTCACTCGCCGGGGTTGGCTCAGCAGTAGCCATGGCCGCCTACTCTCTTAGTCATACCATCATCTTAACAACTAAGAGACTTATGGGCTGATTCGCTTGCGCATGGAGACATGATAACGGCCCGCACCCGGTCGAGAGCACACAGAAATATAGTGTCGGTGACGGCGTGTCGCCGACCCGCGAATACGGCGCGGATCGGATCATGCCGACGCAGGCGCGGAACCGGCTCACCACCTGGTTCTTTTGGTGTGCGGCAATCGGTATCACGGACAGAGCGGACGACTACCCTCGGCACGGTGACAGCGGTTCAACTGGGCATCCCCATGGTCCCGGGTCGCGACCCGGACGAACCCCGGCCGGCCACACCGCTGCTGATCGACCGGTTCGGACGGATCGCGACCGACCTGCGCGTGTCGCTGACCGACCGGTGCAACCTACGCTGTACCTATTGCATGCCCGCCGACGGCCTGGACTGGCTGCCGAGCCCCACCCTGCTCACCGACGACGAGTTGGTCCGGCTGATCCGGATCGCAGTCACCCGGCTCGGCGTGACGAACGTGCGCTTCACCGGCGGCGAGCCACTGCTGCGCCGGGGCCTGACCGACATCGTGGCTGAAGTGTCCACATTGGAACCACGGCCGCGAATCTCCATGACCACCAACGGCATCGGCCTGGCACGGCGCGCGGCTGATCTGGTTGCGGCCGGCCTGGACCGTGTGAATGTGTCACTCGACACACTCCGACCGGACCGGTTCGCCACGATCACCCGCCGAGACCGCCTGGCCGACGTACTCGCCGGCCTGGCCGCGGCCCGCAACGCCGGCCTCACGCCGGTCAAGGTGAACGCGGTGCTGTTGCGCGGCGTGAACGACGACGAGGCCGTCGACCTGCTCGGGTACTGCGTGGACCGCGGGTACCAGCTGCGATTCATCGAGCAGATGCCACTCGACCCACAACACGGCTGGCGACGCGACGAGCTAGTGACGGCCGACGAGATCCTGGCCGTGCTGCGCACCACGTTCGACCTCACGGCGAGCGAGACACCACGAGGCTCGGCCCCGGCCGAACGGTGGCGCGTCGACGGCGGCCCGGCCGAGGTCGGCGTGATCGGCTCGGTAACCCGCCCGTTCTGCGCCGACTGCGACCGAACACGGCTCACCGCCGACGGCCAGCTACGCAATTGTCTGTTCAGCCAGGCCGAGACCGACCTGCGCACCCCGCTGCGCACCGGCGCGGATGACGCGGAGATCGCCGAACACTGGCGTGCGGGGATGTGGAGCAAACTGGCCGGCCACAGCATCAATGAGGACGGCTTCGCCCAACCGATCCGCCCCATGAGCGCCATCGGCGGCTGAGTCCGACTCGATGCGTCCGGTACGGGGATCGTGCCCGAGCGGCTCGGTCGGCGGCCAGTCGATCCGGATGCCGCATCGTCAGGACGCGGTAGTAGATAGGTGTGGGCGCGAGAGTGCGGTCCACTGTGGATCCGGCAGCACAGTCGTACGCAAGGCGCTGCGGGGCGATCGACACCAGCCCGGCACAGGCACGCCCGTCGACCAGCACGCCAGCACCACCGAGACCGGACTACCATTGCCCCACAAGGCCAAACGGCCAAACCACACCACAAGCTGACAGCCAAGAACGACGGCCCGAAAACCCGCAGCCCCCACCACTCCCGGGGGGCGTCCCCTGTTCAAACCTACCTTTGTCAATACCCTGGCGGGGATTTTCACGATCGGTTGGGGACGACCTCGATGGGTTGTGGATGCGCTGTTTGACACGGTGGCCTGGAGGTTGATCTCGCGATGACGCAGGCACGCACCCGTACTGTGCTCGTTCGCTACTTCGCTGGTGCCCGTGCGGCCGCTGGTGTCGCCGAGGAGCGGGTTGCGCTGGGCGCTGCGGACACCGTGGCGGACGTGCTGACAGCCGAGTTGGGGCGGCGGGGGGCGGATCTGGGCCGGGTGCTGCCGGCGTGCAGCGTGCTGTTGAACGGTGTCGCGGTCCACGATCATGCCGTCACGGTGCCGGACGGGGCCGAGTTGGACGTCCTGCCGCCGTTCGCCGGCGGGTGACCTGACGGCCACCTGGCAGGCCGGCGGGTGGCCGCGGCGGCCACCCGGCAGGGTGGCTTCGTGGGCGATCCGGGCGCCACTCGGCGGTGACCCGGCGGCCACCCATCGGGTGCCCCAGCGGGCGGTCTGGTGGCGACTCGACGGCCGATCCGCGGCCACCCAGGAAGCCTCGGCCGGCCGATCCAGCGCCCAGCCGACTGGCGACAAATCTGGCGAATCGGATGTTTCGTCTCGCGTCAACAGGCCAGAACGTGCCGGCAAACGAGTGATGCAGGCCTCATGATTTGCTCACGTTCTGTGACAACGGGCCGTTTGGTTTCACAATGGTAACGGGCCCCTGACCTGAGAGAACCCTGAAAAGCACTTTGGTTGCCGCGCGTCAAGGTGACAACCGTCACAGCATGATTAATTTCCGATCTCGGATTCGTTTACGTACGGTCGCTATTCGGCTGGCCCCGACCGGCCGAAGCACAACCGATCGAAACCGAGCAAGACGAGCACAACCCCGGGTAGCCGAAGCGCCGAACCTGTCCAACGACTGCCTGGACCAAACCCCGAGCGAGAGACCACTACCGGACAGGGCAAGGGACGCGCACGATCACAGCCGTCTTGAACAACACGCACCACCAGCAGGCGCGGTGGACGAGACACACATGGCTTCCAAGCACCGCAAGCAGTCGCGCGTTCTCAAGGGTGTCGCGAAGGTCGCCATCGCCGGCGCCGTGATCAGCGTCCCGCTGACCATCGCGGCCACCCCGGCCAACGCCTCCAGCGTCAACTGGGACGCGATCGCCAAGTGCGAGAGCGGCGGCAACTGGGCCACCAACACCGGTAACGGGTTCTACGGTGGTCTCCAGTTCACTCTCGGCACCTGGCACGCCAACGGCGGCGTCGGCATGCCCCAGAACGCGTCCCGCGAGGAGCAGATCGCGGTCGCCGAGCGGGTCCTGGCGACCCAGGGCATCCACGCGTGGCCGGTCTGTGGCGCGCACGCCGGCGACGGCGGCGTCACCGTGCAGGCCGCCCCCGTGCAGCACCGTGCCGTCCAGCGGGTGGTGACGACGCCCAAGGCGCCGAAGGCGCCCAAGGCCGCCCCGGTGACCACCACGAGCGCGCCGCAGAGCGCGCCGAACGGCGACTACACCGTGGTCGCGGGCGACACCCTGTCCGGCATCTCGCAGAAGCTGGGCGTGCAGGGCGGCTGGACCGTCCTGTGGGACAAGAACAAGAGCGTCGTGTCGAACCCGAACCTGATCTTCCCGGGTCAGTCGCTCGACACAAAGTAAGTTCGCACGAAGCAAATTTGCACGACGCAAATTTGCACGAAGCAAGTTCGCTCGAACTCGAGTGCGCACGAACTCCGGGCCCCATCGCGCGTCCCCCGACGCGGTGGGGCCCGGGTCGTGTTGACACGGCATCGACACCGAAGATCAGGGGCAGTTGACCCACTCGTCGGTGCCGTCGGCGAAGTTCTGGTGCTTCCACACAGGAAGCCGGCGTTTCACCTCGTCCACGACGTCCGAACAGGCCGCGAACGCCTCGGCCCGGTGCTCCCCGGCCACGGCGACCGCCAGCGCGACATCGCCGATCGCCAGCGGGCCGAGCCGATGGCTGACCGCCACGGCGCGTACCCCGGCCGGACCGTGCTTACGCGCCAGGTCGGCCACGACCTCGGCCACCACGTCCCCCGCGCTGGGATGGCCGACGTACTCCAGGTCCCGCACGGCACGGCCGTGATCGTGGTCGCGCACGACACCGGCGAACGTGACCACGGCACCGGCGGCCACATCGTCGACCAGGACTGCGTGCTCCTCCACGGACAGCGGCTCGTCGGTCACGAGTGCCCGGCACACCTGGGCGGCCGGACGGGACGATGACGGCTGCGCGGGAACGTGGTCGCCGCCGGACACCTGGTCCAGGGCGTGGTCGAGCAGGTCGGCGAGCACACCCAGACCGTCCCGCACGCCACCGGTCGAACCAGGCAGGTTGACCACGAGCGTCCGGCCGGCCACCCCGGCCACGCCACGGGACAGCACGGCGGTGGGCACCTTCGGCAGCCCGGCGGCCCGGATCGCGTCGGCGATGCCGGGGATCTCGTAGTCCAGCACCGATCGCGTGGCCTCTGGCGTGCGATCGGTCGGGCTGATGCCGGTGCCACCCGTGGTGATCACGACGTGCGCCTTGCCCGTGACCGCGTCGCGCAGCGCGGCCGCGACCGGGTCGCCGTCCGGCACCACGCGCGGGTCGGGCACGTCGAAACCGCGCTCCCGCAACCACGACACGATCACCGGACCCGTCCGGTCGGCGTAGACGCCGGCGGCCGCGCGATTCGACGCGGCGATCACCACGGCGGACCGGCCCGTCATCGCGTCCGCTCCCACAGTCCGGTCTTGCCGCCCTCTTTCCGTTCCACGCGAACGGCATCCAGCACCGCGGCCGGGTCGACGGCCTTGATCATGTCGTGCAACGCCAGTCCCGCACCGGCCACGGCGGTCAGCGCCTCCATCTCCACACCGGTCCGGTCCGTGGTGCGCACGGTCGCCGTGATCGTCACGTCGGTCGTACCGAGCGCGAGGTCTACCTTGATGCCCGTCAACGCGATCGGGTGGCACAGCGGCACGAGATCGGGGGTGTGCTTGGCGGCCATGATGCCGGCGATCCGCGCGGTGGCCAGCGCGTCGCCCTTGGGCAGGCCGTCGGCGCGCAGCAGTCCGATCACCTCGGCCGTCGTGCGGACGACGCCGGACGCGACGGCCGTCCGCGCGCTCACCGCCTTGTCGGAAACGTCGACCATCCTGGCCGCACCACTCGCGTCCAGATGGGACAGCTCACTCACAAGGTTGATGCTACTTTCGCCACCGCATCGGCCACCGCCGGCGCCACCGCCGAGTCGAACACGCTGGGCACGATGAACGACGCGTTCAACCGGGCGCCGTCCACCACGTCCGCCATCGCGTCCGCCGCGGCCAGCAGCATGTCGTCGTTGATCTTGCTGGCGTGCGCGTCCAGCAGGCCGCGGAACACACCGGGGAAAGCCAGGACGTTGTTGATCTGGTTCGGGAAGTCGCTACGCCCGGTCGCCACGACGGACGCGTGCTTCTGCGCCTCCAGCGGGTCGATCTCCGGGTCCGGGTTGGCCAGCGCGAACACCACGGGCCGCTCGGCCATCGTCGCGACCTGCTCCGCGCCGAACAGGTTCGGCGCCGACACGCCGATGAACACGTCCGCCCCGACGAGTGCGTCGTGCAGCGATCCGCTGATGCCCTGGCGGTTGGTGTTGATCGCCAGCCACGCCAGGTTCGCGTCCAGATCACCGCGGCCTTGGTGCACGATGCCGTTGATGTCGACGGCGACGATGTCCGCCGGTTTCTTGTACAGCAGCAGGCGAATGATCGCCGAACCGGCCGCGCCCGCCCCGCACACCACGATCTTGCACTCGCTGATGTCCTTGCCCACCACGCGCAACGCGTTGCGCAGCGCGCCGACCACGACGATCGCGGTGCCGTGCTGGTCGTCGTGGAACACCGGGATGTCCAGTTTCTCGCGCAGCCGCGCCTCGATCTCGAAGCAACGCGGCGCGGCGATGTCCTCCAGGTTGATCCCGGCGTAGACGGGCGCGATCAGTTCGACGGTACGGATGATCTCCTCGGTGTCCTGGGTCGCCAGGCACACCGGCCACGCGTTGACCGACCCGAACTTCTTGAACAGCGCGGCCTTTCCCTCCATCACCGGCAACGCCGCCGCCGGTCCGATGTTGCCCAGCCCGAGCACGGCCGAGCCGTCGGTGACCACGGCGATCGTGTTGCGCTTGATCGTCAGGCGGCGCGCGTCGTCCGGATTCGCGGCGATGGCCTGGCAGACCCGGGCGACGCCGGGCGTGTACGCGCGGGACAGGTCGTCCCGGTTGCGCAACGCGACCTTGGGCGCCACCTCGATCTTGCCGCCGAGGTGGATCAGGAACGTGCGGTCGGAGACCTTGCGTACGAGGACGCCGTCCAGCGACTCGAGCGCGTCCGTGATGTCCTTCGCGTGATCGGCCGACGTCGCGTTGCACGTGATGTCCACGACGATCCGGTCACCGTGCGACTCGACGACGTCGAACGCCGTGATGACACCGCCGACGCGGCCCACGGCGGACGTGAGATCACCGGCGGCGCTGGTGGACGGTGGTGCCTCCACGCGGACCGTGATCGAATAGCCAGGCCCGGGCACGGGCATGATGCCTCCCCACAGTGGAACGATCCCAGCCTGCGGACCCTAGTCCGTGGGGAGTCACGGTACCGACACGGCCGGTACTAACGGTTGATAACGGTGATCGGGTGCTCGTAGGGCAGTTTGTCCGCCGGTAGCGGGAACACCTCGTCGCCGAACGGGGACAGCGAACCCTGGCGGTCGGACGCGAGCTCGCTGACCGGGTGCTCCTTGTCCGAGGCGCCCGCCGGCCACTCCGGGTCGATGCGGTCCGCCTTGCCATTGCTGCGCCGGGCCACGTGCGTCTCCTCCAGCCTCCACACGAACTTTCACCACACAGTGTGCCGTATACCCGCTGGATCATTCACGGCGGCCGTATACCGTGGTCACACAATGTCGGGCACCTCACTGGCGGACTGGCTGCGCTCCCTGGACGACGACGCGTTGGCCGCGCTGTTGCGCGCCCGCCCCGACCTCGCGACCCCGCCGCCCGCCGACACCGGCGTACTGGCCACCCGCGCCGGGACGAGGGCATCCGTGGCGCGCGCGGCCGAGGATCTGGACGCGGGGACGCTGGCCGCCCTGGACGCGCTGGTCCTGTCCGACGCGGACAGGACCATCGGCGTGCCGGAGCTGCAGATCTACCGGATGCTCGGGCCGGACGTGACGTCGTCGCAGGCCGATCGCGCGCTCACCACGCTGCGGACACTGGCGCTCGCGTGGCCACCGGCCCCCGGGTATCTGGCCGTGCCGGCGGCCGTCCGGGAGGCGACCGGCCCGTATCCGGCGGGTTTGGGGTCCTGGTCGCCGGAACTGGACGACGTCGACGTGGCCGAGGTCGTCGCGGGCCTTGGTGAGCCGGAACGACGACTGATCGGCACGCTCGCGCTCGGCCCGCCGATCGGTCGCACGCGGTCGGTGTCGGACACGCTGCCGCCGGAGGACCGGCGGACGCCGGTGCAGAAGCTGCTCGCGGCGGGCCTGCTGGTGCGGCGGGACAGCGAGACGGTGGAACTGCCCCGGCAGGTCGGGCTGTTGTTGCGTGGCAACCGGCCGTTGGGCCAGGTACGGGCTGTGCCACCGGTTCCGGCGACCGTGGACCATCGCGTGGACATCGCCGACGGCACCGGGGCCGGGGAGGCGGTCGAGCTGGTCCGGCACATGGCGGCGTTGTTGGAACTGTGGTCGGCCGAGCCGCCGCCGGTGCTGCGGTCGGGCGGGCTGGGCGTGCGGGAGCAGCGCCGGCTGGTACGGGCGGTCGGCGTCGACGAGCAGCGGGCCGCGCTGCTGGCGGAGCTCGCGGTCGGCGCGGACCTGGTGGCCGACAGCGAGAACAGCAACCCGGCCTGGGTGCCCACGACGCAGGCGGACAACTGGCTGTCCGCGACGCCGGAACTGCGGTGGGCAGCGCTGGCCAACGCGTGGCTGAACCTGCCCCGGCTGCCCGGCATGGCCGGCGTGCGGGACGAGAAGGACAAGCCGCTGGCGCCGTTGAGCGACGAACTGCGCCGGCCGCTCGCACCCCGGGACCGGCGTTGGATCCTGCGTACGTTGGCCGAGTTGGTGCCGGGCGTCGGGATCACCGATCCCGGGGAGCTGGGAGCGCTGCTGGCGTGGCGCGCACCGCGCCGGGGTGGCCGGATGCGCGACGACCTGGTGCGCTGGACGCTGCGTGAGGCGTCGACATTGGGGATCGTGGCGCTGGGGGCGGTGACATCGGCCGGTCGGTCGCTGCTGGCCGACGGTCCGACCGCGGCCGCGAAGCAGTTGGCGGCGGCGCTGCCGGAGCCGGTGGACCACGTACTGGCGCAGGCGGACCTGACCGTGGTCGCGCCGGGCCCGCTGCGGGCGGACCTGGCCGCCGAGATGGCGCTGGTCGCGGACGTCGAGTCGGCCGGCAACGCCACGGTGTATCGGGTGAGCGAGGGGTCGATCCGGCGCGCCCTGGACGCCGGCCGAACAGCGACGGAGTTGCACGAGCTGTTCCGGACCCGGTCCCGTACCCCGGTCCCGCAAGCGCTTGGCTATCTCATCGACGACGTGGCCCGCCGGCACGGCCGGTTGCGAGGTGGCACGGCCGGCTCGTTCCTACGCTGTGACGATGCCGCGTTGCTGGCGGAGGTCCTGGCGAACGCCGAGGCCCATCGGTTGGAACTGCGCCGGATCGCGCCGACGGTGCTGGTCAGCCCGCTGCCCCTGATCGACGTGCTCGAAGGCCTGCGTTCGGCCGGTTTCACACCGGCGGCGGAGGGTCCGGACGGCAGGGTCATGGACCTGCGGCCGACTGGTCGGCGGGTGGCCGCGCGACCACGCCCGGACCGGCACCCGGTCGTTCCACCGACCCCGAGCGACGAGCAGCTGGCGGCCGTCGTGCGGCAACTGCGCGTCGGCGACCAGGCGACGACGGCCCGCCACGGCCGCACCGCGACGCTCCGGCCGGGCGGCGGGATGACGGACATGTCGGCCACGCTCGACATCCTGCGGGAGGCGGTGCGGGACGGGCGGGACCTGTGGCTGGGGTACGTGGACGCGCAGGGGGTGGCGAGCCGGCTGTTCGTGTCGCCGGTCGCGATCCGGAGCGGGGTGCTGGAGGCCCGCGACAACGCCCACGACGAGATCCGCACCTTCACCCTGCACCGCATCACATCGGTGACGATGGCGGACGACACGCTCTGACGTACTCGTCCGCAGCACTCCCGGCCGCGATGTCGCGGCATCAACGTCGGCACGGCGGGCGGGCAAAGCCGATGGCCGACCGGTGGCTGAACACCGACAGCATGCGCGCCGCGCCACCACCGCCGGGTACGCCGCCGCACGACGGTAGTCAAAACGAGCGGACAAAACCGCCATATCGACATTGCCGCATTACGGAACGCGCCAGGCCCGCGGGGCGCCCCCGTTTTCCAGTCTAGTCGATCTTGGTGTGGGGCGCGATCGGATTCGTGGCGGGCTGTGGACAACCGCGTGCAGGGTCTGGCCGGCCCCCGTGGGGCTGAGCCGGCCAGACTGCGGGGACCTCAGACGCGGACCGTCGCGCGTTGTTGCCGCATGGCGTGTTCGACCAGGGTGATCAGGATCTGCTTGGTCGACTCGCGGTTGCGTGCGTCGCACGTCACGACCGGTACCGACTGGTCGATGGTGAGCGCCTCCCGGACGTCGTTCACCCGGTGGTGCAGCACCCCCTCGAACCGGTTGATCGCCACGATGTACGGCAGCCGCCGGTCGTCGAAGAAGTCGATCGCGGCGAACGCGTCGGCCAGTCGGCGGGTGTCGACCAGCACGACCGCGCCGATGGCGCCGCGTACCAGGTCGTCCCACATGAACCAGAACCGATGCTGGCCGGGCGTCCCGAACAGATACAGGATCAGGTCCGAGTCCAGCGACAGCCGGCCGAAGTCCATCGCGACCGTGGTCGTGGTCTTGTTCGGTGTCGCCGAAAGATCGTCGTGACCGATACTGGCGTCGGTCATGACCGCCTCGGTGGTCAACGGGACGATCTCGGACACCGAGCCGACCAGGGTCGTCTTTCCGACACCGAAGCCACCGGCCACGACGATTTTCGCCGAGGTGGTCGCCTTCCGGCCGCCTGGTGCTGGTTGTGGCGCACCACGCGAACTAGAGCCTCCGAAGACCACTGAGCACCCTTTCCAGGAAGTCCATGGACGGTCGATCACCGACGACCATCCCACTGGAGTGGATGACGACCAGCCCCATGCCGGCCATGTCACCGATCAGAACCCGAACCACACCGAGCGGCAGGCGCAGATGCGCCGCCACCTCGGCCACCGACCTGGTGTCCATGCACAGGTCGCAGATGGACCTGTGTTCCGGCAACAGGGCTTCTTCCACATCCCAACCGCGGTCGCTGGTGGAGACCAGCGCCTCGATCGCCAAGTCGTAGTCCGAGCGGGTTCGTCCGCCGGTCCGCGTGTACGGGCGGACCAAGGACCCGGTTTCCGTCACCGGGTCCGGCGGCGCTTGCTGCGGCGGTATCGCCGGCCGCTGCCAAGTCGTGCTCCCCCGGTCGTTCGCCACCAGACCCGGTTCGCCGAACAGATCGGCTCCCGGACCGCCGAACAGGCCGCTCCGGTAGCCGCTGATATCGAACCGGTTCGGTATGTCCGACCCGGCGTGGTCAGCGGGTTCATAAAACTCGCCGTCCGCCATCTCGCTGTGCCCTCGCTCCCCAGCGCCTGGTGGGTGATCACCGGCGACATCGTCGACCACCTGACCGGTATCCCTGGTTACCGCCGCTGTCAGGTACTCGTCTCGAACATCGCTGGACCGGCGATCATCGTCTTCTTCGTTGTCGTCGTCGTACAGATGAAACCCGTCCGCGGCCCAGCGCCGATAGTCGAACCGGTCACCAACACGTTCACGGCGGAAACCGCCGCGGTCCGGGGTCATCGCTACTTCACCGCCGGTCGTTCACAAGCGTGTTCTTGGTCTGGTCATCTCCGTACCGCGCCCTGCAACTGGGCTCGGAGCTCGGGCGTCATCTGCTGCCCGACCCGTTCCACCAACAAGGTCATCTCGTACGCCACGAGCCCGATGTCGCAGTTCGGCGCGGCCAGGACCCCCAGGCACGAGCCGTCGCTGATGGACATCAGGAACAGGTATCCGCGGTCCATCTCGACCACGGTCTGGTTCACCGCGCCCGCCTCGAAGCAGCGCGCCGCTCCCTGTGTGAGGCTGACCAGGCCGGACGCGACGGCCGATAGCTGTTCGGCCCGGTCGCGCGGGAGGCCCTGCGAACCGGCGAGCAACAGACCGTCCGCCGAGACGACCACGGCATGAGCCACGCCGGGCACTCGACGTACGAAGTCAGTGATGAGCCAGCCGAAACTACCTGGCTGCTGAACGGACGCTGTCACTCCTGCTCCTCGTCGGCACGATGCGCGGATGGATGGGAAGCCTCGCCAGAATATGCCTCGATCATTTGGTGGCGACCGCGACGTAGGCCCTGTTGAAAGCTGGACATGCGACCACGGACCGCGTCCGCGGTACGGGGCGGCAGTGAGGGTGGTGCGACGGTGCCTCGGCCGCTTCGGCCGCCACCGGATGCCTGCATGGATCCCGGTTCCGGACGTGGGGCCGCGGAGCCGGGCACGAGGTGTGCCTTGGGCACCCGCTTGGGCAGGCCCGCCGTCGTGGTTTCGCTGACCGGCGCGAGCAACGCCTCCGCGCGCTGCCAGCCCTCGTCGGCCGGGGTCTGCCACGCGTCGGTGTCACCGTTGGACTCGGCGTACGAGCTCCCGTTCGTGACGGGCGCGCTCGACACGGCGGGCGCCGGCGCGGCACCTGTGTCGCCGGACAGGCGGTCCTGCATGCCGAATCCGGCGGCGGCGCCGGCCCGGCCGGGCACCCGGGTGGGCAGCGGACCGACCGGGTCCTGCTTCTGCTTCTCCGGGACCTCGATGGCCGGCGTCACGACGGTGCCGTTGCCGTTGCCGTTGCCATTGCTGGGGGTGCTGGCGCCGTTGGTGTCGTGCCCGTTGGTGGCGACGTGCGCGTGGCCGTTGCTGGCCTCGTCGGCACGGAACCATTGGGAGAGCACGGCCTCGTAGATCGGTAGCCGCTCGGTCGGCGCGTCCACCTCGGGCCGGGGCCGCTGTTGCTGGCTCGGCGCGGGGGCGGGTGTCGGCCACGGCTCGCCGGTGATCTCGACCGGCACCGCGTCGACGGCGGTGTGCGCCTCCCACAGCGATGCCGCGTTGCTGGCGACCGGCTCGCCCGTGTCCGTCACCGCGGGTTGCACGTCGGTGATCTCGAGCTTGCCGTGCGGTTCGAAGTCGCTGGCCCAGAACGACGTGGCCGGCTCGTGTACGCCGGAGTCGGTCATGCCCGGGTTCGTCGGCATGGCGCCGAGCCGGTTGCCACCCGTGGCGGTCGCGTCCTCACGGGCCGCACGGGCGGAGGCCAGGCCGAACGCGCCGGCGATACCGGCGGCCGCGGTGGCCGCGCCGGCGAGTTCCGCGTTGACCGGCATGTCGACCGGCATCGCGCCGACCGGCGGGAACGTGTCCACGATGCCCGGCTGCGGGACCGGCGGCAGCTTGTCGCCGGTGGACAGTTGCCCGCCACCGCCGCCCATCGCGTCCTCGCCGGGCCGGTGGATCAGGTCCTCCGGGATCACGATGAGCGCGACGGTCCCGCCGTCGATGTCCTCGTTCGCGCGCAGCTTCACGCGGATGTTGTGCCGGCGGGCCAGCCGCGCGACCACGTAGAGGCCCATTCGCCGTGTCACGCCGACGTCGATGTCCGGCGGGTTGGCCAGCCGTTCGTTGGCCAACCGCACGTCGTCCTCGCTCATGCCGACACCGCGGTCGGTGATCTGGATGGCCAGCTCCCGCGACCGGGTCCGCGCGATCCGCACGCTGACGCGGGTGTTCGGCTCGGAGTACGACGTCGCGTTGTCCAGCAGTTCCGCGACCAGGTGGATGAGGTCGTTCACGACACGGCCGAGCACCGACGCGGCCGGCGGTGCGCCGACGTCGATCCGGGCGTACTGCTCGACCTCGGACACGGCCGCGCCGACGAGCTCGCCGATCGGCACCGGCCGGCTCATCCGCTTGGCCAGGCCGCTACCGGAGAGCACCAGCAGCGACTCGGAGTTGCGCCGCATACGGGTGGCGAGGTGGTCCAGTTCGAACAGGTTGGCCAGTTGGTCGGGGTCCTGCTCGTCCTTCTCCAGCCGGTCGATCAGGGCGAGCTGGCGTTCCACCAGCGCCTGGCTGCGGCGGGACAGGTTGATGAAGATCGCGTTGACGTTGTCGCGCAGTACGGCCTGTTCGGCGGCCAGTCGGACGGCCTGCCCGTGGACGACGTCGAACGACCGGGCGACCTCGCCGATCTCGTCGGCGGTGAACACCGGGACCGGTTCGACGGCCTTGTTGGACGCCTTGATCGGGTCCGGGTCGGCCAGGATCCGCTGCACCGACTGGGGCAGCTTGCTGCGGGCGACCTCCAGCGCGCCGGACCGCAGCCGCCGCAGCGACTGGACCAGCGAGCGGGCCACCATCAGGGTCACGAGGAACGCGATCAGCAGCGCACCGGCCAGGATGCCACCGTCCTGGAAGGCCTGCGTCTTCGCGGCCGACGCGAGGCTGTTGGTCTGCGCCTTCAGCTCGCTGTTCATGTTCAGCTCGGCGTCGCGCAGCAGGCCCGCGGTGGCGTCACCGGCGTTCTGCACGGTGGTCGGCTGGACGTTCTCCTGCCCGGGTAGGGGCGGGCCGAGGCCGGCACCGGCACGTTGCTGGATCAGGGTCACCAGCTTGGCCCGGGTGTCGACGTCCTGGCCCGTCACCGTGTCCAGGTACATCTGGCGGTCGACCGCGGACGCCCCGCTGTTGAACGAGCTGATCGACGCGTCGAACTCGGCGTTCGCGGCGCTGAGCTGGTCCTGGGTACCGGGGAGGAACACCCAGCCGTTGGACGTCGTGCCGTCCGGATTGCGGATCTGGGTGACCGTCATCATCAGGATGGCGTTGGAGAGGCTGAACTCCTCCTTCGCCTGCCGCAGCTCGAACAGGCCGCCGGCCAGCACGTTCACCCGCTGGTCCGGCGCACCGGCGATCAGCAGCTGACAGCTCTGCAGCAGCGACGTGAGGATCTGGTTGTACCCCGACAGCACGTCGACCTCGGGGAACTTCGTCCCGCTGGAGACCGAGCGCAGCGCCGAGAGATCGCCGAGCGAGTTCAGCGCGTTCGACACGGCGAGCTGCGTCGGGGCGTCCAGGTTGGTGTCGTTCGTCGCCACCTGCCGGAACGCCTCGACGGACGCGTCCACCGCCGTGGTCGCGGCGCCGCCGGGCGGGGTGCCGAACGCCCCGCCGCTGGTGACGAACAACGAGATCTGCTCGCGTTCCCGCTGCAGGCTGTCCATCACGTCGGACAGCGAGCTGGACAGCGCCAGCTGCTCGTTGATCTTGTCGTAGACGTTGGCGTTCTGGAGCTGGCTGGTCACTCGCAGCGCGCCCAGTGCGAGCGCTGTGACCAGCGGCACCAGGAGCACGATGAGCAACTTCCAGCGCAACCGCCAGTTCCGCAGGCGCCACCGGCCGGACGTCCGGATGCCCGGCCGCATGGCCAGGTCCCGGTCGTCACCAACTGGGTGCGCTCCGTCGCCGACGTAGGGCCTACGGCCGGCCTGCGCGGACGTGACCTGCACGTCCTGCCGAGGATTACCTGGCACGCCTAGCACACTCCCGCATCAACAACGCTACCGGACGAACCGGACAGAACCTGGCGCACGGTGGATATCGTCACGAATCGGCCACCACGGGGCGCACGGGTGAAGGGAACCGCGGCCAGGACCGGAAAGTCTGATTCGCGCTCGGTGTCGACAAATCCACGTCTGTCCACACGTGCCGCGGCGCGAACGGCCCCGCTCATCTGGTCACTCCTTCACCTGGTCACCTCTCCGCGTCGACCTTCGAAGCCCAGGCAGCTCCGATGCCCCCGACTCGCGCGCACAAGAAGGTATCGAATGTCACCTGCAATGTCAGCCCACCGGGGCCTAAATCCATGCGAGTAGACACGTTCAGTGCCAGTCGACCGCAAGAGCATGGCATCTTCACCCCGAAGAAGCCACTCCCGGTGGACATCGGGTGGACCGGAATCACGCTCCGCTACCGCCGCCCGGCCGGTTTTGCTCGGACATCCGAACTCTCGGTGCCAGCCCGACCACCCGCCGGATACGGCGCCGGTCGGTAACCGCTCGCGTATCCGGGCAGGTATCGCACCGCAAGATCGAACCGAAGTCCCCGTCGAACACCACGCGGTGACGCGGTGATCAGGCGGTTGTTAGCCCGTCGGTCATCCCATCTTCGCACGAGCGCCGATCTCGGACAGGTCACGGTGTTGTGTTTCCCGATAGAACTGAAAAGAATGTTAACAACATGTTCACGCCACGATCGGTGAATGCCCGTTCCGGACCGACCGGCCCGCCTGCACACACCGTGACCAGGCAATCCACGCCAACGGGTGACCTGAATCGACCGGACGGACGATCAAATTGAGCCAACGGGTCTACTTGTGTACCGATGGTAGGCTCCTGGTCCCGTTGGGTGTCATCGATCAGGAGGCTTGAGTGGCGTGAACCGTTGACAGTTGACGCTTCAGCCACCCGGCACTCCAGTGTTACCCACAGCAGCACGGACGGACACGGCGACATAACCTAACGGCGAGGACCAGAGTCCATGGCACTGCGAGGAAACGAACTCGCACGCACTTTTGGCTCAGCGGCGACGGAATACGACCGGGTACGGTCGGTGGCGCCCGAGCTCGCGGTCGACTGGCTTGTCGGCACCGGAATCCGCAAAGCCGTGGAACTCGGCGCGGGTACCGGAATCTTCTCCCGACTACTCGCGGAACGCATTCCGGAACTGTATCCGGTGGAACCGGACGAGCGAATGCGCGACGTTTTCCAACAATCCTCACCCGGCCTTGTTCCACTGGCCGG
>Ga0070714_100001422_pt1 | contig 17384 bp, 10 predicted proteins | sample LARL83metaG_FD_65450 | JGI IMG/M metagenome (GOLD analysis project Ga0070714, IMG submission 65450) | Corn, switchgrass and miscanthus rhizosphere microbial communities from Kellogg Biological Station, Michigan, USA - LAR L8-3 metaG | ecosystem: Host-associated > Plants > Roots > Rhizosphere ... | reverse complement strand
CTTTCGTTGGCTGAATGTCTTCATTGGTTCGAATCCTCAGCGGCGCGACTTGACCGACTAAGTGAGTCAGAGCCACTTTCATGTGGCTCAAAGAAAAAGAGCGGCATCACTGCCGCTCTTTTTCCATCATTATTAAGTGCAGCCGATCACCCGCACTTCGAATACCCACAATTCAAACAAGTCTGACACCCATCCATCAGCACCAACGCCTGCGTATTGCACTTCACGCACAGCGTGGCGCCGGGCGGGAAGCCGGAAGATTCGGTGTCGCCGGAGGCTTTCGCGGCTGAAGCCGCTCCCACAGGAGCCGCGCTTACATCAGCCTTTTTTTTTGCCCCAGCCTGCTCATACGCAGCGCGCTTCTCGGCGATCAGCTTGCGGGTGGCGTCGTCCATTTCCGGATCGTGGATCATGCCGATGTTCTTCATGTGCTGCTCGATCACCGCGCCGATCTCGGCGACGATGCTGGGCATGTAGACGCCGCCGGACTTGAAGTAGCCGCCGCGGGGGTCGAACACGGCTTTGAGCTCTTCTACGATGAAGGTGACGTCGCCGCCCTTGCGGAACACGGCGGACAGAATGCGGGTGAGCGCCACGATCCACTGGAAGTGGTCCATGTTTTTCGAGTTGATGAAGACCTCGAACGGGCGGCGCTGTTCGTGCGGGGTGCCGGCGTTGAGCACGATGTCGTTGATGGTGACGTACAACGCGTGCTCGAACAGCGGCGACTTGACCTTGAAGGTGGAGCCGACCAGGGTCTCGGGGCGCTCCACGCTTTCGTGCATCTGGATCACTTCGGCCTGGCGCGGCTCTTTCGGCGCGGCGGCGGCGGTGACCGGGTTGGCGGCAACCTTGTCTTCGGGTTTGACCACGTTATAGCCAGTGATCTTCTTGTCGATCTTGATCGCCATGGTGTTCGCTTCTTTTTAAAGTGTTGATGCCGGAGTGGACGCGGCGTGGTGCGAAAAACATGCGGCCCGGCGCACGGCCGGGCCGCATGCGGTGTCGCTTACTTCCGTTTTGCAGCGGCCTTCTTGCCGGCGGCCGCTTTTTTCATGGCTGGCTTGGCCGACTTGACGCTCGCTTTCTTGCTGGCAGTGGACCTCTTTGCCGTCTTGGCGACGGCTTTCTTGCTGGCGGACTTCTTCGCTGCCGCCTTCTTCGGTGCGGCCTTCTTGCTGGCCGACTTTTTGCTGCTGACCTTCTTTGCGACCTTGGCGGCTTTCTTCTTCACCACCTTGGCGACTTTCTTGGCGACCTTCTTCACCGCTTTCTTGGCGGCGGAGGCCTTCTTGGCGACTTTCTTGACCGCCTTTTTCACGGCTTTCTTGGCGGCTGCTTTCTTGGGTGCCGCTTTCTTGGCCGGTGCCTTCTTGGCCACCTTCTTGGCGGCGGCCTTCTTCACGGCTTTCTTGGCGGCAGCCTTTTTCTTGGGCGCGGCCTTTTTGGCAGCGGCCTTTTTCGGCGCAGCTTTCTTGGCCGCTGCCTTCTTCGGCGCGGCTTTCTTTGCGGCGGCCTTCTTCGGCGCCGCCTTCTTGGCGGCAGCCTTCTTCGCTACGGGCTTCTTCGCCACGGGTGCAGCCGCCGGCGCGGCCGGCGCGACCGCGGGTACGTCGGGCAGCACAGGCAAGACGACGGCCGGTGCGTCGACGGCCGGTGCAGCGCTGTTGTTCATTTCAATTTCGTTGTCGATGGACATGCTGATGTTCCCCTCCGATGGACCGCTTGAGTTGCCGCACGCCGCGGCGTGCGATGGTCAGAACTTGTCGTGAGCCTTTATTGCATGAGGCTCAAAACTTGCCGTAATACCCTTCCTTCAAGGCATCGAAGAGGTTGGCGGCGGAGTGCATTTCGCCGTCGTATTCCACCTGCTCATTGCCTTTCAGTTCGACAACACTACCGTCCTCCAGCTCGAAGCGGTAGAGGGTGCTTTCAAGATCGGATTCCTTGACCAGCACGCCCTGGAATGCGGCGGGGTTGAAGCGGAACGTGGTGCATCCTTTCAGGCCTTGTTTGTAGGCGTAGAAATAGATGTCCTTGAAGTCTTCGTAAGGGTAATCGGTGGGCACGTTCGCGGTCTTGGAGATCGAGGAATCGATCCACTTCTGCGAGGCCGCCTGGATGTCGACATGCTCTTTCGGGCTGATGTCGTCGGCGGAAACGAAGTAGTCGGGCAGCTTGTTGGCGGCCTCGTCGGTGAACACTTTGGCGTCGGCGTTGATCAGGGCGCGGTAGGCCAGCAGCTCGAAGCTGAGCACCTCGACCTTTTCCTTGGATTTCTTGCCTTCGCGGATCACGTTGCGCGAGTAGCTGTGCGCAAAGCTGGGCTCGATGCCGTTGCTGGCGTTGTTGGCCAGCGACAGCGAGATGGTGCCGGTGGGCGCGATCGAGCTGTGGTGGGTGAAGCGCGCGCCGGTCTCGGCCAGCTCGGCGACCAGGTTCGGCGCCACGCTGGCGATGCGCTGCATGTAGCGCGAGTACTTGGCGTGCAGCACGCGGCCGGGGATGGAGTCGCCGACCTTGTAGCCGTCGGCGACCATTTCCGGGCGCTTGCGCAGCATGTCGCCGGTGACGGTGAAGTCGCGCAGCAGGATGGGCGCGGCGCCCTTCTCCTTGGCCAGCTCCAGCGCCATTTCCCAGCCGGCCACGGCCATCTCGCGCGAGACCTCCTCGGTGAACGTGACGGCTTCTTCGCTGCCGTAGCGGTGCTTGAGCATGGTGACGGTGGAGCCGAGGCCGAGGAAGCCCATGCCGTGGCGGCGCTTGGACATGATCTCGTTGCGCTGCTGCTCCAGCGGCAGGCCGTTGATCTCGACCACGTTGTCGAGCATGCGGGTGAACACCTTGACCACCTCGCGGTACTCGTCCCAGTCGAAGCGCGCCTTGGGGCCGAACGGATCGCGCACGAAGGTGGTGAGGTTGATCGAACCGAGCAGGCACGAGCCGTACGGCGGCAGCGGCTGCTCGCCGCAGTTGTGCGCGTGCAGGCCGTTGCCATCGAATGTGTTGATGCCGGGCACCTGCACGTCGTAGACGTCTTCGACACCATCGGCCTGCAGCGAGGCCACGGTAGCGACGAAGCGTTCGCGATTGAGGATGCGCTTGTAACCGGACAACGCGGCCTTGAGGCGGGTCGCCTTGTCGGTGTCGGCAAAGCCGATCAGTTCGGCGAAACGCTGCAGCGATTCGCCAGCGATGACCAGCTCGTGTTGGGCCTGGGTGGCATACGCTCGTGTGCCGCCGTGGCCGTCCGGCAACTGGTTTTCACCGGCAACGCGGCGATCGCGGTAGATACGCGAAGGCATGCCCAGGCGCAGCAGCATGCGCTGCACCGCCTCCAGCCGCGGCAGGTCCGACTGCGCCAGGCGTACCGAGACGCCCTTGGCCTGGCTGCCCTGCACCGAGCCGTCGGCATCGAAGAAGCCGCGCAGGAAACCGCGATACGCGTCGCTCGAAGCCCGCTCCAGCGCCGGCGTGATCGCCTTGTCGCCCGCGCCCATGCCGAGTTCGAAGGCGAGATCGCGCAGCGCGGCAGACTTCATGCGGAATTCGCCCCGACCCGCCACTTCGGACCAGCCGGCAAAGTCGGCGCGGTGCGGCAGCGTCTGAGCGCAGCGCAGCGTCTCGGCCATCAGGGCTCGTGCCCCGCCGTTGACCAAGCCGTTCACGGCAGCGGCCTGCGGCCACACCGACAACACGGCTGCATCGCGCTTGAGCGTGCCGTCGCCGACCAGCATGCCGAGCAGATAGCCCTGCTCCGCCGTCAGCGCGCCGGGCCACTGCGCATTGGCGCGGTGATCGTTGAGCAGCACGCGGTCGCCCGGCTGCAAGGCGCTGGCGGCGCACCATTCGGTGTCCACGCTCCAGCGGGTCAAGCGCGAAACGCGGCGCACGCGATGATCCTCGGTCAGCCGCAGGCGATGGCCTTCCTCGGTCTGCAGGGCCAGCACCGGCTTGGTCGCGGTACGGAAGAAACCTTCGGCGCCGGTAGCGTGGTCCTTGCCGTCCACGCGTGCCATGAAGCCATGGCCGAGCAGATCGCCGACCTGACGCGGGCCTTCGGCGGTCTGCACCCAGGTGTCGGCGGTGACGCAGGGATTGGTGGCGCGGATGTGCTCGCACCACCAGTTGTTGTTCATCTCGTTGACCTTGTCGATCAGGATGAAACCCGGCTCGGCATAGTCGTAGGTGGACACCATGATCATGTCCCACAGGTGCCGCGCGCGGATGGTGCCGTAGATCTTGCAGGCGACCAGGCCGTCTTCGCGGTCGACGTAGTTGTCGTGCGTGGGCCATTCGCGCCAGACGACTTTCGCCGGGTCGGCGAGGTCGATCTCGTGCTGCTCCTTCACGTGCACCGGGAATACCAGCGGCCAGTCCTGGTCGTGCTCGACCGCGTCCATGAAGCCGTCGGTGATCAGCAGGCTGAGGTTGAACTGGCGCAGGCGGCCATCTTCGCGCTTGGCGCGGATGAACTCCTTGGCGTCCGGATGGCTGATGTCGAACGTGCCCATCTGCGCGCCGCGGCGGCCGCCGGCGGAGGACACGGTGAAGCACATCTTGTCGTAGATATCCATGAACGACAGCGGGCCGCTGGTATAAGCGCCGGCGCCGGAGACGTACGCGCCGCGCGGGCGCAGCGTGGAGAATTCGTAGCCGATGCCGCAACCCGCCTTCAGCGTGAGGCCGGCCTCGTGCACCTTCTCCAGGATGTCGTCCATCGAGTCGCGGATGGTGCCGGAGACGGTGCAGTTGATGGTGCTGGTGGCCGGCTTGTGCGCCAGCGCGCCGGCGTTGGAGGTGATGCGGCCGGCGGGGATCGCACCGCGGCGCAGCGCCCACAGGAATTTCTCGTACCAGAGCGCGCGCAGCTCGTCGGTGGTTTCGACATCGGACAAGGCACGCGCCACGCGCTGGTAGGTCTCGTCGATGGTGGCGTCGACCGGCTCGCCGGATTTCGCCTTCAGGCGGTATTTCTTATCCCAGATGTCATACGACGCGGGTTGCAGGGGAATGTCCACGACGGCATCACGACCTGTGGTTGAACTTGTGGCTGGCGCACGCATTGTGCTCATCGGCTTCTGAGACCTCTCGGTGCGGCCTTGCGGCCCCCGTTGATATTTTTATTTGGTACGACGGTGTCTTTACGTTATGTCCGCTGCAGCCAACGGGCCGTGAGGGTTGCCCTCAGGCCTTGTGCCCGTTGATTCCGACGTCAACGACTCCCCCTCAAGAGTGCGATGGTCGACACCAGTGCTAGTCTCGGCGCTGGCGCTTGAACACAAGATGTTGTGGTTGCTAACGGAGAAGCAAGTTAACCCCGACGCCGCTGGAAGTAAAGAGCCCACAGCGCCATCCGCGCCGATGGAACCGCCGCGCACGGTACCGGTCGAAGCTGCGCCGCACCTGCCACCCCTGAAGGAGGAATCCATGTCATCGCAACGCTCCCGACTGCTGCCTTTGCTGGCCAGCCTGCTGCTGTCCGCCAGCGGCATCGGCCTGGCGCCGGCCCGCGCCGCCACCTTGCCGGCCGCGGTGAACGGCCAGCCGATGCCGTCGCTGGCGCCGATGCTGCAGCGGGTGACGCCGGCGGTGGTGAACATCTCCACCAAGACGCGGGTGCAGGTGCGCGATGCGTATTTCGACGATCCGATGGTGCGGCAGTTTTTCGGCCTGCCCGCTACGCCGCGCGAGCGCGTGGAGCAGAGCCTCGGTTCGGGCGTGATCGTGGACGCGGCCAAGGGCTACGTGCTGACCAACAACCACGTGGTCGGCGGCGCCGACGACATCAGCGTGACCCTGCAGGACGGGCGCACGGTCAAGGGCAAGCTGATTGGCACCGATCCTGATACCGACGTGGCGGTGGTGCAGATTCCGGCCGACCACCTGCAGGCGCTGCCGCTGGCCGACTCGACCAAGCTGCAGGTGGGCGACTACGTGGTCGCGGTGGGCGATCCGTTCGGGCTGGGCCAGACGGTGACTGCGGGCATCGTCTCGGCGCTCGGGCGCTCCGGATTGGGCGACACCGGCTACCAGAACTTCATCCAGACCGACGCCTCGATCAACCCCGGCAACTCCGGCGGCGCACTGGTGAACCTGCGCGGCGAACTGGTCGGCATCAACACGATGATCTTCTCGCCGTCGGGCGGCAACGTCGGCATCGGCTTTGCGATTCCCAGCGCGATCACCAGCGACGTGATGCAGCAGCTGCTCGCCCACGGCAAGGTGCAGCGCGGCAGCCTGGGCGTGCAGACCCAGGCGATCACGCCGCGGATCGCCCAGCTGCTGAGCCTGAAAGACAACAACGGCGTGGTGGTGACCGGGGTCAGCGATGGCTCCCCCGCCGCGCGTGCCGGCCTGCAGCCCGGCGACGTGCTGACCACGCTCGACGGCAAGCCGCTGCGCAGCGAACAGGAACTGCGCAACGCCGAAGGCTTGTTGCCGGTGGGCAGCGCGGTGCACCTGGGCGTGCTGCGCGACGGGCAGGCGCGCGAAGTCAGCGCCACGCTGGCGGTGGAGAAACTGGCCAGCGCCGACGGCGGCCAGCTCGACCCGCGACTCGCCGGCGTGCGCTTCAGCGAACTCAGCGAGCGCCAGCGCAGCGCCGGGATGTACGGCGTGGCGATCAGCGCGGTGCAGCCGGGCAGCCGCGCCGCGCGCGCCGGCCTGACCACCGACGACGTGCTGATCGGCGTCGGCAACCAGCGCATCACCAGCCTGCGCATGCTGCGCGGGCTGGCCGGGGTGAAGCCGCGCCAGCTGGTGCTGGTGGTCGCCGATGAGGACGGAAGCCGCTACGTGATGGTGAACTGAACCACGCGAAGCCTGCCAAACCGTGGCGCGGGTCGCCGGCCAGCCGTGCCACGGCGCACAGGTCGGCGATCCCGCAGCGGGCAAATCCATGAAAGTGCTTGATGTTTGAGGTTCAGGCCGGTGGAATACCCTTTCCACTTCACCCGGTGTGCGCCTGCATGGCGACATACTCGTGGCCTGCATCCCTTCATCGCCGAGGTTCCCCACCACCATGTCTGTCCGTCTCGCCCGCCTGCTGTCCGTCGCCCTGATCGGAGCCAGCCTCGTCGCTGCCCCGGCTTTCGCCAAGAGCCATCCCAAGACCAAGGCAAGGACCAGCACCGCCGCGAAAGGTCCCACCCTGATCTGGCGCGGCGACGTGGCCACCGCGAACGGCGTGGTCAACGACGTGGCGCAGGCGTGGGAGAAGAGCGGCCACGGCCGCATCGAGCTGCAGCCGTTCAACACCGCCTCGGGCATCGACGCGGTGGCCAACGGCACCGCGGACCTGGCCGGCAGCGCGCGCGCCAGCGACGAGAGCGCGCAGAACGCGCGGCTCACCTTCACGCCGGTGGCATGGGACGCGCTGGTGATCATCACGCAGTCGTCCAACCCGGTCAGCAACCTCACGCTGAAGCAGGTGCACGACATCTACTACGGCAAGATCCACAACTGGAGCGAAGTCGGCGGCAACAATGCGCCGATCGACGTGTACGCGGTGGCCAGCCCCGGCGACGGCGTGGAGTACAGCCTGCGCAGCCTGCTGTTCGGCCGCGGCAACCAGCCGGTCGCCGCGCCGCGGCTGTACGTCAACACGCGCAAGCTCGAGGAAGGCATCGCGCTCAATCCGAACGGCCTGGGCGTGGCCACGCTCTCGGGCATCAGCGGCAACAGCCAGCTCAAGGCGATCCCGGTCAACGGCAAGCGCGCCACCGTCGCCAACGTGGCCGATGGCAGCTATCCGCTGTTCATCCCGCTGTACCTGGTGACCAACCCGAGCAGCCCGAAGGCGGCCAGCGCGCAGACGTTCGTCGACTTCGTGCAGAGCGAGCCGGGCAAGGCCGTGCTGCGCAAGCACGCCGTGCTGCCGTACCAGGATGGCGGCGCGCTGACCGCGATGGACAGCTCGCGGCGCAGCCGCATCCTCGCCGAAGTCGGCGCACGCGCCAGCCACATCACGCCGGTCTCCGCACCGGGCGCGACCTACGCCGCGCGCGCCGCCGTGGCGCCCACCTCGCCCGATACGGTGGCGGCCCGCACGGCACTGGAGAACCGCCGCGCGCAAGCGGCGGACACGGCCCGGCTCAGCCGCATCAGCGGCAGCGTGAGCGACGTCACCGTCACCGGCGTGGCGCATGCCAGCGCGTCGGCGACCACGGTCAGCGAAACCCATGGCAAGGATTTCGGCAAGGTCAGCGCCAACGCCAGCCAGACCGCCACGACCTACAAGGTGATCAAGGGCGACACGCTGTCGTCGATCGCCAAGCGGCATGCCGTTGAAGTGGCCAAGCTGCGCGAGTGGAACCACCTGAAGAACGATCAGCTGAAGCTCGGCCAGGTACTGCTCGTCAGCAAGCGCTGAGCCGCAGCCGGCGTGCAGATACTCGCCGTCACGCTGGATCTGGACAACACCTTGTGGCCGGTGCTGCCGGCGCTGGAACGCGCCGACCAGGCGGTCGACGCGTGGCTGCGGCAGCATCACCCCGAGGTTGCGCGCGCCTGGCCGATCACCGCCATGCGCGAACTGCGCGCACGCGTCGCCGCGGAGCGAGCGGACCTGGCGCATGACTTCACCACCCAGCGCCAGCTCACCATGCAGCACGCGTTTGCCGCCTGCGGCATCGACGTCGCGCCGATCGAGGCGTTGTGGGAAATCTATTTCGCCGCGCGCAACAGTGTGGAGCTTTATCCGGACAGCCTGCCGGCGCTGCAGCGCATCGGCGCGCGCTTGCCGCTGGTCAGCCTGACCAACGGCAACGCCGACCTGCAGCGCATCGGCATCCACGCGCATTTCGCGCACCACGTCTGCGCCCGCGACAGCGGTATCGCCAAGCCCGATGCGCGGATTTTTCATGCCGCCGCCGAGTGCCTGGGCGTGGCGCCAGGGCAGATCCTGCACGTCGGCGACGATCCGGCGATGGACGTGGCCGGCGCGCGCGATGCCGGCCTGCGCACCGCGTGGATCAACCGCGAGGCGCAACCCTGGCCGAGCGCACTCGGGCCGCCGCCGGAACTGGACCTGCCCGACATGACCGCGCTGGCCGACTGGCTGGACGCGCAGTCCGCCGACGCGGCGGCAGGCACCGCGCAAAACGCGCATCATTGATTCCGCCGCGCGGCGCGCATGCGCCCGCGAGCCGGCCCACAAGACACAAGGAAACCGCATGTCCGCCCTGATCGAACGCCAGCCCGGTGGCCGCCGCAGCATCGCCATCGAAACCACCGACGCCGCGCACCTTGCCGGCACCCGGCGCCGGCTCACCGCGGCGCAGCGGCGCTGGCTGGGCGAGAGCGGCTTCGAGGCGGCGCCGGGCACGTTCGCGCTGGTGCCCGATCCCGCGGGCAAGCTGGTGCGCGTGCTGGTCGGGGTCGATCCGTCCGATCCGCTGGCCGCGCTGGCGGCACTGCCGTGTGCGCTGCCCGAGGCGACCTATCACCTCGCCGCCGAAGGTGTGCTGGCCGATGCCGCGCTGGCGGCGCTTGGCTGGGCGCTGGGCGCGTATCAGTTCGGCCGCTACCGGCAACCGAAACGTTCGCCGGCCCGGCTAGCCGTGAGCGCCGCCGAACTGCAACAGCTGGCGCCGCTGGCTGAGGCCACTGCGCAAGTGCGCGACCTGGTCAACACGCCGACCGAAGACATGGGCCCGGCTCAATTGAGCGAGGCGATCAGGCAGCTTGGCAAGACGCACAAGGCGAAGGTGCGCGAATGGGTCGGCGACGAACTGCTCGCGGCCAATTTCCCGACCATCCATGCGGTGGGCCGCGCCAGCCATCGCGCGCCGCGGCTGGTGGAGCTGAGCTGGGGCAAGGCCGGCGACCCGAAACTGGCGGTGGTCGGCAAGGGCGTGTGCTTCGACACCGGCGGGCTCGACCTCAAATCGTCCGACGGCATGCGCTGGATGAAGAAGGACATGGGCGGCGCAGCGCACGCGATCGCGCTGGCCGGACTGATCATGCAGGCGAAACTGCCGGTACGGCTGACCCTGCTGGTGCCGGCCGTGGAGAACGCCGTCGCCGGCAACGCGATGCGGCCGGGCGACGTGATCGCTACCCGCGCCGGCCTCACGGTCGAGGTCGACAACACCGATGCGGAAGGCCGGCTGGTGCTGTGCGATGCGCTGGCCTACGCGGCCGAGCAGCAACCCGGACTGATCGTCGACTTCGCCACCCTGACCGGCGCGGCACGCGTGGCGCTGGGGCCGGACCTGCCCGGGCTTTTCTGCAACGACGACGCGCTGGCGCAAGAGGCGCTCGCCGCCAGCCGCAAGGTCGCCGACCCGTTGTGGCCGCTGCCGCTGTGGCGGCCGTACCGGCGTATGCTCGATTCGTACCTGGCCGATTTCGCCAACGCCGGGGCGTCGCGCCACGCCGGCGCGATCACCGCCGCGCTCTACTTGGAGCGCTTCGTGCCCGCAGGCATGGCGTGGCTGCATCTGGATACCTACGCGTGGAACGACGCCGATCGCCCCGGCCGGCCGCGCGGCGGCGAGGCGATGGGCCTGCGCGCGATGTTCGCGCTGCTGCAGGAGCGCTACGCGCGCTGAGGCGGCGGCTTCGTCGCCGATCGCGTTCGTATACTTGGGCGCAGGTTCATGGGAGTGAATCCATCGATGGACAGCCCGCCGGACGAAACGATCGCCTGTCGCACCAACGCGCTCGCAGCACTGCGCCGCGGCGACAGGAGCGCTGCCGAGCAGGCTTTCTCGAGCCTGCTCCACCGTCGGCCCGACGATGCCGAAGCGCTGCAGTTTCTGGCCACCTGCCAGCTCGACCGGGGCCAGACAACGCGCGCGATCGAGTTGCTGCAAACGGCACTGCGCAGCCAGCCGCGGGATCCGGCGATCCTGCATCAGCTCGGTTCGGCGCAGATGCTGGCCGGCGACCTGCACGCCGCCGCGGACAGCTTGCGCGAGGGCCTGCAACTGGCGCCCGGCATGTTCGTGGCGCGCCTGCGGCTGGGCGTGGTGTTCGAGCAGCAGGGGCGCCGTCACGACGCCATCGCGACTTACCAGCAGGCGATCCATGCGGCGCAGGCGCAGGGGCGCTGGCTCAGCGACGACACCACCGCGCCAGGCGTGCGCGACGCGGTGAAGCACGCCATCCAATACGTCGCTGCCGGCCGGCGCGCGCTGTTCGACGCGATCATCGAGCCGTTGCGGCAACGCTATGGCCGCGCGGAACTGGCCCGCGTCGACCAATGCCTGGCCGTCTATCTGCAGGAGCAACCGGCGCCGCTGCCTGACCCGCGGCAGCGCCCGAAGTTTCTGTACTTCCCCGGCCTGCCCAGCCGCGCCTTCTACCCGCGCGAACGCTTCCCGGAACAGGCGCGGCTGGAGGCAGCGGCCGAGGTGATCCGCGAGGAACTGCGTGCCGTGCTGGTGGACGGGGAAAACAGCCTGGTGCCGTTCCTGGGCGCTCCCTCGGCCGCGGCGGTGGCGGCGGGCCTGCTCGACGCGTCGGGCACGCAAGAGGCGGCGTGGGATGCGTTCTTCTTCTACCGCCATGGCGTGCGCCATGACGCCAACTGCGCGCGCTGCCCGCGCACCAGCGCGCTGCTGGACAGCCTGTCGCTGGTGCGAATTCGCGACCATGCACCGGAGACGCTGCACTCGGTGCTGCGCCCGGGCACGCATATCCGGCCGCACCACGGCGTCACCAATACGCGCCTGGTCACGCATCTCCCGCTCATCGTGCCGACGGATTGCGCGCTGCGCGTGGGCGGCGAAACCCATGCATGGCAGGAAGGCCGCTGCGTCACCTTCGACGATACCTTCGAGCACGAAGCATGGAACCGCAGCGCGCAGACCCGCGTGGTGCTGATCGTGGACAGCTGGAACCCCGATCTCAGCGAGCTGGAGCGTGCCGCGGTGGCGGACTTGGTCGCCGCCATCGGCGACTTCAACCGGTTGTCCGGCGAGATTCCCGCGCCATCGGCGGCGTGAGACTGCGCGATCGCCTCCCGGCGGTCGTCGATGCAGCCGCTCCATCGACGCGCGACGCACTGCACGCGGATCGTTCGTGAGAGTAATCTCCGGCTATCAGGCACGACCCGCCGTCATGGCGTTGTCGGGCACGTGTCTGTGACGTTGGGGGACGTCCAAAACAAGGGCCATCAACATACAACTAGCGGGGAGAACGTATGAATTACGGCATGAATCACCTGTCGTTGGCAGTGCGTCTGGCGCTGACAGCGGGGCTTTTCACCACGGCAGGCATGGTCCAGGCACAGGACTCGCCCACCAGCACCGCCAATAGTTCGCAGCAAGCCGATCAGGCAACCACACCACCAGCCAAGAACAAGGCCAAGACCCTGGAAGCGGTGGTGGTGACCGGCTCGCTGATCCGGCGCGTGGACGCGGAGACGGCCAGTCCGGTGGTGACGCTGGATCGCGCCACCCTCGCCAATTCCGGCAAACCGGTGCTCGGCGACGTGCTGCAGCAGCTGCCGAGCATTTCCGGCAATGCCACCAATCCGGCGAACAACAGCAACGGTGGCGGCGTGGCCAGCCCCTTGCTGGAAGCCGGCGACGGTGCGTCGCGCGTCTCGCTGCGCGGCCTGGGCAACAACCGCACGCTGGTGCTGGTCAACGGCCAGCGCATGGCCAACCCGGACATCAACCTGATCCCGCCGGAGATGATCGAGCGGGTCGACGTGCTGGCCGAAGGTGCTTCCACCGTCTATGGCTCCGATGCGATCGGCGGCGTCGTCAACTTCATCCTGCGCAAGGACTTCAAGGGCGCCCAGTTCAGCCTGAACGACGGCATCTCGGGCCACGGCGACTCCAAGCGGCGCGGATTCAACCTGACCGGCGGCATGACGGGCGATCGATACAGCATTGCCGCCGGCCTTGATTACAACAAGTACGACGCGACGCTGGGTTCCGAGCGCAAGTTCTCCAAGCAGCAGTTGTACCTGTCCAGCGGTTCGGTGGTGGCGGCCGGTTCCAGTTCGATCCCGACCGGACGAATCCAGTTGCCCCAACCGGTCGTCGACCAGTACGGCTGCGCGCTGAGCGGCCCCCCGAATCCGACCGCCAATGTGACGCTGGCCCAGGGCGACGGATCGAGCCAGGCCGACTACCGCTGCCGCCTTGGCTCGGATACCTATAACTACGCTGCGCTCAACTACATCCAGACGGCGCAGAAGCGTACCAACGGCTTCGTCCTCGCCAACTTCAACCTCACCGACAACGTGACCGCGTTCGTCGATGCGTTCTACAACCACACCGTGTCCAGCGGACAGGACGCGCCGTCGCCGGTCGGCACGGGCGATGGCCTGATCATCTCGGCGAACAATCCGATCAATCCGTTCGGGGTGACGTTCAGTCAGAACCCGCTCTTCCCGGGCGACCCGAACAGCGGCTACACCTTCCAGACCCGTCTCACCGGCGCCGGCACGCGTGTGCACAGCTACACCACCAATACCGGCCAGCTCAATGCGGGACTGCGCGGCAATTTCGGCCAGGCCAGCAGCTGGATCTGGGACGCGTCGATCAACTACAGCCATACCAAACGCGACCAGCGCGACACCAACGAGGTGGACATTCCCTCGCTGCAGGCCGCCGTCGACGCCGGCGCCAACATCTTCAACCAGGCCGACCCGAGCGTCGGCGCGCTGTTGAGCGCCGGCGTAAAGACGCCGGTCTACGTCTTTACCCAGTCCACCAAGCAGGGCCAGTTCGACGCCAGCGGCGAGCTGTGGGATCTGCCCGCCGGCGCGATGCAGCTGTCGGTCGGCGCCCTGTACCGCAAGCAGTTCATGAACTACACCGTGAGCGACTTTGCGGTGCTCGATCCGGTAACCACCACCTGCCAGATCCTGCAGGAAGCCTGCGGCTCGCCCGGGCGCGGCAGCTACAACGTCAAGGAGCTTTTCGCCGAGACGCTCATCCCGATAGTCTCCGACGTGCCATGGGCGCGCTCGCTGAACGTCGACCTCGGCGTGCGCAGCTCCAACTACAGCACCACCGGCACCACCACGAACGGCAAGATCGCGATCGAGTGGCGCCCGACGGACGACCTGCTGGTACGCGGAACGGCCTCCCAGGTGTTCCGCGCGCCGAATCTCAATGAACTCTACGATGGCCGCACGCTGGTCCAGCCGAACTTGAACGATCCGTGCCGCGGACTCTCCGCCGCCGACCTCGCCGCCCACCAGGCGGCCTGCCAGTTCGTACCGGTGAACTGGGCCGGCAACTCGCCGGCGCAGGTCAACACGTTCTACTCCGGCGCCGCCACTATCGGCTCGACACTGAAGCCGGAGAAGGGCAAGTCCATCAATATCGGACTGGTCTACGATCCGGACTGGATGCCCGGCCTGTCCACCAGCGTGGACTTCTGGCACATCTACCTGTCCGACACGCTCACGGCGATCCAGGCCGATATCGTTGTGAACTCCTGTTTCAACAACGCCAGCAGCCCGTATTGCTCGTTCATCACGCGCCAGGACAACAACAGCAAGAACCCTGGCCAGGTATTCCTGATCAATACCCCAGTGGTGAACCTGGGCACCCTCAGCACCAGCGGCATCGACTACACGTTGCGCTACAAGATCCCGCATTTCGATGTGGGCAGCGTGGATCCCGGCAACTTCCGCGCCGCGCTCAACACCAGCTACACGTCGACGTACAACGTCAACGCCACGCCGGGCGAGCCGGGCACGGAGTCCGTCAACTACGCTGGCACCTACACCCCGCAGTTCGGCAACATCTCGCGCTGGCGCGGCTCCCTCACGCTCGGTTGGGACAAGGGCAACTGGAGCGCCCAGTGGCAGTCGCGCTACATCAACCATCTGACCGCGCTCAATGCCGACGCCGCCATCGCCGGCGTCAACATCCCGGTGGCTTCGGTGCTCTATCACTCGATCCAGCTGGGTTATGCAGTGCCTTCGATCCACACCCGATTCGACATCGGCGTGGACAACCTCATGGACAAGCAGCCGCCGCGGCTGTACCAGAACGGTTCGAACTACAACGTGGATACCGCCACCTACGACGTGCTCGGACGCTATTATTGGGCCCGTGCGACGGTGAAATTCTGAAGCCGTAAACCGCAAGCAGACGTCGCAAGGCGTCGAAGCACCCGGAGGGGTCGCGGATAACTCCGCGGCCCCTCTTGCATAATGCATCGGCCGACCCGCGATCGAGAACGCATGCCCCATCCAGCCAGCGACCTCGCCAAGGCCATCGCCGACGCTTACAACGCCGGCGACATGGAGCGCGTCGTCGCGCTCGCGGCACGGGCTGGCAACCAGGCTGACGAAGGCACCCGACTGTTGCTCGGCGTGGCGCAACAGGCGACCTGCCGATACGACCACGCTGCAGCGACGTTCCGCCAGCTGGCGCAGATGCGGCCGGAGGTCTCCGCGTACTGGAACAATCTGGGCGTCGCCTGCCGGCAACTGGGCGACAACGATTCGGCCGAGCAGGCACTGTCGAAGGCGATGTCGCTGGCGCCGGACGACGCCGACGTGCACTACAACCTCGGTCTGCTCTACATCCAGCAGCGGCGCTGGCTGGCGGCGCGGCAGACCCTGATGGACGCGGTGCAGTTGTCACCCAATTTCATCGAAGCCCGACTGCAGGCCGCCCATGCCTGCTACGTCTGCGGCGACAATGTCCATCAGGAGGCGATGCTGGCGCGAGCCGCCGAGTGGCCACCGCAGCCAGCCGAGCAAGCCATGCTGCTGGCATCGATGCTCTCCGTGCAGGGCGACCTGGATGCGGCGCTGCATACCTTGGCACAGGCGCAGCTGCCGGCGGAGCCCGAGGCCGGGATCATGCGAATGCGCATCGCAGCGCATCGCAGCGCCTTGTTCGAGCGAAGCAACCAGGCCCAACGCGCACGCAACGAACTTCGGCAGTTGCCGCTGGCCGAGCTCGACGCGTTGCCGGCGCAGGCGCAGCGCGCCCGTGCCGAAGGCTGGAGCGCACACGCCGCGCTGGCCATGCGCGAAGCCGATTACGCGAATGCCGCCGCGTTGTACCAGCGCGTTCTGGCGCTTGCCATCGACGATGAAAACCGGGCCGCCGCAAGCTTCGGCCTCGCCGCTGCCCGCGACAAGCAAGGGCACCACCTGGATGCCTGGCAAGCCCTGCAGGTCGCGCATGCGGCGCAGCTGGAGATCGCCGGCCATGTGGTACCGGAGTTGCTGGCGGGCGACAGTCGGCCATTGCAGATGACGGATCACGCGGTCAGCCGCCATGAGTACCGCAGCTGGAAACCCCTGTCCTCGCCTGACGTCAGGCAAAGCCCGGTTTTCGTGGTCGGTTTTCCTCGTTCGGGCACCACCCTGCTGGAACAGATGCTCGATGCCCATCCGGATTTCATGTCCATGGACGAGCGCGCCTTCATTCATGAGCTGACCGAGCGCATGGCGCTGGCCGGCGAGCGCTATCCCGCCGACCTGGCGGGCCTGACCCAGACCGACGCCGACCAGCTCCGCGCCGTTTACCGGCGGATGGTCGCTCGCGTGCTGCCGGACCTGGGCCAGCGCCGCTTGGTGGACAAGAACCCGCTGAACATGCTGTGCCTGCCGATGATCATGCGGCTGTTTCCGCACGCGCGCATCGTCCTGTGCCTGCGCCATCCCTGCGATGTGCTGCTCAGTTGCTACATGCAGTCTTTCCGCTCCCCGGCCTTCATGGTGCTGTGTTCGTCGCTGCAGCGTCTTGCACGTGGCTACGTGCAGGCGTTCGAGCAGTGGCACCATCATGTCGACGTGTTCGCGCCGCAGGTGCTGGAATGGCGCTACGAATCCGTCGTCGACCGCTTCGACGATCAGGTCGCCCGGCTGGGACAGTTCCTCGAGGCTGCCGACGCTGGATCCATGACGCGCTTCGCCGAACACGCGCGGAGCAAGCGTTTCATCAGCACGCCCAGCTACGCGCAGGTCACCGAAGGCGTCCACCGCAAGGCCGTGGGCCGCTGGCAGAACTACCGCGAGCAATTCGAGCCGGTGCTGCCGCTGCTGCAGCCGTGGATCGAGCGACTCGGCTACGCCGGATAGTGCAGCTTCACCCGCGCCGGCTGCCCGGCGCTTCCGACCGGGCAGCATGACTTCTGGCGTTGTCGCGCCGGCCTGGAACATTGCATCCTGTGGGTTTCGCCCACCGGACGCCGCCATGCATTTTCGCCAGCACCTGCTCGCCACCGGCGTGGCGCTCGCCCTCGCCGCCTGCACCAGCGTGCCCGTCGCCAGAACGGCGGCGCCTGCCCAGCCGGTGCTGACGACGCAGACGCTGAATTCCGGGGGCGTGATGCCGGCCGAACAGGCGCGGCTGCATTTCGACCATGCCGAGCTGCACTTCGCCGTGGACGCGGCGCAGCAGCGCATCGATGGCGTCGCCACGCTGAGCTTCACCGCGAAATCC
>Ga0070714_100001421_pt1 | contig 17384 bp, 15 predicted proteins | sample LARL83metaG_FD_65450 | JGI IMG/M metagenome (GOLD analysis project Ga0070714, IMG submission 65450) | Corn, switchgrass and miscanthus rhizosphere microbial communities from Kellogg Biological Station, Michigan, USA - LAR L8-3 metaG | ecosystem: Host-associated > Plants > Roots > Rhizosphere ... | reverse complement strand
TGTCGCGGTGACAGCGCTGGCAGCGGTCAACTCGATACCCGGGGTCGTAGACGCGGCGCCTGGCGTGCTTGGTTATCCCTTGGCGGGTCCTGCAATCGTGAGCCGGCAATCGCGAACTAAACCTGTCTCTTACACCGCTGTCCGCTGATGGCGCAGTGGGTCAACGACCCCCAAAGCGGGCCCGTAATTCAGTCTTGAGCACCTTGCCGGTGAGGTTGCGAGGTAGCGCATCGACGAGTTCGAGTCGTTCCGGAGTCTTGTGCTTGCTGAGTCCTCGCGACCGACAGTGGTCGAAGATCGACGAGAGCGTCAGGGTCGCATGTGGGTGTGCGACGACTACCGCGCAGACGCGCTCCCCGGTCCGGTCATCAGGCACACCGATGACCGCGACGTCTGCGACCGCCGGATGACCGGCCAGCACGCCCTCGATCTCGAGTGCCGAAATATTCTCTGCGTTGCGGATGATCGCGTCTTTGATCCGTCCGGTGACGACGATGTTGCCGTCGGCATCGACGCGACCGAGATCGCCTGTGCGGAACCATCCGTCAGCGTCGAACGCCCCGGCGTCCAGCGCTTTGTCTACATACCCGAGGAAGCATTGGGGACCTTTGAGCCGCAACTCCCCGACCTCCCCGCGCATGACCGGCTGGTCCACTTCGTCGACAACTCGTACCGTCACACCTGGCACCGGTTTGCCGACCGTGTAATCCAATAGCTCTGCCGGGCCGTTTGGGGCCTGCGAAGTGGCCACCGGGAATTCCGTCAGGCCCCACGCGTTGGCCACACCGTCCACTGAAAAAGCTTGCCGCACTTGGCGACCTAGCTCTGCGGTGATCGGGGCGCCTCCCCCGACGCACCCGCGCAGGGCGGGATACAGCGGTTCCTCGCCGTGCTTGCGTTGCGCCTCCATGTAAGCAACGAAGAACGGAGTTGCGCTGCCCAGCAAGGTCGGGCGATGCGCCGCAATCGCGAAAGGTGTTACGACAGGGTCAAACGAGTCGAAGAGCACCAGTCGCATGCCGGTGTGCAGCCCAGCCGCGAGCATGGCGGCACCCCCGATGTGCGACACCGGAAACGCGATCGGATTGACGTCGCTGCTGGACGCACCGACGATGCCGATAACCCCCGCCGAGCCAGCCAGGACCGAACGGTCGCAGTGCCGCGCGCCTTTCGGCGCTGCCGTCGTGCCCGACGAATAGTAGATCCAGCGCGTGTCCTCGCCGCTGCTCGGCGCCGGCGGTAACGACGCCGGGTCGCCGGTGGGCAGCCGTAGGTCGTCGGCGATCGGTGCCCCGTGGTCGATGACGGTGATCGACATTGGCCGCTCGTCGGCGAGCTGACGCGCGAGCGCGGTGTAGTCGAAATTACGCCACAATCCCGGCACGATGAGGATCTCGGTGTCGAGTTGCTTTGTTACATAACGTAACTCGCTTTCACGCCAAATCGGCAGCACTGGGTTTTGAACCGCGCCAAGACGAGTCAGCGCGACCATGACCACCATCGTTTCCAATGTGGTCGGCAGCTGCCAGGACACGACGGTGCCCGCACCGATTCCCTGTGCCGCCAGCGCTGCAGCACACGTCAATGCCGATTGCCGCAGTTGTTCGCAGGACAAGCTACGCCCGTAGTCGTCGGCAAGGACAACTTGGTCCGGGTGCGCTTGCGCCGCGGTCTCTACCAGAGACCAGTAGGTGCCCGCGGCTGGATATGAATTCACTGGCTCGGCAAGTGAAGTCGGCGCTTGGCAAGGATATTGCGCATCATCTCCGAGCTACCACCGGATATCGTGTAGGCACGGGACCATAACCAGCATTCACGCAAACGTTGTTTGGCCTCCTGCACCGCATCCGCGTTATCGCCGAACGCTATTCCGGACGCCGCCAGTTCTGCGCCGTAGGCCGCGACCCGATGGTAGGTCTCGGCAAAGCTCAGCTTCGCGATTGAGCCGTCGCCCTGTTGATCATCACCCGATGTCAGCCGCTCCACGTGGTCGTCGATGAACGCCTTTGCGACCTCGACCTCGACGGCCAATTCGGCCACCTGCTGGCGGATGTCGGCGGACTCTAACGCCGGAATGTCATCAATGTATGTGTGGCGAGCCACCGCGACAAGGTCATCGATTAGCAGTTCCAGCAAAATGACATTTCCGCCGATGCCAAATCGTTCAAAATCTAGGCCCGCCATGATGATTGACCATCCCTGCCCCACCTCGCCGATCAGGCTCTCGGCGCCGAGGCGAACTCCGGTCAGAAAGATCTCGTTGACTTCGATCGCATCCCCGATCGTGCGTATCGGACGAACCTCGACGCCTTCTGCATCGAGCGGCACCGCGAAGACCGACAGACCATGGTGGCGTGAGGAGGCGGGGTCGGTGCGGATCAAGGCAAGACCCATGTCTGCCCAGTGGCCGTCGGTGATCCAGGTCTTCTGCCCGTCGATAAGCCAGTCGCCATCGTCCCGCCGGGTGCCACGGCTGCGAATCGCCGCGATGTCGCTGCCGGCATCGGGCTCGCTGAGCAACTGGCACCAGACGTGCTCACTCGTGCGGATCCGCGGCAGCAGCGTGCGCTTCTGCTCTTCGGAACCAAAGTGCAACAGCACGTGTGCGGCCAGGTTGACTTGGTCGACGGGTCGGGGCGCGCGGGCCCGCAAAATCTCCTCGCTGACGATTCGGTCGTGAAGCGGATGGTGGTCAACGCGGCCACCGTGCTCGACGGGCCAGTCCGCGCCGACGAAGCCCGCATCGAAAAGGCTCGCGAACCACCTGCGCAATAATGCTTCCTGTTCTGGGCTCTCTGGGGCCCGGTGTCCTTCGCGCGCTTCGATCGCCGGTGCGTAGTCGGCGATGTGAGCCCTGACCCGGTCCCTGAAGTCGGCCAGCTGCGCTCCCGAAGGCCGGTTACCGAAAGTGTTCACCAGCCCGACACATTCGCGAGCAGCTCCCGACAGGAGCGCGCCGTTCCCATCAGATGGGCATTCGTGAAAACGCGTCGCAGTTCGTGATGCAGTGGGTACTCCCACGTGAATCCGATCCCGCCGGATAATTGCATACATTCGTCCACGGCGGCTGTAGATTTCGCCGCCACGAAAGCGTGTGCTGCCGCCGTCAGCACCGATGCCCTTGCGTCGGCGACCGCGATCGCCCGAGCCGCCCTCATGATGACGGCGCGTGCTTTGACCACAAAAACCAGCAGTTCGACGAGCCGATGCTGAACTGCCTGGAAACTCGCGATCGGCGCCCCGAACGCCACGCGCTCCCTGAGGTAGGCCGTGAGCCGCTCCAGGGTCATCGACACGGCCCCGACGGAATCAGCGGAGATGAGCAGCCGAGCCACGCTAAGTAACTCTGCGGCCCGGTCGGGCGATCCGATCAGTTCGCCGGAAGCGAGGTCGAAGTCAGTGCGCCATACCGTCCTGCTGACATCTAGCAGATCGCCGTCGCGCACGAAGTGTCGCGGCGAGAGGTCACCCAACAGGTGAATTCCCTTGCGATCCAACAGAAAGGCGAAGTCGATCAGATCGCCGCGGATAACACGCGCAAAGTCATCGGCGATCGCGAAACCCGCGGCCGAGCTGCCGGACAGCAGTCCCGGCAACAGCTCCTCCCTGACCTTCTCCGGGGCTGAGGCAAGGGCGGCGGCGCCCATCGTGGTTCCGAACCAAGCCGACGCATCCTGCGCTCGCCCGAGTTCTTCCGCGACGACACAAGTCTCGACCGGACGCCAACCGACGCCGCCCATGGACTCATCGACGAGCAACCCAGTCCAATCCATCGCGGCCAGATCCTTGACAGAATCCTTTACCCCACGTTCGGCGAGGAACTCCCGCGCCGACGCCCTCACTAAGTCGAGGTCGACGTCGTCGTCTGCCATCGGGTCGTTAACTGCGAAAGAGCAATTGGTCGGCGTTGTCGCGCATGATCCGCTTTTTGGCGGCGTCATCGAGCGGGTCAAGCAGCTTCACGAAGTCGGCGGGCTCGGCCATACCCTCGGCGTGGGGGTAATCCGAGCCCATCACCAGGCAATCGTCGTATCCCATGCTGGCGACGATCGCGGGGATGTCATCCTCGGGATAGGGGACCACGCGGACGTGGCGGCGGAAAATCGTCGATGGCCGCTCTGTTAGCTTCCCGCCGATCCACGGACCATTGCGGCCCATGCCGCGGCTCTTGTCCATGTGTCTTACGAAGAACGGCACCCATTCCGCACCGTGCTCAGCGACGAGGACCTTCAAGCCCGGGAAACGACCGAAGAGATTATCGAAGACAAGCGCGGACAACGTGTCTTCAATCGGACGCTGCCCGTAGATGTTCATCCACTGCCACGCCGACATGTGCCACGACGCAGGATCGGAGTTCTGTCCCCACGCCGGTGAGATGGCGTCGAAGTACCAAAACGGCATGATGTGAAAAACCAGGACGCAGCCGGCCTCCTGCAAACGTGCATAAATGGGGTCGAAATAGGGATCGCCAGGCGATCGACCGTACGCCGGACCGGTCGGCAGCAGCACGAACTTCGCGCCCTGAGCGATGATCGCTTCGGTTTCGGCGATCGCGGAATCCAAGTCACGCAGCGACATCAGTGCAGTAGCGAAAATCTTGTCCTGGTAGTTAAAACCCCACTCCTCGTCGAACCATCGGTTGAAGGAGCGCAGGTTCGCATACAGCGCCTCGGTGTCGTCGACATAGTGTTCAGCGGCCAAGGCCATGCCGCTCGGATAGATGACCATCCGATCGATGTTCTGCTCCGTCATGACCGATAGGCGGGGAGCACGCGACACGAATTCCGGTTGCATGGGCTGCGGCTCATAGGACTCCTCCGGATTGCCCGACCCCATCTGCCGGAGCATCTCCTTGAGGGAACCGGGCCGGTAGGCGACATCCAGGCCCAGGCCTCCTTCGCTGTTGAAGGTAGCGACGCGATGCCCCGCAAGGATCACCTCGACTCCGTCGGCACCACGCACCGTCGTGATTGCCCGGTCCCGAAACTTTTCCGGCAGAAACCGGGTGAATGCGTCCCGCGGCTCGTAGCAGTGGGTGTCGCAGTCAAAGATGCCGTAATCGAGTTTCGTCGTCACCGCGTCGCTCCTTCAGCGAGAATGCATATTCTCTATTTACAAAAAAGATACTATCCTCAACCGGCAATGACCATCCCGGGCCTACGGCGCAAGGAATACGCTGGTGGCGCCGTATGCCGGCGACACCGGAACGGCTACGACTACACAGCGCCCCCATCATGACCGTCGACTGAAAGGCCCAGAGCCATCAAAGATATTGACGGACAACGGGATCAACAGATAGATGACTGAGTCCGACGACCTTCGCGGCGTGCTGCGCGACTACCTGTCCGAGACCTCACCGAGCGAGACCGTCCGCAAGCTGATGCTGACCGAAACCGGATACGACGAGGCCGCGTGGCTGCAGATGGCCCGTGAGTTGGGTCTGCACGGCATTGCCGTTCCGGAACGTTGGGGTGGCGCCGGTGCCGGCGTGGCCGAGTTGGCGGTGGTGTTCGAGGAAATGGGGCGCGCCCTGCTGTGTTCGCCCTTCTACGCCACCGTAGGCCTGGCTACGCAGGCCATCCTCGCCAGCGGTGACGACGAGGCCGCCGAACGGTTCATTCCCAGGTTCGTCGACGGCTCGACAACGGCAACACTGATCCTGAACGGTCGACTCGACGCCTGGGATCCCGCGACCGTGACCCTGCGGGCCGACCGAGACGGCGCCGGTCACCGAATCCATGGCGAGGCGCCGCTGGTCATCGATGGCCACACCGCCGATGTCGTTCTGGCGGCGGCCAATACGGCCGCCGGCGTCTCGTTGTTCGCGGTGGATGCCCGATCGGAGGGGGTAAAACGCACGCCGCTGGCTGGAATCGACCGCACCCGCAAGGTAGCCCACATGGAGTTCGACAACGCGAGCGCGCGGCTGATCGCAACCGATGGCGGCGCATCAGACTTCCTAACGCGCGCATCGGACCTTGGCATCGTGTCGCTGGCGGCCGAACAGATCGGCGCGGCTCAACGCTGCCTCGACATGGCGGTCGACTACGCGAAGAGCCGAATTCAGTTCGGCCGGCCGATTGGAAGCTTTCAGGCGGTCAAGCACCGCTGCGCGGACATGCTGGTTCGGGTAGAGGGCGCCCGCTCGGCCGCGTCACACGCCGCCACCATCGCCGACTCGGCCGACGCCGACGACCTGGCGACTGCCGCTTCGGTCGCGAAAATGGTTTGTTCGGAAGCCCTGCTGCAGGCAGCGCTCGACAATATGCGTATCCACGGCGGCATCGGCTTTACCTGGGAACACGATGCCCACCTGTTCGTCCGCCGCGCCAAGGCCACCCAGCTGATCTACGGCAGCCCCGATTATCACGCCGAGCGCCTGGCCGTGCTCGTCTCCGGAGTGAAAGGATCCTCGTGAGCGTTTCGTTTTCTCTCGAATTGCCCACTCAGCGCGTGGAGGCGGTCGACGAATTTGTCACCGCCGAAGCCATCGCCGACATCGCACGCGTCGCCGAGCAGACTGGGTTCGCGGCGGTCCACGTGACCGACCACCCCGCGCCTGACGCCAAATGGCTCGACCACGGCGGCCACCACGCCCTCGATCCATTCGTCGCGTTGGCATTCGCAGCCGCGGCCACCACCGAGATCAAGCTTCTGACCAATGTCTACATTGCCGCGTACCGCAACCCTTTTCTCGGCGCGAAGTCGATTCAGAGTCTCGCGACACTGTCGAAAGGGCGCCTGATCCTGGGGACCGCGGCTGGATACCTCAAGCCCGAATTCAAAGCGTTGGGAATCGATTTCGACAGCCGTGGCGCCCTGCTCGACGAGGCGCTGGACGTGCTGGACAAGGTACTCACTGGCGCCGATATTGCCTACGAGGGAACGTCGTTCGCGGCACGCGGTGTTCGTCTGCGGCCTCTGCCGGCCAGTTCCCCGCCCGTGTGGGTCGGCGGAAACAGCAAGCCTGCCGTTCGCCGGGCGGTGTCGCGTGCTCAGGGATGGGCACCGTTCAACACGTTCGGCTATGCCACGGCCTCGCGTACCGCCGAGATCTCCACGATCGAGGACTTGGCGCTTGCGATCGACTGGGCACGGCGTTACGCGACCGAGATCGGCCGCACCGAACCGCTGGACATCTGCTTTTCCGCCGGAAATCTGTTGGATGACAGCAGATCGGTCGACGAGCGGCATGAGACCATTTCCAAGCTGGCCGCCGCCGGGGTGACGTGGCTGACCATCGCGCCGCCGGGGGCGGACCGCGCCGAGTTGATCGAGCGTTCCCGCGCCTTCGCCAAGGAGTTCATCACGGCGTGACCCGCTGTCAGCCCATCAGGCTGTCAGCGGCGAACGCGTCCACACCGATTCGGCGATGGGCGAACAGCCACCGGCCTTCTACCGGGACAAGAACGTCTCGGTAGCGGCCCCAGTGATCCAGCCCGATGTCGGTATGCACAGCGAAGTAGCTGCTGACCTCGACCCTGTCGCGATCCACCGCCCCGAACCGGATGCTCGAGACGTGATGCCGGACATGCGTCGGCGCCCGCCGGCCCGACCGGGCGGGCCGCGTCACAGCGGCACCGAGACCCGCCTCGATCTCAGCCGGGCCGGTCAATGGGTCGCCACCACCGGTGAATTCAAGAACGCCAGCGTCGTCGAAACACGCTGCCAGCGCGTGAAGATCGAAGCGGTCGGTGGCCGCGGTGTAGTCGGCCAAGGTTTGACGCACCGATTCCCGCACCTCGATCTCCCACGCCTCCACCCGACCTCCTCAGGCCATGATTTACATAGAACGAGCTTTTGCATGACACGATAATGTCTATTCTCATGCCGCAACCAAGTCTGCAGGACCTCCTCGAACCCGCCACCACCGCGCTCGTGACCCAGGAGTGCCAGGGCGGGGTTATCGGGCCGCAGGCCGGGCTGCCGTTCCTCGCCGAAGAGGCTCGCCGCGAGGCGATCCCCAACATCGCCAAATTGGTCGAGGCCGCCAGGGCGGCAGGAGTCGCGGTCGTGCACTGCCTCATTGAGAAGCGGCCCGACAACCGCGGGTCGAACACCAATGCCCGGTTGTTTATGGCAGGCAAGTCGTTCGCCGCGGACTTGACTCCCGGCAGTCCAGGCGCATCAGTCCTGCCCGAGTTCGGCCCGACGCCCACCGACCTGGTGCTTACCCGGACCCATGGCGTCGGGCCGATGACCGGTACCGATCTCGACTCCGTGTTGAGGAACATGAATATCAAAACGATTGTCGGAGTTGGCGTTTCGGTCAACATCGCCATACAGAACTTCGTAATGGATGCGGTCAACCGCAGCTATCAGTTCGTCCTGCCACGCGATGCGGTGAGCGGGTATCCGCGGGAATACGCCGACTCCATCATCGACAACACCTTGGCACTGCTGGCCACCGTAACCACCACTGATGCCGTGGTCGAGGCGTGGCGACAGTTCGATGCCGGGTGACCCGATCTGGATGTTGTGAAGCGATAATGATAATCTCGTTCTCAATTAGCGTAAATGATCATATTCGCTGCTCAGGAGGAAAGTTCAATGCCTTCCCGTTCGCTGCCGTACCCGGTTTTCGACATCGACAACCACATGTACGAGACCGAGGACGCGCTCACGAAGTACCTGCCGAAAGAGCACCGCGGAAAGGTCGGCTACGTCGAGGTCAATGGCCGGCCCAAGCTCGTCGTCAAGGACCACATCAGCCATATGATTCCCAACCCGACGTTTGCACGGGTCGCCCGACCGGGCAGCGCCGAAGACTATTTCCTGGGCAACAATCCCGAAGGCCTCAACTTTCGTGAATTCATCGGTGAGGCAATGGATGTCATTCCCGCCTACCAGGCGCCCGCACCCCGAATGGAGCTGATGGACGAACTGGGCATCGACCAGTGCGTGATGTACCCGACCCTGGCGAGCCTGATCGAGGAGCGCACGACCGACGACGTGATCCTCACCCACGCGATCATCCACGCCCTCAACGAATGGATGCTCGAGCATTGGACATTCAATTACCACGACCGGATCTTCCCCACACCGGTCATCTGCCTGCCACTGGTGGACGAGGCCATCAAGGAATTGCACTGGTGCCGCGACAACGGCATGAAGACGTTCCTGGTACGTCCTGCGCCGGTGCCCAGCCGCTTTGGCGGTTCGCGGTCGATGGGTCTGCCGGAGTTCGACCCGTTCTGGGAAGAAGTTGTCAATACCGGCATGCCGGTCACCATGCACGCCTCGGACAGCGGTTATCAGAAGCACCTCATGGAATGGGAGGGCGGCGACGAGTACCTGTCCTTCAAGCCGAGCGCGCTCCGCGAGGTCGTGATGGGCCACCGGGCCATCGAGGACACTCTGGCCGCGATGATCTGCCACGGCGCGCTGTCGCGCTTCCCCGACTTGAAGATTCTCTGCGTCGAAAATGGCAGCGGCTGGGTGCGCAACCTGCTCGAGCAGCTGAACTCCGCATACAAGATCATGCCCAAGGAGTTTGACGAGCATCCCGTCGAGGTCTTCAAGCGCAACATCTACATCCACCCGTTCCTCGAAGACGACGTCAAGGGAATTGTCGAGATCATGGGCGAAGACCACGTGATGTTCGGCTCCGACTTCCCTCATCCAGAAGGCATCGGAGACCCGTTGAGTTTCGTCGACAGGCTTAACGGCATATCGGAGTCCGCCAAGGCGAAGATCATGGGCGGCAATGCAATTGAACAGTTGAAGCTCAAGGTTCCGGCGTGACGCAGGCGCCCGCGTCTCCCACATTGTATGAGGGGATCGCCGGCTTCGAGGCGCACGTCGGCGAACACCTTGGCTACAGCGACTGGCGGCAGATCACGCAAAAGGAAATCGATCTGTTCGCCGAGGCAACCGGTGACCATCAATGGATTCACGTCGATCCGGAAAAGGCGGCAGCCGGCCCGTACGGCGCAACCATCGCGCACGGCTACCTCACCCTGTCGCTGGTACCTATTCTCGTGCAACAGATCTACCGGGTGACCGGTTTGTCGATGCAGGTGAATTACGGCTCGGACAAACTGCGCTTTCCCGCACCGGTACCCGTCGATTCCCGCATCCGCGCAGGGGCCGAGCTCATGAAAGTGGAGCGCAACGACAAGGGCGGCCGCGCCACCGTACGCGTCACCGTTGAAGTCGAGGGGAACGACCGGCCGGCGTGTGTCGTCGACACCATCGCCGCGATGGTCGATGCCTGACCACTCGAATCGCTAGCCGTTGAGCAGGCGTTCGCCGATAACCCGTTTCGTGCGGAGCTCTGCCAGCTCGTCAGCCGATACCCCGAGGGCGCCAATCACCTCATCATTGTGTTGGCCGAGTGTCGGCGACGCCGTGCGGTGATGGCGCACAGGGCCGGGGCTAACCCGAAAAGGCCAGCCGGGGAACCTTTGTCGACCTGACAGCGGATGCTCGAGCTCTTCGTAAAAGCCACGTGCCTCGAGCTGGTCGATTTCATACATCCGATCTGCAGCAAGCAATCGCTCGGCGGGCACGCCCCGGCTTCGTAGTGTGTCGGCGACGTCATCAGGTGCTCGGGCACCGGTCCACTGGTTGAGCACCTCGTCTAACGAGTCATGGTTACCGAGGCGTGCCTCTTGCGAGCAGAACAGGGGGTCATCCTTCAGTTCCGGGCGGCCGATCAGATCCGTGACGGCCGCCCAGTCGGCATCGTCGCGAACCGAGATGGCGACCCACTCGTCGTCACCATTGGTTCGATAGACCCCCTGGGCGTAAGCGCGGTGGCGATTTCCTTCGCGCTCACGTACACGATGCGTCAACGAGTACTCGATGACCGGCTCCGCGGTCACGGCGGCACCCACCTCGATCTGAGCGGCCTCGATCAACTGCCCCTCGCCAGTGGCCTGCCGGTGCTCGAGGGCGGCCAGCAGCGCAACACAGGCGTGCACGCCGGCAATCGGGTCGGCGGGACCCTGCAGATTGCACGGCGGCCCGTCGGCGTACCCGGTCGCCGCTGACATGCCCGACACTTGTTCGATGTTCAGCGCCCAGCCGACGTAGTCCCGCCACGGGCCCTCGAGCCCAAAGCCTGGCATCCGCACCATAATTACTCCGGGATTAATGCGTGCGATGGACTCGTAGTCCAGCCCGAACTGCTCCACCACGCGCGGTGAGAAGTTCTCCACCACCACGTCCGCCTCAGCGGCAAGCCGCAGCGCCAGCTCACGGCCGGCGACAGACGTCAGATCCAGTGTGATGTCGCGCTTGTTGAGATTGGTCGCCTGCCATAGTGGCCCGCACTCATACCAGTCGTCGCCAGCGCGCAGAAGAGAGCCCGAGTAGCGATGCCCGTCAGGTCGCTGAATCGATTCGACCTTCACCACATCGGCCCCGAACGCACCGAGATAGCAGGTGAGGTAGGCGCCTGCCCAGAAGGTGCTGAGGTCAAACACTTTCAGGCCGGTGAACGGCAGAGCGACATCAACCGCACCCTCCTTCGGGCAGGGAGCCGGACGCTCGGCCCACTCAGCGGTACACGCTTCGGTGGGGACGGCGGGCGCAGGCAACGGCGGCGGCACCGGCGTTTTCGACAACCGAAACGGCGCCCCGGGTCTGGTGAATCGTCCAGCCTGCGAAGCAGATTGGATGAAGAAGCCACGCTCGGCATACTGCGGACAATCCAGGATGGTGTCACCGCCGCAAATCGGTGCCGCTGGTATTCGCATCGCCTGGCTCAACTCGACCAGTTCGGCGACCGGCATCGATTCGAGGAAGGGTTGGGCTTTGGCGAAGAATTCGTCGCGCTCCGGGCCGCCGAGCATGATCGCAAGTTGATGTTCGCCGAACTCTGGCAACCCGACCATTGCGCACACGTCAAGCCAGTGCTGACCGGTCAAGCAGTTGATGCCGATCCAGCCATCGGCCGCTTGCACGATGCCCAGCATCGGTGCGGCCTTGGAATTTGTCGGCAGACCAAGGCTTTTCAGCCGAGCCGCCATCAGCATGGGATAGGGCAGCGTCGACAGCAGCGACTCGAACATCGAGACGTCCACCTCGACGGGTCGGTTCGGCCGGGCCGCCGCGACGCGTAGCGCCGTGAGCGCGCCGAGAGCCGCGTATCCGCCGGCGATGTATTCCGGGATGCGGGCACCGGCTTGCACTGGGGCCCGGCCGGGCTCGCGCAGGTTGATCCAGCCCGCCGCCGCCTGGAGGGTCAATGGGGTCGTCACCCGGTCACGCAGCGGTCCTTCTTGGCCGAAACTGGAAATTCTCGCAACGACTAGATTGGGGTTGATCTGCTCCAGGGTGTCGGTGTCGAGACCCCACTCCCGGCGTTCAGGCGCCCCGCCCGGAAGATCCTCGATAAGGACATCCGCCTCGGAGATGAGGCCGCGGGCGGCAGCAAGGTCGGCTTCATCCGTGAAATCCAGTGTGAGGCCATGTTTTCCAGCATTCAGGTATTCGAACAGCCCACTTCTGTCGGGATCTGGGCGGTCTGAGGGGAACGGACCCCAGCGACGCAGCGGATCACCTGACGGGGGCTCGACCTTGCACACATCGGCACCCAGGTCGACGAGAAGCTTTGCGCAGTAGGGGCCCGCAATCTCGGATGCCAGCTCGACAACGCGCAGACCCTGTAGGGGCCCGTTCACGCTGGTATCCCGATGGCCTTGGGCTCCATGTAGGCCCGCAATCCCATCACACCGCCCTCCCGGCCGATCCCGCTCTGTTTGAAACCTCCGAACGGTGCGTCTCCCGGGATCGTGCCGTTGATCGATATCTGTCCGGTCCTGATCCGTCGGGCGATGGCCACCGCGCGGTCGACATCGCTCCCCCACACCGCGCCGCCGAGACCGTAGGCCGAGTTGTTGGCGATGGCGACCGCGTCGTCGTCGTCGCGGTATCGCAACACGGTCAGCACCGGACCGAACACCTCTTCCTGCGCGATGTACGAATCGGCGGACGAATCCGTGAGTATCGTTGGCTCGAAATAGAAGCCGCTGCTCAGATCTTTGGGACGTGATCCGCCAGTCACTACCGTTGCGCCGTCGGCTTCCGCGCGTTTGACGAACCCCTCGACCCGCTCGAGGTGCTCGCGGCTGATCAACGGCCCCATTGTGACCGCCGGATCGACCGGGTCGCCGAGCACCACCGCGCGGGACACTTCGGCGAGCCGGCCCACGACGTCGTCGTGGATCGCGTCGGGCAGCAGCAACCTGCTGTTGAGAATGCACGCTTGACCGGCGTGCATCGTGCATCCCTCGAAGAGCAGCCGCTCCAGCAGTTCGTCGGTAACGTCGACATCAGGCATTAATATCGTCGCCGACTTGCCCCCGCATTCCAGCAGAACGCGTTTCATGGTGGTCGCTGCGCCGGCCATGACGTCACGGCCAACGGCGGAGCTGCCGGTGAAGCTGACCATGTCGATCCGGGGATCGAGCGTCAGACTTCTGCTGGCTTCGACGCCGGCCGGCGTCACGACGTTGACGACGCCAGCCGGGATGTCGGTGTCTTCGTCGATGATGCGGGCCAGTGCGAGCCCCGCCAACGGCGTCAGCGGTGAAGGCTTGAGCACCAGCGTATTTCCCGCTGCGAGTGCTGCGCCGAGCTTCATGACGTTGAGGGTGTGCGGGAAATTCCACGGGGTCATGGCCGCCACCACACCAAGTGGTTCGTACCGCAGCAACGTGGTGCCGGCGGCACCCCACGCGTCCATCGGCGCCTCGGCAGGCTCCAGTGCGAGTTCGGCGGCGTGACCGACCATGAATGCCGGACCCTCGACGTGAATCAGACGCTCATTGGCTGCGCATCCCCACTCAGCCTGTGCCAGGGCGTAGATCTCCTCGCCCCGAGCCATCAGGGCATCGCTGAGCTGCTGCAGGCACCGGGCACGTTCGGCAGGTTCAAGAGTGGGCCACGGACCGGTGTCGAAAGCGGATCTTGCCGCCGCGATCGCGTCGTGAACCTGAGCCACGCTGGCGTCGGGCGCCGTTCCGATCACTGCTTCGGTGGCAGGGTTGACCACGTCGTAACGCCCGCTGTCGGGGTCGGTCCAGTGGCCGTCGATGTAGTGCCCGTACGCATCGATAAGAGAAGCCGACCCGGCCATCGCCTACCTGCCTTCCTGCTTGCATGATCGTGGTACGGCGCAGACAGACCGCAGTGAGAACTTACATACTCAAAACGTGTGTACACCGGTTACCGTGAGGCCGTCAACGGGCTATTCATTATATTTTCGAGCAACTCTCGCGTTATTGACAGACTAATCACGTTTCCTGTAGACACCATGGAAACGGACATTCTTACTTTATCTGTCCGACCAGCCCCGAGCTGTTAAGGAAGGCATGCAGTGCCCACTACAACTGTTCCCCTGCACTCGCCGGACTTTTACGCCGGGGATCCGTACCCGATCTACCGGGAACTTCGCAATACAACGCCGGTCGTCTGGAACGACGTGACGAACTTCTGGGCGCTGCTGAAGTACGAGGACATCCGCTACGTCTCGGGTCACCCCCTGGCCTTCACGTCGACCAAAGGCATTTCGATCCCCGATCCCAACCAGCCTGAACCCGTTCAGGAGGGGAACCTAATTTTCACCGATCCTCCCCGCCACCGGCAGCTCCGTAAGCTCATCAACTCCGGCTTCACCCGCCGCCAGGTGCAGTTGCTGGAGCCTAAGGTGCGCCAGATCGTGAAGGGCATCGTCGACGGTGTCGACCCATCGCGGGAGTACGAGTTCGCCGAGGAGATCGCCGCACCTCTACCAACACGGCTGATCGCCGAAATGCTGGGAGCACCACCCGAAGACTGGGAGCAATTCCGCACTTGGTCAGACGCCGCGGTCGGCACCGCCGATCCGGATATCGAACTGGACTCGGTGGTCGCGCTCACCGAGTTGTACGAATATTTCACCAAACTCATCGCCGCACGGCGATCCGGTGCAGTCAGCGGCCGAGACGATCTGCTGAGCATCCTGGCCGCCGCCGAGGTCGACGGCGAGCAACTCAGCGACGCCGACCTGCTCAACTTCTCCTTCCTGTTACTGGTTGCCGGCAACGAAACGACGCGCAACCTCATCGCACTGGGCACGTTGGCGCTCATCGACCATCCCGAACAGATGGCGCTGCTGCGCGCCAACCCGGCGTTGCTACCCAGCGCTGTCGAGGAGATGCTGCGATTCACCAGCCCGGTGACGCACATGGCCCGCTGCGCCACTTCGGATGTCGAGATCCGCGGTCAGCACATCAAGGCCGGTGACACCGTGGTGATGCTCTACGGCGCCGCCAACCGCGACGAAGAGGTCTTCGGTCTTACGGCTGAAGAATTCGACATCACCCGTAACCCAAACCCGCACATCGCATTCGGAGCCGGGGAGCACGCCTGCCTCGGTGCGCAGCTCGCGCGGCTGGAGGCCCGGGTCATGTTCGAGGTGCTGCTGGGTACCTACCCGACGATTGAGCTCACCGGTGACGTGACACGGTTGCGCGCCACCATGGTGCCCGGTGTGAAACGTATGCCGATTCGATTAGGAACGGGCAACTGATGGATTTCGACTACACGCCAGAACAGGAACAGCTCCGCAAGGACTACCGCACGCGTCTCGAAGCGGTGATGACTCCAGAGCGCCGTGCCGCCGTCGCCAAACTGACCGAGGGAGGCGCCGCGATGACCGAGTGCAGGCGTGCACTCGGCGAAGCTGGCCTCCTCGGCGTCGCCTGGCCGGTTGAATTCGGTGGCGGCGGGCTGACGGCGCTCGAGCAGTTGATCTTCTCCGAGGAAGCTCGCCGGGTGAACGCGCCGCTGCCATTCGTCACGCTAAACACCGTGGGCCCCACGCTCATTCAATACGGCACCGAGGAGCAGAAGGCAAAGTTCCTGCCCGCGATCCTTAACGGCACCGTCGATTTCGCAATCGGCTACTCCGAGCCCGGCGCGGGCAGCGACCTCGCGTCGCTGCGCACCACCGCCGTACGCGACGGCGACGAATTCGTCATCAACGGTTCGAAGATGTTCACCAGCGGCGCCGAGTTCGCCGACTACATCTGGCTGGCGGCACGCACCGATCCGACAGCCAAGAAGCACAAGGGAATCACCCTGTTCATCGTGCCAACCGACTCCCCCGGCTTCTCCTGGAAGCCCCTGCACACCATGCCAGGGGTCTCCACCTACTACACGTTCTACGACGACGTCCGAGTACCGGAAAGCGCCATTGTGCTCGGCGAGAACCAGGGTTGGACCCTGGTCACAAATCAGCTCAACCTGGAACGGGCTGCCCTGGGCAATCTCGGTGCACTAGAGCCGCTCTTTCGCAAAACACTCACATGGGCATCGACGACACCGCTCGACGACGGCATGGTCATCGAAAAGCCTTGGGTCCAACAGGCTCTGGCTCGCGTCGAAGCGCAAGTCGCCGCGTACCGGCTGCTGAATCTGCGGGTGAACGCGACCATGAGTGCCGGCGCACTCGGCATGGGCGAGGCGTCCGCCGTAAAAGTGTTCGGCACCGAACTCACCCAGCAAGTCGCCCGCGAACTTCTCGAAGTCGTAGGGCAGGCCGGCGTGCGCAACGACTCGGCGGCCCCGCTTAAAGGCGAGCTGGAAAGCGCATACCGCCTGGCGGTCATCAACACCTTCGGCGGCGGAGCCAACGAGCTTCAACGCGACATCATCGCCATGGCCGGCCTCGGGATGCCGCGCGCACCCCGGGACATGCGGGCCGGCGCATCGGAGAAAGGAAGCTCCAACCCGTGACCGAGACATCGCAGGACGAACTCCGCGAACGCCTGGACGCACTCATCGGCCAACCCATCGGCACCGGAGGGCCGGCTAAGGCGCCAGATCCGGTGAACGCGGCCATGATTCGGCACTGGGCATACGCCTTGGACGACATGAACCCGGCATATCTGGATCCGGAGTTCGCCGCCTCCTCGCGCTATGGCGGCCTCGTCTCGCCCCCCGTCATGCTGCAGTCCTGGACGATGGCGCCACCCAAACTGGTCGGCATTCACGAGCGTGGCGGAGTCCCAGTCGTGATGAAGGAGAATCCGCTGCAGTTCCTTACCGACGCGGGCTACACCGGGACGGTCGCCACAAACTCCGAATTCGAGCTGGAACGCTACCCGAGAGTGGGCGACGAGATTACCGCCGAAACGGTGTTCGAGACGATCTCCGATGAGAAGACGACGGCGATGGGCAAAGGCTACTTCGTCACCTGGATCACTACGTACCGTGATCAGAATGGCGAAGTGATCGGCCGCCAGCGTTTTCGCACCCTGCGATTCAAGACGGGACGCTGATGGCGACGCGACTTGCCCCGTCGATCAGTCCGGACACCGAATTCTTCTGGTCGGGGCTCAAGGACCACAAGCTCCTGATTCAACGGTGCACCGACTGCAAAACCTTGCGGG
>Ga0070714_100001420_pt1 | contig 17388 bp, 13 predicted proteins | sample LARL83metaG_FD_65450 | JGI IMG/M metagenome (GOLD analysis project Ga0070714, IMG submission 65450) | Corn, switchgrass and miscanthus rhizosphere microbial communities from Kellogg Biological Station, Michigan, USA - LAR L8-3 metaG | ecosystem: Host-associated > Plants > Roots > Rhizosphere ... | reverse complement strand
CAGCCGCAAGCTGGAGAAGATGGGCTGGCACTGCTCCGACACCGCCGAACTGTCCTTCGTGGACGCACGGGTGCCGGCGGCGAACCTGGTCGGCGCCGAGCACAGCGGGTTCGCGCAGTTGATGCGGCAGTTCCAGGTGGAGCGGATCGCGCTGGCCGTGCAGGCGTACGCGACCGCGCAGCGCTGCCTCGACCTGACACTGGCGTGGGTGCGGCAGCGCCAGACGTTCGGCCGGCCGTTGATCTCGCGTCAGGTCGTGCGGCACAAGCTGGTGGAGATGGCGGGCCGGATCGAGCTGGCCCGCACGTACACGCGGTCGATCGCGGAGCGGATCGCGGCCGGCGAGGAGGTCGTGGCGCAGGTGTGCGTGGCCAAGAACGCGGCGGTCGACGCGTGTTCGTTCGTGGTGGACGCGGCCGTGCAACTGCACGGTGGCATGGGCTACATGCGGGAGTCCGAAGTGGAGCGACACTACCGGGATGCCCGGATACTCGGCATCGGCGGCGGTGCCAGCGAGGTGCTGACCGACCTCGCGGCCCGGCGCTGGGGGTTCACCGGATGACCGCCCTCGACACGACATCGCCGGTCTACCAGGAGAACCGGGCCGCGATGGAAGCGCGGCTGGCCGAGTTGGCTAGCGAGCACGCGAAGGCGCTGGCCGGCGGTGGACCGAAGTACGTCGATCGGCATCATCACCGCGGCAAGCTGCTGGCCCGGGAACGGATCGAACTGCTGTTGGACCGGGACAGCGCGTTCCTCGAACTGTCACCGCTGGCCGCGTGGGGCACCGAGTTTCCGGTCGGCGGGAGCGTGGTGGTCGGGATCGGCGTCATCGAGGGCGTCGAGTGCCTCGTCGTGGCCAACGATCCGACCGTGCGTGGTGGCGCGAGCAATCCGTGGACGCTGCGCAAGAGCTTCCGGGCCAGCGAGATCGCGGCGGCCAACCAACTGCCGCTCGTGCAGTTGGTCGAGTCGGGCGGGGCGGATCTCAACTCGCAGGGCGAGATCTTCATCCCGGGCGGCCGGATGTTCCGCGATCTCACGCGGGCGTCGGCCCGGCGTGTGCCGACCATCGCGCTCGTGTTCGGCAACTCCACGGCCGGCGGCGCGTACCTGCCGGGCATGTCCGACCACACCGTGATGGTGCGGGAGCGGGCGAAGGTGTTCCTGGCCGGGCCGCCGCTGGTGAAGATGGCGACCGGCGAGGACTCCGACGACGAGTCGCTCGGTGGCGCCGAGATGCACGCCCGCGAGTCCGGCCTGGCGGACTATCTGGCCGAGGACGAACTCGACGCGCTGCGCATCGGCCGGCAGATCGTGGCGAACCTCAACTGGCACAAGCAAGGCCCGGCGCCGGCCGCATCGTTCGACGAGCCGAAATTCGACCCGGACGAACTGCTCGGGCTGATCCCGACCGACCTCAAGACGCCGTTCGACCCGCGTGACGTGATCGCCAGGATCGTCGACGGGTCGGTGTTCGACGAGTTCAAACCGCGCTACGGATCGAGCCTGGTCACCGGGTGGGCGTCGATTCACGGGTATCGGATCGGCATTCTCGCCAACGAGCGCGGTGTGTTGTTCAGCGCGGAGTCGCAGAAGGCAGCGCAGTTCATCCAGTTGGCCAACCAGCGGCACATTCCGTTGCTGTTCCTGCAGAACACGACCGGTTATATGGTCGGCCGGGACTACGAACGGGCCGGCATCATCAAGCACGGCTCGATGATGATCAACGCCGTGTCCAACAGCACCGTGCCACATCTCACCGTGGTCATGGGCGCGTCGTACGGCGCCGGGAACTACGGGATGTGCGGCCGGGCGTACGAGCCGCGGTTCCTGTTCAGTTGGCCCAACGCGAAATCCGCCGTGATGGGGCCGCAGCAACTGGCCGGCGTGCTGTCGATCGTGGCCCGGCAGGCGGCGACCGCGCGCGGCCAGGCGTACGACGAGGACTTCGACGCCCAGATGCGCAAGACGGTCGAGGAGCAGGTCGAGTCGCAGTCCGCCGCGATGTACCTGTCCGGCCGGATCTACGACGACGGCGTGATCGATCCGCGGGACACCCGGACCGTGCTCGGGATCTGCCTGTCCGTCGTGCACACCGCACCCGTGCGCGGCGCCGACGGCTTCGGCGTCTTCAGGATGTGAGGCAGTGTGATCAAATCGCTGTTGGTGGCCAATCGGGGTGAGATCGCGCGCCGGGTGTTCCGGACGTGCCGCTCGCTCGGGATCACGCCGGTCGCGGTGTTCGCCGATCCCGATGCCGACCTGCCGTTCGTGCGGGAGGCCGATTTCGCGGTACGGCTGCCCGGTGCCGCGCCGTCCGACACGTACCTGCGGATCGACGCGCTCGTTGACGCGGCGCTGCGCACGGGCGCGGACGCGGTGCACCCCGGATACGGCTTCCTCTCGGAGAACGCGGATTTCGCGCGGGCCGTACTGGACGTCGGGCTGACTTGGGTCGGGCCGGATCCGGACGCGATCGACGCGATGGCGTCGAAGATCGTGGCCAAGAAGCGGATGGCGGCGGCCGGCGTGCCGGTGCTGCCGGAGTTCGACGAGGGTCCGGTCACGGAAGCCGACCTGCCGTTGCTGGTGAAGGCATCCGCCGGTGGTGGTGGGCGTGGGATGCGGATCGTACGGTCGGTCGATGAGTTGGCACCGGCGATCGCGGCGGCGCGGGCCGAGGCCGAGTCGGCGTTCGGTGACGGGACGGTGTTCTGCGAGCCGCTGCTGGAACGGGCGCGGCACGTCGAGGTGCAGATCCTCGCCGACCGGCACGGTACGGTGTGGGCGCTGGGGGAGCGGGAGTGCTCGATCCAGCGGCGCCACCAGAAGATCATCGAGGAGACGCCGAGCCCGGCCGTGACACCGTCCATTGGCGCCCGGTTGTGCGACGCGGCCGTGGCGGCGGCGCGAGCCATCGGCTACGTCGGCGCCGGGACGGTCGAGTTCATGCTGTCGCCTGACGGCTCGTTCCATTTCCTCGAGGTCAACACGCGGTTGCAGGTCGAACACCCGGTGACCGAGTGCGTGTTCGGACTCGACCTGGTCGCGTTGCAGTTGGCGATCGCCGAGGGTTTTGTGTTGCCGCCGGAACCACCGAAGCCGCGTGGGCATGCGATCGAGGTCCGGCTGTACGCGGAAGACCCGGCCGCGGACTGGCGGCCACAGTCCGGAACGGTGGCCCGGTTCGCGGTGCCCGACGTGGCGGCGGAGTTCGCGGTGCCGGCCGGGTTCGGACTGCGGCTGGACAGCGGGATCGCGGACGGATCGGTCGTGTCGACGCACTACGACCCGATGCTCGCGAAAATCATCGCGTACGGCCCGGACCGAGTGTCGGCCGCTCGCTCGCTGGCCGGCGCGTTGGCGCGCTCGCAGGTGCACGGCCTGACGACGAACCGCGATCTGCTGGTGAACGTGTTGCGGGACAAGGACTTTCTCGCCGGTGACACGGACACCGGTTACCTGGACCGGCATTCGTTCACCACGTCGGTGCCGGTGGACGCCTGTGCGCTCGCGGCCGCGTTGGCGTCGGCGACCGGGCGGCGCGCCGTGGCGACGGTGCAGCCCGGGGTGCCCAGCGGCTGGCGCAATCTCGCGTCGCAGCCACAGCGGGTCAGCTATGCGCACGGCGACGACATCGTCGACATCGAGTACCACGGGTCGGTGACCAATGTGGCCGCCACGGTCGTGTCGGCGTCGCCGGACGAGGTGGTGCTGGACGTCGATGGCGTGCGGACGCGGTTCGCGGTGACGGCGTATCCGTCCGGGCGGGTCGAGATCGATTCGGCGTGGGGTTCAGTGGCGTTGGTCGAGGTGCCACGGTTCGCCGATCCGGCCGCCGTCGTGGTCGAGGGCGCCACCGTGGCACCGATGCCGGGCACGGTCGCCACGCTGTCGGTCGGCGTCGGCGATCGCGTCGGTGCCGGGGCGGAGTTGTTGGTGTTGGAAGCGATGAAGATGCGGCACCGGGTGGTCGCGGCGGGCGGTGGCGTGGTGCGCGAGTTGCGGGTCGCCGTGGGGCAGCAGGTGGACGCGGGTGCGGTACTGGCCGTGATCGAGGAGGAAGAGTCATGAGTGTCGCCTTCACCGAGACCGAGGAACGGCAGGCGTTGCGTGCCGCCGTGCGGGATCTGGCGAACCGGTACGGCCGGGACTATTTCGTCGCCAAGGCGCGCGGCGGCGGGAAGACCACGGAACTGTGGGCGGAGGCCGGGAAGCTCGGGTATCTCGGCGTCGCGGTGCCGGAGGAGTACGGCGGCGGTGGCGGCGGGATCGGTGATCTGGCGGCGGTGTGCGAGGAGTTCGCGGCGGCCGGATGTCCGCTGCTGATGATGGTCGTGTCACCGGCGATCTGCGCCACGGTCATCGGCCGGTTCGGTACGGACGCGCAGAAGACCCGCTGGTTGCCCGGTTTCGCCGACGGCACGACGAAAATGGCGTTCTCCATCACCGAGCCGGATGCCGGTTCGAACTCGCACAAACTGGCAACGTCCATCCGCCGCGACGGCGACGAGTGGGTGCTGTCGGGCGGCAAGTACTACATCTCCGGCGTCGACGAAGCCGAGGCCGTGCTCGTGGTGGCGCGACACGTCGACGCGGCAGGCCAGCGGCTGCTGCCGTCACTGATGATCGTGCCGACCGACGCACCCGGCTTCACGTTCCAGCCGATCGACATGGACATCGTGTCGCCGGAACGCCAGTTCACGCTGTTCTTCGACAACGTCCGCCTGTCCGACGACGCCCTGGTCGGCTCGACGGACGCCGGGCTCGCGCAGCTGTTCGCCGGCCTGAACCCGGAACGGATCATGGCCGCGTCGTTCTCCAGCGGCCTGGCGCGCTACGCCTTGGACAAGGCGGCATCGTACGTGCGGACGCGGGAGGTGTGGGGCGCGCCGATCGGGACGCACCAGGGCCTGGCGCATCCGCTCGCGCAGTGCGCGATCCAGTTGGAATTGGCGCGCGTGATGACCCAGAAGGCCGCCGCGCTGTACGACGCCGGCCTGGACCGCGAGGCAGGCGAGTCGGCCAACATGGCCAAGTTCGCGGCGGCCGAGGTCGCGATCGCGGCCGTGGACCAGGCGATCCAGTGCCATGGCGGCAATGGTCTCGCGTCGGAGTACGGGCTCGGTGCACTGCTCGCGGCTTCTCGTGCTGGGCGGATCGCGCCGGTCAGTCGGGAGATGATCCTCAACTACGTGGCGCAGCACACGCTGAAACTGCCCAAGTCCTACTGATACGGGTCCCGGGTTTACGGTCCCGCTTCGCTGTTCTGTCGAGGGTGGCCGCCAGGCCATCGGCGTCAGCCGACGCGCAGCGCCCGATGAGGGGATCGGGGCGAAGCAGGACCACGTAAACCCCGGGACGACGTCGAGGCCGGACCATTGGTTAGCCTTGACCGATACCAACACCACCAGCGAGGAGTCACAGCTCGTGATGCGGACGCATGAGGCCGGGACGCTCCGTGCCTCCCACGCCGGACAGACCGTCACCCTGACCGGGTGGGTGGCCCGGCGGCGCGATCACGGCGGCGTGATCTTCATCGACCTGCGCGACGCCTCGGGGACCGCGCAGGTGGTGTTCCGCGAGGGCGAGATGGCCGAGCGGGCGCACCGGCTGCGCGCCGAGTTCTGTGTGCGGGTGGTCGGCGAGGTGGTGATCCGGCCGGAGGGCAACGAGAACCCGGAGCTGCCGACCGGCGCTGTCGAGGTGACCGTGACCGAGCTCGACGTGCTCAGCGAGTCGGCGCCGTTGCCGTTCCCGCTGGATGAGCACCTCGAGGTCGGTGAGGAGGCCCGGCTCCGCTACCGGTACCTGGACCTGCGGCGGGAGGGCCCGGCCGCCGCGATGCGGCTGCGCAGCGAGGCGAACCGGATCGCGCGGGACGTGCTCCACCGGCACCGGTTCGTCGAGGTCGAGACGCCGACCATGACGCGGTCCACGCCCGAGGGTGCCCGTGACTTCCTGGTGCCGGCCCGGCTGCGGCCCGGCTCGTGGTACGCGCTACCGCAGTCGCCGCAGTTGTTCAAGCAACTGCTGATGGTCAGCGGGCTGGAGCGGTACTACCAGATCGCCCGCTGCTACCGGGACGAGGACTTCCGCGCCGACCGCCAGCCCGAGTTCACGCAGCTCGACATCGAGATGAGCTTCGTCGAGCAGGACGACGTGATCGCGCTGGCCGAGGACATCGTGTCGGCCCTGTGGCGGGACCTGGCCGGCCACGAGATCACGCTGCCGATCGCGCGCATGACGTACGCCGACGCCATGGCCCGCTACGGCACGGACAAGCCGGACCTGCGGCTGCGCCTCGAGCTGACCGAACTCACCGAGTACTTCGCGGACACGCCGTTCCGGGTGTTCCAGGCCCCGTACGTCGGCTCGGTCGTGATGACCGGTGGCGCCGACCAGCCGCGCCGCACGCTGGACGCGTGGCAGGAGTGGGCGAAGCAGCGCGGGGCCAAGGGGCTGGCGTACGTGCTGGTCAACGAGGACGGCACGCTCGGCGGACCGGTCGCCAAGAACCTGTCCGACGCCGAGCGGGAGGGCCTGGCCAAGGCCGCCGGCGCCGAGCCGGGCGACTGCGTGTTCTTCGCGGCCGGCGACCCGGACGGCGCGCGGGCGCTGCTGGGGGCGGCGCGGCTGGAGATCGGGCGGCGGCTCGGGCTGATCGACGAGTCGGCGTGGTCGTTCGTGTGGGTCGTGGACGCACCACTGTTCACGTCGGCAGACGCGGCCGTGGCCAGCGGTGATGTCGCGGTCGGATCGGGTCGTTGGACCGCCGTTCATCACGCGTTCACCTCGCCGACACCCGAATGGATCGATAGGTTCGAAGAGGACCCGGGCAACGCGCTCGCGTACGCCTACGACATCGTCTGCAACGGTAACGAGATCGGCGGCGGCTCCATCCGTATCCATCGCGCCGACGTGCAGCGGCGGGTGTTCGAGGTGATGGGCCTGTCCGCGGACGAGGCCGACGAGAAGTTCGGCTTTCTGTTGGAGGCGTTCAAGTTTGGCGCACCCCCCCATGGGGGTATCGCATTCGGGTGGGACCGCATCGCGATGTTGCTGGCGGGACAGCAGTCCATCCGCGAGGTGATCGCCTTCCCGAAGTCCGGTGGTGGGTACGACCCGCTCACCGGGGCTCCGGCGCCGATCACGGCACAACAGCGCAAGGAAGCCGGCGTAGACGCCAAGCCGGCTGCCAAGCCGGCCTCCTGAGCCAGCGGGTCCGACGAGAATCTGTTACCAACTCGTGCCTGCCGGCCAACGGTAGTTTTCCATTACGGTCGCGTGCGCATGCGCCGACGAGATGTCCCACGACCCGATTCTTGGGGCATTCTCAGGCGTCGCATCGGGTGGAAGACCGCTACATGTCGTCGAGCCGCGAGTAGGGTCGGAGGAGATGAGTGTGGACACCACCACCGGCTCATCGGATGCCATCGGGGGCATCGAGTCGGCGGTGAGCGAAGCGGTCGCGCTGGCTGAGCGGGTGCTCAGTCATCGCTTCGGTGCCACGATTCGGCTCGCCGATCCGGAACATCTCGGCGGCAGCGGCCGGTCCACGGTGGTCCGGGTCCGCGTCGCGTCCTCGCCGTTCTCGTTGCCGCGCACCCTCGTCGTCAAGCGCTACGGTCCGGCGAAGCATCCACTCCAGGACGGCGACGAGTTCATCCAAGAGGCCGTCAGTTACCAGTTGTTCACGGCTTTCTCGCCGGAAGACCGGATGTGCCCGGAGATGTTCGCGCAGGACAGCACCGCACGCCTTGTGGTGCTGGAGGATCTGGGCCGCGCGCCGACACTGGCCGACAAGCTGCTGTCCGACGACCCCCGCGCGGCCGAACGCGCGCTGCTGTCGTGGTCGCGGTCGTTGGGGCGCCTGCACGCCAGCACCGCTGGGCGGGAGCCCGATTTCGACGCGCTGTCACGGCGACTGGGCGTGTCGCGGGTGACGGATCCGCTGTCGTCGGACGGACATCAGGCGTTCGAGGAACTCCCGGAACTGCTCGCCGACAGCCTCGGCGTCGTCACGTCCGGTGCGGCGCACCGGCGGGCCAGCGCGTCCACGTGGTTGCTCGATTCGCACAGCCATCGCGCGTTCAGCCCGTCCGACGCGTGCCCGGACAACAACGTGATCACCAGTCGTGGTGTGCGGTTCCTGGACTTCGAGGGCGGCTGCTGGCGCAACGTGTTGCTGGACGCGGGTTACCTGCGCGTGCCGTTCCCGTCGTGCTGGTGCAGCTTCGGTCTGCCGCCCGGGATGGTCGAGGCGATGGTCGCCGCGTGGCGGGCCGAGATCCGGGACGTGTGGCCGGACCTGGACGACGACGGGGTCCTGCTGCCCGCCCTCCTGGACGCACAGACGCTGTGGGTGTGGGTTTCCACATGGTGGTTCCTGCCGAAGCCCGGCGACGACGACGATCCGATCGGGACGGACCTCCGGGCGCCCCGGCGCAGCGTGGCCCTGCGGTCGCGGTGGGCGCGGCTGGCGGTCGAGGCCACCCGGGCCGGCGAGCACGACCTGGCGGCGCACGCCCACGAGGTGGTCGCCGCACTGGGCGCGCGGTTCGGCGACCACGACCAGCTACCGGCGTATCCGGCGTTTCGCAAGATCAATCCGTGATTGGTCCGTGATCGGGATTCCGTCGGCTTTGCTGCCTATTTCGCACATAGGTGTGAACTTGCCGGCTACGTGAGGTGATCGTCATCGGATTCGGTGACGTGCCACGTGGTCGGCCCCGGTCACCGCGAACTGGGACGATCCGGCCCGGATCGGCACTGGTCGTCACTCCAACGGGGCGGTGGGCGGAACTTGAGGGAGGGCCGGCCGCACCCGAGTCGATCATCTGGCAGCGCGGAAAAGTGGCTGCTCACCGGCGATTCGATCGGCCCGGCGGTATCGCTCTGGTGGTCATCACCGGACCCGGTGCCAACTGAGACACGGATGCCGTTCGGCGACACCACACCATCGGGTGATGATTTCTCGCGCATTCGGCGGTTGCGCGGATAACGCGGAACCGCTGACAGCAACATGCATTCGAACCGACGCCTGACCATATGTCCGTTGTGCCGCTATCTCGACATTCATCGTGGCAAACCCGCAGGTGAAACGGCCGTGATGCGACCGCGTTCCGTTTCGCGAACGTTGTTGTAGGGTCTGGATCTCGTAGTTCCGGCACGAATGTCCCGCCGCGTCGCATGCGTTCGCCAGACGCCATCGGGATCGCTTCGACATTCGCTTTCTGGAGAACGTTCATCCCACCGGTCGCGCCGCATTCGCATCACGGGCAGCGGCAGCGAGGAGGTTGCGTGAGTCCCCCACCCCAGCGAACGCCCACAATGCGGGGCCGGTTCGCCGCGGTCGTCAGCCGATGGCGTGATCTCCGGCTACCGGTCAAACTGGCCGTCGTCATGGTCGTGCCGATGATCGTGATGACGACGCTCGGCGTGGTCCTGATCAGCGGTGAACTGTCCGGCGCCGGCCAGTACGCGCGGGCCAGCCGGATCACCGAGCTGAGCTCGGGAGTCCGTGCCGCCATCACGGCGCTGCAGGACGAACGCGCGCAGATCGCCGGCGCAACCACGGTCACCCGTGCCACGACCGACGAGGCGATCACCGCGATCCGCGCGTCGGTCGCCGCCGACACCGCCAGCGGCGACCTGGACACCGTGGCGCTCGGCGCGTGGACGGCCGCGAACCGGCAACTCGGCGAACTGTCGTTCCTACGCGCGGAAACCGCGACGCCCAGCCCCGACCGCAGCGCCATGGTCAGCGCCTACACGCAACTGGTGGACGCGCTGTTCGCGTTCGACCGCGTGCTCACCACGGGCGTGGCCGACGCCGATCTCGCCCGCCAGGCGCTCGCGCTCTACGACCTGTTCGCCGCGCGCGAGGAGGTCCGCTTCGAGCAGTCCGTCGTCCTGGCCGGCATCGGTCATCGCACGATGTCCGTCGACGATGTCACCGCGCTGCACGGCTCGGAGGCCCGGCTGTCCAGCCGGATCAGCGACTTCCGCGCGGTGGCCAGTCCGACTGTGCTGACCGACTACGCGCAGGCCGTTTCCGGGCCGGCGCTGGCCAGCCAGAACGACCTGCTCGGCCAGGCGATCGACGAGTCCGGCGGCATGAGCGGGCAGATCATGCGCGACATGATGATCACCGTCCCGGTCCCCACCTGGAACGCCGCCAACGCCGCCGTCACCGCAGGACTCACGTCGGTCACCGATCGGATCGCCGGCACCCTGTCCGCCGACGCCGACCGGTTGCGGTCCGACGCGTCCGGCGCCGCCGGTACCGCGATCGCCGTGCTGTTGGTCGCGCTGGCCGTGACCATCGCGCTCGCGGTGCTCGTGGCCCGGCAGTTGACGCACTCGATCGGCCTGCTACGGCGGACCGCGCGGGACGTGGCCGCGCGCCAGCTGCCGGACGCGGTCGAACGGATCCGGGCCGGCGAGACCGTCGACGTCGGCGTGGCACCGGTCGGCGTACACACATCGGACGAGATCGGCCAGCTGGCCCGCGCGTTCGACGCCGTGCACGGCGAGGCCCTGCGCCTGGCCGTGGAACAGGCGAACCTGCGCGCCAACTACAGCGAGCTGTTCGTGAACCTGTCCCGGCGCAGCCAGAGCCTGGTGCAGCGACAGTTGCGGCTGATCGAACAACTGGAACGGGACGAGGAGGACCCGGAACAGCTGTCCGCACTGTTCAAACTGGACCATCTCGCGACGCGGATGCGGCGCAACAACGAGAACCTGATGGTGCTGTCCGGCGGTGCCAGTTCCCGCCAGCCCGCCCAGGGGGATCTCGCGCGCGGGCCGGCGCAGCCGATCCCGATGGCCGACCTGTTGCGGGCCGGCGTGTCGGAAATCGAGCAGTACCAACGGGTTGTGGTGCAACCGCCGCCGGACGCGGTCGTGGTCGGCTACGCGGCGAGCGACATCGTGCGGCTGCTGGCCGAACTGCTGGACAACGCGACCGGGTTCTCCGCGCCGGACACGCCGGTGACCGTGGCGTCGCACCGCACCCGGCGGCGCGCGATCGTGATCGACATCGTCGACCACGGCATCGGCATGGGTGACGAGGACCTGTTGCGCGCCAACGAACTCCTCGGGCAACCGGCCGGCGTCGAGGGTCGCGTGTCACGCCGGATGGGCCTGTTCGTGGTGAGCCGGCTGGCCAACCAGCACGGCATTCGCGTGCGACTGCACGGGGGCCAGGACATCCCGGGTCTCCGTGTCACGATCACGGTCCCGGCGGAACTGATCATCGGCGAGCCGGAGGCGCCGATCCCGCCGACGGCCACCATCCCGCCCGGCCCGGGCGGTCCGCTGCCCAAGCGGGTGGCCCGCGCGAACGGCGCACCGGTCGCCGTGGCGAGTCCGCCGGTCGAGTCGCCCACCGAGGTGACGGTGACCATTCCGGCCGCCACGTCGTCGGGTGTCGGGCTGTTCGCGCCGATTCCCGGCGAGGACGCGGCGTCGGACGTGGCCGCCGACGGCGGGGAAGCCGCCGGTGTGCCGGCCGATGCCACGCCGATCTACGACACGATGGTGTCCGCGTGGTTCGCCGACGCGGACGCGGAGAGTTGGCGTAGCGCGGCGGACACCGGTTGGCGGGCGGTGGACGCCGTGGTGGACGTCGAACCGGTCGACTTCACGCCGGCCGGCCTGCCCCGCCGGCAGCCGAAGGCCCGGCTGCTGCCCGGCAGCGTGCGCGAGCACGAGTCGGCCGGCGAACGGCCCCGGCCCACGGCCGAACACGTCCGGGAACGCCTGGCCGGTTATCAGCAGGGTGTCCAGCGCGGCCGGCACGCCGCCGAGACCGAGCCGGCGGCGGCCCCGGAACCGGTTGCGGGGGAGCCGCTCGGGCTGCGGCCACCCGACGCGCCACCGGTCGCGGTCACGCAGATCGCTGTGCTCGATTGGTCGGCTCAGTCTTCGCCGACTGCCGCGAGCACGTGGACGTCCAGTGCGGACGCGGGCTGGCAGGCGGCCGACGTGGTCGCCGACGCCGTGGCCGACACGATGATCCACACCACGATCGTCGACGCCGTCAACGGCACGACGCAGGTCGAGGTGACCCCGGCGGGACTGCCGAGGCGCCGCCCCAAGGCCCACCTGTTGCCCGGCAGCGTCGCGGCGTCGAACGGGTCGGTGGCGCACCATCCGGCGCCGGACGCCGGCGCGCTGCGCGACCGGCTGAACAGTTTCCAGCGGGGTGCCCGCCAGGGCCGCGACGAGCACCAGCCGGCCGCGAGCGCTCCCGTAGAGCACGGATTCCATTGGTAGAACTGGGAGAACGAATGACGTCGAGTCAGTCCGCGCAAGGACGATTCGGATGGTTGGTCACCGACTTCACCGAACGCGTTCCCGGTGTGGCACACGCGATCGTGGTGTCGGCGGACGGGCTGCTGCTGGCCGCGTCGGCCCGGCTGCCCGGGGACAGGGCGGACCAGTTGGCCGCCGTCGCCTCCGGCCTCTCCAGCCTCACGCACGGCGCCGCCCGGTGCTTCGAGGCCGGGCCGGTCCGGGAAACCGTGGTGGAAATGGAGCGGGGAGTCATGTTGCTGATGGCGATCAGCGACGGTTCGTCGCTGGCCGTCCTCGCCGCACCCAACTGCGACATCGGTCAGGTCGCGTACGAGATGGCACTGCTCGTGGAACGCGTCGGGCAGATGCTCACCCCGGAGCTTCGAGCGGAACTACAGGGTTCGATTCGGACACTGTCCACGCAACCGGTGTGAGGTCACGATGACCGACGGTTTCACCGATCCCGGCCGTGTTGAATCTCCGGCCGAATTCACCGCCAATCCAGATTATTCCCCGGACCTGGTCACGCTGATCACCGATGACGTGCCGGCCGAGCACGGTTTCGGCTGGCTCGGCGGTCCGGTCGGACCGGCCGGGTTGGACGATCGCCACGGCGGCGTCCACAGCATGGAACACCGAGACCTGGACGAGTTCGGCGACCCGGCCGCCATGGTCCGCCCGTACGCGTGGACCCGTGGCCGGACCAAGGCGAACCACGACCTCCAGTTGGAGACGCTGATCTCCACCACGGAACTGGGCCAGGACGAAACCAGGCTGCTCCAACTGGAGCACCGTTCGGTCAGCGCGCTGTGCCGCTACCCGCTGTCGGTCGCGGAGATCGCCGCCAAGCTGTCCGTTCCGCTCGGCGTGGCCCGGGTGGTCCTCTCGGACATGGCCGAACAGGGCCTGATCAGCATTCACCGGACATTCGCCGACGATGACGTGTCGGACATCGCGGCACATCTCGTGTTGATGGAAAGGGTGTTGAGTGGACTCCGTCGACTTTGAGAGGCCGAAGCGGACCCCGGTTGCCCGGTCCGCGACCTCGGCGAAGATCGTGGTGGCCGGCGGTTTCGGGGTCGGCAAGACCACGTTCGTCGGCTCCGTGTCGGAGATCATGCCGTTGACCACCGAGGCCGTCATGACCGACGCGAGCGCCGGGATCGACGATCTCGGTGCCACACCGGGCAAGACGACCACGACCGTGGCGATGGACTTCGGCCGCATGACGCTGGATGCCGAGTTGATCCTCTACCTGTTCGGCACGCCCGGGCAGCACCGCTTCTGGTTCATGTGGGACGACCTGGTGCGCGGCGCGATCGGCGCCGTCGTCCTCGCCGACACCCGGCGATTGGCGGATTCCTTCGGCCCCATCGACTACTTCGAGGAACGCCGGCTGCCCTACATCGTCGGGATCAACTGCTTCGAAGGCGCACAGGCGTATCCGGTCGAGGATGTTCGCGAAGCCATGGCGATACCGGCCGATGTGCCGATCGTGAAGTGTGACGCGCGGAAGCGGGAAAGTACCAAACAGGTGCTCATCACGATGGTGCAGCACGCCATGCAACGGTGGCACGCGCGTGACACCGTGAGCGCGTATTGACGCCGAATCGAGACGTTTGGCAAAGATTGCCACCGGCCGGCCGATTGACCGTCAGCCGGAATGCCTCTACAAAAGAGGCATTCCGGCTGGAGGTGGCTTTGTGGTGCACTCGGTTGACTTCGACGATCGGATTTCGCCGCTGTCCCGTCGGCTGGTACCCGACCGGCTGTGGAACATTGTCGCGCCGCTCGTGCCGACACCGAAGGTCCGCCCGCAGGGCGGCGGCCGCTCGCGGGTGGGCGACCGGGCGGTGTTCGTCGCGGTCGTGTACGTGCTCACCAGCGGCTGCGCGTGGCGCCGGCTGCCGGTGTCGTTCGGCATCGCCGTGCCGACCGCGTACCGGCGTTTCGTGGAGTGGAACGGCGTCGACCTGTGGCAGCGGGTCTACGACGCGGTACTCGCGGCGGTCGACTCCGAATCGGGCAACTTAGCCGGCGACGGCGAATCGCTCGTGGACTGGGCTCGGTCCATCCGAGACGCGGCCAAAGCCAGGGCGGCATTTGCCCAGTGATGTGATCCGCATTCGGGATTGTCGAACGGTGGTGTCGCGGCACTGACGGGGGCGACGCCTAGCATCGTGTCCGTGCAGGACGGTTTGTTCGGTGACCCGGTCGGCGAGGCGCTCATAGCCGCAGCCGCTGCCGATGCCGTCACCGACCCCGAGGCGGCGAACGCGCCGCTGGCGGTGCGGATGCGGCCCAGGACGCTCGATGAGGTACTCGGCCAGGACCATCTGCTCGGTCCCGGCGCCCCGCTGCGCCGGCTGGTCGAGGGCGCCGCGCCGGCGTCGGTCCTGCTGTACGGCCCGCCCGGCACCGGCAAGACCACCCTCGCCTCGCTCGTCTCACTCGCCACCGGTCGCCGGTTCGTCGCGTTGTCCGCGTTGTCGGCCGGCGTGAAGGAGGTCCGCGCCGTCATCGAGCAGGCCAGGCTGCGGCTGCGCAACACGGGCGAGGCCACTGTGCTGTTCATCGACGAGGTGCACCGTTTCTCCAAGACCCAACAGGACGCACTGCTCGGCGCGGTCGAGGTCCGGACTGTGTTGCTGGTCGCGGCCACCACCGAGAACCCGTCGTTCTCGGTCGTCTCGCCCCTGCTGTCCCGCTCGCTGGTGCTGCAACTGCGCCCCCTGTCCGACGACGACGTCCGCACGCTCGTCCGCCGCGCCGTGGCCGACCCGCGCGGCCTGGCCGGCGTCCTGACCGTCGAGCAGGACGCCGAGAACCACCTGGTCCGCCTATCCGGCGGCGACGCCCGGCGCGCGCTGACCGCACTCGAAGCCGCCGCCGAGGCTGCGCGGTCGACCGGCCGGGCCGAGATCGACCTGGCCACGGTAGAGGCGGCAGTGGACAAGGCGTCCGTGCGCTACGACCGGGACGGCGACCAGCATTACGACGTGATCAGCGCGTTCATCAAGTCCATTCGTGGCTCGGACGTGGACGCTGCGCTGCACTACCTGGCCAGGATGATCGAAGCAGGCGAGGACCCGCGCTTCATCGCGCGCCGGCTAGTCGTGCACGCGAGTGAGGACGTCGGCATGGCCGACCCGACCGCCCTGCAGACGGCCACCGCCGCAGCGGCCGCCGTGCAGCTGATCGGCATGCCGGAGGGCCGGCTCGCGCTAGCGCAGGCCACCGTGCACCTGGCGACCGCCCCGAAGTCGAACGCCGTGATCATGGGGATCGACGCGGCCATCCAGGACGTGCGGGCAGGTAAGGCCGGCAGCGTGCCACCACACCTGCGGGACGGCCACTACCCTGGCGCGGCCCGACTGGGCAACGCGCAGGGCTACCGGTACCCACACGACGTGCCGGAGGGCGTGCTAGCACAGCAGTACCCACCCGACGAACTAGTCGGCCGCGACTACTACCAACCCACCCAACGCGGCGCGGAACGGACCCTGGCCGAGCGAGTACCGAAACTGCGCCGAGCCATCCGCGCAGACGAGAACCAACCGCAGTCCGACTGAGCATCACCAGCCAGCCCGCCCGGCCGACCCGGCGAAGCAGCGTGGCCAGCATCCGAACCACCCAACCCTGGCGAACGGACCGCCCAGCAGGCCGACCACTCAACCGCCGACCAGCAACGCGCCAGGCTCAGGGCAAACAGAGCCGCATCCCGACCGGGCCGCTAGAGCCATGTTGGGACCGAGCCCAGCCCCCGGCAGAGATGGGTTGTCCAGTCTGTCCTGCTCCGCCCCGATCCGAAGCTACCGTTACGACAATGAGGAGATCGGGGCGAAGCAGGAGCTACAACCCGGGACAACCACGCATACCATGGTGTTGATCATTCAGCGAGTGGTCCCGTCGAGGGTGCCCGCAGGTCGGCCGGGTAGCCTGACCGCAATCCACGCCGCCGGATCACAGGAGGACTCGTGTCGGCAGGGCAGATCGCCGGGCTCGTCGCCGCGGGCGCGTTCTTGCTGCTGGTGCTGCTGCTCGCGCGCCCGCTGTTCAAGCTCGCCCGCACCCTGGACGAGGCGACGATCGCGATCCGCAAGGCGCACGAGAACTCCGACCCGCTGTTCGCCGGCGCCAACACCACGATCAGCCACGTCAACACCCAGCTCGAACGGGTGGACGGGATCACGTCGAACGCCCGCGCGGTCAGCGGCAACGTCTCCGCGCTGACGTCGCTGTTCACCGCGACGCTGGGCGGACCGCTGGTCAAGACGGCCGCGCTGTCCTACGGCGTCACCCGGGCGATCCGGGCGCGCCGCCGGGCGAAGGCGGACGCGCCGGGCCGGCACTTGCGGCGTGGAGGCCGGGGAGGCCGGAAGTGATGAAGCGCCTGTTCTGGCTCGGCGTCGGCGTCGCGGCGGGTGTCGCGCTGTCCCGCAGGGCGGGCCAGGTGGCCCGTCAGGTTACGCCGGCCGGGATCGCGGACAACATCAGCGACGCCATCAGCGAACTCGCCGGCGCGCTGGGCGCGTTCGGCGCCGACATCCGCGCCGGCATGGTCGAGCGCGAGCGTGAGCTGACCGACGACGTCGTGCAACGCACCGGTATCAACCCCATGCCACGGGCCGCCCTGGCCGCGGCCGAGCAGACCCTCCGGACCAGCGCCGCTCCGGCGCGCCGCCCGGGTCGAGCTCGTCGGGCGGATGGCTGAGCACGCGCCTTTCCGCGACGCCGCCATTCGCCGTTCCGCGACCGGACGACAATCTGCGAATCACAAGGACATACCGTGCAGACACACGAGATCATCAAACGTTTTCGCGCGCATTTCGAGCGCAACGGTCATACCGTCGTGCCGAGCGCGTCGCTGCTGCTGGACGACCCTAACCTACTGTTCGTCAACGCGGGCATGGTCCCGTTCAAGCCGTACTTCCTCGGTGAGGCGCCGCCGCCGTGGCCGCGCGCGACGAGCGTCCAGAAGTGCGTGCGCACGCCGGACATCGACGAGGTCGGCAAGACCACCCGGCACAACACGTTCTTCCAGATGGCCGGCAACTTCTCCTTCGGCGACTACTTCAAGGA
>Ga0070714_100001417_pt1 | contig 17405 bp, 11 predicted proteins | sample LARL83metaG_FD_65450 | JGI IMG/M metagenome (GOLD analysis project Ga0070714, IMG submission 65450) | Corn, switchgrass and miscanthus rhizosphere microbial communities from Kellogg Biological Station, Michigan, USA - LAR L8-3 metaG | ecosystem: Host-associated > Plants > Roots > Rhizosphere ... | reverse complement strand
GACGTGATGGCCCGCGGCTCGTTCCTGGTCGCCCGCGAGGCCGCCCGGCTCATGCAGGCCCAGGGGCAGGGCGGCGACATCATCTACATCTGCAGCAAGAACGCGGTGTTCGCGGGGCCGAACAACGTGGCCTACGGGGCCGCCAAGGCGGACCAGGCGCACCAGGTCCGGCTGCTCGCCGCCGAGCTCGGCGGGCTCGGCATCCGGGTGAACGGCATCAACCCGGACGGGGTGGTCCGCGGGTCCGGCATCTTCGCGGGCGGCTGGGGCGCCCAGCGGGCCGCGGTGTACGGGGTGCCCGAGGAGGAGCTCGGTGCCTTCTACGCGCAGCGGACGCTGCTGAAGAAGGAAGTGCTGCCGGAGCACGTGGCCGCCGCGGTGATCGCGCTGACCGCCGGGGACCTTACGCTGACCACCGGCGTACATATCCCGGTGGACGCCGGGGTGGCGGCGGCGTTCCTCCGCTGACGGCGCCCCGGCCCGGACGGTCAGGAAGGGAGCCCTGGTGACCCAGGCCACCACCGTCGCCGCCGTCGATCTCGGCGCCTCCAGCGGGCGGGTGATGACGGGCCGGGTCGAGCCGGGCCGGCTCGGGCTGCGCGAGGTGCACCGCTTCCCGAACCGGCCGGTCGAGGTGCTGGGCACGTTGCACTGGGACATCCTGCGGCTGTACGCGGACCTGCTGGACGGCCTGGCCGCCGCGGCCAGGGACGAGCAGCTGGCCAGCGTCGGCATCGACTCATGGGGCGTGGACTACGGTCTGATCGGCGCGGGCGGGGCCCTGATCGGCAATCCGGTGCACTACCGGGACGCCCGGACCAACGGGGTGCTGGACCAGGTCCTCGCCGCGGTCCCGGCCGCGGAGCTGTACGACGTGACCGGCGTTCAGCTCCTGCAGATCAACACGGCCTGCCAGCTGGTGGCCGCGTCCCGGGCCGGGCAGCTGGACCGGGCGGAGACCATGCTGCTGATCCCTGACCTGCTGGCGTACTGGCTGACCGGCGAGGCCGGGGCGGAGCTGACCAACGCGTCGACCACGCAGCTGTATGACCCCCGGGCCGGGTCCTGGGCCTGGGACGTCATCGGGCGGCTCGGCCTGCCGCGGGAGGTGTTCCCGCCGCTGCGCCAGCCCGGCACGGTGACCGGGCCGCTGCGGCCGGAACTCGCCGCCGAGCCGGGCCTGGCCGGCCTGGCCGGGCGGCTGCCGGTGATCGCGGTGGGCTCGCACGACACGGCGTCCGCGGTGGCGGGGGTGCCCGCGGCGGGCCGGGACTTCGCGTACATCTCGTGCGGCACCTGGTCGCTGGTCGGCGTCGAGCTGGACCGGCCGGTGCTGACCGAGGCCAGCCGGGCAGCCAACTTCGCCAACGAGACCGGCGTCGACGGCACGATCCGCTACCTGCGCAACGTGATGGGCCTGTGGCTGCTGCAGGAGTCGCTGCGGGCCTGGTCCGGCGCGGGCCAGGTCCGCGCCAGCCTCGATGAGCTGCTGGCCGCCGCGGCACGCGAGGAGCCGCTGGGCGTGGTGGTCGACGTGGACGACCCGGCGTTCCTGCCGCCCGGGGACATGCCCGCGCGGATCGCCGCCGCGGCCCGGCGGTCAGGTCAGCCGCCGCCGGACGGTCCCGCGGCCACGGTCCGCTGCATCCTGGACAGCCTGGCCCTGGCCTACCGGCGGGCCATCACCCAGGTCCAGGAGCTGTCCGGCGTTTCGGCCGCGGTGGTGCACGTGGTGGGCGGCGGCGCCCGCAACGACCTGCTGCTCCAGCTCACCGCCGACGCCTGCGGGCTTCCCGTGGTGGCCGGCCCCGTCGAGGCCGCGGCACTGGGCAACGTCCTGGTGCAGGCCCGGGCGCTCGGCGCCGGCCCGGCTGACCTGGCCGGGATGCGTGCCCTGCTGCGGGCGGCCCAGCCGCTGCGCCGCTTCGAGCCGTCGGACCGCGCGTCGGCCTGGGACGCCGCGGCCCGCCGGATCCACCGCAGCCCGTGAGTCTGGCCGGGACCGCACCGTATTGTCGTCAGCGTGACAGACGTTGACGGGCACGGCGGCGGCCAGGAGCCGGGTGAGTCGGTATACGCGGTGGAGCCGGGGCCGGGGGAGCGGCCGGTGGTCCTCACCTACGACGACGGGCCAGAGCCAGGCGGCACCGATGTGGTGCTGAAAGTCCTCGCCGAGCACGGGGTGACCGCGACGTTCTTCGTCCTGCTGTCCCGGACCCGCCGGTATCCGGGGCTGCTGTCCGAGCTGCTCGCTGCGGGGCACGAGATCGGGCTGCACGGCGTCGATCACCAGCGGCTCACGACGCTGGACCCGGCGCACGTCGCGCAGCGGACCGCGGACGCGCGGCACGAGCTGGAGGACACGATCGGCCGGGAGGTGCGGTGGTTCCGGCCGCCCTACGGCGGCCAGTCGGCCCGGACCTGGCAGGCCATCTGCGGGACCGGGCTGACCCCCGTGGTGTGGACGGCCGACCTGCTCGACTGGATGGAGACCACGGACGAGGAGCGGCTGTCCGGCGTGCTCGAGCGGGCCCGGCCGGGCACGATCATCCTGGCCCACGACGGGTTCGCCACCGCCGCCGACGGGGCGGCGGACGGTGACCCGCCGCGCATCGACCGGGGCCGGCTCAGCCAGGGGCTGATCGGCATCGCCCAGTCGAAGGAACTCACCCCCGGCAGCCTCGGCCAGGCGCTGGCCGCCGGCCAGCCCGCGACACGGGTCTGGCTGGACTGATTCCAGGGGACTCGCACTGCGGCGGTGCGTGCCTGAACGTCAGCGGTGCGTTTCCAGGCCCGCCAGCGCGGTCTCCACCTCAGCGGCCTGAGGGACGCCCAGCAGCCGGTACCGGTCGAGCGCGTACGCCCAGTGCTCCCGGGCGGTATCGCGGTCACCCGCGGCGGCCGCGATCTCGCCGAGCCGGTGATGTGCCCGGGCCTGCTCGAACTCGCTCCCTGAGCCGGCCCCGGTCCTGAGCGCTTCGGTGAAGGCCGCCCTGGCCTGCTGGCTGTCGCCGGCCCGCTGGTGGGTTTCGCCGAGGCCGTTCCAGGTCATGGCGACGTCCAGGCGCAGGTGCATCCGGGTGAAGACCCCCAGCGCCTGACTCAGGTCCGAGGCTGACTCAGCGAACTGGCCCAGCGCCGCCTCGGCCAGGCCGATACCGCGCAGGGTGATGGCGGCGTTGCGGTCCGCCCCGGTCTCCTCGTAGAAGGCCAGTACGGGCCGCATCTCGGTGATGAACTCCGCATACTGGCGCTCGCCGTACAGCAGCCACGCGAGGTTGGCCCGGGCCGTATTCCCGCCGTGCGGATCAGACGCGGCGGCGAAGAGCCGCTCGGCCTGCCGGTAGTAGCCGGCGGCAGCCTCGGCCGATCCCCGCTCGAGCTGGGCGAGCCCCAGGTTGTTGACGATGATCGCCTCGGCGCGGACGTCGCCGCAGCGGTGCGCCGCGGCCGCGGCGCTCTCGTGGGTCGCAATCCACGGCCGCCAGCTCTTGGTCAGGTAGTAGTACCCGCGCATGGTGTAGGCGAGTTGCCAGCAGGCGGCATCGAAGCCGGCCGCACCTGCCGCCAGGCAGGCATCGGTCAGATTGCCGCGCTCAGCGCTGAGCCATTCCAGGGCCGAGTCGTAGTCGTCCAGCAGCGGCAGCGCGGCAGCACGGTCGAGCACCCCGATGGGCACGCGGTAGCGGAACGGCGTGATCCGGCGGTCGGCGGCGTCCGCGGCGCGCAGGAGGTAGTCGACCAGCCGTCTCAGCGCCTCGGCCCGGTCCGCGGCGGAGACGGCTTCCCGCGCGTAACGGCCGGCGAATGCGCCGATCAGATCATGGAACCGGAAGCGTCCCGCGGTTTCCTCCGTGACCAGATAACGGTCCGCTAGCTGCCCGAGCCGCCGGGCCGCCTCGGCCGGGGGCACGTCGGCGAGCGCCGCTGCGGCCAGGGCGTCGAAGTCGGTGCCGGGATGCACAGAGAGCAGCGCGAACAGGCGGGCCAGCGGCGGCGCCAGCTCTTTCAGTGAGACCTGGAACGATGCGGCCACGCTGCGGTCCTCATCGTCCAGTTCGGCCAGCCGGTCCTCTTCACTGGACAGCTTCTCCTCCAGGTCTGTGAGTGTTCCCTGCCGCCAGGCCCGGTACCGGGCCGCCGCGATGCGGATGGCCAGCGGCAGCCGTCCGCACCGGTCAGCGATGCTGGCAAGCTGCTCATCCGCTGTTTCGCCCCGGCAACGGTCCTGGCCGGCGACGGACCGGAACAGCGCCGTGGCCTCCGCGAGCGGCAGGTCGCCGAGAGCCAGCACAAGTGCGTCGTCGAGAGCCGTCAGCCGGCGGCGGCTGGTGAGGATCACCGCACAGCCGGCCGCGTCCGCCAGCAGCGGTGTCACCTGGCTGGTGTCGCGGGTGTTGTCCAGTACGAATAGCATCCGCCGCGGCTGGAGCAGATCGCGGAAGAACGCCGCGCGCTCGCCATCGTCGGCGGGAATGACGGCACCGTCCACCCGCATCCGGCGCAAGACCCGGTCGAGTACCTCGCCGGCCGTCAGCGGTTCGTGCTGCTCGGTATAGCCGTGCAAGTCAAGCAGGACCGTCCCGTCGGGGAAGAACCGGGCCAGGGCTCTCGCGGCCCGCACGGCAAGCGCCGTTTTCCCCGAGCCGCCCATGCCGTAGATGGCGCACAGCCGGTGGCCGCCGCCCCGGCTCAGCGCGCTGACTACGGTGCGCAGCTCCGCGGCGCGGCCGGTGAAGTACTGGTCGGGCCGCGGCAGCCCGGAGATCGGGGCCGGCCGGGAGACCGGCGCCGCCGGAGGCGGCGGCGGGGGCTGGTCTGGTGCCGGGTGCGCGGGCGGCGCCGCCTGCCGCCGGGCCAGCTGTCGCTGATGGTTCTCGAGTTCGGCCTGCCTCTCGGCCCAGATCCGCGCCCGGCGTACCTCGTCCTCGGTGCCGTGCATGGCCGCGGCCAGCTGCGCGGCCGTCGCTGGCCGGGGTGTCTTGCAGCCGTTGAGGACCTCGCTCACGTAGCTCCGCGACAGCCGGGCGCGCCGGGCAGCCTGCTGGTTGGTGAGGCCATGGCGGGTCCGTAGCCGGCGGAACAGATCGACGAGGTCGCGCCCGGGTCCCGGCGGAAGCTCGCCGACGCTATTGCCGGTCATTTATCCCGTTTACCACGGCATACCCCGCTGCGTCGAGCGGCGGTCTAAGGCACACCCGGGCAGGCCGGTATATTTAACGGCATGGCGCCGTTACCAGGCCGGCCGCGTTATGTATGACGTATTTGTCAGCTTTACCCGGGCCGGTCATCCGGAGCTGGCCATCCGGATCAGGGACATTCTGGACGGCGCGCGCATTCCGGTCTTCATAGACGAACGACTGCCGGTCGCCGAGGGTATCTCCGACGGGATCGTCAGGGCTCTGCAGGAAAGCCGGATCCTGGTCGTGGTTTATTCGGCCTCCTACAACGACCGGTGGGCCTGCCAGTGGGAGCTGATGCAGGCCTATCTGGCCGGGTCCGCCGAGGGCTCGCCCGGGCGGCGGATCGTGGTGGTCAACCCGGAGCGAGGCACCGACCACATCACCCAGACCGGCGTCGCTGACCAGAAGTTCCTGACCCCCGATCAGCTCGGCAGCCTGGTCACGGTGGTACGCCGGAAGCTCGCCCAGGTGGCCGGACCGATGGGGCCGGTGCAGCGGCTGGCGAAGCCGCGCTGGCTGCCGCCAGAGATCCCCGGCGTGGCGGGGTTCACCGGCCGGTTCACCGATCTATGGGCCGTGCACAACGTCCTGGGCCGGGACCGCCTGCCGATGGCCGGGGCCGCTACCGCCGACGGTGCGGGGGTGATCACCGGCTTGCCGGGAATCGGCAAGACGTCCCTGGCCACCGCGTACGGGTGGCTGTTCGGCAGCGCCTACCCCGGCGGGGTGTTCCGGGTCACCGCCGGGGCAGCGGGCGGGGTCGCCGCGGCCAGGGACCGGTTCGCCAGCGGCGTCCGCCAGATCGCGGGCCATCTTCGCATCGCCACCTCCGGCGAATCGGCCGAGGGGGTGATCGACCTGGTGGCCGAGAACCTGGCCGGCCAACCGGGGCCATCGCTGTGGATTGTCGATGACCTGCCCGGCGAGGTGGACGCCACCACACTGGGGCAGTTCGTGATACCGGACCGCTCCGCCCGCACTTTGTTCACGGCCCGGTCCTGGAGCGGCAGCAGCGCCCAGGAGATACCACTGCGGGGTGTGTCCGAAGCGGATGGCCTGGCCATCCTGCAGTCAGCCCGGCCCTTCGGGGCGCAGGACCGGGCTGCGGCGGCCCTGGTGGTGGACCGCCTGGGCGGTCATCCGCTGGCGCTGTCGATCGTCGCCGCGCAGTTGCGGGACGCTCAGGGCCTGATCTCCTATCAGGAGTACGGCCGCACTCTGACCGGGGATACGTCCCTGACCGGCATCGTGGCGGCGATCGGCCAGTCCATGTCCGGTCTGCAGCCCGCTGACCGGCTTATCGTCCTGCTCGCCGGGCTGGCTGGCGGTGTGCCCCTGCCCGCCGCGCTTACCGGGGCCGTCCTTGGGGCTGCTGACCCGCCGCTGCATGCGTCGGCCAGCGAGGTGAGCGAGGCTCTCTCCCGGCTGTGCCGCGGCGGATTTGCCAGCCGCGACGGCCGGGCCTGGCGTATCCACCCGCTGGTTGCCGAGGCGGCCGCGCGGGCCGGCCCGCCGCCCGCCGGGCCCGGGACGGTTGCCGCCCTCGCCGCGCGTGAGCTGGCCGGCTTGCTCGCGGCGAGCCCGGATGACGTCCCGCTGGCCGGGTATGCCCAGGCCCTGGCGGACTGCGCCGAGCTCACCGACGAGGCCCTGGCGGACGGGCTGCGGCGGCAGGTGGCCGGGTACCAGGCCCGGGCCGGTGACTTTGCGCGCGCCGCCGCGCTGTGGCACGAGGTGGCCGGGCGGAACCCGCACTCGGCGGCCGACGCTGTCGCTGCGGCCCGCGCCTGCGCGGACAACGGCGAGTTCGGCCGCGCGGTCAGCCACGCGCAGGAGGCCGCTCGCCGTGGGGCCGCCGCGGACCTGGCGGTCCAGGCGGACTGGGCGCTCGCGGCCGGGCTGGATGGTCTGGGCCGCTTCGGCGACGCGGAGCCGATCTGGGCGCGGCTGGCGGTGGCCCGGTGGGATCCGGAGCCGGCCCAGCGGATCGCCCTGGACGTGGCCAGGGCCCGGGCCCTGCTGGCCCGCGGCCGGCTGGGCGAGGCCCGGTCCATCCTGGAACCGCTGCAGGACATCGATGCTGCGGCGCACGCCGACCTGCTGAACGCGGCCCGCATCGAGCTGGCCCGGCTGCGGCAGTGGACCAGCCGGGAACGCGAGGCCCGGGAGCTGGCCGATTCGGTCGTGCGCTATTACCAGGACAGGAACGCTCCTGGCCACGCCCTGTGCCTGGAGGCCGAGCTGGTCTGGGCCGAGGCCGCGGTGTCGCTGGGGCTGTTCGAGCTTCGCCCCGATACCCGCGAGTGGGCCCGTGCGGAGGGCACCGCAGCGCGGCTGGCCCAGGAGTATCCCCGGCTGGCCGGGTCGCACAGCGCGCACGGCCTGGCCGCGGCTGTACTGCGCGGGCTGGTGCTGGTGTGGCTCGGCAAACAGCACGAGTGCCGGGAAGTGCTGGAGCCCGTGGTGCCGGCCATCAGCGAGCGCCTTGGCGAGCGGCACCCGCTCGCCCTGCGGGCCCGGTACGCGCTCGGCCTGGCGCACCTGCAGCTCGGCGAGCACCAGCGGGCGGCCGAGGTGCTGGGTGCTGTCTGGGAAGCACAGCGCACCGTCATCGGCCCTGGCCACCCGGACACCCTGCACTCGCAGCTGCAGTACGGCGTGGCGCTGAAGCTGGTGGGTGGTGGCCCGGCGGCGGCCCGCTCAGCGGAGGTCATTACCGGCGTGATCGACAGCATGCCGGCGGAGATCGGCCGCCGGAACGATCTCTATGCGCAGGCCCAGCTGGCCCGCAGCCTGCGCTACCTGCCCGGGGCGGCAATCACCGGCCTGATGCGCATTGACCGGCTGCTGGGCCGGAACCGCGACCGGTAGCCGTTCCCGCCATATCAGAAAGGGTGTCCGCTGGCTACCGGCCGGGGCTATGCTTCGGGCGTTGTCATCATTGATTCCGGGGGCTTGCCATGGGCACGGAAAATGAGATTCACCCTGCTCCCATTCTGGCTGATATCCCGTTGCTGCTCATCAGGCCGGTGCGGCACATTGCCAGCCAGCCGTCCGGTATTCCGGCCGGTCTCATTACCCTGCGGGCCTGGGAAGTCGATCCGGTCCCGCGGCTCCCACCGGACTTAGCCGGCTTCGAGGCGTATCTCATCAGGATCGGCTACGACCTTGATGTCGCACCGGACGCGGCCAGGCCGCAATGGTTCGAGATCGGCTTCACGTTTGCCGTGCCGGGGATGGTCGTGCACGACGCCTTGCCCCAGGAGGTCGGCCGGGCCGACAAGGCCCGCAGCTACGCACTGAACGGGAAGCTGGCGTTCGCCCGGCAGGATGGCCCGATCGGCGACGCCGTCCTGTCCGACATCCAATTGCCTGCGGTGGCGCCGGAAATCCTGATGTTCGGCCGCGGCAGTTCCGGCGTGCGCTGGCGGCATACCGGCACCCCGGATACGCCGGTCCGGCCGGGATCGCGTACCGGCTGGATTGTTCTGCTGGCCCCGCCGGGGCAGCGCCAGGCCCTGGTCCGTGCGTCGGCGAGCTTCGCCCTCCCGGCCGGGGAAGCCGGCTTGCTGCGGGAACGGGACTGGCCGGATGCGTTTGCCATTGACCTCCCCGGGCCGGAGACGGCCGGCCCGCGGCAGGCCGTACCCGCCGGCGGGCCGCGCGTGTTTGTTACCTACACCCACGATTCCGCTGACCACAAGAAGCACGTGGCGGCCCTCTGCGGGTTGCTGGCCGACGCCGGGATCCGGGTCACCGTGGACCAGAACGAGCCGTCGGATGTCCGCCGCGACTGGAGCGAGTGGATGACGACCGGGATCCACCGGGCCGGCTATGTCGTTGCCATCGCGTCGCCGGCGTACCGGTCAGTCGGGCTCAGTGAGTTCGGTGACCGCGTGCACGGCGGCGCGCAGGCTGAGTACCGCCTGCTGATGAGCCTGCTGCGGGAGAACCGCAGCACGTGGCTGCCCAGGATCCTCCCGGTGATCCTGCCCGGGCATACGGTGGACGAGATACCGGTCGGGTTCCAGCCCTATGACGCGGACCACTACCACGTGCCGCGGCTGGACGCCGCGGGCATCGCGGAGCTCGTCGGAGTCATCCGGCGTCCGCACTGACCAGCGCAGCCCGCCCCCTCCCGGCTCCGGCCTGGCGATGCGGGCTTCCGTGCGGCCGGGCCCGCCCCCTCATCGGGCCCGGCCGCACGGAAGCTGCGTCCGGTTAGCCGGGAAGAGGCGGATACCGGTCGGCGATACCGAGCAGCAGGCGGTGCGCGGAGTCCTTGTCACGGGCCCCGTGCGGCCCGACCAGCTGCACCTCGCGGTGAGCGCCGTGGTCGACCACGTAAATGTGCACCGCCAGGCGGTCGGGCTCGTACACCTTGCTGAGGCCAGGTATCCAGGCCGCGGACTGCCAGGCGGGCTCGTCGGAGAGGCTGCCGCAGGCGGCAGGCCCGGGAGTGAAGAACTCCACCTCGCCGTCGCCCCGGCTGGGGATGGTGACCCCGCCGCGCTTGATCCGGCGCGTTCCTCCGCAGCTCGACCGCACCGCCTCCCGGAAGGTCGCCGCGCACTCCTGGACTGATTTACCGGTGCTGAACTCGATGCGTGAGCGCTGCATCCTGCTCCTCCTTACGGCGATACCGCCTGCGCGCCCGGTGGCGCCCCATGATCGTGACCGTCGTGATCGTCTTGGCAAGTTTCCGCAGGTCCCGGTCGTCGCGTGCGTCGGCATGCACGTGCAGCCCGGGTCTTTCCACGGACTGGACCCGCACTGTCTGGCTGAGCGTGATCCCGCGCAGCGCAGCCCGGACCCGCTCTGGTCTCGCGGCCACCGCGATGACCCCGGGCGTGTGCTGGCGCGGGTCCGTCAGCACCGGTAATCCCGCCGCGCGCAGGCCGCTGACCAGCAGCTCGCCTGCCTGCCTGAGGGCCGGCTCCTGGGCGGCGTAGCGCTGTACGGCATGGCCGCCGAGCAGGGCCACGACCGGGGCCACCCGGGTCATCGCCTGGTCGTGCCGCGGGCTGGCGATACCCGCCAGGAGCTGCCGGGTCGGATGCTGGGTCAGCATGACGGCCGTACGGTAGAGCTCCGGTGAGCGAGTGACCAGGCAGCCGAGCTCGCCCGCGCTCGGCGACCGGGCCGCATCGAAGGAGAACACGCAGGCCTGCCCGGCGGAGCCGACCGCGGTGCCATCGGGGTAGCACGCGGCCCAGGCCTGCGCGGCGTCCTCGATGACCGGCAGATCGGGACGAGCCCGCCGCAGGGCCGGCACGTCACAGGTCAGACCGTGCAGATGGACCGCAATCGCCGCGGTCAGCCCTTCCGTGAGCGCCGTATCGCCAGCCAGCCGCGCCGTATCGAGCAAGCCGGTGTCCGGGTTGACCGGCAGGGCCCGGGTGCGAACCCCCAGGGCGGCGGCCACGGCCGTGGATGCTGCCCAGTCCAGCGCGGGGACGCCCACAACGGATCCCGGGCTGATGCCTGCTGCGCGCAGGGCCGTGATGAGGGCAGCGGTTGCGCTCGGCAGGGCCAGTGCGATGGCGTCCAGGGCGACCCGCCGGGCGACCGATTGCTCAAACCGGGCGATAACCCCGCCGCCGGTATGCGACGAACTGACCTGCCAGGTGCGCTGCGTACTCCACCACTGGCAGGCGGCAGTCACCTCCCTGAGCAGCTCCCGGTCGGCAACCCCGGCCGAATGGGCCGGTTCAATCCGCATCATGCACACCACCTCTCGCCGGGCATGGCCGGCAGACAGAACCGGTAGATAGCGGCCATAGCGTCCGTCCCGCCGGTCAGCCTGCGGTGATACGGAGGCCGACCTGGGCGGGCGGGCGATCCGCGGTGCTGACCGGGCGCAGGTCGTAGCGCAGCGCGGCCTGGACCGCGTGGGCCCGCGTGGGTCCCCCGGGCAGCACATACAGCGAGCCAGCGGGACCATGGTGGGGCGGGTCGTCAGCAACAACGGTCGTCCAGCCGATCTCCCGCAGGCCTGAGATGATCATGTCGACCGTGGCCCCGCAGTCGCGGGCCTCCGACTGGTCGACGATCAGCTCACCCGGGCCCACGGCGACGATGAGGTGCTCGCAGGCCCGGGTGGCTTCGATTCCGCTGTAGCGCCCGGGCGGCCCGCCCTGGACCACGGTGACGGTCCAGTCCTCGGCCTCGAGGGTGTTGGCCACAGTCGCGGCGATCAGGCGACGCTGCTCGCTGGCTGCCGAATCCGCCAGCAGCCCGATCGACCTGGCCAGCAGGGTGCGCTCCGGGGCCGGCAGGCCCGGCTGGACCCGGACCGGCGCGCCGCCGCCGAGCACGTGCCAGGCCGTTTCCAGCGCACCCGACTGGTCGCTGGTGAGCGCGGCGCCGTCAGTGACCGTGGCCGCCGCGGCGTACAGGGAGCGCACGTCGCAGGACATGATCGCCTGCGGGCGCGTGAGGTTATCGAGCAGCGGCTGGCTGATGATCCGGACATGGGTCATACGGCTCATGCGTGATTCTCCTTGCCGTGTTCGGTGTGGCCGGTGCGGCGTTGCACGAGGCTCCGGGGCCGGGCCGGCCCCCGAAACCGGCCCGGACCTAGCAGCCAAACACCCGTAAAGCGTGATAATGGCCTCATTCCTAGCGCCCCGCTACAATCGGAATTTCCTCAGGTCCAGTCGCGGAACAAGCTGACCTGAACCCGGCTCGATCTTCTCCGCCCGGAGGGATGCCCGGTAAGTCAGGAGAGACGACATCGGGCTGGATAGGTGGCACAACTAACGGGAAATGCCAAGTAAATGACATCTGATATGGGCGACAATTCTGGACAAATTGCACAAATTGTGGATGAGCTGCAGGTCCTGCACAGGAGAGCGGGCATTCATGCGCATGATCTTGAGGAGCGCCTTGGTCCGCACTTGCTGGAGCTAGCGGGCCCTGATCCGGTCACCCGGCGGCAGGTCCTCGCGGCGCAGCTCAGCAGCTGTGCCCTGGGCCTGCGGCAGAAGGAGATGACCCTCGCCGTCACGGCCAGCCTTGCGCTGCAGGGGCAGCCTGCTGAGCTGCCGCTGTTCCGGGACCGGGTCGTCTGGCTGGCCGAGCGGATTAACCGCGACTACCGGACAGCACTCCGGCGGGTCCGGGCTGCGGAGCAGCTCCTGGCCGAGATGATTGCCCGGGAGCTCCAGCAGCGCCGTAACCGGGCGCCGGCCACACCGAGCGGCTGGTATCTGAGCGGCCTGCAGACTCTGCTCCGGCTCGACACCGCGACGCCGGAATCCATCGAGCACCGCCGGATCGTGTCTACCGTGCCCGGGCTGACCGAGGTGAAGGCGTGGATGGACCTGCCGCGCACCCCGGGCCAGCCGCCGCCCGATCCCGCGGTCGAAGTGCTGTACGGCGGCCAGCTCACCCGGCGGGAGAACCCCAACGGCGGCCGCTACCAGTTCTTCATCCAGCTCCCCAGGCCGCTCGACGAGACGGAGGAGCACGAGTACGGGCTGATTACGCGGGTGCGACCGGGTGCGGTGATGCGGTCTCACTACCTGGTGGTTCCCGAGTGCCGGTGCGATGCACTGCAGATGACGGTCCGGTTCCCGGTGGACCGGCGGCCCGGCTGGGTGCGCCGGGTGGACGGTGAGACCGTACGGACCTTCGATGACCCGCAGCCCACGCAGGACCTGATAGAGCCGGATCAGGCGGGGGAGGCGCACACCCGGTTCAGTCATCTGACCATGCACCTTGGCTACGGGATCCAGTGGGAGCCCTAACCGGCAAGGGCCGGCCCGGACAGCCAGCGCGCAGACAGCCAGCGGCCGGGACGGCTGCAGCGCAGTAGCCGGTCCCGGCCGCTGACCCATCGGCCAGCATCCCGCGGGTCAGGAACCCGGCCACGGCCGGGATGCTGGGTCAGGCCAGCCTGGGCTAGCCTGACGAGGCGGTCCTGGTGGCAGGCGGAGCATTTCTGGGCTACCTACCTGTCATGCCCGTGCTACCAGGGCCGCGCGCTGAGCAGATGCAGGACGTGCATAATCAGGATCACGACGCCATGGATTTCCACCTGGGCTGTCACCTCCCTTTCCCGCCCCCCGGCCCCGCGGTAGTTGTGGCGCTCGTCGCGGACCCGGGCCGGCGTCGGCCATTCGGCCGTAGTCCCATTTCAGGGCGGGTTTGCGAGGGGCCGGCTCGCCAGCGAATAGGAGCGACGGGAGGCCGTCGAAGGTGGTTCTCAGCTGCTATTTCACGGACAGCGGCGGGTTCGCTGAGCGACGGCTAGCGGACGGTGACCCGGTCAGCCAGGTCTGGACGTAGGGCCGCATAGACGGTCACACTGGGACTACAGGGTTTCACCGGCGTGTTGGGGACGGCCGGTGTGATCGGGGTCATGGGGGATCCGATGGCGTTTTCGTGCCGGAACTGCGGAAAGCCACAGAACAGGCCTGGCCTGAAGTTCTGCCCGGATTGCGGCCAGCCGATCAGCGGGGCGGTGCTCCCCGATACGTACCGGCCCGCCGCGCCCAGCGGCCTGCCAGGCCCGCGCCGGGTGGGGCTGTTAGCAGCGCTGATGGTGATGGCCACGGCTATTGCCGTGGCCGGCGGAGCAGGGGCCCTGACCGGGCTGCTGCGGAGCCCGCCGACGCCGGCCCGGCTCAGCACGCAGGCGGTGCCCGCGCCGGTCCTGAGCGTGCCGCCGGGGACCAGGCCGGTCAAGGCCGTGGCCACCACGCCGCCGCCGGGCCGGGCCAGCCCCGCGCCGAAGGCCAGGGCCAGCCCGGCGCCGGCGGTCAGTACACGCCCGTCCGAGACCGGTGAGCTGCAGCAGCTCGCCGCGGCGGTGCAGCAGAGCTCGGCCGCCCGGCGCATCACGGCGAACGCCACCGGCGGCGTCGCGAACTGCACGATCGGCACCGGCGCCGGGATCGCGATGATGAACCAGTCGATCCGCACCAGGACAGCCGCCCTCGGTGAGGTGAACGGCCTTTCCGGCGACTCCGTGCCGGGCGGCCCGGCGCTGATCAGCAACCTGGTCCGGGCCATGAACTACTCGATCTCCGCGGACCACCGCTTCATCGCCTGGATGCGGCACGCCGGGGACGCCGGGGCCTGCCCGGTTCAGCAGGGCGGCAACCCGGCCTGGGACGCCGGCCTGCGCCTCTCGCAGCTGGCGATGAACGAGAAATACCAGTTCGTGGGCGAATGGAACCCGCTGGCGGCCCGGTTCGGCCTGCCGACCTACAGCGCGCTCAACGTCTAGGGAAAGCACCGGCGGACATGGCGAAGTTTGCCCGGCGGGTGCCGGCCAGCCGGCCGGCCGGCGCCGGGGGAGGTGCCGGCGATGCCGTCGGCGGCGGCTCCACTGCCTCCGTGCAGCTCCAGATGGCCGGCGACACCGCCCAGGTCCACGACCTCACCGAGCTGCGGCCCCAGGAGATCCCCGTCCTCCGCACGCTGCGCGAGCCCGAGCCGGCCGGCCGGGCGGCGATCGTCGGTCAGGTCGCCGCGCAGCTGCGGGCGCAGACCAGCGTCCAGCTCCACGGGCTATCCGGCATCGGGAAGAAGGCCATCGCCCGGGCGGTGATCCGCGAGCTCAGCCGCGACGCGGTCCGCGGCGTCGAGCTGCGGCCGCGGCTCAGCCAGGAAAACACCCTGACCACGGTCTGCGAGCAGCTGGCCGGCGTGTTCTTCCACGTCAACGTGGCCAGCCCGGCCGAAGAGCAGCTCCGGGCGGCGGCCCGCGGGATCAGCGCGCTGGTCGTGATCTGCGACTGCGAGCTGCCCGACGGCCAGGTCAGCCGGCTGCTGGCCACCTTCCCCGGCTGTGTCTTCCTGCTGACCTCCCAGCACCCTACGATCGGCCGGGCCGGCGCGGCCCGCGAGATCGAGCCGCTGGACCGGCGCTCGGCGCTGGCCCTGGTGACCCAGGAACTTGGCCATGACACGGCGGGCCCGCAGCAGGCGCAGGCCGAGCAGGCCTGCGACCTGGCCGCGGGCCAGGTCAAGCGGCTCCTGCTGTACGCCGCGTTCCTGCGGAGCACCGAATGGTGGCCCGGCCACCGGCCGCTGACCGAGCTGACCGTCGCCGAGGTGGCGACGGTGCTCGCGGGCGGCCTGTCCGGGCCCGCCCGCCAGGTGCTGGTCGCGCTGGCCACCTTCGGCACGGGCGTGCCCCCCGACCTCTTCGCGGCGGTGGCCGGGCTGCGCTCGCTGCGGCCGGGCGGGGACCTCGCCGTCGCCGCCGAGCTGCTCACCGCCCGGCTGGTCACCGAGCAGGGCAGCGAGGTCAGCATCACCGCAGACGCGAACGCGGCCGTGCGGGCCACCTGGCCGGCCGCCAGCGCGCAGACCGCGGCCCAGGGCCTGCTGCCGCTGCTGGTCTCCGGCGACGCGGCGCGGCCGGTCAGCTCGGACCTGCTGGTGGCGGTGGCCCGCGTGCTGGCCGGCCGCAGCGAGGACGCGCAGCTCGCCCTCCGGTTCATCCGCGCCGCGGCCCCGGCCGCGATGCGGGCCCGGCAGACCCGGGCCTGGATCCAGCTGATCGCACTGGGCCTGGACGAGGCGCGGGCCGCGGGAAGCCGGCCGGACCTGGAGTACTTCCTGCAGGAGGAGCACACCCGGGCGCTGTTCCAGGGCGACAGGGAAGCCGCCGCGGCGGCGATCCTCGAGCTGCAGAGCCTGCAGGGTGCGGCACCGCCGCCCGCCCCGGCCGGCCTGGGCGGGCGGCCGCCGGGCCGGGTGCGGCGCTGGCTCGGCGCGCAGTCCGCGGCCCAGGCCGGCGTGCTGGCCGTCGTCACCGCCGTCCTGGCCGCCGGTGCCTTCGTGGCCGCGTACAAGGTTTCTACCGCGCCCTCCGGCGGCCCGGCACCGCAGCTCACCGGCAGTCAGCTCGAAGCAGCCCTGCTCCCGCAATCGGACTTTTTCCGGGGACGGCACGGGCTCAGCGGTCACCGCGGGACCATTCCGGGCGGCAATTTCAGCACCGGCGGTTCGCTGGTGGCCGTGCCCCCGGGCGCCGGGCGTATATCGTGCCGGCTCTTCCGCGCCCGGATAGGCAATTCCCGCGCCCGCCAGCAGGCCGGCAAACTGGGCCTGACGGCGGCCGTCCGCCGGGTGGACGTGACGCCCGCGGTCGCCGCCGGCCCGGGGAGATCCGGCTCCTACGGCGACTACCAGGAGATCTACCAGCGACCTGGGCCGGCCCAGGCGCGGGACTTCTTCCTGGGCGTCCAGGCCTGCGTGTCGCGGCCACCCGGGCCCGCGGTCCGCTCTACCGGGATCACGCACCTTTCCGTGGGCGGCGACCCGGCCTTTACCTATACCCTGACCGAGGTTTCAGGAAAGCCGCCGCCGGTGACGACGGAACGGGTTCTGATCGTCCTGGACGGGCCCGATGTATTCCGGCTGACCCTCCGGGTGAGCCACCTTCCCCGCAGCGCCCTGCCGTCGCTCATCGAGCAGGAGCAGCTGATGCTCAAGCTGATCGAGAACGTCCGCACGGCCTAGGAAGCCGCCGCGCCGGCCCCCGTCGGCCCGGCCGGCCCGGCCCGTCCCAGCCCGCCTCCGCCGGGATCTTGACGGGGCGTCTCTTCAGCTGATTGGATCCAATCCAGGCTCACCCGGGCCGATTGACCCGGCTCTGAGGCGCCTGCGCAGCGAAGGTGGATCCAGATGCCCGAGGAAGCGGCCCCGGCCGATGTTCCGCTCACGGAGCTGGTACGGCAGGCTCTGCGCGACGACATCGTCAGCGGGCGCTTCCGCCCGGGCGAGCGGATCGTCCAGGACAGCGTCGCCAAGCGGTTCGGCACGAGCCGGATCCCGGTGCGCGAGGCGCTGCGCCACCTGGCCAGCGAGGGCCTGGTCACGCTCGCCCCGGACGTCGGGGCCCGGGTCGCCAGGCTCAACCCCGGCGAGCTCATCGAGGTCTACCTGATGCGCGAGGCGCTGGAACCGATCGCCGTCGCGCAGAGCGTCCCGCTGATCGACGAGGACATCATCGCCGAGATGCGCGCCCTCAACGAGGCGGGCGAGGAGCGCGCCGCGGCCGGGGACATGACCGGCTTCCTCGACCTGGACCGCCGCTTCCACGAGCTCACCTTCTCCGGCGCCGAGCTGCCCCGGCTGCGAAGGGTCATCGACAGCCTGGCCGACACCACCACGCAGTACCGCCGCGTCTACTCGCTGCTGCCGGACCGGCTGGCGATCTCGCACGCGGAGCACCGGCTGCTGATCGACGCCTTCGAGCGG
>Ga0070714_100001416_pt1 | contig 17407 bp, 14 predicted proteins | sample LARL83metaG_FD_65450 | JGI IMG/M metagenome (GOLD analysis project Ga0070714, IMG submission 65450) | Corn, switchgrass and miscanthus rhizosphere microbial communities from Kellogg Biological Station, Michigan, USA - LAR L8-3 metaG | ecosystem: Host-associated > Plants > Roots > Rhizosphere ... | reverse complement strand
GGAGCTGCGCGCCGCGGTCGCGGCCGCGTGCGACGCCGGCATGAACATGCTCCGCATCCCGGGAACGTCTTGCTACGAAGCGGACGCGTTCCACGACGCGTGCGACGAGCTCGGAGTGCTCGTGTGGCAGGACCTGATGTTCGCGAACTTCGACTACCCGTTCGCCGACGACGCGTTCGCAGCGCTCGCCGAGGCGGAGGTGCGGCGCGTGCTCGCGCAGCTCGCGCCGCGGCCGAGCACTGCCGTCCTCTGCGGCAGCAGCGAGCTCGAGCAGCAGGCCGCGATGCTCGGCCTCGAGCCGGCCGTGGCGCGGCTGCCGTTCTTCCACGAACGCGTCCCGGAGCTCCTGGGCGAGGCCGCGGTCGACGTCCCCTACGTGCCGTCCGCCCCGAGCGGCGGCGATCTCCCGTTTCGACCGAGCCGCGGCGTCGCGAACTACTACGGCGTCGGCGCCTACCGTCGCCCTCTCGGCGACGCACGGCTCGCGCGGGTGCGATTCGCCGCCGAATGCCTGGCCTTCGCGAACGTGCCGGACGGCGCGACCGAGGCGTCGCTGCCGGTGCCGCGGGACGTCGGCGCCGATTGGGACTTCGCCGACGTCCGCGACCATTACCTCCACGAGCTGTTCGCGGTCGATCCGGCCGCGCTGCGCGAGGTCGACGTCCGCCGCTACCTCGACCTCTCACGCGCGGTCAGCGGCGAGGTGATGGCGGCGACGGTCGGCGAGTGGCGGCGACCGGCTTCGCCGTGCCACGGCGCGCTCGTCCTCATGCTGCGCGACCTCCGCCTCGGCGCCGGCTGGGGTGTGCTCGACGGGCGCGGTGACCCGAAGGTCGCGTGGTGGTATCTGCGGCGGGCGTTCGCGCCCGTCGCGACCTGGCTCACCGACGAGGGCTTGGACGGGCTCGACGTGCACGTCGCCAACGACCGACCGAAGCCGCTCGACGCGCAGCTGCGCGTTGCGCTCTACCGCGATCTCGAGCTGCCGGTGGAAGAGGTGACGGCAGAGCTCCGGCTCCCGCCGCACGCTGCGCTTTCGCGCGGCGTCGAGGAGCTGCTCGGCCGCTTCGTCGACGCGTCGTACGCGTATCGATTCGGGCCGCCGGGCCACGATCTCGTCGCGGCGACCCTGGAGGGCGAGGACGGGGTGCTCGCGCAGGCGTTTGCGTTCCCGGTCGGTCGCCCAATCCGTCCCGAGCAGGCCGAGCAACTTGGAATCAAAGCCGTCGTCGGTGCGTCCTCGGGGAGTACCGTCGAGGTCGTGATCACGTCCGTGCGCTTCGCCTACTGCGTTCGCGTGCACGCTGCGGGCTATCGGCCGCTCGACGACGCGTTCTCGATCGAGCCGGGCGGGAGCCGCGCGATCACTCTCGTCTGCCGGCCCGGCACGCAGTGGCGCGGCGGGTCGGTTACGGCGCTGAACCTCGCGGGAAGCGTTGCCATCGAATGAGCGAGCTTCCGCTCTACCTCGGCGACGGCGACGAGCGGATGTTCGCCGTCTACCACTCGGCCGGCGGCAGGGGGTGCGCCGTCCTGCTCTGCCCGCCGTTCGGGTGGGACGACATCTGCTCGTATCGCAGCCGAAGGGTTTGGGCGGAGCGGCTCGCGGCGGACGGACACCCGACGCTGCGGTTCGACCTGCCCGCCACCGGCGACAGCGCCGGCTCGGGAGAAGAGGGCGGACACGTCGACGCGTGGGTCGACGCGGTCGCAGCCGCCGCCGACTGGCTTCGCAGCGTCTCGGGTCGCCGGCGGACGACTGCGGTCGGCATCGGCCTCGGCGGGCTGCTCGCCCTGCGCGCCGCCGCCGCCGCCGACGCCCCGATCGACGACCTCGTGCTTTGGGGGGTGCCGGCCGACGGCCGGCGCCTGCTGCGCGAGCTGCGCGCGTTCGCACGCATCGAGGCGGACAGCTTCGTGGCCCTTGGAGCGCCGCCGGCTCCTCCGGGCGAACCGCTCGCGCCCGGCGGGTTCGTCCTCGGCGAGCGGGTCCAGGCCGAGCTCGATTCGCTGGACGGCGCGGCACTGCTCCCACCGAGGCGCGACGGCCGCCGCATCCTCGTCCTCGGCCGTGACGGCGTTCCACCCGACGCGGCCCTGATCGCGCAGCTGGAGCGCTCTGCCGCGGTGACGACCGGCCGGGGCTCCGGCTACGGCGCGATGACCGCGCCGCCGGACCTGGCGCGGCCGCCGGTGGGGACGTTTGCGGAGGTCGACGCCTGGCTCGGCGACGGCGACGATGGTGAGGTCGTTCAGGGCGTTGCCCCGCCGAACGGTTCGACGCTGGAGCTCGAGGTCGACGGCGCGAGAATCAGCGAGACGCCGCTGCGGCTCGCGGCGGGTGAGCAGCAGCTCTTCGCCGTGCTCGGCGAGCCGGTGTCCGCGGCGCGGAGCGAGCTCGCACTGGTGTTGTTGAACGCAGGCGCGATCCGGCGGATCGGCCCGAACCGCATGTGGGTCGACATCGCACGCCGCTGGACGGCCCGCGGCGTCACGACGCTGCGCCTCGACGTCGAGGGGATCGGTGATGCGACCGGCGACGGCCAACGCTACACGGACGTCTCGGAGCTTTACGTTCCGAGCTTCGTCGAACAGGTGCAGCTCGCGCTCGATGCGCTCGCCGACCGCTGCGACAGCGAGCGGTTCGTCCTGCTCGGGCTCTGCTCGGGCGCCTTTTGGGGATTCCACACGGCCCTTGCCGACACGCGCGTCTCAGCGGCGATCATGTTGAATCCGCGCGTGCTGCACTGGCATCCCCGTCTGGATGCCTCGCGCGACGCGCGCAAGCTCGGCCAGCGCGTGCACACGCTCCGCTTCTGGCAGCGCGACGTGCGGCACGCGCAGACGTACGTCCTGCGACTCCTGCCCTTCGCGCGGTGGCTGCTGTGGTGCGCCTTGAAACCGTTCGACCGGCCGGTTGCAAAGGCGCTCGCCCAGATCGTGCGGTCGTTCGACAGCTTGCGCGAGAACGGTCAGACCGCGACGCTGATCTTCTGCGACGGTGAGCCGCTTCGCGACGAGCTGGCAGGGGGCGGGTTGCTGACCGCCGACTCGCGCTGGCCGAACCTTGCGGTCGAGCTCCTGCCGGGCAGGGATCACACCTTCCGGCCGCCGTGGATGCACCGGTACGTCCACGAGGCCGTCGACCGCGCGCTCGAACAGGAGCTCGCGCGAACGGCGGAGCGGACGGTCGTCGCGAGCTGAGCTACCGGGCGTCGCGGCGGAACAGGAAGCAGCCCTGGTCGCCGCGCTCTGCCGCGTTCAACTCCGCGGCGCGCGCCTCGAACTCCTGCAGCTCCTCCGCCGAGAAGAGGCCGCCGTCGTGCGCGGGAGTGCCGGGGCCGGCAAGCGTGAGGCCTCGGCGATACAGCTCGCTCCCCCAGAACTGAAACCCGGTCGAGTCGCGCCATTGCCGGACGAGCGTATATCCGGCTTCGTCGACCAGTCGCCCGAGGCTCGTCGTCGTGTGAACCACGAGATGCCGCGGCGGATCGAGCTGCACCCAATCGGAGCCGTATTCCTCCGCGGCGAACGAGTCGGCGAGCGGCGTCCGGATGAACAGGTGCGCGCCTGCGGGTTGATGGTCTCGCAGCAGCCGCACGATTCCCCTCTGATCGCGGATGTGCTCGAGCGAGTGGTGCATCGTCACGAGGTCGATGGGGGGTGGAGGCAGCTCGCGCTGGACAAATGGCCCGGCCGGTGCGAATTCATCGACGCCGACGGCGCGATCGAGTCCCTGCCGGCGCAGATCCGCCACGAAGGCTCCGGTCCCCGAGCCGTAGTCGACGATCCGCGAGTCGGGCCCGATCAGGCCGTTCAGCCAGCCGAGCCGCTTCGGCAGGCGCCGAAGGCGTACGCGGCTGCGTCGGAGGAGCCGGTCGACCCCACCGGGAGTCCGCGCCGGCGCCGGCCTGAATGCGTAGTAGCCCGGCCGATAGAACGGCGCCAAGTCGTCCGGCGGGTCGAGGAGGAGAAGCAGACCGCATCCCCCGCAGCGGCCGTAGGTAAAGGCGCCGCCGAGGCCGAACATCCGCTCGGGCGCCGTGAGCGTGGGCACCAGAGATTGACCGCAAATCGTGCAGGACCCCGCCATCGCGTTGGCGAGTATGCCCGTCGCCCTGATCCGTCCGGTCGCAGTCGCACGATATGCCCATGCAGTGGTACGACGCCGTTCTCCTCGGCCTCGGGGCGTGGCTCGTGATCAGCGCCTTCGTCGCCTACGTCATGGGCCAGCTGCTCGCCCGCCAGTAGTCGCAAGGCGCTCGAGCTCCTCGAACAGCTGGCCGACGACCCGGGTCGCCCGATGCTCGCGCACCGCCGCGGTGACCGCGTCGCCGCCGCGGAGGGGTGCGGCACGGACGACGAGCCCGGCAAGCTCCTGCGGCGAGCCGTCGTTTGCGATGAAGCCCGAAACGCCGTCGCCGACGAGCGCCGGGACGTCGCCGACACGCCTCGAGACGACGGGCACGCCGCACGCGAGGGCCTCGAGCACGGCCCGCGGTTGGCCTTCCCAGAGCGAGCTGACGAGGAGGACGTCGGTCTCCGCGAGCGCGGCGGCGAGCTCGTCCGGACGGAGCGTCCCGCGGAGCTCGACGCGGTCTGCGAGCGAGTGCGCTGCGAGCTCCCGGCGGAGGGCCGGCTCGAGCGTGCCCGACCCCGCAAACCACCCGCGGACGTCGACGCCCGACCGCGCAAGCTCGCCGAGGGTTGCGACGGCGCACAGGGGATCCTTCGACGGCTCGAGGCGGCCGATCCAGCCCACCGTCAAGGCGCCCCCCGCGGCGCGTGGACGCGGCCGAAAGATCGCGTCGTCGTACCAGTTGCGGCCTGCGCGTGCGTGCAGCCGCCGCGCCGCCTCGGCGCTGAACACCCACACGGCTGCCGCGCGGCGCACGGCGAGCGATTCGACCGCCAGTTGCGTGCGCGGAAGCAGGCGCCACAACGACTCCGTCCGGTGCCGGAGCAGCTCCGCGGCGTCGGTGTGCAGGAACTGGACCAGCGGGATCCGCGGGAAGCGAAGGGACAGCGCGAGGCCGGTTTCCGCGCGATGCGCATGAACGAAAGTGGGCTTGCCCCACGCGTGGCGCGTCACGAGTCCGGCGACGAGGCGCGCGCTGTGCGGAAACCGCCGAGACGTCGCGGCACTGAGCCGCGCCAGCGGGAGGAACGCGACTTCCCGTCCGTCGATCGTCTCGGTCGTCCACTCCCCGAGGCGGCGACCGCCGACGGCATCGACGCCGGCGATCCGGAACCGATGGCCCGCCGGAGCGAGCCGGACGAGATCGACGATGAAACCGTGCACGCCGCCCGGAATGTGCTCGCGGGGGTCGAATTGATGAACGATCAGATGTTCGAGCACGGCCCTAAAGATGCTCTCCCCGAGACCGATAGGAAAGGTGTGAGACGCCGCGCCGCACTCCTTGCGCTCCTCGCCGCGCTGCAGGTGGGAGTTGCACAGGCTTCGACGCCGGCCCTGACGGCCCACCGCGCCGAGCTGCACGTGCTCGGCTCACCGCGCGTGTTCTGGCGGTGGGGCGGCATCGCGCGCCGTCTCGTCGACCCGAGGACCCGGCTGATGCGCACCGGCACCAGAGCGACGTGCCGTCACTTCCGCGCGCTCTCGTACACGTGCACAGTCCGCCACGGCGCCGATGCGGTTCGCGTCCTCTACATCGGCCACAAGGGCGGCGCCTTCACGCTCCGCCGGCACTAGCCTCCGCGGCTGCCGGAGCCGCTGTCGGCTCCTGGCCCGCGAGGGCCGCCGACAGCCGCTCCCGCGCCCGGTGCACGGCGACGTCGACGGCGCCGGGATTCAGTTTGAGCACCGTGGCGACCTGCTTGGTGGAAAGGCCGACGCCGTAACGGAGCGCGAGGAGATCGCGGTCGCGGGCGCCGAGCTGCGTGAGCGCGCGTTGCACGGCAATGCGCGAGACGGGATCCGCGTCGTCGCGACCGGCCGCGTCGACGTCGTCCGCGGCCGTCACCGTCTGCCGCGAGCGACGGCGGAACAGGTCGTCGACGGCATGCTGCGCAATCCCGAGGAGCCAGGCCGTCGGGGTTCCCTTCGCAGGATCGAAGCTGTCGCGATAGCGGAGCGCCCGCTCGAAGACCTCGCTCGTGACGTCTTCGGCGTCGGGTCCCGGCCCGATGCGGAACGCGACGTAGCCGTGCACGCGGCGGATCAGCCGCGGCGCGTCGCTCAGCGGATCGTCGCGCCGTCTCATCCCGAGGCGCCGTGTCGAAGTCTGATGATCAGCGGGTTGCTCGGGTACAGCCCACTCGCGCGCTCGAGCGCGCGCTCGCGTGCGGCTCCGGACGACGCGAGAGCGAGATCGAGCCAGGTCTGCCAATCGCTGTCGTCGAGCGCGAGCGCCTTGCGCAGGTGCAGGCGCGCCGCCGCGAGCGCTCCCTGGCCGAGCGCCACCTCGCCGAGCAGGACATGCGGCGCCGCCGACCAGGGCATGAGGCGCTCGGCGCGCGTCGCCTCGGCGGCGGCCTTCGCGTAGCGGCGGTGGCCGAGGTTGGAGTCGGCGCGCGCGAGCGCGGAGTTGCCTGCATACGCGCCGGCCACGACGAGGGCGAGGGCGACGACGACCGTGACGGCGGCAGGCCGCGTCCATCGTGCCGGCGTCAAGACGGCAGGTGCGCGCCGACGTTCGACGAGCAGGAGCGCACCGAGGGCGACGACGACCGCCGTCACGCCGGCAAGCTCCCAGTCCCAGTCGACGCCGGCATGGAGGAGATAGGCCGCATACGCGCCCGCCGCGCCGGCGACGGCCGGGCGGGCTCCGCGGCGCAAGGTGACCACGAGCGGCAGGAGGACGGCGCCGAGGAGCAGGACGAGCCCGACCGGCCCGAGCTCACCGAGGGTCTCGATGTAGAGGCCGTGCGCGTCCAGGACCGGGAAATCGGCTTTCGGGTCGGCGGCCCAGGCGCGCGCATAGGTTCCGGCGCCCGACCCGAGTAGTGGGTGCGCACGGTATTCGCGCCACGCGGTGCGCCAGAGCTCGATGCGTCCGTTGCCCGAGAAGCTCAGCAGCCGCTGGTCGAGGTTCCCACGGACCGTCGGCCGCGGCACGATGAAGCTGTCGTACGCATGAGAGGCGAGCGATGCCGGCGTCCGGCCGACGGCGACGAGCGTCGCCGCCACGCCGCCGACGACCAGGACGGCGAGCAGGGCGCCGATTTCGCGGCGCCGGCGCTGTGACAGGTCGATTCGGCGTTCGCAGGCGAAGCCGGCGAACGCCACCACGATCGCCACCGCTGCGAGGACGGGCGTGAGCACGGCGAGCCTGACACCGTCGTGCGCAGCTGCGGCTGCGCCGGCTTGGAGCGTCGACAGCGCGCGGAGCCGCATCGCAGCCACGACCGCGAGCGTCGGAGCGACCGCCGCAGCGGCCGTCCAGCCGGCGAAGCGGAGCCGCTCCCGAGTTGCGGCCAGCGCGACCACGATGCCGAACCCGAGCGCGATCCAGCCGGCGCGGCTGAACGTGAAGTACAACGTCAGCACGAGCGGGACGGTGGCGGCTGCGGCGGCACTGCGAATCGCTCTCGGCCCTCGACCCGCAACGAAGCCGAGCGCGAGGACGGCGCCTGCGGCGACGAGGATGCCGAGGCCGTTCCAGTAGCCGATCGGTCGGGCCAGCCGGTAGCCCGCGAGGTTGTGGACGAGTGGATAGCGCGCCGGCCAGGACCGCGTCAGCAGGGCATAGAGCGCGACGATCGTGACGACCGACAGGACGACGAGGAGGTAGCGCGAGACGTCGCGTGCCTGCGCCGTGAGGACGACGATCGCCGCGACCGCGAGGAACAGAAATGCGCGCTGCGCCTCGACGAGCGAGGTTCCGGCGCTCCCCGACCACGTGGCCGAGAGCGCAGTCCAGGCCGTCAGGGCCGCGAGCAGCCCGACGAAGGCGAGCTCCACGTGTCCGATGGCGAGCGCATCGCGCAGCACGAGCACGACCGCGATCGCAAGGAGGAGCACGAGACTGCTCCAGCCCCATGAGGTCGCGAAGAACCCGCCCTGGGACGAGACCAGCCCGAGGAGCACTCCGCCGACGAGCAGCGCCGGGACGACCCGTGCCGCCAGCCCAGCCCTGATCGCGGCCGTCGAGACCGCCGCGCCCACGCTCACCACGGAGCGAACGGTAACCCGATGTTGCGCCCGAAAACCTCCCGAAAACGGTGGTCGAATCCCTCGTTCGGGTAGTCCTGCCGCGCGAGCGCAGCGGCCGATCAAGACTCCATGGGGAGTCGGACGAGAGGCGCCGCCGCCATCGCTCTCGTGATGGTGACGCTCGCAGGGGCCGGATCAGGGGCCGCGATCGCGCGCAGCAGCCGCCCGCCGTGCAAGCACGCGGGTATGCCGGGCTGTACGACGACGGACCCCACGACGACGACTGTCGACACGACGACAACCGTTGCAACCACGACCACCACCAGCACGACAACGACAACCGCCGTGACGACGACGACCTCGTCACCGTCTCCGGCGCAGTCGACGGCACCCGTGTCGAACCAAGCACCGTCCATCTCGGGAACCGCCGTCGTCGGCGCGACGTTCACGGCGTCGGCCGGCACGTGGTCGGGCTCCCCGACCTCGTACGGCTACCAGTGGAGCCGCTGTGACAGTTCCGGCGCAAACTGCGCCGCGCTCAACGGCGCCACGACGCAGAGCTACGGTGTCGCCGCGGCCGACGCGGGCGCAACCGTCCGCGTCACCGTCACCGCGTCGAATTCCGCGGGATCGGGAATCGCGACTTCGGCCGCCACGGCCGTCGTCTCGTCCGGAACCGCCCCGACCGACGTCGCCGCGCCCGCGATCAGCGGCACCCCGGCCGTGGGCTCGACGCTGGGCGCCAACCCCGGCAGCTGGTCGGGCGCAACGACGTACGGGTATCAGTGGACGCGGTGCAACTCGGCCGGCGGGTCGTGCGGCGCGATCGCGGGAGCGACCGCGGCGAGCTACGTCCCCGTCAGCGCCGACGTCTCGTCGACCCTGCGCGTGAACGTCCTCGCGACGAACTCCGCGGGGACATCGACCGCGACGTCGGCGGCGACGAGCGCGGTGCAGGCCACGTCCGCGCTTGGATCGGTCACGCAGCCGTGGTTCACGTCGACATCCCCGTTCAACACCCCGATCCCGACCACCGCCGCCGTCGATCCGAACAGCGCGACGTGGATCAACGAGCTGTACAACAACTCGGTCGTCAACTCGATCTACGTCAACCAGACGGCATGGTCGACCACCGTCTACCACGCCAACTCGACGACGCCGACGATTCCGATCTACGTCTCGAACCTCAACAAGCACATCGACCTCCCGTATCTCGCGGGCTGGTCGACGTCACCGGACAGCGACGCACACATGGTTGTGATCGACGACTCGACGGGCTGCGAGTACGAGTTCGAGGCGCTCAACCTGACGAACCGTTGGGCGAACAGCGTCGCCGTGTTCCACGTCACGACCGGGTCCGGTGCGCACGCCCCCGACGCGGGCGTCACGGGTGCAGGCACGTCGCTCCTCGCCGGGCTGATCACACCGCAAGACGTCGCCTCAGGTGCGATCAACCACGCGCTGCGCATCGGAACGCCGATCAACAGCTCGCAGTACAGGCTGCCCGCAACGAGCTCCGACGGTTCGCTGTCGGGTGGCATTCCGGAGGGCTCGCTGATCCGCCTCGACCCGAGCCTCGACCTGTCGCAGTCCGGGCTGACGGGGTTCGCGCTGATGCTCGCGAAGGCGCTGCAGACGTACGGCGCCTACGACGGCGACAACGGTGGGTCACTGGCGGTCTCGGCGCAGGTGAACGGCTCTTACGCGCTGCCGATCGCGTGGCTGCCGAAGTCGATGGTGCTCCACCTGCAGGTGATGGCACCACTGTGGACGTCGGTGCCGACCGAGACGAACTACACGTCCGGCTGTCACAACCCGTACTGACGTAGCCGCTATTTGTTCGGCTTGTGCGGCCGGTGTCGCTTCGGCGCCGGGCGAACGCGACACGTCCGGCCGCCGCCGCTCTCGATCCGGTACTTCGACGCGGGAGGCTGCACGAACTGCAGGTGCGAGACGAGGTCGCGCGGAAGTGCCGAGACGGTGTATCGGTACGTCGAGCCGTCGAGTGTGTTCTCGGCTGCGACGGTGAGGCCGCCCGCGCTGTCGGCGTTGTAGGCGCCGTACGTCTGCAGTGCATGCGCGACCATCAGCTGGAACGCATCGAGATGGTACGGGCCGAGGTCGAGCGTGGGGTCGAGCCGCATCAGCTGCCCCTCCGGGATACCACCGGGATGCGCCCCGTCCGATGACGTCGCCGGCGAGACGTGCTCCGGCGAGTTGAGCGGAGTCGCGAGTCTGAGCGCGTGGCGAATGACTCCGCTTGCGATGTCCCGCGGCCTGATCATGCCGCCGAGAAACGCGAGACTGCTCCCGCTCACGCCCATGCTCGTGTGGACACCGGTTCCGTCGACGACATTGAACGTGGCCTCTGCATTCGCCGTGTGCGCCGTCGGATTGACGAGCGACATCTCGTACAGGCAGCCGGTTGCGTCGTCGACGATCGCAATCGATCCGTCCGGAGTCTGGTCCGGCCGCCAGGCCGGGTCGTACGGGAGCCGCAGCTGGAGATGGCGATTCGCGATGTAGAAGGGTGTCAACGGGGTGGACGCGTTCGCGTGGTAGAGCGGCGTCGTCCACGCCTGCGAATTGGGGTAGATGCCGGCGACTGCCGTCGCGGAGAGCGCCGCCACCCACGCGGCGGACTGCGGGAGGACGGCCAGATTGCGCGGCAGCGGCCGGTTGAACGGGCTCGTCGGCGACCACAGGCGCGGGAGGTTCGCGATGCGCGACCGATTCGCCAAGGAGCGTGAGCCGTCACCGATCGCATGGTCCGCGAAACTCAGGACGCCCGCGACCAAGACGATGAGGAGCCCCGCAGTGATAGGCGCCGACCGACGCTTCACGGCTGCGGACGGTATCGGCTGCTCCGGACGAATACGAATCATCGCGCTCCGATGACGTCGTTGACGAGCGTGAACAAGCGGCCGAAGTACGCGTCGCGGCTGTACGTCGACCGCGCGACCTCACGGGCCGTCTGCGTCATCCGCTCCACAGCCGCCGCGTTCGCCGGATCGAGCAGCCAGCGGACGGCGGCGGCCAGCTCCGCCGCGTCGTCCGGCGGCACGATGAGACCGGTTTCGCGGTCCCGGACGTAATCGCGGACCCCGGGGCTGTCGGTGACGACGAGCGGCTTTCCGAGCGCCATCGCGCTCAGGTACGTCTGCTGTCCGGCTGTTCGCAGCGAGGACGCGACGAGCGGAACGACGACGACGCTTGCGGCGCGGAACTCTGCATCGAACCTCGAGGACGGGAGCGGGCCGGCCTCCACGTTTGCAGGCGCCGACGTCAGCGGTAGGTGCGTGCCGATGACGACCTTCGCATCGATCGACGGTGCGGCCGCGAGCAGCGCGCGATAGTCACGGAGCGAGTCGCCTCCGGCGAACACGGAGCCATTCGGGGTCGGGACCGGCTGCGTGTCGTCGACCCAGTAACAGAACGGCGTGAAGTGGACCCGCGCAGGGTCGACGCCCCACGTCGCGGGGAACGACTCGAGCTCGTCGGTCGACTCGACGCAGTAGTGAACCGTGGGCGAATCGATCAGCTGAACCGCCGCGCGGAACGCGCGGCGCGGCGGCGGGCTCGCGTCACGCGACTCGGGCGTTCGGAAGCCTATGAGCCGCTCGAAGCTGCGACTCGTCGGCTCCCAGACACACTCCGTCACGAGTACCGTCTGGCGGCGCCTGCCGAGTATGGCCGCCGCAACGAGATCGGAATATGCCTCGCGGAACCCGACGGCCCCGAACACGATCGCCGCGTCGTGGCCGCGGCTCTCGCGCACGAGCCGACGCACGAGGGACGCGTTCGTCGTGCGCGGCACGCGCGTCACCTCGATCGCGTGCTCCGGATACGATTCCGACATCGTGACGATGCTGCTGATGACTCGACGCACCCCCGCCGGCCTCCCGTCGCACTTGTAGGCCCACGCCGCAGCGCAAGCCGTCCTCGCGTCGCACTGATACGCCCTCGGCCCGCTGCGCAGGCCGCGCCAGCCTAGCGCCAAAGCCCTCACACTGATGCGTATGGACTTTTCCTCGGTCGTGTTCGGACCGTTGACTCTGGCGCGCACGACGCGCGTCGACGCAGTCGAGTGGAACCGAGCGCAGGCTCGTGCCGGGCGCTCGTGCGTCGTCGTCACGTCGAACATCCACCACTTGAGGCTCGCCGAGCGCGACGCAGCATTTCGCGCCGTCGTCGACCGTTCGGAGCTCAACGTCGCCGACGGGTGGCCGCTCGTTCGCGCTTCGCAGCTACTGCGTACCCCGCTTCCGGAGCGCGTCGCCGGCGTCGATCTCGTTGCAGACCTGCTCGCGACGCAGGAACGGCTACGGCTTGCAGTGATCGGCGGGGCGCCCGGAGCCGCAGAGCTCCTCGCAGAGGCCGCCGCTCGCGATCACGACATCGTGCTTGTCGACCCTCTCCCGCGCGGATCGTGGTCGACTGCCGTCGCGCAGGCGGACCTGGCGACGCGGTTGGCCGACGCGCGTGCGCAGGTGACGCTGCTCGGCGTCGGCGCTCCGCAGCAGGAGCTCCTCGCGGACAGGCTGCGGCCCGCGGCCGCCGGACCGATCATCTGCTGCGGCGCCGCGATCGAGATCCTCGCCGGCATCCGCCCGCGCGCACCGCAGGCCGTGCAGGCTGTCGGGCTCGAATGGGCATTCAGGCTCGTGCTCGAGCCGGCCCGGCTCGGACCGCGCTACGTCGCTGCGGGTGTCGGTTTCCTGCGCGTGGTCGCTCGCGAGCTGCTGAGCCGCCGCGCGTCAGCCCGCGGCGAGATGGACGACGGCCAACGCGGTGAGGAGTGACATTCCCGCAGCCGCGAGAACGAGGCGGTTCGCGTGCAGCGCTGCGCCCCACCGCGCGCCGCGCTGGAAGCGAACCCCGACCGGTGCGAAGGCGAGCGCCAGCAGCGCGACGGCGAGCGCCGCCAGCACGGTCTCGAGCCCGCGCGCGGCGTGCACAGCCGGCACCGGGGCCGAGGCGAGTGGGCTCGGCACGCGGTCCACGGCCTTCGGCAGATCGGCGCTCGACAGCGGCGGCGGCACGTGGCTCGCATGTGCCAACGTCGCGAGGGCTGCAGGATGCCGGCGCGCCCAGGCGGCGAAGTCGCCGTCGTGGTCGCCCAACCAGTGCACGAATGCGGCCTGCGAGACAAAGTAGCGCCCGCCCCAGTCCAGCGCAGTCGGTCGCGGCGGTGCCGCCGCAAAGGCTGCTCCGGGCGCAAGCGTCAGCGCTGTCATCAGCGCCGCGGCGGCCGCAACACCGCGGCTCATTACCTTCGACGCCCCGGTGGTTTTGCAACGCGTCGCACGCGGCGGACTGCTCGGCGAGCGAGCAGCTCTGCCTGCGACATCTCCGGCAGCGTCTGCCGCAGTGCCTCGACCGCGGCTGCGGGGAGCAGCGGCACCGCCCGCTCGTAGATCTCGCGATCCTGGGCTCGCCGCGTCGCCGAAGTCGAGACGCGGTCGACCTGCTCGAGCCGGTTGGCGACATCGAGTGTGAGCAGCTCCGAGAGCTGCTCCAGCCCGCGCAGCGGGATGCGTTGCCCGCCGCGGTCCTCGACGGCGTGCGGCGTGCCGCGCCGCAGGTTCTCGTACAGCGACGAGCGACGGATCGCGCAATAGAGAAAGGCGAGCTCCTCGGCCCGCTCGCCGATCGCCTCCTGCACGCGACGGCGTGCGTCGACGGGGATCGTCTCGCGCTGGAACATCTCCGTTCCGTACACGCTGTGGTAGAGGCCCGCCAGGCAGAGGTGCTCGGGGCACGCCCACGATTCGAGCACGTCGTATGTCCCCCGCAGGTGCTGCATCAGCGTTCCGCTCGGGTGCTCGACGTCGACGGCGCCGACCTCGTCGAGCAGCGCCATCGCGCGCTCCACGTGCGCCTCAACCGAACCGCTCACGCCACGCTCCGATGCGGCGGCGTGCGCGTGATCGCGCGCACGCCACGGCCGGCGAGCGCGAGTGTGGGCAGGGGATCGCTGAGCACGAGCTGATCGAGGACACGATGCGGGGACACGAGCGCGAGCAAGATGTCGGCTGCGATCTCCCAAACCCGCGGCAGGGGCTCCCTCGCCTGGATCCGCCGGACGAGTGTCCGCAGCTCGCCGTGCAGCCAGACGTAGCGCACGCCCGCTCGGATCTTCACGGACCGCAGGTCGACGGGCCGACCGAGCGCGGACTCGACTGCGAGGCGCGGCATATCGAGCCCGGCGAGCATCGAGACGGCGACCGACGACGGCAGCCGCAGGTTGACGTCGTGTACGTAAAAGGTTCCGGCACGCTCGATGAACTGCACCGAGCCCGGGCCGCGATACCCGAGCGCGGCGATCAACGTGCGCGAGGCGTCGACGAGCGCTGCCGGCGCAGCGGCGGCGACCGTCTGCACCGAGCTCATCCCCGCTTCCTCCGGTGAGCTCCGGACGGTTGTCACGGGAACGATCGCGACGTCGGTGCCGTCGCCGACGAAGTGCGCGCGCCACGACGTGCCGCCGATCCGCTCCTCGACGATGGCACTTCCGGTCGCGTCGCAGATCTCTGCAACCGCAGCGGCGCGCTCGGCCGGTGTCGCGACGAGGATCGCGCTTCGGCGAACGAGCGTCCCCGCCACCTGCGTCTGCGTCGTGCGTGGCTTGACGACGCTCGGCAGCGGCGGCCAGTCGACGTCGGCGTCCGGCGACTCGATCATCACCGCGAGCGGCGCATCGAGCCCGGCCGCCCGGGCCGTCGCGTGCAGGCGCCCCTTGTCGCAGACGCGCTCGTACTGCTCGGCTGTCGGCCCGACGAACACCGCGCCGGCGAGGCGGTCCGGATGAGCGGCGAGCAACTGCGTGATCCCCTCGTCGTCGTTGCTGAGCACTGCGTCGACTGCGTACCGGCGGCAGACCCGCTCGACGTCGTCGAGAAAATCGTCCGCCGCCGCGAACGCCGAAGCCGTCCGGATCGGGGCTCGGCAATACCGTGAGCGGCCGGCCACGCGCCCCGCGTCGTGTGCGCCGAGGACGCGGAAGCCGGCGCGCGCCAGGGACCGGCACGCCCACGGACCGCTCCGGTTGCCGACCTGCAGGACAAGAACCGTCCCGCGAGTCATCTGGTTTGCCGCATCGCCATCGCTCATCTTGTTGTAGTTCGGGCCTCCCGCTTTCACAAGCGGTCGGGTGATACCCGCTCGCGCGGTTGGTCACCCATTCCGAAACTTCCGGCTACTCTCCGACGGATGGGCACTACCGCTACGCCCAACGACGGTACGCCGGCGGCGGCGTTTGTTCATTACCTCCACGTCCTGCGACGGCGGCTGTGGATCTTCGTCGTGCCTGTGGTCGTGGCTCCGCTCGCGGCTTTCGTCGTCACGATCGGCCAGCCGGCCTCGTACGAGGCGACGACGACGGTCCTGCTGAGCAACCTGAACCTTGCTCAGAGCCTCAACGGGCTGCCGGCGGACCAGAGCTTCAGTCAGCAGCCCGACCGTGCGCTCGCGACGCAGGCGACAATCGCGCGGTCGCAGAGCGTCGCCGCTCGGGCGGTCCGCGACGCGCAGGCACCGATGACCGCGGACGGTCTGCTCGGATCGTCGAGCGTCGCTCCCGAGAACAACGCCAACCTGCTCGATTTCCACGTCTCGAATCACGTCGGCGCGGTGGCCGTCGCGCTCTCGAACGCGTACGCGCGCTCCTTCAGCCGGTTCAGCAACGAGCTCGAGCAAGCACCACTGCAATCGGCGTTCAACGAGGTGACCCGGACGCTGAATCAGCTCGCGGCAAAGAAACAGCAGACCTCGCCGCTCTATCGTGATCTGCTCGACAAGCAACAGCGCCTCGCCGCTTTGCAGACGCTGCAGACCTCGAACGCCGTCGTCGTCCGCCCGGCCTCGGCCGCGATCCAGGTCGCGCCGCGTCCGAAGAGGGCTGCGCTGCTCGGGCTCGCGCTCGGCTTGCTCGTCGCGCTCGCCCTCGTCTTCGCCGTCGAGGCGCTCGACCCACGGGTGCGCGACGAGACCGAGATCGAGTCGGCGCTGCACCTGCCGCTCCTCGCGCGGATCCCGGCGGCGCCGGCGACCCGTGCACACACCCACGTCTTGGCGCCCGCGCTGCAGTACGGCGGGGCCCTGCAGGCGGAGGCGTTCAGGATGCTCCGCACGAACCTCGCGTTCGCGGCGTTGACACGCGACCTGCGCGTGCTCCTCGTCACGAGCCCGCGCCCCGGCGACGGCAAGACGACGACGTCCGCGAATCTCGCACTCGCCGCTGCGCGGGGTGGGCAGCGCGTCATCCTGTGCGATCTCGACGGCCACAACCCCGCGCTGTCCGAGGCACTCGGCATTCCGGCCGGCGGGCCAGGGGTCACGGAGATCGTGCTCGGGCGCGCCGTTGTCGCGGACGCACTCACATCGATCGACATCCGCGGCGGCGGGCGTGCCGATGCGCTGGCCGCGTATACCGCGGCCTCGGCGTCGGAGCGGCGCGCGGCGGCGGCGCACACAGGGCGCCTCGACGTGCTGCCGTTCGGATCGCTTCACCCTCCCGATCCCGGCGAGTTCGTCGCGGCCGATCCCGTGCGGGCTCTCATCGAGGAGCTTCGCACGCGTGCCGATCTGGTCGTCGTCGATTCCGCTCCGATCCTCAGCGTCAGCGATCCACTCGTGTTGGCGACCCACGCGGACGCCACCCTCCTGGTGATCAAGGCGACCGCCGCCGCGCGCGGCGACCTCAAGGAGCTCGCGCGGCTGCTCGCCGCTGCGCAGACCCCGTGTGTCGGCTTCGTGCTCACCGACACACGCTCGAGCAGCGCAGCCTACGGTTACGGCTACGGCTACGCAGGGACGACGCCCGACCACCTTCGTCTCGAGGCCGCCGCGCAGACGGCCGAGCGCTAGTTCGTCAGCGCCTGAGCCGGGCGAACGGCCGTGCCGCCGACCGCGCTTCCAGCACGACCCGTCGCGCGACGTACTCGGCGGCTCCGCGCGGCGTCGCGGGCAGCACGACGAGCTCCGAACGCTCGCGCGTGCCGTGTGCCCAGCGCAACTTGTACGGCTCGCTGCTGCCCAGCAGGTCGACTTCCCGCACGCCGCGTTCGAATGCGTCCTGCAGCAGCTCGCGCAGCAGGATGATGCCGGGGCCGAAGCGCGCCGACGACTCGTCGTATCCGCCTTTGACGAGCGAAACGACGCCTTCTTGCTCGAACGCGAGCTCGAACGCGACGGGCCGGGCGTCGACGCGGAGAAATGCGAGTCGCAGCCACCCCTTCGTGGCTGCCCAGCGCGCGACCTCGCGATAGAAGCTCGCAGTCGCAGGCTGCG
>Ga0070714_100001414_pt1 | contig 17417 bp, 16 predicted proteins | sample LARL83metaG_FD_65450 | JGI IMG/M metagenome (GOLD analysis project Ga0070714, IMG submission 65450) | Corn, switchgrass and miscanthus rhizosphere microbial communities from Kellogg Biological Station, Michigan, USA - LAR L8-3 metaG | ecosystem: Host-associated > Plants > Roots > Rhizosphere ... | reverse complement strand
TCCGGCATGGGGCCGGCGCTCATCAGCGGCCGTTGCGCCAGAGTGATCTCCAGGTGGAACGGGTTGCCGTTGCGCAGGCCGGAGATATCTACCTTGCTGCCGGGCTTCAATGCAGCCTCGCGCCGGCGCAGGTCGGTCGGATCGCGAATGTCGTCACTGCCGATGCGCAACAGGATGTCGCGCGGCTGGATGCCGGCTTGCGCTGCCGGCCCCCCGACGTACACGGCGGTGACCTGCGCGCCGCGCGCTGCCGACGGCAGCCCGCTGTCGGCAGCTACCGGCACGAACGTGTAGTCGGCGCCGATCCAGCCACGCACCACATGGCCGGTGCTGATGATCTGATTCAGAACCTTGCTGGCGGTGGCGACCGGAATCGCAAAACCGATGCCTTCGGCACCGGCAGCCTTGCCGATCAGCAAGGTGTTGATGCCGACCAGCTGGCCCTCGGCATTGACCAGCGCGCCGCCGGAGTTGCCGAGGTTGATGGCCGCGTCGGTCTGGATGAAATCTTCGGCGCTGGAACTGTTCAACTGGCGTCCGATCGCACTGACGATGCCCATCGTCACGGTCTGGTTGAGGCCGAGCGGATTGCCGATGGCCAGCACGACATCGCCGGGGCGCAACGCTTGCTGGTCGGCCATCCGGATCACCGGCAGGTTGCTGGCGTCGATCTTCAGCACCGCCAGGTCGGACTCCTCGTCCGCGCCGACCAGGGTGGCCTTGGCGATGCGGCCGTCGTACAACAGCACCTGGATGTCGGCGGCGTGGGCGATCACGTGGTTGTTGGTCAGCACATAGCCCTGGCCTTGCGCGCTGACGATGACGCCGGAGCCGAGCGTCTGCTCACGGTGCTGGTAGGTGGTGGGCTGGCCGCCGAACAGCTGCTGCAGCACCGGGTTCTCGTACATGCGCACGGCTTGCTCGGTGACGATCTTGTTGGCGTAGATGTTGACCACCGAGGGCGCCGCGGCGGCTACCGCGTCGGCATAGGAGACCGGGCCGTTGCCGACATGGCTCTGGCGGGCGGGCGGAGCGGATGGCGCAGTCAGGCCGAAGCGTGCGCGCAGGTGCTCGCCGCTGCCGGGCCAGAACAGGCCGATGACGAAGGCCACTGCCAGCCCGAGGACGGCGAAGCGCGCAATGAAGAGGAGCGTGCCGGCGGCATGTTTCATGTCGATAAGGAGTAAGTCCCGGCAGGTCGTGGTGAATGTCGCGGCAGATGGCGTTCGCCGCGATGGCGTTTATTGTACGGGGCGGGGCCTGACGCTACACTAACGCGATTTTTGCGGGGCCCCAAACCCCACCTCAGATATGACATTGCAAGTACCGGAGAGCCTGATGGCGAACGAAGTCGTCGATCACGGCCGCCGCCGTTTCCTGACAGCAACCACCGCGGTGGTTGGTGGTCTAGGAATCGTGTCGGCAGCTGTGCCCTTCATCAAGTCGTGGGAACCCAGCGCGCGCGCCAAGGCCGCTGGCGCTCCGGTTACCCAGTCGCTGGCCAAGATCGAGGCGGGTCAGATGCTGGCCGTGTCGTGGCGCAGCCTGCCGGTGTTCGTGATCAACCGCACCCCGGCGCAGCTGGCCACGCTGCCGGCAGTGGATTCGCGCCTGGTGGATCCGAAGTCCGACGGTGCTTCCGCCGCTCAGCAGCCGAAGTACGCGCAGAACGAGACGCGCTCGATCAAGCCGGAATGGCTGGTGATCGTCGGCATCTGCACGCACCTGGGTTGCGTGCCCAATTTCGTGCCGGAGATCAAACCCGAGCCGTTCGATCCGAACTGGAAGGGCGGCTTCTACTGCCCCTGCCATCATTCGCGCTATGACCTGGCCGGCCGCGTATTCAGCGGCGTGCCGGCGCCGAAGAACCTGGAGGTGCCGCCGTATCATTTCATCGACGACAAAACCATCCAGATTGGCGTGGATCCGAAGGAGGCTGGCTGATGGCCAACGTATTCACGAATATCGGTGACTGGGTCACCGAGCGCGCGCCGAACATGATGCCGGCGTACCGCAAGCACATGACCGAGTACTACGCGCCGAAGAATTTCAATCTCTGGTACTACTTCGGTTCGCTGGCACTGCTGGTGCTGGTCAACCAGATCGTCACCGGCATCTTCCTCACCATGAACTACAACCCGAGCGCAGCGGGCGCGTTCGACTCGGTGCAGTACATCATGCGTGACGTGGAGTGGGGCTGGCTGATCCGCTACATGCACTCCACCGGCGCGTCGCTGTTCTTCGTGGTGGTGTTCCTGCACATGTTCCGCGGCATGATGTACGGCTCATACAAGAAGCCGCGCGAGCTGGTGTGGCTGCTCGGCATGCTGATCTTCCTGGTGCTGATGGCCGAGGCATTCATGGGCTACGTGCTGCCGTGGGGCAACATGTCGTTCTGGGGCGCCAAGGTGATCGTGTCGCTGTTCGGCACCATTCCAGTGATCGGCGGCCAGCTGGTCGAGTGGATCATGGGCGACTTCCTGCCGGCCGATGCCACGTTGAACCGCTTCTTCGCGCTGCACGTGATCGCGTTGCCGATCGTGCTGCTGCTGCTGGTGGTGCTGCACATCGCCGCGCTGCATGAAGTGGGTTCGAACAATCCGGACGGCGTGGAGATCAAGAAGGGTCCCAAGGGCAATCGCTGGGACGCGCTGAAGCCGGCCGACGGCATTCCGTTCCATCCGTACTACACGGTGAAGGATCTGGTTGGCGTGGGCTTCTTCCTGCTGATCGCGGCCTTCATCATCTTCTTCGCACCGACCTTTGGTGGCTGGTTCCTCGAGCACGACAACTCGATCATGGCCAACAACCTGGTCACCCCGGCCGAGATCAAGCCGGTGTGGTACTTCACCCCGTTCTACGCGATCGTGCGAATGATCCCGTCGTTCGCAGGCACGGCCGTGTGGGGCGTGCTGGCGATGTTCGGCGCGATCGCCGTGCTGTTCCTGCTGCCCTGGTTCGATCGCGGCAAGGTCAAGTCGATCCGCCACCGGGGTACCGGTTACAAGGTGGCCCTGGGCTTGTTCGTGCTGTCGTTCTTCGGTCTCGGCGCGGTCGGTGCGGGCATCACCGCCGAAGTGATCCCGGAATGGTTCGGCGACGTCGACCTCACGACGTATGAAAACGCGTTCGGTCGCTTGATGACGCTGATCTACTTCGGCTTCTTTGCATTCCTTTGGGCCTATACACACTTCGGCTGGGAAAAGACCAAGCCGGTTCCGGAACGGGTGACGACGCATGACTAAGCGGCAGCTGCTAATGAAGCGATACATCTTCCCGGTGGCGTTGGCGTTCGGTCTGATCGTCGGCAGCGCGTCGGCGCAGGCAGCGGAGGAGGGCGGGCTGCTGCCCGCCGGCACCAATGTGCAGGACCAGGCTTCGCTGCAACGCGGTGCCAAGCTGTTCTTCAACTACTGCGTCGGTTGCCACTCGCTGAAGTACATGCGCTATTCGCGCATCGCCAGCGATCTGGGCCTGTCCGAACAGGAGGTCATGCAGAACCTCAACTTCACCGGCGCCCGCTTCGAGGATCCGGTGGTCTCGCATATGCCGGCCGATTTGGCCACCAAGTGGTTCGGCAAGGCTCCGCCTGATCTGTCGCTGGAGGTCAGCGCGAAGACTGCGGACTGGGTCTACACCTACCTCAACACGTTCTATCTGGATCCACACAGCCCGGTCGGCTGGAACAACACCACGCTGCCGAACGCCGCGATGCCGTTTCCGCTGTGGGAGCTGCAAGGCCTGCAGACCGCGGAGATGAAACCGGCCAAGCCCGGTGAGGATCCAGCGGTGGAGAAGCTGGTGCTGTCGCAGCCGGGCAAGCTGACTCCGGCGCAATACCAGCAGGCCACCCGCGATCTGACCAGCTTCCTGGAATACGCTTCCGAACCGGTCGCCCTGGAGCGCCACCACTACGGCATCTGGGTGTTGTTGTTCCTGGCGTTCTTCACCTTGCTGGCCGCCATGCTCAAGAAAGAGTACTGGAAGGACGTCCACTGAGGCGGATGGCATTATCCCGATTGCGGCGGCCACGAGCCGCCGCAATCGTCTCACCGATGGGGAACCGCGCATGGTCCAAAGCGCTCGCTCGCGTACCGTACTGACGCTCTACACCACGGCCGATGACATTCAATGTCATCGTGCGCGGCTGGTGCTGGCCGCCAAAGGGGTCAGCTATGAACGAGTACTGGTGGACCCGGGCAAGCCGCCCGAGGACTTGATCGATCTCAACCCATACGCCAGTACGCCGACCCTGATCGACCGGGACTTGACCTTGTTCGATACCACGGTGGTCTGCGAATACCTCGACGAGCGTTATCCGCATCCGCCGTTGATGCCGATCGATCCGCAATCGCGTGCGCGCCTGCGGGTGGCGGCGGTGCGTATCGAGAAGGACTGGCTGCCCGAGGTGGATACGATCCGTGCCGGCGGCCGGCCGGCCGAGGCGGCGCGCAAGCGTCTGCGCGAGCAGCTGCTGTCCGCGCTGCCGCTGTTCAAGGCCTCGAAATTTTTTCTCAACCCGGAGATGAGCCTGGCCGACTGCCTGGTGGCGCCAGTGATCTGGCGGCTGCCGTGGCTGGGCGTGGATCTGGGGCGCGAAGGCAAGTCGATCGTCGATTACGGCGAGCGTTTGTTTCACAGTCAGGGTTTTGCGCGCAGCATGACCGATCAGGAAAAGGCGATGCGGCAAGTCCATGAGCACGAATGAAACAGCAACGATGAGTTCCAATCGCCCGTACCTGCTGCGGGCGATCTATGACTGGATCAGTGACAACAACTTGACGCCGTACGTGCTGGTCGACGCCGGCTTCGCCGGGGTGCGAGTGCCGCCGCAGGTGATCAAGAATGGCCAGGTGGTGCTCAACCTGGCGATGCGCGCGGTGGCGAACCTGGATCTGGGCAACGAGTGGATCAGCTTCCAGGCGCGCTTTTCCGGTGTCAGCCACAGCATCCAGATCCCGGTGCAGGCGGTGCTGGCGCTGTATGCGCAGGAAAACGGGCAAGGCATGATGTTTCCGGCGGACGAAGAGGGTGGCGATATGCCACCGCCGTCGGCACCCGAACCTGACGACACACGGCCCGCGCCAGCCGCCGACGCCAGCGACAAGCCGAAGCGCGGAGCGCCGCATTTGCGGGTGGTCAAGTAGCGCCTCGCCGAACCCAGGCAGCGCCTTGCGATCCCTCAATGCAGCCGATGGTCCGTTCGCGGATGCAGTGGCACGACGTTGCTGCCCGGTGCGGGCAATGCCTTGCCGGCGATCACGTCCTCGTGTGGCAACAGCTCGATCGTGGGCAGGCTCAGGCTGGTGAGTGCGTTGCCGATCATCCATAGCCGTCCCGGCTCGCGGTCATGGCCGTCGATGCTTACCTCGAAGCCGTAGCAGCGCTCGATCATGCGCAGTCCGTTGACGCGGCGCAGGCGCACGCCGCGCAGCCCGACGGTCTCATCCAGCAGTTGCAAGCCGTGCTGCTGGCATTGCCGTCGAGCCTCTTGCACGGCACGCTCGCGCGCCACGCTGAGCTTCAGCCACAGCCCGACGACGGCGCCGAGTGCCAGCAACAGCAGCAGATTGGAAAGGTCGCTCATCCCCGCAGTGTGTGGGCGCGACCGGTCGCGTGCAAGCTAGTCCAGCTTCAGTCGCAGCGACAGGTCGATCGCCCGCACGTGCTTGGTCAGCGCGCCGACCGAGATGAAGTCGACGCCCGTACGGGCAAACTCGCCGATCGTGCGCAGACCGACATTGCCGGAGACTTCCAGCGGCACACGGCCGGCGGTGTACTGCACCGCCTGGGTCATCTGCGCCAGCTCGAAATTGTCCAGCATGATCCGGTCCACGCCGGCCGCCAGCGCCTGCGCCAGCTCGTCGAGATTCTCCACCTCGACTTCCAGCATCAGATTGGGGTGCAGCCGACGCGCCGCCTGCACCGCGGCGGCGATACTACCGGCGGCGATGATGTGGTTTTCCTTGATCAGGATCGCGTCGTACAGACCCATGCGCTGATTATGGCCACCGCCGCACCGCACCGCGTACTTTTGCGCAACGCGCAGACCGGGAAGGGTCTTGCGGGTATCCAGCACGCGCGCAGCGGTGCCGGCGACGGCTGCGACATATTCCGCGGTGACCGTGGCGGTGGCGGACAACAGCTGCAGGAAATTCAGCGCCGAGCGCTCCGCGGTGACCAGCGAGCGGGCATGGCCGGACAGGCGGCAGATCACCGAGCCGGCATCGACACGCGCGCCATCATAGGCCCGCCAGTCGATCTGCACAGCTGGGTCGAGCCGACGGAAGCAGGCATCGAACCATGCCGTGCCGGCGATCACCGCCGCATCGCGGCAGGTCAGTTCGGCATGAGCATGCGCATCGATCGGCAGCAGGCCGGCGGTGGCGTCGCCATCACCCAGATCTTCGGCGAAGGCGCGTTCGATATCGACAGCGATCTGTGCCGCGTCCGGCGGCGCGAACGATGGAACGTGACTCATGCGGTATCGGAGTCCTTGGACGGCGTTCCCGTGGACGGTGTGGCCTCGGGTTGGCTGAGCTTGCCCACGATCGCGGTCATCGCGCGGTCGAACAAGGCGTTGGCGGCGAGTATGCGGGCCTGGCCATCCGTCAGCAGGACCGCCAGTTCCCGTGGCGCGTAATCGGCCACTTTCAAGCCGCGCCGGTTGACGAACAGGTAACGGCCGCTCATCGGGCTGATCCACGACAGCTTGGCGCGGGTCATCGTTTCATCGGTGAGGCAGAACTCAAGCCAGGTGCCCGGTTGCAACGCCTGGACCTGATGCCATTCGGGGCTGTCCAGTGGCGCCTCGACGATTTCTTCTTCGTCGGCAGGATCGTCTGCGGCGGTATCGCGGTCGATGACCGGCTGGATGCTGTCGGGTATCGACTGCATGGCCGCGTCCTCGTCGACCGAGACTACTTCGGTCGCGTCCAGCGTCTCGCCCAGCTGCTGCCGGTAATAGGTATGCAGCTGGCCGAGCAGGCGCTCGATGTCTTGCTCCTGGAACGCCACGTTGATCAGGCCCTGACGCAGAGCGCGTTCGACACTGGGCAGCATCTGCCGCAGCGCCTGGCGGCTTTCCGGACTCGTCGCCGGCCGGGTGCTGGCGATGAAATCGTCGACGAAGCGCAACGCGCTCCTGAACTCAGGCGAGGTTTCACCCTGGCGCAGCAGGGTCAATACCAGATGATTGGCCCATGCCCGGGCGAGCACGCCATGCACCAGCGGCGGCAGTTTCTGATCGCCGATGCGATCGAGTATCTCGCGCGCGGCGCGGCGGCGCGCCTGCTCGAGTTTTTCGCGGCCACGGGTGGATTCGGCGACGCGTTGCTCGGCCAGTTCGGAACGGCGCTTGTTGATTTCCTGGAACTGCTGCAAGTCGGCCAGCAGGCGCTCGAAGATGCCCATGTCGTCGTCGAAGTCGTGCAACAGCTGATCGACGATCGACTTCACTTTCTCGTGCAGGCGGTGATCGCGATCGGACTCCTCCGACCAGCTCTTGGCCTGTTCGGCCAGGCTATCCAGCAGCCGGCGCGCCGGATGCTGGCGGTGGGCGAACAGCTTGCGGTCGAGGATCGCCGCCTTGAGGTAGGGAATCTGCAGCCGGGCCAGCATCACCTGCATCGCCACCGGCAGGTTGCGGTCTTCCAGGATGAATTCGAACAGCATGCCGACCAGATCGATGGTGTCCTCGTCGATGCTGGCGACATGGCTGGGCCGTTCACCGCGCAGTGCACCGATCTGGGTCAGCAACTGGCTCTTCAGTTGCAGCACTTCGCGGCTGAGCTCGGCGGCATCGTCGGGCCGTGCGTATGGCAACGGGCCGGCGCTGGCGATCTGGCTCTGCAATACGCTGAGCGCGCCCAGCAATTCGTTTGCCGACGGCAGTGGACCGCTCGGCATGGCATGCATGCCACCGTCGCCGCTGATAACCGGACCGCGTCGAGCGCTGAACAATGCGTGCAAGGTCTGCAGCAGATCGCTGGGAATATCGCCGGCTTCGTCCGACGTCGCGTCTGCCTGGGCGCTGGTGGCGGCGGGTTTGGCCTTCGCGTCGCCGCTGCGCATTCCCTGGCGCAATTGCGGCAGCACGCCAGCGCGGACCAGCGCGACGTTGATTTCCTGATAGAGCTCTTCCAGCGATGACAGGACGTAGCGATCGAACAGCTTGTAGATGATCAGCTTGACGCGCATGTCCGCGTTGAGTTCGTGCAGCGCCTGACGAAACGCCTGTGTCAGGAGTGTCGGCGCCACCGGATTGCTGGCGTTCTCGATCTTGTGGCCGCCGCAAATCACCGACAACCGCTGGTTGACCGCAAACAATTCGTTCGCCAGCCGCGAGTCGTGTTTGCTGATCATGCTGGTGATGGCCAGCGACTCTTCCAGCTCGTTGTCGGCCACCAGCGTCAATTCGACCGTGCCTGGCGATCCGGCTAAGCCATTGCCCGACGATTGCAGTGGGTGTGCCAGCTCGCCGAGGTCGCGGTTGACCGTGCTCAGGAAGCTGCGCTCCACCGCGGGACGCCTTTTGCGCACTTCGCGCATGCCGTCGAAGTAGTGCATCTGGGCAGCGTTGTTTTCCGCCTTCTCGGCCAGGTCGAACAGCGCATCGTCGAGATGCTCGAAGGCATTGCCGATCCATGGCTGCAGGCGCTTGGCCGCGATGCTGCGCACGGCGTTAAGCAACTCACCGACGCGCTCGCTGGTGGGATCCAGGCGCTGACTCAAATTGACCACTCTGGATGGATCACTTGCTTCGTTCATTGCCAGCCCCCTGAAACATCAGCAATGCGCGACAAGCCGGAACAAATCGCGCAGATGGTGACGATAAGCCATATCGGGCACCCGTGTCATGCCGTCGTTGCTGAATCAATCAGGGCGTTCCTAAACCCCAGGAAAGTCCGTCAGTTGCACGGTACCGATGCCTTCCTCGGGCAGCATCACCGGAATGCCGTCCTCGACCCGGTAGATCACCTTGCGGTCGGTGGTGATCAAGGCTTCGGCAATGCGCTCGCGTACGGCCACCCCGGCGACGGAATCGACCTTCCCGGCAACAATCGCGTCGTTCAGCGCATCGAGCTCATGCTTGCTCAGCGGGCGCACCGGCGTTTTGCTGACCGGGCAGCACAAGATGTCGAGTAGACGTTTGTCCATGAGAGTTTGCGGGTGTGCCATGGCTGGGAAAGCCCGTACAATAGCCGTTTTTGGACGGTCCGGCCATGACAGAAACAACCAAGCCGCTGCGCGTTGGCGTGGTAATGGGCTCTCGTTCGGATTGGGAAACCATGCAGCACACGGCCAACGTATTGACCGAGCTGGGCGTGCCGCATGAGGTCAAGGTGGTGTCGGCGCATCGTACGCCGGATCTTTTGTTCAGTTACGCCGAGCAGGCCCGGGCGCGAGGTATCCAGGTGATCATCGCCGGTGCCGGCGGCGCTGCTCATCTGCCCGGGATGCTGGCCGCCAAAACCCGTCTGCCGGTATTTGGCGTGCCGGTGCAGTCGAAGGCGCTGAATGGCATGGACTCGCTGTTGTCGATCGCGCAGATGCCTGCCGGCATTCCGGTCGGTACCTTGGCGATCGGCCGCGCCGGCGCAGTGAACGCCGGCTTGCTGGCCGCTGCGGTGCTGGCGCTGCACGATCCGGCGCTGGCCGGTGCGCTGGACAACTGGCGTACGCGGCAGACGCAGGCCGTGCTCGAACAGCCGGATCCGCGCCAATGAGCGAGCGGCGGCAGTCCGTGCTGGGCATTCTCGGTGGCGGTCAGCTGGCGCGCATGCTCGCGCTGGCGGCGGCGCCACTGGGTGCACAGGCGCTGGTGGTGGATAGCTCCGCCGATGCCTGTGCCGGGCAGGTCGCACCGTTGGTGGTCGCCGACTGGACCGACTACGCCGCCTTGGAGGCGTTTGCCGCGCAAGTCGACGTGGTCACCTTCGATTTCGAAAACGTGCCGGCCGAGACGGCGCGCTGGCTGGCCCAGCGCGTAGCCGTATTTCCCGCGCCGCAGGCGCTGGCGGTAGCGCAGGATCGCCTGGCCGAGAAAACGCTGTTTCGCGAGTGCGGTCTGCCCACCCCCACCTTCATGGCGGTCGATACGCGCGAGCAACTGGATCAGGCATTGGCCGTGGTCGGCGCGCCGGCGATTCTGAAAACCCGTCGGCTCGGCTATGACGGCAAGGGCCAGTTCCGGCTCCGTGTACTGGCCGATGCGGATGCCGCATGGGCCGCGCTTGGCGCGCAGGGATCGAAGCATGGTTTGATCCTGGAAGCATTCGTGCCGTTCGAGCGCGAGTTGTCGGTACTTGCCGTGCGTGGTCGCGACGGCGATTTCCGCACCTGGCCACTGACCCGCAACTGGCATACCGATGGCGTGCTGTCGATGAGCCTGGCCCCCGCGCCGGATATCGACGTGTTACAGCGGCGCGCGACTGCGCTCGCCCGTACCCTGGCCGAGCGGCTGGACTACGTAGGTGTGTTCGCGCTGGAGCTGTTTGTCAAGGACGGCGAACTGCTCGGCAACGAGATGGCCCCGCGGGTGCACAACTCCGGCCACTGGACCATCGAGGGCGCGCACACGAGCCAGTTCGAGAATCATGTGCGCGCGGTGCTTGGCCTGCCTTTGGGCGACACCGGCGCGCGCAGCATCTCGTCGATGTTCAACTGGATTGGCGAATTGCCCGATACGGCGCCCGTGCTGAAAGCTGTCGATGCGCACTGGCACGACTACGGCAAACAGGCGCGGCCCGGGCGCAAGGTGGGTCATGCCACCGTGTGCGCACCGGACGCCGGGCAACTGGCGGTACGACTGAGCGGGATTGCCGAGGCACTCGGGCGCGAGGCGCAGGTCGCGCCAGTGCTGCATGCACTGGGTTGACCAAGTCCGGGTCCAACCGTGAAAAAAAACGGAGCCGAACGGCTCCGTTTTCTGTTTTCAGCCAGGTAAATCAGGCCAGGTTGCTGGCCGCGAAGTCCCAGTTCACCAGGTTCCAGAACGCTTCCACATATTTCGGACGGGCGTTGCGGTAGTCGATGTAATAAGCGTGTTCCCACACGTCGGTGGTGAACAGCGGCTTGTCGCTGCCGGTGATCGGAGTGGCCGCATTCGATGTGTTGACGATGCCGAGCGAGCCATCCGGACGCTGCACCAGCCAGGTCCAGCCCGAGCCGAAGTTGCCGGCGGCGGATTTGCTGAATTCGTCCTTGAACTTGTCGAACGAACCGAACGCCTTGGCGATCGCGTCGGCCAGCTTGCCGCTGGGTTCGCCGCCGCCTTTGGGGCTCATCGAATTCCAGTAGAACGTATGGTTCCAGATCTGCGCGGCATTGTTGAACACGCCGCCGGATGACTTCTTGATGATGTCTTCCAGCGCGGCGCCTGCAAATTCGGTGCCCTCGATCAGCTTGTTGAGGTTCGTTACATAGGCCTGGTGGTGCTTGCCGTAGTGAAACTCCAGCGTTTCGGCGGAAATGTGCGGCTCAAGCGCGTTCTTTTCGTACGGAAGCGGGGGAAGTTCAATCGCCATGTTGAGGCTCCTTAGCGGTAGCTGGGGGGAGATGGGCCGGCGCAGCGGACGGCAGCCGACGGGTGACTGATACAATATCGGTCTGCCTGCATTGTAAAGATGAAACATCGAGCTATGGACATCAACGAGCGAATCAGGGCGATCCTGACCGAACATCCCATCGTGCTTTTCATGAAGGGCACGCCGGAATTTCCGATGTGCGGCTTCTCCAGTCGCGCCGCGATGGCGCTGTCGGAGGCTGGCGCCGTGTTCCACGCGGTGAATGTGCTGGCCGATCCGCAGCTGCGCGCCGCGCTGCCGCATTTCGCGAACTGGCCGACCTTCCCGCAGCTGTTCATCCAGGGCGAGTTGATCGGCGGTTGCGACATCATCGAGGATTTGAAATCCGCTGGTGAATTGTCCCGCATGGCCAGCGACGTCGCCGGAGCAACCTCTTGACGACATTGCCGGTTTCCCGTTTGCCCGCCGACTGGCTACCGGCTGCGGACACCTTGGTTGATCGCGTGGTGCTGGTGACCGGCGCTTATGGCGGACTGGGCGGCGCGGTGGCGCGAGCGGCGTCGCGCGCAGGCGCCACGGTGGTGATCACCGGCAAGCGCAAACGCCAACTGGAACAGCTGTATGACGCGATGCGCGAGGAAGGCCTGGCCGAGCCGGTAATCCATCCGCTGGACATGGAAGTGGCGACGCCGCGCGAATACGCCGCACTGGCCGAAGGGCTGGAGCGCGATTTCGGGCGGCTCGACGGCATCGTGCATGCGGCCGTCAGTTTTTCCGGATTGACGCCGATCGGCATGCACAAACCTGACGCATGGTTGCGTGCCATGCATGTAAATGTGTCGGCTCCGTTCGCACTGACCCAGGCCTGCCTGCCGTTGCTGACCCGGGCCGGCGACAGCGCGGTGGTGTTCGTGCTGGACGATCCCGAGTTGCTGCAGCGCGCGCACTGGGGCGGCTACGGCGTGTCGAAGGCGGCACTGGAGCGCTTCGTGGCGATCCTGCACGAGGAAACCGACGACAGCGCACTGCGTGTTCATGCGATGCTGCCGGCACCGATGCGTACATCGTTGCGGCAACAGGCGTATTTCGGCGAAGACATCATGCAGCGAGCGCTGCCGGATGCTGCCGCTGCCGCAGCGATCTACCTGCTCAGCGCACAGGGTGCGGCAGCTCGCGGAGCGGTGCTGGATCTGCGAACCGATTGAACGGCGGCACTGCGGTGCCGTGATCGCTTCACGAAAATGGAGTTGAGATGGAAACGCAGATGACCACGTTGTCGGCGGGAATCATGTTGTTTCTGATCATGGACCCGCTGGGCAATATTCCGTTCTTCCTGAGCCTGCTGAAAGACGTGCCGCCGAAACGCCGGCGCCGGGTGATGGTGCGCGAGCTGTTGATCGCGCTCGGCGTGCTGCTGGCGTTCCTGTTCGGCGGCCAGCACATCCTCAAGCTGCTGCAGCTGAAGCCGGATTCGATCAGCATCGCCGGCGGCATCGTGCTTTTCCTGATCGGCATCCGCATGGTGTTTCCGCCGGCCGATGGCGGCGGCATCTTCGGCAAGCCCGGGCAGGGCGAGCCGTTCATCGTGCCGATGGCGATTCCCGGCGTGGCCGGTCCATCGGCCATGGCGGCGTTGCTGTTGTTGACCAATACCCAGCCAGGCCGCACTGCCGACTGGACGATCGCGTTGCTGCTGGCGTGGCTGGCCACCTCGTTGATCCTGCTCAGCGCCACTTATCTGTTCCGCTGGCTCGGCGAGAGTGTGCTGACGGCGCTGGAGCGTGTGATGGGCATGCTGCTGATCGCGCTGTCGGTGCAGATGTTCATGGCCGGCGTGGCCTCGTTCCTGCATTTGAACGTTTGAAACAACAGTGTCGCCGGATTTGTCGCTCGCAGCGTTTCGGATGATTGCTCAGCTGTCATAATTGATCGCCAGGATGGGGAAAATCTGAGGGCGCAGACATGCTGAGCATCGAACAATCCCTTACCGAACGTATGCCATGGCTGGCGCAATACCCCCGCATCCGGCGCCCGATGGCAGGCGTGCTCGGGCGGTTGGCCGACGAAGAGGGTTTCAATCGCGTACTCGAGCGGGTCGGCTCCGCCGAGGGATTTGATTTTGTCGAGCGCGTGCTGGACATCCTCGGTACCAGCTATCAGGTCAATCCGCGCGAACGCGAGCACATCCCGGTCGATGGCCCGCTGCTGGTGGTGGCCAATCATCCGCTGGGCATGCAGGACGCCCTGGCCTTGCTGCAACTGATCGGTTCGGTACGCCGCGATGTGCGTTTTCTGGGCAACGACTGGCTGGGGGTGATTCCGCAGCTGGGCAAGTTGATGTTGCCGGTGGACGTGTTCGGCAAGGGTGCGGCGTCGCGCCTGCGCGGCATTTACCGCGCACTGGACAACGGCGAGGCGTTAATCGTTTTTCCCGCGGGCGAGGTCTCGCGCGTGCGTCCGGGTGGCGTGCGTGACGGCAAGTGGTCGGACGGTTTTGCGCGGCTGTCGTTGCGCAGCAAGGCGCCGGTGCTGCCGATCCACGTCGCCGCGCGTAATTCGGCGATGTTCTACGGGCTGTCGATGCTCGCCAAACCGCTGAGCACCGCGATGCTGCCGCGTGAAGCGGTGGCACCGGGCAAGCGGCGGATCGGATTCAGCATCGGTGCGCTGGTCAGCGCCGACGAGCTTGGGCGGCGTAGCGCTGGTTCGCCGGCGCAGGCCACCAAGCTGATGCGCCGACATGTCTATCGGGTCGGCCAGCATCGTGGCCTGATCTTTGGCGGTCAGGCGCCGCTGGCGTTGCCGGAGCCGGCCGAGCAGGTAGCTGCGGAACTGGTGCGCTCGGAAAAACTGGCCGACCTGGGCGACGGCAAGCAGGCGTGGCTGTTCAAGGGCGCGTTCGACAGCGCGGTGTTGCGCGAGATCGGTCGGCTGCGCGAACTGACTTTCCGCAAGGTCGGCGAGGGCACTGGCGCACGCCGCGACCTGGATGCTTACGACCCGCATTACGAGCACCTGGTGCTGTGGGATCCGCAGGCGCTGCGCATCGTCGGCTCCTATCGCTTCGGACATGGCGGCCGGCTGATCGCCGAACGCGGCATGGCAGGGCTGTACACCTCAAGCCTGTTCAGTTATTCACCAGCGCTGGAATCGCGGCTGGCGCAAGGCATGGAGCTGGGGCGTAGTTTCGTGGCCCCAGCGTACTGGCGCTCCCGCGCACTCGACCAGCTGTGGCAGGGCATCGGGCTGTACCTGCAGCGGCACCCTGAACTGCATTACCTGTTCGGCCCGGTCAGCATGTCGGTGAGCCTGCCGCGTGAGGCACGTGAATGGATCGCCGCGGCGCACCAGCACTATTTCGGCGCGCCGGGACTGGCCGCCGCGCGACAGCCGTTCGTGATCTCGCCTGAAGTCGTGCAATGCGTGCGTGCCGCGCTGGAAGGCCTGGACGCGTCTGCCGGCCTGGGCAAGCTGAAGCATCACCTGGATGCGCTCGGCGTCAGTCTGCCGGTGCTCTATCGCCAGTATGTCGATCTGGTCGAGCCCGAAGGTGTGCAGTTCCTCGACTTCGGTGAGGACCCGGATTTTTCCGGCTGTGTCGATGGCTTGGTGATGCTGGATCTGGCGAGCCTGAAGCCCGCCAAACGGGCTCGTTATCTCGGCAGGACGGCTGGCTGACAAGTCCGTGGCCCGTACGCAGGCGCATGCTCTGGCCATTGCAGCATCTTGCGCGTGATTCAATCACAACTATTTGAATTTATGAAAATAATGGCGACATGCCCGTTTCTCGCGGGGCGCAATATATTGCAAAAACAGTGGAACCTAGTCGCCAAAGTGTCATAAACTGCCGTTAAAGTTGACTTAACAATTTGTTGGCAGACGGGGTGGCCCCGTCACCTTCGCGTCACGAACCACCGCAAAAAACACAGTACGGAATCGACAGCATGAGCGGTTGCCGCCTCGCGGCGGCCGCCCCTCGTATCTGCGTTCCAAAAGTCTCAATTTCCTTACGTTGCGAGTCTCAGGGGTCCGTCCATGATGAACAGTTCCATTCGCGCAAAACTCTTGCCGCTGGCCATTGCGGCGTTGCTCGCCGTGACGTTGCCGGCCATTGCCCAAGACACCTCCTCCTCGATCAGCGGCCGCGTGCTCGACGCGAACGGCCAGCCGGTGGCGGGCGCCACGGTGCAGATCGTGCATGAACCGTCCGGTACCACCAAGATCACCACCACCGGTGCAGATGGCCGTTATTCGGCGCAGGGTCTGCGCGTCGGTGGCCCGTTCGATGTGACCGTCTCCAAGGCGGGACAAGCGCAGGCTGTGCAGAATAATGTCTACCTGCAGCTGGCTCAGGAAACACCAGTCAATTTGACCATGGGTGCGGAGCAGGCGAAGGCAGTCCAGAATCTTTCTGGCGTCACCGTTTCGGCCAATGCGCTGGCGCAGACGTTCTCTTCGGACAATAAGGGTATCTCGACCAACGTTTCGCAGCGGGAAATCGAGGCAACCCCGACCCCGGGTCGCTCGATCCAGAACATCGTGCGCCTCGATCCGCGCATCGTGATCTCCGACCGCGACCGCGGCGAGATCTCCGCGATCGGCCAGAACAGCCGCTACAACAACATCACTGTCGACTCGGTCAGCGCGAACGATCCGTTCGGCTTGAACGCGAATGGCTTGCCGACGCTGGGCACACCGATTTCGCAGGACACCATCCAGGAATACAACATCTCGACCGCCAACTACGACGTGGCCACGCGTCGCGGTGTCGGCGCGATCGTCAACGCAGTGACCAAGAGCGGTACCAACGATTTCCATGGTTCGGCGTACTACGTGTTCCAGAATCGCGACAAGATGATCGCCGACTACAACGGCCAGCCCTACGGCGGCTTCCGTCGCACCTGGACCGCCGGCGCCACCGTCGGCGGCCCGATCATCAAGGACAAACTGTTCTTCTTCGCCTCGTACGAGAAGAGCAAGCAGGTCGGCCCGTCCTCCCAGTACGGCGTGCAGGGCTCCGGTGCGGCCACCGAGATCCGTGGTCTGACCCAGCAGAACGTCGATGCCATCACTTCCGCAGCCAAGGCCAAGGGCTTTGATGTCGGCGGCCTCGGCGGCGGCAACACCGATCTGCAGGACAAGCGTTACCTCGCCAAGATCGACTGGAACATCACCAACAACCATCGCGCCAGTTTCACCTACAGCCAGACCAAGGAAAACAAGCCGATCATCACCGGCAGCAACAACATCCTTGTGTTGTCCAGTGGCTGGTACAAGACCAACGTCGACAACAAGAGTTACGCGTTGCATTTTTACGATGACTGGTCGGATGTCTTCTCCACCGACACCACACTCTCATACGCCGACTTCCAGCAGAACCGTGGCCCTTACAACGGCGTCGCGCAGCCGGATGTCTCGGTGTGCTTGAACGGCACCAGCGGCTGCTCCAGCACCACCAGCTCGCCGGGTGTGGAGTTCGGCACCGAGTACTCCAGCCAGGCCAACGTGCTGCACGTAAAAACGCTCAATGCTGCATGGGCCGGCACGCTCTATCTGGGTGACCATACAGTCAAGGGTGGTTTCGACTTCCAGCGCGGCCAGTACTACAACCTGTTCCTGCAGAACGCATTCGGCAGCTACCAGTTCAACACGCTCGCCGATTTCAATGCTGGCAAATATTATCAATATCGTTACAACGCACCGGCTGCGGGCCTCAGCCTGAGCGATGTTGCCGCCAACTTCGAGTTGAAGGAATACGGCATATTCCTGCAGGACACCTGGCAGGTGAACCACAATCTGTCGGTGCAGTACGGCTTCCGCGTCGACATTCCGTTGACCGGCGATCGGCCGCTGTACAACCCGTGCTATGCAGCTGATCCCGGGGTGGCC